>Ga0184639_10000267_pt1 | contig 19083 bp, 13 predicted proteins | sample PLM31_170_b2_FD_133155 | JGI IMG/M metagenome (GOLD analysis project Ga0184639, IMG submission 133155) | Groundwater sediment microbial communities from an aquifer in East River, Colorado, USA - PLM3-1_170_b2 | ecosystem: Environmental > Terrestrial > Soil > Riparian zone | place: USA: East...
GTCAGCGGATTCACGCCGACCGAGAAAGGCGCTGGGCCCACGTTGCTTGTAACCGTCGCCGACACGCTTCCCGCGGCCAGATCCACGATCGAAAGACTGGGCGTCCCCGCCGAGCCTGCGCATCCGATGTTATTTCCATTATTCGCCACGACGGCGAGGTTGCGGATGTCGTCCACAGCAACACCGGTGGGATATGTTCCCACCGGAATCGCTGCGCCAATCGTTGCGAGCGTTGCAACATCAATCCGGGACACACTGCTCGAGCAGCGGTTGGTAACCACCGCCACGCCCGTACCTGTATTCACAGCGATCGAGCTGGGCTGGCTGCCGACGGTGATCGGGGAACCCAAAACTGTTGGTGTCGCGGAGGGCTGAACGGCGAAGTTCGTGGCCGCAAAAAGGGCCGGGGTGGACGCGCTGTGGACACTTACGGGAAACAGCCCTGCCGTGACAAGGTCCGCCGAGCCGATCGTCACATTTGCCTGGCGTCCCTCGTTCGCCAGGTTCACTGAGGCGGCGCGCGTGCTGCCGGCGAATTCAGCCGTAATCGCCGGGCTCGCGCTCGGGCCGAAATAGCCCCCATTGACATTGAAGCTGACCGCAGGCCCTCCCTGTTTGCCGCTGTCGGGCGAGGCTCCGACGAGGGCCGGGCGCACCGTCGCCACGGTCAAGGTCTGGGGCGACGTGGTGAAGCCATTCTGCCTTTGGAGGTCAATTGCCAGCGGGCCGGGGGCGGCCAACCGGCCCGCCCGGATGCGAGCGCGAATGACTGTCGGACTCACCTGCAATACGTCCTCCAAAGGAAGCGGAACTCCGTTTACCCGCGCCGTCGTTGTTGAAATCAGGTCCTTGCCCGTCAGGTAGACGTATTGAAACACGGCACCCTGCGGGACGATGGTCGGACTGATGGAGGTCAGCGTGGGATTGACCGCAATGACGATGGAAGCCCCGACTGTAGCTGAGCGCGACGAGTCCGCCACGGAAACAGCCTTGATCGTCACCGCGTTGGAGACCGAAGTGGCCGTCCCCCCGCCGCTGGGGGTGGGGGTGTCGAGGCCGTTCTGCGCATAAGTAAACGTGGAGGAAGATGGCACCGAGGCGATGGCGAACGTGCCGTTGAAGCTTGTGTCCGATACGCCCGCAATGATGACCGTCTGGCCGACCGAGAAGCCGTGCGGGGCGGTCGTGGTGATGGTCACAACGTTCGACTTCCGAACTGCGCCGTTCGACGCAATGGTGGCGGTGTTCGAGGTCGGAGGAGAGGCCGGAGCCTTGTACAACCCGTCGACGCTGATCGTGCCGACATTGGCGTTACCTCCCGCGACGCCGTTCACAAACCAGTTGACCGCGGTGTTCGCGCTACCCGTCACATTCGAAACGAACTGAAAGGTCTCACTTGTTCCCACGGTGGCGTCGGGGGGCGTCACGGTGACCGTAATCCCCGAGAGGATGCTGGCAACGGCGGTGCCGCTGGTGCTGGAGCTGGCGACGCTCGTCGCCTTGATGGTTACGGCGAACGAGGAGACTTTCCCGGGGCCGCTGCTGGCGGGATTTGCTGTTTGGTTGAATGTGAACGTGGTGGTGGAAGGCACCGAGGCAATCAGAAACGTGTCGTTGAAGGTGGTGTCTACTACGTCGGTGATGACGACGACTTGACCGGCGACGAGGTTGTGCGCCGCCGTCGTCGTGATGGTTACCACGTTGGCGGCGCGCACTGCGCCGTTCGCAGCGATCGTGGCGGTCACCGCCGGGGGAAGCGCAGCCGGCGCCGTGTAGAGCCCCCCCGGTGTAATCTTTCCCACAGTCAAGTCCCCGCCTGCAACATTGTTCACGGACCAATTCACCGCGTTGTTGGTGACCGTCCCGCCGCCGCTCGTTGCGTCCAGGCCGCTCTGGGCGTAAGTAAACGTGGTGGAGCTGGGGATGGCCGTGACAATAAATGTGCCGTTAAAGGTCGCGTCCGTGACGCCCGCGATGCTGACGGACTGAGCAGACGTCAAATTGTGCGCTGTGGTCGTCGTAATCGTGACCACATTGGCGGCACGCACTGCGCCGTTCGAGGAGGCGATCGCGATTGTCGGGACGCCGGCGACCGCGGGCGTAAACAATTGTGTGCCGTTCACTGAAATAATGGTGGCCGCGGGCGAAACCGTCACTGCCGGGGTGGAACCGCTGCTCGAGCCGCCCCCCCCTCCTCCACAGCCGATCGGGAGCATTGCCAGAGCCGGCAGGGTCGCCAGTAGAATTCTTCTTGTCCACGACCTCATCCCATTCCTCCACATGACGAAAATCCCCGCTGCTCGCTGTCCGAAAATCGTCCGGCGACTGCAGGCGCCACTCGCTCTCGATTCACCCGATCGCTCGCATCATTCCGCCTCAGAACGTCCGGCTGACCGTAAACCGGAACGTGCGCAAGGGATCGACGAAATTCAACCGCCGCGGCGAACTGACTAGAGTATTGAGCTGGGGCAGAATCTGCGTCTCCAGCACGTTCGGCGGCAGGGTCTTCCTCAAATCGTCGCTGATCGCAAACGCGCTCACGGGCGCGGTGATCACCTGGTTCAGCCGGTTCAGGTTGTAGGCCCAGTAGATCCGGAACGGCGCATTCACCACCGGCAACTGCACGACAAACTCGAGCCCCGTCGAGGTCCGCAACTTGAAGTTTGTGTTCGGGGCCAAGGCGAGCTGAGAATTGATGGTCGTGCCCGGAAACCGATTCTGGAGCTGCTTCAGGCCTGCCGGATCAAACCGCAATTGCGAGCGGCGCAGGATGCCGTTGATGCCGACATCGAAAAACAGCGCCATGCTCACCGGCCCGACGATCGGGATGCGGTACTCGAAGTTGCCCACTCCCTGGGTGTCTCCGCCGGGGAACGCGAAGTTGTATATCAGCGTGGGCACGCTCACGGCGCGCAGAACCGGATTCCCAAACTGATCCAGCTGCGTCGGGTCGCTGAAGAAAAATTGCGAGTTCGTCGAGACGGGAATAAACGAGATCGGGGTGATCGTGCGAATATCAAAGCCGCGCACGGTGTCTTCACCGCCCAGGTAGAAACGGTTGTAGGGAGGCACGTCTTTCCCACCGTACCCGGTTGTGAACGCCGTCAAGAAGCGGAAGCCCAGGACGTTGCGTTTCTTGTTGATGGGCTTGAAGAATTTCGTCTCGAGAATATTCGTGATGGCGTTGACGTTCCCTCCAAGCGGCCCGCCCTCGTAACTCACCGAATAGAAGAAGCTCCTGCCATGCGTCGGGTTGATAGGGCTGTCCACCGTGTTGTAGGTGAGCGTAGGCACAACCCGGCTCGACTTGATGCCGCGCAGCGCGGAAGGCCCCGCGACGCTCTGGAATTGTACGGTCTCAAACAGCAGGCGCGAAGCCTCGCTGACCGCCGTAATATCGGTGAACGTCAGGCCGTACGTCAGGCCCAGGCGCGTGAATCCTAGCCGCCGCAGCGGGTAACTGGCAAAAAGCGTAATACCCTTGCTGTTCTGGTTGTAGTTCTGGGTCGTATTGGGGTCGAGCTGAACCCTCTGGCCGACCAGCAGCGAGGTCTCGCGCGACTGGTCGAAGGTGAACCGGCTGGAAAAGATCGTGAAGCCGGTCGAGATGGGACGGTCGAACAAGTACGGCTCGGTGAAGCCGAACAGAAAGTTGCGCTGGCGGTCGCCGAATTCGGTTGAGAAAGTGAGCGTTTCGCCCAAGCCCAGGAAGTTGTTCGTCTGGTAGCTGAAGCCGACGAAGCTGCCGGCAATGCCGCTGACGCCGCCGGTAAGGCCGATGGACTGCTTGCCCTTCTCCTTGAGCTTGAGCAGGATGTCCACCGAGCCTTCCTTCAGGTTGCGCTTGATTTCGGCGTGCTCGGGCTTGATCTTCTCGAAGTAGTCAAGCTGGTTCAGCCGCAGCACGCTGAGTTCCCAATAGCGGTTATTGAAGAGTTGACCCTCGTCGAGCAGGATCTCGCGGCGGATGACCTTGTCGCGCGTCGTGGTGTTTCCGGAGAACTCGATCCGCCGGACGTAGAACTGCTTCTGCTCGTCAAAGGCGAGCGTCAGGTTGATCGTCTTCGTCGCGTCGTCGATGTCGGTTTGCGGCTCGGCCGTGAAATCAATGAAGCCGAACTCGCCGTAGATCTTGCGGTAGTCCTCCAGGGCCTTGCGGACCTTGTCCACGGCAAAGATCTCGCCTTCTTTCAGCAGGAAAATCTGCTTGAGGACCTCCACCTTGAGGGAGAGTCCTTTGTCCGGGTCCACGTTCCGGACTTCGAGCTTGCCCATGCGGTATTGCTCGCCCTCTTCGATGGGGATCTTGATTTCGGTCCGCTTGCCGTGCTTGCGGCCGACGAGTGGCCAGGGACCCGGCAGGCCGGCACGGTTGATGTCTTCGGTGTTGATGATCGGGTCTTTCACCAGCACCTTGAAATAGCCGTGGTCCTGGTAAAGGCCGCGGATGCCGACTTCCAGGTCTTCGGCCAGCTTGCGGCTGTCGTACGTCTTGGAGCAGAACGCAAACCCATCCAGAAGCCAGACCGGAATCGCGCAAGGCCGCGAATGGCGCATCGCGCGAACGATCTTGCGGCTGGAGAAAGCCTGGTTGCCCTCGAGGACGATCTTGCCGACCTTGACCTTCGGCCCTTCTTCGATGTTGAAGGTCAGCCGGACGGCGTTCGTAGCCTTGATGCGCTCGTACGTGGGCTTCACCACGGCAAACTGCCGGCCGTGCTCTGCCAGAAGCTCGCGGAGCACAAATTCCGCCTTCTTGATTTTAGTGGGATCGAACTGGCTCTCGACCGAGAGGCCGACCTTGCGGTCCTTGAAGCGCTCCAGAATGTCCGATTCGGAGACGGACTTGTTGCCCTTATACTCGATCCGGCGGATGACCGGGCGCTCCTGCAGATAAAAGATGATGATCTTCGAGTTGGGGCGGTCCGGGCTATCTTCCACTTCCAGACGGATGTCTTCGAAATATTGCGTGTTCCACAGCGCCTGAAAATCCCGGTGCAACGTATCTTCGCTGTAGGTGTCGCCTTCGCGGCTGAAGATACGCGTCTTCAGTGTATCGCTGCGGATGCGGCGGTTGCCGACGAATTCAATGCGCTGAATGACGGCCGCTGGGGCCGACTGGGCAGACTGCACGGCCGGTGTTCCGTCGCCGGCAAAGGCCGGCGGCACGGCGAACCCTGCATCAAGCAATAGGAGCAGGGATGCCAGCAGGAACAGCAGAAAAGATAGCGGGCAGGATTTTTTCTTTGCGGCCACGCCCATGATCAAGGCCGCGCCCCCCAAACGAAAATGTGTGCTCCCCCTGCCGGACCCCGGAAAGGCCCGGCATGTGCGCGTAGGATTCGCTATTGGACGACCGGGGTTGCTTCGACCACAGGCCGGAAGCTCAAGTCTTCACCGGAGACGTACACCTCGAGTGTCGCCGGCCGCTGCAGGCCCCCCTGGATCAACGCTTCCGACAGCGGGTCTTCGACGTACTTCTGCAATGCCCGCCGCAGCGGCCGCGCTCCATAGCTGCGATCGCTGCAGGTCTTGTCGAGGATCCACTGGCGCGCTTCCGGCGTGAGCACGATCTGCACCTGCCGGTGAATCAGCGTGTCGTTGATCTGGCCCGCGAGCAGGTCCACGATCCGCAACAGATCGTCGTCTGTGAGCGAGTTGAAGAGGATGATCTCGTCCAGCCGGTTCAGGAACTCGGGATTGAAGACCCGCTTCACCTCGTTCAACACCATTTCTTCCAGGCCCTTGCTCGAGGCTTCCTCAGAAGCCGACTGGAAGCCCAGCGTCGCGCGCTTCTGGAAGTGGCGCGCGCCCAGGTTCGAGGTCATGATCAGGATCGTGTTGCGGAAATCCACCGTGTGGCCGAGTCCGTCGGTCAGCTGGCCGTCCTCGAACACCTGCAGCAGGATGTTGAACACGTCCGGGTGCGCCTTCTCGATTTCGTCCAGCAGGATCACCGAATACGGCGTGCGGCGCACGCGCTCGGTCAGTTGCCCGCCCTCTTCGTAACCCACGTAGCCCGGAGGCGCGCCGATCAGCTTCGAGACCGAGTGCTTCTCCATGTACTCGGACATATCGAAGCGCACGAGGGATTTCTCGCTGCCGAACAGGAATTCGGCCAGCCGCCGCGCGACTTCCGTCTTGCCCACGCCCGTCGGCCCCAGGAACAGGAAACAACCCACCGGGCGGCCGGGCGCTTTCAAGCCTGCGCGGCTGCGACGGATGGCGCGCGCCAGCGCGGTGATGGCCTTGTCCTGGCTGATGACGCGCTTGTGCAGCTCCGCTTCGATGCGCAGCAGCTTTTGCTGCTCGTCTTCCTTGATTGAGGTGACGGCGATGCCCGTCCAGCGCGCGACCACTTCTTCGATGTCTTCGCGGCTGACGATGCCGGTGGAGGAATCGTCGAGCTTCAGCTTCTCCCGCACCTGGCGCAGGTTCTCTTTCTCTTTGCGCTCTTCCTCGGAGTAGAACCGCGCCTTCTCAAACTCGTGGTTGGCAATGGCCGTTTCCATGCGGTGCGTGATGAACTTCACGCGCTTCTGCACTTCGGCGACCTCGTCCGGCAGCATCGCCTGGCGCAGCTTCACGCGCGCGCCAGCCTCGTCAATCAGGTCAATCGCCTTGTCCGGCAGGAAGCGGTCGGGGATGTAACGGTTCGAGAGATACACCGCGTACTGGATGGCTTCGTCGGTATAGGTGACGGCGTGGAATTTTTCGTAGCGTTCGCGCACGCCCTGAAGCACGCGGATCGCTTCTTCTTCGTTCGGCGCGCTGACCTTCACGGACTGGAAGCGCCGCTCAAGCGAGCGGTCCTTTTCCACCGACTTGCGGTATTCGCCCGGCGTCGTGGCGCCGATGCACTGGATCTCGCCGCGCGAAAGCGCCGGCTTCAGGATGTTCGCCGCGTCGAGCGAGCCTTCGGCTGAGCCTGCCCCGACGAGCGTGTGCAGCTCGTCAATGAAGACGATCGCGTTCTGGCTCTCCATCAGCTCTTTCATGATGGTCTTCAGGCGCTCTTCAAACTGCCCGCGGTATTTCGTGCCCGCGACGATCAAGGAAAGGTCCAACGAAAGGATGCGCTTGTCGGCCAGGAACGACGGCACCTCGCTATCGGCGATGCGCTGCGCCAGGCCTTCGACAATGGCGGTTTTGCCCACGCCGGGCTCGCCGATCAGCACCGGATTATTCTTCGTGCGGCGGCAAAGAATCTGGATGACGCGCTCGAGCTCGCGTTCGCGCCCCACCAGCGGGTCGAGCTGCCCTTCCATCGCGGCCTGCGTGAGGTCGCGGCTGAACTCGGCGAGCAGCGAAGTTTCCTTCGGCCGGTTCACCGGAACTTTTTCGCCGGCGCTGCGCGCCAGCTCTTCGCGGAGCGTCGAGAGGCGCAGCCCGCGCTCCTGCAGGATTTCCGTGCCGAAGCACTTCTCTTCGCGCAGGATGCCCAGCAGCAGGTGCTCGGTGCCGACGTGCTTGTGGCCCAGCCGCTCGGCTTCCTCGGTGGCGTAGTTCAGGATGCGCTTGCATTCCTGGCTCAGCGGAACTTCGACGGAGGTGGAAATGCGCTCGCGGATCGTGATGCGCGATTCAATCTCTTTGCGGATGGATTCGATCGAGCCGTGCTGTCGCAGAAAGCGGTTCGCGAGCGCCTTGTCCTCGCGCATCAGGCCGAGCAGCAGGTGCTCGGTTTCGATGTACGGGCTGCCGTACTGGCTGGCCTCGTAGCGGGCGAAGAAAATCACGCGTCGCGCTTTTTCCGTATAGCGTTCAAACACGGGTTAACTCGCTTCCTCCAGCATTGGTCCCTGGACCCGATGGCTCCGGCTGCGGCCGCAGCGCGCCCTGTTCCAGCGCAAGGATGCGGTCACAGCGCCTGGCCAGCCGGGTGTTGTGCGTGGCGAGAATCGAGGTCAGCTGATGAGTCCGATGCAGCCGCTGCATGAGCTCGAAGATGGCCTCGGCGTTCCGTTCGTCCAAGTCCCCCGTCGGCTCGTCAGCCAGAAGCACCGATGGGTGGTTCACCAGTGCGCGAGCAATCGCCACGCGTTGCTGTTCGCCCCCAGAGAGCTCTCCCGCACGCTGTCTTGCTCGCGACGCCAGACCCACTTCCCCAAGCCACTGCCCGGCGGCATCGAGCGCGTCCTCGCGTCCGGCGCCTCGCATCAGCAACGGCATCGCCACGTTCTCTTCCGCCGTGAAATCCGGCAGGAGATGGTGGCGCTGCCAGACGAAGCCGACCGAGCGGTTCCGAAACTCCGCAAGCGCTGCGTCTGAAAGCGCTTCGAGCGCTTTCGCGCCGAAGTATACTGTACCGCTTGTTGGCGTGTCCAGCGCAGCCAGCAGGTGCAGCAGAGTGCTCTTTCCGGCACCCGAGGGCCCGACGATGGCAATCATCTCGCCCGCGCGCACCGCAAGGTTCACGCTGTCGAGCACGGTGAGCGCCGTCGCGCCCGCACCGTAGACTTTCCGCAATTCGCGCGCTTCGAGCATGGCGCCAACGGTCGCTTGCTCGAAGCTGCGCGCTCCGGTTGCCGTCGCTGCTGCGCTCTCGCTCGTCACCTTCAATTACCTTCCCTGCGCGCCGTTGCAGTTCCCTTCTACATTGGATGCCGATTCTGAAACAGGGTATACGTCGCGCCGGATCATGCGGTGAATTGGCGCACTCTTCGTCCCAAAGGGTTCACATTTCGGCCCAAAGTCTGCCCAGGAAGGACTTGGGACTGTTTTGCCACGAATTGGGGCGCCCGCAACCCATTGTGAACACAGCAATTGTAGCCTGCCGCCCGAAAACTGCCCGGGTGCCCGTCCGGAGCCTGAGAGGGAGGGGCTCATTCCATAGGTAATGCTGCAAGCCGCCCACCAAAGTCGCCTCTGCCTGGCATGGCTATTCGTATCGCAGGATTTCCACGGGCAGGATGCGCGCAGCCGAACGCGCGGGAATCACCGTGGCAGCCACGCTGATCGCGAGCGTCGCGGCCGCAATCCACAGCGCATCAAGGCCGCTCGCGTCGAACGGAACGTAGGACACGGCGTACACCTGCGGATCGAGCGGCACCAGCCGCCACGCGTCCGCCGCCCAGGCCGCTGCATACCCGGCGACAAGGCCGATCACGGTGCCCAGCCCTCCGACCGTGAGTCCTTCGAGAACGAAGATGTTGCGCACTTGCTCGCGCCGCGCGCCCATCGCCATCAGCACGGCGATGTCGCGTGCCTTATCCGTCACGGTCATCGCCAGGACGACCAGAATATTCAGCCCGGCGACAAACGTAATCAGTCCGAGAAAAATCGCAGTCACGAGTTTTTCCAGGCGCATGGCGCGGAACAGCGCGCGGTTCTCGTCCATCCACGTTGTCGTTCGGAATCCTTCCCCGGCGGCGCGCGCAATCACCTGCGCCATCTCCGCGGCACGGTCGGCCTGCGCAACGCGGAATTCGATCACGCTGACCAGGTCGCCTGTTCCGGCCAGCCCCTGCGCGGCCGCAAGATTCACGAAGCCCCAGTTCGCGTCGTAGTCGTAAAAGCCGGAATCAAAGATGCCCGCCACGCGAAAACGCCGCGAGCGCGGAATCATGCCGAACGGAGTCAAGCGCCCCTGCGGGCTGGTGAGCGTGACGTAGTCGCCCGCCTTGATCTTCAGGTCTGTCGCCAGCACGCGCCCGACGAGAATGGCGTCCATGCCGTCGGCGTCGGGAGAAAAATCGGGCGGCCCGGCACCGACGTGGCGCAGCGCTTCGTTCGATTTGCCTTCGAGCACCGGGTCCACGCCTTTCAGCTCGAGGCCGCGCGCACGGCCGCTCGCAGAGAGCAACACAGTTTCATAAATCGCCGGGGCCGCAGCGCGGACACCGGGGATTGCGCTGAGCCGCTCGACTAGCTCGCGGTAGTCGCGGATGCCGTCGGCGCCGGGCCGCGTGAGGTTCACGTGCGCGGTAATGCCGAGCAGCCGCTCCTGAATCGTCCTGCGGAAGCCGGTGTTCATCGCCAGCGCCACGACCAGCGTGCCGACGCCCGCCGCGACGCCCACCACGGAGAGCACGGTGACCAGACGCAGCACCGGGGGCTTGTACGGCGAACGCAGGTACCGCCGCGCCACCAGCCATTCGAACTTCATTTTTTTTCGCCGGAATCGAGCGCGCTGCCGCTAATGCCTTCGGGCCGCAACAGAGGAAAGAGGATGACGTCGCGAATGGAATGCGAGTTGGTGAGCAGCATGGTCAACCGGTCGATGCCGATTCCTTCGCCGGCCGCCGGCGGCAGGCCGTGGCACAACGCGCGGACGTAGTCGAGGTCCACTTCCTTCGGCACCTCCTCACCGCCCTGCTTCACTTGTTTGAGGAAGCGCTGCTCCTGTTCGGCGGGATCGTTCAACTCGGAGAAGGCGTTGCCCAACTCGAGTCCGCCGGCAAAGAACTCGAAGCGCTCGACGAGAGAAGGATCGTCGTCCTTCGTCTTGGAGAGCGGCGAGATGGCCGTGGGGAAATCGTAGATGATGGTCGGCTGGATGAGATGGTCTTCGGCGACCTTCTCAAAGAGGCTGCCCGTCAGCCAACCATCCAGTTCTGGATTGTCCTTGACGTTGCTCGCGAGGTGGATCAGCTCGATTCCTTCCTTAGTCGCCCATGCGTTAAAGCGCTCTGTGACCTTGCGCGGGCCGCCGGGACGTGCCAGTTCCTCCACCGTGGGCGCGGCGCCTGCCGCCGCGGGCCAGTAGCGGGCAATCGCTTCGCGCATCGAAAGCCGCTGCCACTTCGCGAAATCCACGTCGTGCGCGCCATACCGCACCGTCGTGCCGCCGCAGACCTTCCGCACCAGCCCGTTCAGCAGCTCTTCGGTCAGGTCCATCAGGTCGCGGTAATTGCTGTAGGCCTGATAGAACTCGAGCATGGTGAACTCGGGGTTGTGCTGCGTGGAGATGCCCTCGTTGCGGAAGTTGCGGTTGATCTCGTACACGCGGTCGAGCCCGCCCACCACCAGCCGCTTCAGGTAGAGTTCCGGCGCGACGCGCAGGTAGAGGTTTACGTCGAGCGTGTTGTGGTGCGTGGTGAAAGGCCGCGCGGTGGCGCCGCCGGCGATGGGCTGCATCATCGGCGTTTCCACTTCCAGGTAGCCGCGCGCGTCGAAGAAGTTGCGCATCTCACGGACGATCTGCGCGCGCCGTAGGAAAATCTGCCGCACGCCTTCGTTGACGATCAGGTCAAGGTAGCGCTGGCGGTAGCGCAACTCGACGTCGGCCAACCCATGCCATTTCTCCGGCAGCGGCAGCAACGCTTTGGTGAGCAACGTGAGCTGCTCGACCCATACGGTGAGCTCGTTCGTCTTCGTGCGGAACAAGTGCCCGGAGACGCCGATCACGTCGCCCATGTCCAGCAACTGGAAGAGCTGGAAGCCGCGCTCGCCGACGACGTCGAGCTTGACGTAAATCTGGATGCGTTTGCCCTGGCCGAAGAGATGCGCGAAGCCCGCCCTGCCGTGCAGCCGCAGCGTCAGGATGCGCCCGGCGACGCGCGTGGCGACGCGGCTGGCCTCGAGCTCCTGCGCGCTGCGCGAGCCGTATTTCTCCACGAGCCCGGCCGGCGTGTCCGTCCAGTCAAACTGATGCGGGTAGGGGTCGTGGCCGAGCGCCTCGATCTCCTGCAGCTTTTTCTGTCGCTGGAGATACTGGTCGAACGGTTCGAAGGGCAAGCGGAAATCCTTTCGGGTTCGGCCGAGCAGCTTCGAAACGCGATCACGCGAATCGGGCGGCAGTATAGCGGGGCGTTTCCGTGAGCGTCAAGGAACCGAATCGAATTGCCTGCCGTCTGCTATACTACGCCGGTCCCTCGGAGGCAAAGTGGGTAACTCGCGGGTGAAGGTGTGGCCGCCGCGTTCGCGGTCAGTCCAGGATGACTGGCTTGCGTGGATGCCTGCGGAAAAGGACGGGGTTTTCGAAGCGATCCGGGCCGACTTCGACACCGCGAACTCCATGCTGAGCGTCTCGCTAAACGACGCCTTCCGCCAGCGCGAGGAAGGCGCGTTGGGCCAGGCGCAGAACCAGGCCGGGCTCCTGCCGGACCTGTTCGAGCGGCTCGGGCTCCGCGTGCGCGCCATCCTGGGCGGGCTCGAACAGTACAACCGCCATTTCGGAACGCTGCCCAATACCGCCGCGGTCAACCCGGACTTCTTCCGCGGCGCCACGGCGCAGCGGACTGCCTGGCGCAGCCAGTTGCTTGCGGTGATCCTTTTCGCCGAGCGCTCGAGGTTTTTCCATAAGCTGCACACCCTTGCCGAGATTGTGGAAGATTCCCAGCAGGAGTTCCGCGCCGCCGCCGAAGAAATTGCCGACGGGGCTTCGGTGAACCCCGCGGCGCACTGGCAAGCCCTCGAAGTCCTGCACTACGACCTGAATACCTGCCTATGTGAGAGCATCGTCCTATTGAAGTCTTTTCTCTGTGCTTTGCCGAATGCGGAACTCACGGCTTTTCAACAGGAGCTGCAGGCCGGTCTTTCCCGGCCTCCGAAATCGCGGATCTCGCAGCATTGGTGATAGACCCGCGAACCATTTCCGAAGACAATACAGGCACGTTGAACGGGGAGCCAAGCGGCGGCGGCGGATTCTGCCATTGCCCGAGCCGCCCGACTTGATGGGCGAAGCCGCTTCCCGTGGGCAAATACAACTCAGGGAGCAGGGGCCGCATCCCAAAGCTTGGATGCGTCCCGACGGGTACGGTGGCCCGAGCGAGACGAACGGACAACAATGAGCTGCCCGAGTCGGAGGCGATCCGGCTCGCTCAGCAAGGCGACTCCGGGGCCTTTGAACGCATCTACCGGTTGCATAGCCGGCGCGTTTACGCCCTGTGCTTGCGCATGGTGGGAAATACAGCCGAAGCCGAAGATCTGACGCAGGAAGCGTTCCTGCAACTGTTCCGGAAGATACAGACCTTTCGCGGCGAATCCGCCTTCTCCACCTGGCTGCACCGGCTGGCCGTGAACGTTGTGTTGATGCGGCTCCGGAAGAAGACCTTGCCTGCGACTTCGCTCGAGGAGACGACCGAGCCGGACGAGGAAACCGGCGGGCCGCGCAAGGATGTCGGCGGGCCCGACCTGTTGCTGAGCGGCTCGATCGACCGCGTGAACCTCCAGCGGGCCGTCGAGCAGCTCCCCCCGGGCTATAAAACGGTTTTCGTGCTCCACGACATCCAAGGGTACGAGCACAACGAGATTGCCGACATCCTGGGATGCTCGATCGGAAATTCGAAATCACAGCTCCACAAGGCGCGCATGCGACTCCGGGAGCTCTTGCAAGAAACGCTGCGCGATAAGGCGCGCGAGGAACGCCAGGCGGCCAAAGGCGAATCCACCAGCCATGATTGAGCAGGAAGAAGGATGACGACCATGCAGTGCCATGAATTGGAACAAATTTGGGAACAGGGCCCGGCGCCGCTTCCCGCGGACGCTGCGACCCACGTAAGCGCCTGCGCGCGATGCCGCGGGCTCTTTGCGGACCTCGAGGCCATCGAAACTGTGGCGCGCGAATTCCCTGCCGAGGTGGCGCCGCCCGAGCACATCTGGGTGTCGCTCCGCACCCAACTCGAGGAAGAAGGCTTGATCCACGCCCCGGTTGCTGCCGGCCGGGGCATGGGTTGGTTCTCTGCCTTGTTTGGAGTCCTGCCGCGGCCTGCGCTGGCGGCGGCCTATCTCGCCTGCCTCATGGTGGGCGCGATTCTGCTGAGCGTGCCAAGTTCGATCCGGGAGAATCCGGCGTCTCAGGCGAACCAGATGCAACCCGCGCCCGCTGCGCTCACCGCACAACTGAATACGGTGGAGAGCAGCGCCCTTTCGGAAATCCACGAGCACAATCCGGTCGTAGCGGCTTCCCTGCGCGACAATCTCGCGCTAATTGACAAGTTCATCGCCCTGTGTGAAAAGAACCTGCGCGAGGATCCCCGGAACGAAGCGGCGCGCGAGTACCTTTATGGGGCTTATCAGCAAAAGGCGGATCTGCTGGGCACGATGATGGACCGCGACGCCAGGGGGGACTAAGAACATGCTCACTCAGCACGCATGGCGCGCTCCCGTAATGACCGCAGCGGTCGCCCTGCTGTTTGTGGCTGCACCCGCTTCCGCGCATCGCCTGGAAAAGCACTTCGCCGTGGCCGAGCGCCCGGTCATCATGGTCCGGAACTCCCAAGGGCGCATCGAAGTCCGCTCCTGGAAAAAGCCCGAGGTTGTGGTCATCGGCAATCACAGCAGCAACAAGGTGGAAGTGGACACCGAGCAGGCCGGCAACCGGATCGAAGTGAACACCCACCTGCTAACCGAGAACATCACTCCCGCCGAGTTCCAAGCTGACTATCAGATCACCGTCCCCGAGGAGAGCGAACTTCACGTGCGGACGGATTCGGGCGAGATCACGGTGGAGCGCGTCTTCGGCGACATGACGTTTGACACCGTGGCGGCCAACGTCCAGCTCCAGGAAGTGGCCGGCTACATGGTGGTCAAGACAATCGGCGGCTCGGTGCTCTGCGCGCGCTGCGCGGGCCGCATCGAGGTGCGCTCGATCAGCGGCAATGTGCGCTTCTTGCAGCCGCAGGTGGATAATCTGCGCGTGGAGACAACTTCCGGAAACGTTTTTTATGATGGGGATTTTCTCCGCCGAGGCATCTACAGCCTGAGAAGCGGGAGCGGGCTCATCGAAGTGCGGTTTTCCGACACGGATTCATTCGATCTGAGCGCTGCCACCGTGAAAGGCACGATTGAAAACCAGGCCAACATCAAACCGCACACACACGAAAGGCGCTCCCCTTTACGCTTTGGCACGAGCCTGGTCGGAACGTTCAATGATGGCCATGCCAGAGTCGAGCTCTCCTCCTTCAGTGGTACAATTCGAATCCTAAAGCGCGACTAGAGCGCGCGTCTCCGAAGGAACCTGCGCGAATCGCATGCCGCCGGCCGGCTCCATGGGAAAACGCAAATTGATTTGCCTGACCGGCTTCATGGGCTGCGGTAAGACTACGATTGGCCGCCGGCTGGCGCGCCAGATCGGTTGTAACTTTGCCGACCTGGACACGCAAATCGAAGAGCGCGCCGGCCTGCGCATCAACGAAATTTTTGCGCAGAAGGGCGAAACAGCTTTCCGCGACCTCGAGCACGAGCTGCTCAGCGAAAACTTGGAACGTGCCGCAGGCCTGGACCGTCCCACCGTGCTCGCGCTCGGCGGGGGCACCTACGCCCAGGCGCGCAACGTGGAGCTGCTCCGCGCCAACGGCATCGTGCTCTGGCTCGATGTGCCCTTCGAGACGCTCCTGGCCCGCTGCGTCGCGAAGTCGCACCGGCCGCTCTTCCGCGACGCGGAAAGCTTCCGCCAGCTCTACGCCCAGCGGAAACCGTTTTACGAGCGGGCGGACGTGCGCATTGTTGCCGATGGAAGTCCTCATCAAATTGTTGAACGGATCCTGGCGCAGGGCATCTTCGAACAGACCCGCCTGGGCGGGCAGGTGACGGCATGAAACGAATTCTCGCCGCGGCATTCCTCGCCGCGCTGGCCACGACGTCGCTTGTTGCACAGACGAAGCAAGCCGGCAAGGGCAAGGCGCCAGAGGCCGCGACGCCCGCTCCTCTGGTGGAAGAGAAAGGCAAGTTTACGATCCTGCTCGACGGGAAGCCCGCGGGCACGGAAGAGTTTGAGATTGCGCGCTCGGGCAAGGATTGGGAAGCCCGCGGAACAACGCGCCTGCAAACGCCGGGCGAAGCCGCGACACAGGTGACGGCGCGGATGCGCCTAGCCGCCGATGGCGCGCCGCTGCACTACCAGTGGTCAACCTCGGGACCGAAGAAGGCCTCCGCCACCGTGGTCTTCGAGAACAATGTTGCCAAGCTGACGCTGCAGATGGAGGGCGCGCAGCCATACGAACAACTCTTGTCGTTCGGAACGCGCGTCGTCATCCTGGACAACAACCTCTACCACGACTACGCCATCCTCGCGCGCATCTACGACTGGAACGCGCGCGGCACGCAAACCTTTGCCGTGCTGATCCCGCAGGACATGACACCGGGCAGCATCACGGTGGAGGATGGGGGCCCGCAAAAGGCGGACGGCGGCACGTTGGACCTCTTGCGTGTGAAGACTGCGGACCTCGCAGTCGAACTCTACCTCGATGCCAGCCACCGCCTGCTCCGGCTGGCCGTTCCCGCCGCGAAGGCCGAAATCCGCCGCGAATAACCGCAAAACAAAAAGGCGGAGAGGCAGCGCGCTGCCCCTCCGCGGATGTGTCGCGTTTGTTTAGATAGAGAGGCGGCGGGTGACCACCTTCTTGCGTTCCACCGGCTTGGGCTGCTCGATTTCGACATTGAGCGACATCTCACTGCCCTTGCGGATCACGCCGACGGCCACGGTCTTCTTCTCGCGCTTGTCGCGAAGCTTCTCGCGCAGGTCGGCAGTGGTGCGAACGCGCTCGCCGTCAATCTTCATGATCACATCGCCTGCCTTCATTCCCGCCTTCTCCGCCGGCGACCCGGTCTTGACCTCGCGCACCAGGATTCCTTCGCCGTCCGGGGCGCCAAAGTAGGAGCCGAGCTGGCCGCTCAAATCCTCGGCCCCAATCCCCAGCATCGGACGGTTCGAAGACATCCCGAACACATTGATCTGCGGCATCTCAAAGCGGAAATTGAAGTCCTTCGGAGTGATCGCATGAATGCGCGACCGGACGTGTTCATTCATATCCCCGAGTTGCGCCGTCAGGCTCTGCGCCCGGCCGTCGCGCCAGACGGTGATTTGCGCAGGGCGCCCCGCCGGGGTTTCGCGCACCAGGCGCCGGAACTGCGTGGTACCCTCGACGCGCTGCCCATTGTATTCCGTGATCACGTCGCTGGCCTTCAGGCCCGCCTTGGCAGCCGGGCTGTCCGCTTCCACTTCGGTGACCAGGACGCCGCGCTCGGCGGACAGCTTCAGCTCTTTGGCTTTGTCAGCGGTGACCTCGTCGATGCCGATGCCCAACCAACCCTGATCGTCCTCGGCCAATAAGAACTGCGTCTCCCCGTCGCCGAAGGCTTGCCCGAGGGCTTGCGCTTCAGCCAGCCGGCCGCGGAGCGCCTCGGCCTGCTGCGCGCGCAGCGTTCCTGGCAAAGCGGCGAGCGCCAGCATCGCCACGCCCGCCAGTATGCAACTTATTCTTTTGCTCATTGCTTCCTCCTCAAAAGTTTTGACGCACCGCGGCCCATCTCGTGAGCAGCGGCTTCAGACCGTCGGCCGAAGCGTTACCAGGCGGATCGCCCCATTCACCGTTCGGATATGAACCGCGCCTCCGCCCGCGCCCAGCCGTCCGTGGAACTGGCGCGCGTCGAACGACCCTTGCAAAGCGATGGGCAGCTCGGAGCGGAAGTCGCCGTTCACGCTACGCACGTCCAGGTCTGCGGCCGCGCGGGTGTCCAGACCCAGCACGATCGATCCGTTTACCGTCTCGAGCGACATCGCGCCGCCCGCTTCAATCTGCCGCATCTCCACGCGCACATTGCCGTTGGTGGTGCGCGCGCTCAGCCGGCCGCTGCTTTCCAGGACCTCGATGTTGCCGTTCACCGTGTGCAGATCGCCCGTGGCGTCCACGCCGAAGACGCGCAAGGCGCCGTTGACGGTCGTCACGTGGTCGAGCCGCACGCGGCGCGGAACGCGGATTCGGTATTCCACATACACTTCCACGCCTTTATCCTGCGGGTAGCGCGTCTCGATGGAGACGCTGCCGGGCCGCGCGTCCACTTCGATGCTCACGCGCCCGAGATCCTGCGGGTTGTGGCGCGAGCTTTTCACCGCGCGCACTTCCACTTCGTTGCGGTCCCAGCCGCGCACCTCGACCGAGCCGTTTACGTTCTGCAACTGGAAGCTGCCGCCTGCCGGCAGTGCGTAGGTCTGCTGGAAAACATCGTCAAACGCAAAGCACGGCGCGGCCGTAAACGCCAGCGCCAGGGCGAGCCCCACGAGCAATCTGCGCATCTCCGCACCCCCGGAAGGAAATGTCTGGACTCCGCGTTCCCCGTACCCGAAACTCTCGCGCCCGGCCCTTCAGCGCAGGCGAAACTCGACGGTGACGTTGGTGATGACGCTGACCGGCTTGTCGTCCACCAGCATCGGCTCGTAGCGCCATTGCCGCACGGCCTGCACTGCCGCATCGGCCAGCGTGCGGTCGCCGGAGAGCACTTTGACGTCCCGCACCGCGCCATCTTCGCCGACGTAAATCCGCAGGCGCACGGTGCCTTCGAGGCCCGCCTGGCGCGCCACGTCGGGATACGCCGGCCGAACCGTGCTTGCCAGCCTCTTCTGCTGCGAGTTCTCGTCGATATAGAGCGCGCCACGCCACAACAGTTCAAACTTGCGGCCGAATGCTTCCATCCGGCTGGCTTCGCGCGCCGCCTCGACGGTCTTCTGCTTGAAGGCCGGATCGACCATGTGCCGTTTGACGTCCACCTGGATTTGCATCTGCTGCCGGTAAATCTGGTCCGTCATGCGCTGCTGCTGGAACTCCAGGCGGCGCTTGAGCTGCTCCATCTGCTTCCGGTTGAACTCCATCTGCGCGTCGGTATCGGCAAATTTAAGCCGGATGTTGCCCGCGACCGCGCGCAGCTTCAGCACTTCGCCGCCGCCATTCAGCGTGCACTCCCCGCGCAAAGCGCGCCCGCCCTCCGGCGTGTTCGAGTAGGAAACCTTCATCGGAAAGGAAGGCTCGGCTTCGATGCGATGCTCGCCGGCCATATCAATCGTGGCTTCGATGGTGATGGGGAGCCCGCGCGGCAAGTACACAACGATATCGCCCTGGCGGGACTCGAGCTGCGAGGGGGCCCCCAGCTTCCCGTCCAGAGTGAACCACGCAGTGATCGTGCCTGCCGCCGTCAAGGCGTGTACCGCGCTTTGCACGCGGGTCAACAGGATGCTCCCACCGCCGGTTTCAAGCGTCGTAGGCCCCGCCACGCGCAGCACGCGGATCACGCCGCCGCCCGTGCGCGCGCGAATGGCGCCCGCCGCCTCGCCCAGCTCCACCTGGCCGCCGGTGGTCGTGGCGGAAAGGCTGCCGCCCGCACGCTGGATGGAAATGTTGCCGCCGCCGGTATCGAGCTGCGCCA
>Ga0184639_10000268_pt1 | contig 19078 bp, 20 predicted proteins | sample PLM31_170_b2_FD_133155 | JGI IMG/M metagenome (GOLD analysis project Ga0184639, IMG submission 133155) | Groundwater sediment microbial communities from an aquifer in East River, Colorado, USA - PLM3-1_170_b2 | ecosystem: Environmental > Terrestrial > Soil > Riparian zone | place: USA: East...
CCTAGTGGGTGTCCTGCACCTATGAGGCCTCCACGAGGATTTATTCTTCTGTCTTGCGTTTCATACAAAGTTCTAACAAATTCATTTCCTTTTCCTTTTTTTGCAAAACCAAGATCTTCCACTTCAATAATTTCACATATGGAAAATGCATCATGAACTTCTGCAACGTCAATATCGTCCGGTTCTTTTTTAGCCATTTTATAAGCCATCGATGCAGCATCTATTGTTGATTCCATACTTGCAAGTTCCTCATGTTTAGTAAATCCTGCAGACAACGTCCTTTGTCCTATTCCTGTTATCCACACAGGAGTATCAGTAAGTTTTTTCATTGCTTCTTCCGACGCAAGCAATATTGCTGCAGACCCACTACATGGTAATGAACAATCTAAGAGTCTTATGTCCTCAGTAAGATTTTTTGAGTTCATGATTTCATCAACAGAATATGTTTTTTTAAAATATGCATATGGATTATCTAGTGCATTTTTATGATTTTTTGCAGAAACAATAGCAAGATCTTCTTTTGTTGTTCCATATTTTCTTACATGAGATTTTGTAAACATAGATGACCAATATATTGGATGTTTGTATTGACCTCTTGATTTGTCCCATTCTAATACCAGTCCTGGACTGTCAAACCTTTCTGCACCAACTACTAATGCCACGTCTGCTAAACCTGAAGCAATATACGAAAATGCTGAGATGACACTGTTTGCTCCAGAATTACACAAACTTTCTACAGAGTGTGAAATTTTTGGTGCGATTCCTGATATCTCTGAAACAATACTTGAAAGATATTTGGTATTATCATTTGTAGAAGTCAGTACTACATCAACGTCTTTTTGTGATAAATTGGGTATGTTTTCAAAAAGTGATTTTACGGCTGAGAACATAAGTGAGTCCATAGCAATGTCTTTTTTGTTAAATTCTGTAAGTCCAAAACCTGTTAGAGCAACTTTTCTCAAGATTTATCACCTGATAAAGTGGATGTGAGTAGTTTAAAGGATGTAATGACATCGCCTATTGGGTTGAATTGTATTATTGGAAGGGTAACTCCAGCGCTAACAATTCTTGCTAGTTTTTTTACACATTCTTGTGGAGTACCGCATATTACTAAAGAATCAAGCATGTTATCTGTTACCAATTCATGGTTTGATTTTAGTCCTGATTTCTTGAATTCTTCATATATGTTTCTGATTTCATTATTAAAGCCGTTTTTTGCCAGAAATTTACGGTAAATCTCTCCGACAGAAATGTAAAATGCCAAGGTTCTTTTTGTTCTATCTATTGCTTTTTCTGAATCATTAGAAATGCAAGTAATAATTTGACATGCTACATCAATTTTTTTCTTTGATTGCATTTTTTGAATTGTATCTCTTAATTCTGTAATTGGCCTTAAATAGAAAATTACTCCGTCTGCAATCTCCCATGTCAGATTAACCATTTTTTCGTTTACTGCAGCAAGATATATTGGAATGCTTTTTCTTTGAGGTTTGATTAGTAAAGTGAAATTTCTCAAATGAAATAATTTACCATTGTAATTTACTTTATTTCCAGACAGTGTAAGCTTGATGATATCAACATATTCACGCATTCTCTGAACTGGGTTTGTGAATTCAAGACCATACCATTCTTGTACAATTGGTTTACTACTTGTTCCTAGTCCAAGAATAAACCTTCCATTTGAAAGTATGTCAACAGTTGCAGCTCCCATTGCTATAAGAGTCGGAGTTCTAGAATAGATGTTAATTATTGAAGAACCAATTTTGGAATTTTTTGTTATCTGAGAAACAGTAGACAACATAGAATATCCCTCCATTCCCCACGTTTCCGGAATCCAAACAGAGTCTGGATTATAATTTAACAGTATCTTTGAGCAACTCATTATTTCGTCTACAGACAATAATGAGCCAAGGCTGTACCCTAATCTCATTTTATCACTTTTTGAATATGAAGTCATCATAATGTCTTGCAACTATGTTTTTTGCACATTCTTCAATATCTTTATGCGAATCTATAGAGTACCAAAATGCTTTTGGATATTTTATTGCAGATAACCTACCTTTAGTAGCACATAGTGGAAATGTGGAATTTTCCATATTGCCTTTTTTTGGTATATATTTTGTAATTTCTCTTGAAAGGTAGTATACTCCAGCATTCATCCAATATTCTGAAATTGTTGGTTTTTCATAGAATCTTGTAACTTTGTTATCTGTGATGTCTACTATGCCAAAAGAGGTTCGTAGTGGAACAACTGCAATAGAATTTGGTTTTGATTGTAATTGTCTTGGATCAAGATCAGTTATGACATCCCCATTCATCACAAAAAAATTTGGTTCATCGATAAAGCGAAACGCATTTTTTATTGCGCCACCTGTTCCCAATGGAACTTTTTCTATCGAATACTGAATTGTTAGACCAAGATTTTTTTTTGCTTCAAGATAATCTTTTATCTGTTCATTTTTGTATCCTGAACAAATAACAAACTCTTTTATCCCAAATTTTTTGAAATACCTAATTTGCCATTCTATAATAGGAACATTGTTAATTGGTACAAGCGATTTTGGTACATAATCTGTAATTGGTCTTAGCCTTTTTCCAAATCCTCCAGTAAGAATAAACGCTTTCACAGATAGAACCCGAGGTTTTTGCAATAAAAAGGTTCATCCAAAAAAATGTACAGAGGCAATTCCAAAATAATAGCCTACAAGAGACAAGGAAACACTCCACACGCAAGAACCCACAAACGTAAAGATAAGAAATTTTAGCATACGCATCTTAAGAAAACCAGCTGGAATTGAGACCAATTCTCTAATTCCCGGCACCATTCTTCCAAATAAAATTACTTTTTCACCATGATGCGCAAACCATCCGTCGACCTTCTTCAGATGGTCATCTGTAATATGCGCATATTTCAGATATCGAGCAAGTCCTTCTCTTCCAATTTTGAGTGCCATAAGATAAATCACAAGTGCACCAATAGTAGAACCAGCAGCTCCGGAGATTCCAAGACCTATTACATGAAAAAATTCCATTTTATTCTGTGATACTACATATCCTGCCAATGGAAATATTACCTCACTTGGAATTGGTGGAAATATTGTTTCTAGTAATGCTGCAGTAAAAATTCCTACATATAGATAATCTGAAACTAATGAAATAACCCATTGTACGAATGTTTCTATTGACATATACTACAGTGCTTCTGTCATATAGTAATGAAGTTCAGTGTAACATGCTACACAGAATTCTTGATCATTTGTATGATCACATGAATGTGTTTTCTTTACTTCCTTGTTACATTTAGAGCAAAGTGTCATACTATGACGGAGATATAGTTTTTGAGGATTTTTTGATTTTTATTGCTCCAAGTATAATTATAAAAACTCCTACTGCAATAACTGGAGCAAATTCTGACATTCTGTTTTTGTCTGGTTCTATTGTACTAATTGATGATTGCATGACAAGAAATGCAACAGAACCAATTACTGTCAAAAGTCCGCTCATAACAATTAAAACACCAAGCATCTTAGAAGGAACCCCTTTTGAGATAAAATATGCAATTATAGGCAATACCACCGATGGAATACCTAACGCAATACCTCTGACTTTATGGTCAAATGGCAGAAAACCCTGATCAGTACCGCCTCCAATAGCCGCATCGGCTCCATAAATTAGTAGTAATCCTATAGAAATCGAGGTAATGATGACTGATATTTTTATAGTCATAGTGCTGTCGACGCATAAACATCTAATAAATCATTTTATTAATGAACGAATGTTGTGATTAAAGAAAACAAAAGGTATTACTAATAATTCTAAAAATGTACCAAGCACAATATAGAAATAATTGAATAATTATCTGAATTGATAATTTTCAGTGTTTTCTTCATATCTTCGATTTGTGATAAGTTTGACAGCAAATACGTATTTTTTGCCAAAAATCTCAGCTAAAAGATGTTCTGGAATTTCTTTTTTTCTAATTTCAAAAACAGATTCATTTCTAATAAACTCCTCCTCTGGATCTAAGGTTTCAGTTAGAGTCAAATTTTCAACATTGTATTTCAAGTCCCAGATATTTCCTACATCAGTTTTAAGAATTAATTTATCAAACCCAAAAGAGCCGCCAGTTATTTTATTGCTTGTTTTCAGAAGATTCTTGAATTGTATTATGACTTCGTATTGTTTTTTATTGTCCAAAGGATTGTTACGCTCATAACCCTCTACCCGACCAAGGCCTAGAAGTGTTATTTCGATGTTGTTTGCTGCCCAAGAATAAGGCAAACTAAGAATTTCAGGTTCAGTTTTAGATTTGTTATTTTCTTTGTCATGTTGTTCTAAAATAGGCATTCCTGGAGATGCCTCAATTTTGGGCTGTTGCGTATCATTCACCATTATATTCTTCACAGGATCTGTTTTCAAATTTGTTTTCTCAAATAGCGATGAGAATTCATTAAGAACCTGTTTTCCGCAGTTGTAGCAATATCTATCAGTTGGCGATATCTTATATCCGCAATCGGGACAAAATGGCATGATATTTCTTAACTCGAGGATAAATATGGTTTTACTTGTATTAATAGATAGATTGCATCTAAAACAGATAAGGAGTATGTGCACTCATGTTTGAATTTATGTTTGATGTTTACAATGCTAGAATATTGTCTGCTTTGATAATGTTATCAATTGCAACAACCATGGATGTATGGAAACGAGAGATTAATGATATTTTATGGATTGTTTTTGGTGCAATTTCGGTTGTATTAATTTTCTTTGAACCAAGCATGACTAATTCCTTGATAAACATAGGCGTATCATTGATTGTTGCGCCCATCGCACTTTTGATCTGGAGACTTGGAATTTTTGGAGGAGCAGATGCATTAGGATTGATAGTTTTAGCAGCACTTACACCCCAACTCAGTTTGTCAGGAAACACAGTAACTCCATTAACCACTTTAACAAATGCTGCAATAATTTCTGTTGTTCCAATTTTTTTAAATTTAATTCGAAATCTTGTTGCAATATCCAGACACAAAAATATTTTCGAAGGATTTGAAGAAACTAGATTAAAAAAGATATCTGCCATGTTTTTAGGATATAGATCTAAAAATCCAAAATACAGTTTTACAATTGAAAAAGTAGAAGGAAATCACAAAAAAATTGATTTCTCTTTTCATCATGCTGAAAATACACAGTTTTGTGATAAACCAGATACATGGGTCACTCCAGGCATACCATACATCCTTTACATAACTGCAGGATTTGTAGTACAGCTTCTCTTTGGAGACATTATTTTTAGCATAGGTAATTTTTAGTGAAAGATCTTTCTACGTAACTTTTAATATTGAAAACATCCTAGCTCCTGCATGTCATCTAATGATACAGACATAGAAAATGATCTAGCCGAGGTTATAAATACGATGGAAATTCTGATAGATGAGGCAGTTCAAGCATATGAATTAGATAAAGAAAAGATAAACGTAATAGAGGAACTATATGATTCTTTAAAAGTCATAACAAGCTTTCTTGGTTTTTCAGTCGATCTATATCCAGAACTTTTGAACCTTCCACCAGGCTCAAAAGCTGTACTTACACCATCACTTGATGTTGTTATGATAAAGCCAAACTTCAAGTCAGAAACAAAGAGATTAGATCAATTTTCACTAGAAGAGGTAACAAACATCCTAAAGTATGGAAGTCCGGCACTAATTAACATGGCAAGAGCTGACAGAACATATAAAAATAGAAAAATTTTGTTCTTAAAAGGTGCAACAGCAAAGCTAAAAAAATTATCGCATACGAACGCTGATGACAAGAATATGGCTAATGATTTAAGACGAGTTGAAAGAATTAAAGGTTAATGCAGATAAAAGAGTTAAAGGTTAATGCAGATAAAAAAATTAATGTTTTTTATCAAAATAATGAATTGTAGTTATAATTAGATAAGATCTTGTAGAATAGAAAATGAAAGCGGTGAAACATCCACAACCGATTGATTTTTGGACTTAAACCAATGAAGCTAATGAATCGTGAACTCTTGCGGCGTTTAAAGAACAATTATAGCCATTGGATCAAAAAGAAAGAGTGAAAGGAAACAAGTAAAAAATAAATTTTAATTTTATTGAATATTATCTTTTAATAAAAAGTTTTCAATTTCAGATCTTGGTTGTATACAGTTATTTTTCACACATTTCAGATAATTTTTTTATTATAAAATATTTTTCTCCAAAACTAAATTTCGCTATTATTCCATCAAAAATGTTTTTCTTAAGAATTATTTATGATCATTCTGATGTAACAGAGATTATAATAAAATGAAAATTAGTTACCATTACATTGTCAATGAATATTTCCAGCAGATAGCGTTGACCGGATATTTAGTTCTGGAGATTTATCGTTAAGAAATTCTAGTTTTACTGTATATAATGATTGCTGTTCCCATACAGGATACATTTGTGACTACTGCAATATTATATGTCTAGCCAGACATAACCGTCTCTGATTTTTCTGCATCCACATACTTTGAGGTATTGTTATCATCTAGATTGTAATTTTATCATATTACATACACAACTTCATTATATCTAAAACGCCTTTCCACCTATATGTCATCTAGTGTTACAAACATACAAAGCGAACTAATCGGAGTAATAAAGAATATGAGACAACCCGCTTTTGTAAAATTAATGAAGCCAATTGTCATAAAGTCGATCATAAATGAGAGAGTCAAGTGAGATGGAAGAATCAAAATCCTATAAAATTAGTATAGATAAATCAAATAATTTACATAATAATGATAATAATGATAATAATATTAATGAAACTAACTATGCACGATCACATAAACGATCAGACCGATCAAAACTAATTAACTCGCGCACAATATATCCCACCAACAATTCTACGTTGTACACGGGAAATAAAATGAGCCACGAACAAATAGAAATGACAGCATTTGATTCAACTCCAGATTCTGGAATGTATAATTACAGAGTGTCTTTGGAGAAACTAAAGGATGAATTATCAAAATTCGGTCTTACTGCAAATCAATCAAAGGTCTACATATATCTAGGAAAATACGGTTCCAAGACCGCACCAGAAGCATGTAGAGCATTAAAAATACCAAGAACTGAAACTTATCATCTGCTTACTACTTTACAAAATAAGGGAATTGTTTCTGCTACATTCCAACATCCAATTAGATTTTCAGCTTTACCACTAGACAAAGCAGTTTGGGCACTGGTAAACGCAGAAAAAGAAAGAGTAAAAACATTAGAAAAACAAGAAAAAAACATTGTAGAGTTATGGAATGGTATTCCAGATTTTAAGATAGGTCCTGTTGAAACAAAAGAAGATAAGTTCCAGATGTTACAAGGTGTAAACCAGATCAATAGCAAGATACATGAAATGATTATCAAACCATCAGAAGAAATTCTTATCCTAGGTTCTGAAAAAGACTTTCTAAGATTTTATCATTCAGATTTCTTGGAACCATTAAATGATGCCAAATCTAAAGTTAAAATACTCACATCGTGTTCTGAAAAAACACGTTATATATTTGATGAAGCCGATAAAACAGATATAAAATTAATGCCACCAGACATTAAAGAAGACATCTGTTTCATAATCCGAGATGATGAATTAATATTCTTTATGAAGAATGCAAGCCAGCCTGCACAGCACTCTGTGGCAATGTGGACAGACTCTAGTGCAATGGTTCAATCGATGAGATTATTGTTTAATTCTATCTGGTCCAATTCTAAAGGCATATACCTCTAAACTAGGGAGTCAGCCTTGGATGCACCAGTTGCAATCCTGTGTCACTTAGCTTTATAGAATAAATTTGTTCACTGTGACGAACTCCTCTCATTTTAAGAACCTGTAGTGTTCTTTCCATCGTGTTTTCTTTTTGTAAATGATGGAGCAGTATAATCCCAGAAGCAACATACCATTCTGTTGGAATCTTATCAGCTGCATTACTTTCTGATATTAGTATCGATGTACAGTGTCTGTCTTCTAAAGCCTGGATCATTCCTTGCAGTCCCTGTCTAACATAGAACTTGTTTGCATACTGCATTGCAAGCACGGTGAGAGAATCCACGACAAGGCGCTTTGCTCCTATTCGTTTAATGCTACTTATGATCAGTTGCGTCAAGTGCATAAACGGAAGGGTTTCTCCACGGTAAAGTGCTTCATCTAATTCTACAAAGCCTTCTTCCATTTTAAAAGGTCTAGCATCAATAATTAACATTTTTCCATCATCAATGAGTTTTTGAATGTCCCATCCGTACATTTTAAAATCATTTTTTATTTCACGTGGACTTTCAGCTAATGTGACATATACTACTGGTTCATCAAAATCGTTTGCACCAACATAAAGATATTGCATCCCAAATGTGGTCTTTCCGCTACCAGGCGGACCTGACAAGACAATTGTTTTTCCTTCCCTAAATCCTCCAGACATTATCGAGTCCAGTCCTGGGACTCCAGTCCTAACTTTAATTGGAGATTCTATCACGAATAATAACTCACAAAAGTCTATTTAAAGAATAGTGACATTTATCAAGTAACTGTTTCCATTTTTGATATTATTTTTTTATTGCAATAACAATTATCGAGTCACTGTTTCCATTTATGGTATTATTTTATAATCAAAATTTTTGAAGTTCAAAAAATGATAAAACACAATTTACAGCTAACAATTTTAAGACATAAAAAGATAGATCATACGTTGACAAAGATTCTTGGAATAATAGGTGGAGGACAACTTGGCATGATGCTTACAGAAGCGGCAAAAAAAATGAGTGAATACATTTCTGATGTAATAGTGCTAGACCCAACAAAAGACTGTCCTGCTGCAAGAGTAGGAGCAAAACAAATCGTTGCCGATTTTAAAGACAAAAATGCCATTGTAGAATTGTCGTTACAGTCAGATATCATAACATATGAAATAGAATCTGGAAATAGTGAGGTTTTGGAATCAATAAACGCTGGAGTAACAATAAATCCGTCTCCTGCTACTTTGAGAGTCATCCAAGATAAGTATCTGCAGAAGAAATTCCTACGTGAAAATGGTTTACCAGTAGCAGATTTTGTGGTGATTGAATCACTTGGTGATGCCAAGGAAAAGATCAAATCCTTTGGGTATCCAGTGATGCTAAAGGCTAGAAGAGATGCTTATGATGGAAGAGGCAATTTCAGAATAGAAAATCCAGAACAGGTAACACATGCATATGAACAATTCATCAGCAGATCAACAATGCTAGAAAGAATAGTTGATTTTCAGATGGAAGTATCAGTGATTGCTGCAAGAAATACGAATGGACAAATTGCAACATATCCTGTCGTAGAAAACTTACATGAAGAAAATATATTAAAAACAACAATTGCGCCTGCTAGAGTCAGTAAAAAAATTTCTGAGGAAGCAGAGAAAATAGCCAAAAAAACAATGGAAGTATTACATGGTGCAGGAGTATTTGGCATTGAAATGTTTGTAACAAAAGACGACAAAGTTCTCATAAATGAGATAGCTCCAAGAGTACATAATTCTGGACATCATACTTTACAATCAAGTGCGACGTCTCAGTTTGAACAGCATCTAAGAGCAATACTAGGATTAGAGCTTGGCAAAACTGATCTGTTACATCATACTGTAATGTGTAATATCTTAGGACCAAGAGGGTTTCAAGGAAGATACAAACCCATAACAATCGATCAAAACAATGGTGTATACCTAAAGATGTATCAAAAAGATGAAGCAAAGCCTCAAAGAAAGATGGGGCATTTCAATGTGGTCGATGCTAATGATACAAAAGATATCAACATGCTCCTAAAAAAAGCTGAAGAAGTTAAAAGTTTAATAAAATTCAATTCCGTTTGAACTTATGAGTTATTCAAAAAAACCGCTGATTGGAATTATCATGGGTTCAAGCTCAGATAGCAAAATAATGCGTAGTGCTGCAGAGATACTTGCTGAGTTTGGAGTAAAACATGAGGATCAGATCATTTCTGCACACAGAACTCCAACAAGACTTTTAGACTATGCAAAACATGCAGAAAAAAGTGGTTTCAAAACGATAATAGCTGGTGCCGGAGGATCTGCACATCTTCCAGGAATGATTGCGTCCCATACAATAATTCCAGTAATAGGAGTACCCATAATGGTCTACAACGACAAATCTGGAAATTCAGATCGCTTCAAATTTTCAGCATTTGGTGGATTAGACTCACTTTTGTCAATATCAGAGATGCCCACTGGATCTCCTGTTGTAACTGTAGGAGTAAACAAGGCCGCTAATGCTGGTTTGTATGCATTAAAGATACTTGCTAATGAGTTTCCAGAATTACAGAAAAAACTAAAACGACATAAAGAGAAGCAACGTTATTCTGTAATTAAAGAATCTAAAGAGATGAAAAAGATTGGTTTATCCAAGTTTGCAAAGAAGAAATACAGGATATAGCATATTTTGCACAGTTGGAAATAAAGGAAATTCTTTACAGTTCAATTGATAAGCACAGCAGGTATGTTGTTTCAGATATTGCACAGGGTAAAAGCTCCGAGGTCATAGAAACCATATATGAAGAATGTAAAGAGCAACTTGATAAACTTGATGACAACAAATCAGAAATTCTAGGAACGTTTGCGGAAGGGTTGGCTCATTATCTTTTAACCACTGCGCTGATTCCAAGCCAGCGAAAGATTACTTTCAATGATGTTTATGTAGATATCTTAATACCAGATATTAAAATTCTAGGCATATCTCCACAAGATGCCTTGATCGTATCATTTCCAAAAACAGATGATGTTCCTACAATAAAAAACAGATTAGCAGAGATTACTAAGATTCAACCGATTAAAGAAAACATATGGTTTGTTTTAGAAAATGGAGTAGACATAGGAATCAGAACATATACCATCAATAACAGGGGAGATTTCCCATTTTCAAACATAATTAACGATATAATTGGTTTTCTTACCAATAAAAAACAGTCAAAGCTTAAACTTTTTAGGATATGAGTGACTTTACGTCGACTTTTTTCCCTACCATCTCAATCATTGCATCAATTTTGTTATAATCCTTTATGAAAGGCACTACACCAAGAATATCTAACCCAGTAATCTCATGTAATGTAATAGGAGCATTTTTTTCGGCAGCTGTTCCTTTTTCATCAAAATTGTTTATAACAAGTCCTTTTACTTTGATACCGTAATCTTTGCATAATTGATATGTCATCATAGTATGATTTAATGTTCCAAGAGTTGCCCTTGTTACAATAATTGTTTCAATACTCATTGCCTTTATCATATCGGCCACAAAGAAATTTTTTGTAATAGGTGTCATTATTCCACCTATTCCTTCTACTAACAATACATCATGAATAGATAATAATTTTGTAAATGTTGTAAGGATTAGTGGCATATCTACAGGTAATGACAAAAGTTTTGTTGCATCATATGGAGAAGTAGGAATTGGCAGAAACACAGGATTTATCAAATCTTCTGAATCTTTTGTTCTTGAAGCTTCCACAATAATATCAACATCTAATGATTTGAATCCTGTTTTTTGTGGAATGCCAGATGCAATAGGCTTCATTACTCCTACATTAACACCAAGTTTTCTCATTGAACCAGCAAGGCCTGCAGTGATTGAAGTTTTTCCTACTCCAGTATCAGTACCGGTTATGAAATACGCTTTCATGACTCATATTCTTTACGAAACATTCCTTAAGAGTTCACCGTACCATTATTAATGCCAAAACCAGAGTTGCACTAAATGAATCCCAGAGAGTACGTATGGCATCCCTACACGCAGATGAGAGAGTGGAAAAAATTTGACATAATAACAAAAGGGGATGGAATGTGGCTAATTGATGCAAAAGGCAACAGACTACTCGATGGAGTTGCAAGCATGTGGTGCAATGTTTGGGGACATTCTAAAAAAGAACTTGTAAATGCAATGATAAAACAGACAAAAAAATTGCAACACTCATCTTTGTTTAATCTTACAAATGATCAAGCACAGTTACTTGCTGAAAAACTTGTCAAGATATCTCCTGGAATGGATAAGGTATTTTATTCTGACAATGGTTCTACGGCAATGGAAGTTGCCATAAAGATGACATTACAATATTGGCAAAATATTGGAGTAAAAAATAAAACAAAGATCGTCTCGTTACAAAATGGGTATCATGGGGATACAATTGGCTCCATGTCTCTTGGTTATGTTCCGCTATTTTTTTCAAGATTTAAAAAATTACTTTTTCCAGTAATTAGAACACCGACTCCAGAAAAATACAGGATGCCAAAAGGTTTTACTTTCAAAGAATATCAGGAATTTTGTATTAAAAAAATAGAAAACATATTTTCAAAAAATAATGATATTGCAGCTTTTTTTATGGAAAGTGGTGCACAAGTAGCGGGAGGAGTTGTGATTTATCCAAAAAACTTTCAGAGAAAAATCAGTAAATTATGCAAAAAATACAATATATTATTTGGATTAGATGAGATTGCCACTGGATTTGGCAGGTTAGGTTCACTTGTAGAATATCAAGCACAAAACAGCAAACCAGATATCGTATCATATGGAAAAATGCTTACAGGCGGATATTTGCCACTTGGAGTCACTTTAACTAATAAGAGAATTTACGAGTCATTTCTTGGCAGATATGACGAGATGAAACATTTCTTTCATGGTCACACGTTTACAGGCAATCCTCTTGCTTGTGCAACAGCCCTAACTAACCTTCAGATGTATAAGAAAAACAAACTCATTTCTAAAATTCAAACGAGTGCTAAACAATTCGAATCACGAATTTCCGAAATTAACGAATTGAATCTTGTAGGCGATGTCAGACACAAAGGCATGCTTATGGGAATTGAGCTTGTAACTGACAAAAAGAAAAAGACCCCAATTAAACCAGATAAATCAATTTATAAGAAAATTTTTGTTGAGGGAAAAAAACACAAGATATACCTACGTACTCTTGGTAACATTGTGATGATAGTACCACCACTTGCAATTTCGAAAAATGAATTAGATTTCTTACTTGATGGTACAATAGATACGATAAAAAAAGTCACGAGGGTGATCTGATTATCTCCTTCGTGCCCTTCTAAGTTTTGCACCGAGCTCTCTAATAATTCTGTTTCTTACAACCAATGAATTCTTCAGACGCCTTCCCTCTCTTCTTGCCATATCGCGTTCTCTTTTTGCTCTGTTAAGAACTGCACGTACGGTGATCATTTGTTTGCGAGTTGGCGCTGGAGTTGCTCTTCGCTTTGAACGTTTAGATCTCTTTGATCGTCTTTTAGACGCCATGAGCAGTCTGCATACTAGTGATAATTAAGTATGGTGTATCAATCGTTTTCGACTTGAACCGTCTAGATAATATTTGTTTTATATCATAAAGTGAATTGAATTGTTATGCCACAGATACGTCAATGTCCGAACTGTAAAAAGATACTGCAAGTAAATGAAATTCACAATTGCATACAAGAAACATCAAGGTTTGTAACATGTAATAAATGCGGCATGAGATACGATCCTAAGCGAGGACACATCTGTCCTACCATGATAAAATAACACAAAATCAATATATTGATTATCTGATAAAAAGCGTAAACCTTAAAAATTTTGCTGGTTTACAAATAAGATAATCTTAATTAGTGCAATATAGAAAATGACGCATTATGAATTCAGAACTTGGTTTTATTACTAAATGTAAAGAGAAAGTTCTTTCAGGTCAAAAGATTTCCCAAGAAGAGGCCAGAATTCTTATCAACGTTTCAGACGACATACTGGAACATCTATCAGGTGCTGCAAATGAAATAACAAGAAAATTTAATGGTGATATAGTTGATGTTGAAACGCTGATTAACGCAAAAAAAGGAAGATGTCCTGAAGACTGTTCATTTTGTTCCCAGTCTGCATTTTACAAATCAGGAATTGACACTTACAAACTGTTACCATCTGAAATTATAATAGATAATGCAAAAAAAGCAAAAGAAGATGGTATCAAAAGTTTCTGTTTAGTATGTGCATGGCGTGGTCCATCAGAACACGATTTCGAACAGATCTGTGATATTGTACAAAAAGTTAACAACAGAGTAGGCATAGAAGTGAATTGTTCTCTTGGATTCATAACAGAAGAAATGGCAATTCGTCTTAAAAATCTTGGAGTGAAAAGATATAATCATAATTTGGAAGCGGCAAGAAGTTTCTTTCCAAATATTTGTACAACACACACATATCAGGATAGAATTGACACAGTCCAAATTGTGAAAAAAACCGGTCTTGAGCTTTGTTGTGGCGGAATTATAGGCATGGGAGAATCAAGAATGCAGAGATTAGAGATGGGCCATGATCTATCAGAATTGAGTCCAGAAGAATGCCCAATAAATATACTAGTACCACAAAAAGGAACGCCGCTTGAATCCCAAAAAAGATTATCGCTTGGTGAAATACTTCGCACAATTGCGGTGTATAGATTTTTGATGCCAAAGACTATACTTAAGATAGCAGGTGGTCGCGAAATTCATCTTGCAAATGATCAGGAAAAGGTTCTTCTTGGAGGTGCAAATGGGATTATTACTGGCGGGTATTTGACAATAGGCGGCAACACTCCAAAAGATGATTTCCAAATGATATCGCAAATAGGCCTTGAAGCATAAACTTGATTTTGTAAATTCTAGTCTCAGAAAAATAAGAGATCAGAATCTATATCGAACATTACAATATGGTCGTACTGAAGGCCCATACATCATATTCAAGCATAAAAAACTGATCAATCTCTGCTCAAATGACTATCTTGGATTGATTACAAATCAAATTTCGAATAAACAATTACAATCAAGCTCAAGATTGGTTGCAGGAAATGATCCATCATTTAGAATTTTAGAAGAAAAACTCGCGCAACACAAATCTCAGGAATCTTCATTAATTTTTCCTACAGGATACATGGCAAACTTAGGTTCAATCTCTACACTTGCACAAAAAGGTGATGTGATTCTTAGCGATGAACTAAATCATGTCAGCATAATTGAAGCTTGTAGATTATCAGGGGCAAAAATTATGGTCTACAAACATGATGATCTAGTAGATCTTGAGAGAAAGATTAGGCAAAAGGCAAACCGTAAGTTCATAGTAACAGAGGGGGTTTTTAGCATGGATGGGGATTTTGCAAATTTAAAAGAAATCTCACATATTGCAGCTAAAAATGATGCCATACTTACCCTAGATGACGCGCATGGAGATTTTGTGGTAGGTTCAGATGGCAGAGGCACTGGCCAACATTTTGGCGTTGAAAGAAAAATCGATCTGTATGTAAGTAGTTTAAGTAAAGGACTTGGAGCATTTGGCGGATATGCTGCTTCAAAAAATAAAGTAATTGAATTTTTGATAAATAAATCAAAGTCGTTTATTTACACTTCAGCTTTGCCAAGTGTTCTTGTAGATCTTGCACTAAAACGATTTATTTCAAATAGAGAAAAACAAAGAAAGAAACTTTGGGAAAATATTCACCTTATGCATTCTGGTTTAAGATCTTTAGGATATGAGGTTAATTCATCAAGTCAGATCATTCCAATCATAATAGGAAACGAAAAAACAGCACTAGATTTTGGAAGATATCTTTTTGAAAATGGGATTTTTGCACAATCAATTCGACATCCTACAGTTAAGATGAATGCAGCAAGAGTGAGAATTTCCATTACTGCGTGGCTATCAAAAAATCATATTGAAAGATCACTTGATGTGTTAGAACAAGCAGGTAGAAAATTTAGAATTTTTTAAAGATGACTCATATGTGCTGTGTAACTCCAGTACATGGCTGTTGCAATTATTGCACCCAAGATCAATCCTGCTAATATGACTCTCTTATTCACAAAAATCGTTCAATGTATGAAGGATAAAAACGGATCTTTGATTTGGAGTAGATTTGGAACAATGTATTAATAAAAAAAGAGCGAATTTAAGTTAATGCCAGAAATATCAATAGCAATAGCAGCCATAGCAGGCTTAGGTTCATTTTTAGCACCCTGTATATTGCCTATGATACCTGCTTTTTTGGCATATCTATCTGGTACTACAATAACAGAACTTCAAAGAAACAATGGGACTGTCAATCTTGTTTCAAACAGGTTAAACATAGTGTTAAACACAGTTTTTTTTGTTCTTGGATTTTCTGTCGTCTTTTCAGTTTTTGGAGTAATTCTAAACAGTGTCTTGTCCAGCTCTGCAACAAATCTGATTTCTGGATTTAATCAGATAGGAGGAGTGGTCATAATTGGTTTTGGTGCCTTTATGTTGTTGTCAACCAAGATTCGTACACTAAATTTTGAGAAAAAATTCTTTCCAAATCGCACCAAATCGAGTTATCCACTATCATTTCTTTTTGGATTAGCTTTTGCAGCGGGGTGGACACCTTGTATAGGTCCAATCTTGGGAAGCATTCTTACTTTGGCTGCAACATCACCAGGACAAGCATTTACTTTGTTACTTACCTATTCGCTTGGACTTGGAATTCCATTTATCTTAATGGGAGTATTCTTTTCAAGATTTACAAGAATAATTAGAGCGCTAAGTAAGCATCTAAAATATTATTCAATAATCATGGGATCATTTATTATAATTTTAGGAGTGTTAGTATATACTAATCAGTTAGCAACGATTGCCAGTTTTCCATTTTTGAATAATTTATTATTGCAAGGGTGAAAAAATGAAAACTGAATTAAAAACAGCACTTGTCATGGGAATAATACTAGTAGTTGCCATAGGTGGAGCTAGTGCATATTTTTCTTCATTAGAGCCACAAATACAAAAAACACAAAATCAGTCAGATGAGAGCAGCCAAATACAGAGTAAAGTGACATCAGAAATACCAAAAATCGATAAAAGTAGGTTCAAAAAGGCACCTGAATTGACAGGCATATCAGGATACATCAATACCACTCCAGAAGAGCTTAAAGCAGCTATGAAAGACAAGGTAATACTTTATGACTTTTGGACGTATAGCTGCATAAACTGCATCAGGACTTTACCTTACATCACTGCATGGAACACAAAATATGCTGATCAGGGATTATTGATAATCGGAATTCATTCTCCGGAATTTGAATTTGAAAAAGATTCCAACAATGTACAAACTGCGGTAAAACAATATGATATAACATATCCTGTAGTACAAGACAATGAAATGAAAACCTGGAAAGCATTTGAAAACAGATACTGGCCAAGAAAATACATTACAGATTCTGAAGGATACATCAGATATGATCATATTGGTGAAGGAGGATATGCAGAGACTGAAAAAATAATTCAAGAACTTTTGCAAGAAAGAAATCAACTTCTTGGCTTGAATATCGTATCAGCTCAGTCACTAGTAGATTTAGAAGAACATCAATTTACCGCATCACAAACTCCAGAACTTTACTTTGGATACAATTTTGCATTTGGTAGAAATCAGCTTGGAAATTCAGAGGGATTCAAACCAGATCAGATTGTAACATATTCTTTGCCAGAAAAATTAACGCGTGATTATTTTTATCTTGAAGGTCAATGGCAAAATTTTGATGACAGAATGAAACTTGTCTCAGAAAATGGTAAGATCATACTTCCATATTTTGCAAAGTCAGTCAACATAGTGGCTGCAAATGAATCTGATCTGCAAATCTTGCTTGATGAAAAACCAGTTACGCCTGAAAATGCAGGAACCGACGTACAAGACGGAACTGCACACATTTCAGGCGATCGATTATACAATTTGATTTCAAGTAACGATGCAGGAGCCCATACGTTAACTATAATTGTAAAGCCAGATTTTGAAATCTATACCTTCACCTTTGGTTAACCGAATCCATACATAATGTTTCATAATTCGAATTTAGAAATATTATTTGTAAATTCCTAAACAGCTATGTGTGTAACCACACACGGGTGTAACTGTAGTTACACATAATCATGGCACATGACAGGTTAAAACCCAAATTGTCAATCCGACCTAGGTGCAAAATTACGACTTTTGTTAACAAGTGGAACCAACATAAAGAGAGTATCTCACAAAAAGTAATTGATAAAGTAAGACCAGATACCCCACTTAAACCAAAAATCGATGAAGCACAAAAAAGACTTCAATTACAAATAGTAAAACTTGATTCAATTTCAAAAAAATTAAAAGAAAAAGATGATTTTATTTTCAAAAAAGTTGTTGAAGCTGTAAGAACTCAAAATAAACAATATTCTAATGCATATGCTACTGAATTACACGAAATTAGGAAGATGAATAAGATGGTAACAAGCGCAAAGCTTGCGATGGAGCAGATCCAAATTAGATTAAACACTATTTCTGAATTAGGCGATGTGGTAGTCACATTGAGTCCATGTATGTCAATAATCAAAGGATTAGGAGCAGGACTTGGCAACCTCATGCCAGAAGCAAATTCATCTATGCAAGATTTGTCAGCCATACTTGGAGATATCATGGCAGGTGCATCGATTAATGGTCATGAGAATATTGCAATAGAAACTGGAAGTGCAGACACTACGGCAATATTGGAAGAGGCGCAGTCAATACTAGAAGGTCATGTACGTACCACTATTCCAGATCTGCCTACAAACCTTCCAACGCCAAAGAGCGCAGAAGCAACTATCTAGACTTTTTATTACTAATTTCTTGAAGAATTTTTTTAATTCTAGATATGGTGGGGTAGCTGTATCCACGTTTTCTGTAATTTGCAATCATCATTTTCCAGTTTTTTAATCGCCATTGAGCTTGTTCAGATGTCACGGCGTGAACTTCTCTATTGATTATACTTTTACGTCCTACTTTGAGCACGCCTGCATCCTTTGCTGTCCATCTGTTTTTTGCAAAGTGTAAACCAGCTAAAATTTCGTCTATTGGCATTTCGTTAAAGTAATCTTGAAGTTTTTTTAGCTGAGCATCAGTTGGTTTTTGCGTACTTTTTAAAGTGAGATCAAAATTGTCCACGATTAGTCACTGTATTTATGGTATTTAATGTGAATTGTAGAATATTTTTTGAATTTATTGAGAAAATGCCAAATGTTTCGTTTTCAAAAATGATTAACGC
>Ga0184639_10000269_pt1 | contig 19071 bp, 16 predicted proteins | sample PLM31_170_b2_FD_133155 | JGI IMG/M metagenome (GOLD analysis project Ga0184639, IMG submission 133155) | Groundwater sediment microbial communities from an aquifer in East River, Colorado, USA - PLM3-1_170_b2 | ecosystem: Environmental > Terrestrial > Soil > Riparian zone | place: USA: East...
TGATCGCAGCCGGTCCCCGACCCCAGCACGCGCGTTGTTGGTCAGGAGCGCCAGTTGATACCCCCGCTCGCTGAGCGACCTGACAACCTCGGGCGCGCCCGGAATCACCGTGGCATGTTCGAGACCCTGCCGTTCCGCCAGGCCGATGATCTGCCACATACGGTCGGCTAATCCCGGGTTCACCTGGTCCCCGAGAGAGACCAGTTCCGGTAGGGCCAGCCGCACGAGTTCGTCCCGGGTGTGGGTCGACGTTCCTTCCTTATAAAGCAGGTCGATGAGGCGGTGACGCAGGCCGAGGAAGTCGATGTGGGAGTCGATGAGGGTGTTGTCGAGGTCGAAGATGAGGGCGACTTCGCTGGGGGTGAGCGGCACAAGAGGGGTTTCGTTTGTCTCTCCCAAAATTCTTTTCCAATCCGCCAGCTCTGAGGGAGCGCGGAGCCTCTCCCCGACTGAAACTGATACGGGGACCCCTCTGGCTCCGCACTCCCTCGCGCTGGCTGTTAAATCCTCAGGGAGGAAGACGTGATCGAAGAAGGCAAGCGTGCGCCGGATTTCACTCTCCCCGACGATCGAGGCGAGCGGGTATCGCTGAAGGATTATAGTGGGCAGAAGGTCGTCCTGTGGTTCTACGTGCGGGACGACACGTCGGGTTGAACAGTCGAAGCCGCCGCGTTCCGTGACGAATACGCGGAATACACGAAGCAGAACGTCGCCATCCTCGGTGTAAGCCCGGACAGCGTGGAAAGCCACGCCAAATGGAAAGAGAAAATGAAGATCCCGCATCCTCTGCTGGCTGATGAGGGAGGAAGCGTGGCGCAGAAGTACGGGGTCTGGGTCGAGAAGACGAGTCCTTCAGGCAAAACCTATTGGGGCGTGGCCAGAACCACCTTCATCATCGATGGAGAGGGGAAGGTTTTTAGAGTGTTCCCAAAGGTGCAGGTGCAGGGGCACAGCAAGGAAGTACTTGCCGCTCTGAAGTAGGTCGACAGCTTGCGATCTATAGAACTTCTACCTTCGGCAATCGCACTACTCCGGGCACGTCATGCAGGGTTCAGACCCAAGCTTCGGCCGTGCTTCCGCGGGTGGAGGTTGGCTGATGGCACCTGCATACACGCTGGTTAGGATAAGCCCGCCACCGAAAATCAGTGAAGGTGACATCGGGGCGCGTTCAAGTATGGCACCGAGGATGATCGCTACCACTGGGAAGAGGACAAACTGATAGGATGCCGCTGATGCCGACCAGTGCTTCAGAACAAATAGATAGAGGACAAACCCGGCACTGGACCCCAGCACGATCAGATAGCCGAGCGCGATCCAGGTACTGGCACGAACCGGGACACTCCAGGATTCTCGTGATAGAAGCGACAGGATAACAAGAAGAATCACGCCAGCCGCCATAGCGACGGCATTCGTGCTGACCGGATGGGTCTTCGGAAAATTCTTGACGATGATCGTCGACTCCGCGACACAGAGCGCCGCAACGACAAGGGCCAGTAAGGATAACAGGGGAACGCCTGTGCCTACCGACCCTCGGAAAATAACGGCGATCCCGATCAGGGCAACGATGCCTCCGACGAGGGCCCGCCAGCGGAACTTCTCTTGACCGTGTAGCAAGGCAAGAAGAAAAGTGAGCAATGGCGCGGAGGCAAATATCACGGCAGCAAGCCCGGCCGAAACGTGCTGCATTCCCCACATCGCAAACGCGTATCCTGCCCCGAACCCCAGCCCTCCGTAGATAGCCGCTCCGATCAGCGCGCGGCCTCGGGGAAGAGGGAATTTCTGGGTGAGCGCGACTGCAAAGAGGAGCAGCGCTGCCACCGCGAAGCGAAGAGTGGCGCCCCAGAACGGTGGGAGCTCGCGGAGGCTGAACCGGACAGCGACAAAGTTGGTACCACCGATTAGGACGATGGCCCCAAAGGCAAACAGCGTCAGCTGATCGGATCGCCGGTTGTCCATGCGCGTCAGAACTTCATCCCCGCTCGGGCGATCCCAGCATGTAAGAGCGCTGTAGCACAATATTCATTTCCACGACCGACGACCCACGACCTACGACCGCGGTTTTAGGGATACAGCCTGTTCAATAGCCTCGGGAATGGGATCGCTTCGCGAACGTGCTCAATGCCGCAAATCCAGGCTACGGTCCGCTCGATCCCGAGCCCGAACCCGGAGTGGGGAACAGAGCCGTAGCGGCGGAGATCGAGATACCACTGGTAGACATTGGCCGGAAGGTTGTGCTCGCGCAGCCGCTGTTCGAGGAGCGCCAGGTCGTCGATGCGCTGTCCCCCTCCGATAATTTCACCATACCCTTCGGGAGCGAGCAGGTCGGCGGAAAGTACGACATCGCGCCGCTCATCGTCGGGCTGCATGTAGAATGCCTTGCATTTTGCCGGGTAGTGATGCACGAAGAGGGGACGGTCGAACTGCGATGAGATCAAGGTTTCCTCATCCGCCCCAAAATCATCGCCCCACGGCACCGGCTTGTCGGCCTTCTTCAAGCGTTCCAGCGCCTCGTCGTAGGATAGCCGGGGGAATGGGGGCTGAACGGCTTTGAGCTTTGGAATATCGCGCTCGAGAGCGGTGAGTTCGCTCATCCTGTGCTGCAGCACCTGGCCGACGACGGCGACGATCATCTCTTCCGCGAGCGCCATGTACTCGTCGAGGGTCATGTAGGCGGCTTCGGGCTCCAGCATCCAAAATTCGGTGAGGTGTCGTCGGGTCTTCGACTTCTCGGCGCGGAACGCAGGGCCGAAACAGTACACCCGGCCGAACGCCATCGCGGTTGCCTCGTTGTACAGCTGACCGGACTGTGTGAGATAAGCGGCGCCGAGGTCGAAGTACGGTGTTTCGAAGAGTGTCGTCGTTCCCTCGACCGCGGCAGGGGTCAGGATAGGCGTATCCATCCGCACGAACCCTTTGCGGTCGAGGAATTCCGTGCAGGCGCGGATGACCTCTGCGCGCACTCGCATGACGGCGTGCTGCCGGCGGCTCCGCAGCCAGAGGTGGCGGTGGTCCATCAGAAACTCAACGCCGTGCTCTTTTGGCGTGATCGGGTAGGGCGCCGCGATCTGCACCACCGTCAGGTCCGTGACCGAGAGTTCGACACCGCCGGGCGCTCGTTTATCCTCACGCACGACGCCGCGAACGATGACGGAGGACTCTTGCGTTAAATTTTCTGCGAGCCCGAACGCGCTCTGGGAGACTTCCTGTTTGGCCAGGACAGACTGCATGATCCCACTGCCGTCACGGATCTGGAGAAAGTGGATGCTGCCGCTGCTGCGTTTGTTGTACAGCCATCCCCGGATCTCGACTTGCTGTCCCACGTGTGCGGCAGCGTCTTCTATCCTGATCGCCTGCGTCATCGGTTGACCTCCTGGACACCGCTAATTTCGCTTGCACGCGCCGAATCCCGCCCTTCGACACTCGGGTTGCCATCGTTCCGGTGTGATGTTATACTCGGAACGTCGCGTGCAACGCGCGATGTCGTGCAAATCAACGCGCTTCCGTTCGGAAGCAGAGTGTGAGTGGGTTCCAGCCCACTCTTTTTTAATGAAGAAGACGGCACCGTCATGAATCGAAAAGATCTGGTCCAGCAGGTGGAGGAGATCGTGAGGCCCATCGCCCAGCGCATGGGGTTGGAGGTCGTGGACATCCAGCTGATGGGGGACATTCATCGCCCCCTGCTACGGGTGCTGATGGATCGTCTCGAGGGTGGGATTACCGTAGAGGAATGCGCCCATGCCAACGAGGCGCTGAACCGGCAACTCGACCTGTACGATTTGTTTCCGACCTCATACACGGTTGAGGTGAGTTCGCCAGGCCTGGACCGGTCACTGCGGACCGACGCGGACTTCCGGCGTTTCGCCGGACAGCGGGCGGAGATCAAGACCTTGGCCCCCATTGAGGGCCAGCGCCGGTTCCGCGGCACGCTGCTCGGGATCATCGGCGACGCTGTCGTGGTACAGATTGACGGGCGCCAGGTGCACGTACCCAAGGGCGAGATTGCGCAGGCCCGCCTGGCTGTGGAGATGGAGGATCTGCGTGCAGACTTTGGCAGGAAGTAAGCAGTCACCAGTAGCCAGTAGGCAGTCAATGGACTGGCTACTGCATACTGCCTACTGGCGACTCAGGTTTTTGAGGTGGAGAACGTGAACGGTGAGCTACTAAAGGCACTCGAAGCGCTCGAGGAAGAGAAGGGGATCACAAAAGAGGTCATCCTCGAGGCCATCGAGGCGGCCGTGCTTTCTGCGTACAAGAAGAAGCACGGGCCGTCGGCGCAGAACGTGCGCGTGGAAGTTGACCGCGCTACGGGGGAGATGCGCGCGTATCAGGTCCGCACCGTTGTGGATTCGGTCGACGACGAGAACACACAGATTGCGCTGGCCGAAGCGCGGGAGTGGGACGATTCTTACTCGGTCGGCGACATGGTGGAGCTCGAAGTCACCGTCGATCCTCACGAGTTCGGCCGTATCGCAGCGCAGACCGCGAAGCAGGTCGTGGTCCAGCGCCTTCGTGAAGGTGAACGCGACCTCGTTTACAAAGAGTTCCGGGATCGCGAGGGCGACATCGTCACCGGCACGGTGCAGCGCATCGAACGGAAGAATGTCTACCTGGACCTCGGGCGCATCGAGGCCGTGCTGCCCCCGACGGAGCAAATTCCTCGCGAGAGCTATCGGCAGAGCGAGCGCATCAAGGCGTACGTGGTCGAGGTGCGTCAAGGGACTCGAGGTCCCCAGATTGTTGTCTCCCGCACACACCCTGGTCTGCTCAAACGGTTATTTGAGCTGGAAGTGCCCGAGATCTACGAGGGCATCGTCGAGATCAAAGCGATCGCACGCGAAGCCGGCGGCCGCAGCAAGATCGCCGTCGCTTCGCGCGATAAGAATGTCGACGCCGTCGGCGCGTGCGTCGGTCCCAAAGGATCGCGCGTGCAGGCCATCGTCGATGAATTGAAAGGCGAGAAGATCGACATCGTCCCGTGGAACGCCGATCCGGCGTTGTTTGTCGCAGGCGCACTGAGCCCGGCGAAGGTGAGCCGCGTCGAGATGGATGAGGAGACGAAGACCGCTCAGGTCATCGTACCTGACAACCAGTTGTCGCTGGCTATCGGCCGCGAAGGACAGAATGCGCGGTTGGCCGCGAAGCTGACCGGATGGCGCATCGACATCAAGAGCGAGACCCAAATCAAGGAGATTGAGGCGAAGAAGATCTTCGTCGACTTGCCGGAAGAAACTGTGGAGGAAGCCACACCGGCAGCTTCCGTGGAAGGTGCGCCGGTGGAAGGTGCGCCGGTCGAGGGAGCACCAGTCGATGGAACGCCGGTGGAGGAAACGCCCGTGGACGCTGGTCCTGTCGAAGCATCTGAGGGTGTTATCTCAGACGGAGAAGCACCCGAGGCGATTGTGAAAAAGGAACCCTCGACGGCTAGCGATGCCTAATATGCGAAAGGTACCCACGCGTACGTGTGTGGCGTGCCGCCGCGCGCGTCCAAAGCGAGAAATGGTGCGCGTGGTGCGTACCCCTGCCGGTGAGGTCAAAGTGGATCCGACCGGGAAGCTGTCGGGAAGAGGCGCGTACGTCTGTCCCGAGTTGGATTGCGTGGATGTCGGCGTGCGAGAACAGCGCCTCCAGCACGCCTTAGAAGTTCAGATCCCAGAAGAGGTCGCGCAAGCCTTACGCGGGTTGACACATGCGAGTGCATGAACTAGCCAAAGACCTGGGCGTGTCCAGCAAAGCGCTGATGGATCTCCTGGCCAAGATGAAGATTCCAGCCAGGAGTCACAGCAGCTCCCTTGATGACGCCGCAATCGAGCGCATCCGCCAGCAGCTCAAGGCGCCTGCCAAACCTGCCGCTCCTGCCGTACCAGTGCGGATTGCGAAGACACCGACAGGCGAGCGGATCCTCGGTATGCGCAAAATCGTGCGCCCGGTGGTGGAAGAGGCGCCGCCCGTGGCCACGGCCCCGGTCGCCGAGCCGCCGGTTCGCGAAGCTCCTCCAGTGGCACCTCCATTTGTTTCGCCTGAGCCCGTCAAACCGAAACCGGTTGGTGTTCCGGAAGAAGCAAAGAAGCCTGCACCAAAAACCGCGCCGGAGGCTCAGGTGATCAAGCCCGCGGCAAAGGCGCCCGCGCCACCGCATCCCAAGGCTCCGCAAGTGGATACAAGACTTCCCGGTACCCGGACGCCGCGGCCGATGCTGCGTCCAGTTCCGCGAAAAGAAGCGCCGAGAGCGATGCCTCCACGCGGTCCGGTAGGGACTCCTGTCACGTCGACCGGAGCCCCCCTGGTTGTTCCGGCGGCGCCAAGCGATCGGAAGACCAGGGAACGCATGCCCCCTCCGCCACCGCAGCCGCTTCCGGTCGCACCCGTGGTTCCTGCCGAGGTCGAACTCACCAGCGCATTGACGGTGGGCGACCTTGCAGCGAAGCTCGAGCTGCACGGCGGGGAGGTGGTGAAGCGACTCCTCGAGCAAGGTGTGCTGGCAGGCATCAACCAGCAGATCTCACTCGAGGCGGCATCCAAAGTTGCGACATCGTTCGGTTCATCGGTAAAAAAGCCCGCGCACGCCGGCCAGCCGGGCAGCCGGGTGTCAAAGCGCCTCGAGGTTTCGAAGGAAGGCACCTTTGCGCAGCGTCCGCCCATCGTGACCATCATGGGTCACGTCGACCACGGAAAGACGACGCTGCTGGACGCGATCCGGCAGACCGATGTCGCAGGCAAAGAGTTCGGGGGGATCACGCAACACATCGGGGCATCGACGGTGGACGTCGACGGCCGCCGCATCGTCTTCATCGATACACCCGGACACGAAGCGTTCACAGCCCTGCGGGCGCGCGGCGCGCAGGTCACCGATATCGCGATCCTACTGGTGGCCGCGGACGACGGCGTCATGCCGCAGACGGTTGAGGCGCTCAACCACGCCAGGGCCGCGGGTGTACCGGTCTTGGTGGTGATCAATAAGGTGGATTTGCCGCAGGCCAATCCCGATCGCGTGAAGCAGCAGCTTTCCGAGCTCGGGCTGGTTCCTGAAGACTGGGGCGGCGATACGGTAACGGTTCCCGTGTCCGCGCGGACGAAGCAGGGGGTCAAGGAACTCCTCGAGATGATCCTGCTTGTGGCTGACCTGCAGGAGCTCCGCGCGCCCGCGGACCGTCCGGCCCGCGGAACCATCGTTGAAGCGGAGCTCGACAAGGGCCGCGGCCCGGTGGCGACGGTGCTCGTGCAGGAGGGGACGCTCAAAGTCAGCGACGCGATCGTAGCCGGTGAGACGTATGGACGGGTCCGGGCGATGACGGGTGATCGCGGCGAACGGCTGAATGAGGCCGGACCGGCGATGCCCGTCGAAGTCGTGGGGCTCGACAGCATACCTCAGGCCGGCGATTTGATGGAAGTCGTGCGTGACGATAAGCTCGCCAAGGCGATTGCAGAAGAGCGCCGCGAGCGCCGGCGTGCGGTGGAAGTTGCGGTCGCGCGTCCGTCCATGGGCGCAGAGAACGCCGGTGAGGCGGGACCGAAAGAGGCGCGCTTGATCATCAAGGCGGACACGCATGGGTCCGTGGAAGCGTTGACCTCCTCGCTGGCTCGCCTGGCGGTTCCTGAAGTTGGGGTCACGATTCTTCACGCTGCGGTCGGCAACGTGGCGGAGTCAGATGTGATGCTGGCCACCGCGAGCCGCGCGGCCATTATCGGCTTCAACGTCCGCCCCGAGCCTCAGGTTCGCAAGCTGGCCGAGCAGGAGCAGATCGAGATCCTCACCTACCGCGTGATCTACGAAGCGATTGAGGATCTGCAGAAGCGGTTGCGTGGCATGCTGGCCCCGAAGCGGCGTGAGGTCGCGCTCGGCCAAGCCGAGGTCCGTCAGACGTTTACGATCTCGAAAATCGGCACCATCGCCGGCTCCTATGTCGCGGCCGGGACCATCCCCCGCAGCGCGAATGTCCGTCTCATCCGGGACGGTGCGGTCGTGCACGAGGGGAAGATCGCCTCGCTGCGGCGCTTCAAGGACGATGTCCGAGAAGTGACTGAAGGCTTCGAATTCGGCATCGGACTGGAACGATTCAATGACGTAAAAGTTGGCGATATCATAGAGGCGTACGAGATCAGAGAAGAACCTGCATAGGAGCGGTCGTTGGTCGTAGGTCATAGGCAAATCCATTGGATTTCCTACGATCTACCACCTACCACCTACGACCTACGACCGTAGTTTCGATGGTGGTCGGCGTTCTCCACATCCAACTCAGTTTACCGGGCGCGGGCAGTTTGAAGGACAAGCGCCGTTTGCTCACGAGCCTGCTCGACAGGCTCCACAACCGGTTCAATGTCGCGGCGGCTGAGGTCGATCAACAGGACGTCTGGCGCCGGGCTGAGCTCGCCGTCGCCTGTGTCAGCAGCGAAGGCCGCCACGCCAACCAGATCCTCACGAGCGTGATGGCGGAAGTCGAGCGCGCGAACGACCTTGTTGTGGTCGGGTACGAGATGGAACTCCGCTAGCGAGCTGTCGAGATGACGCGACGAACCGAAAAACTCCAGGAGTTCATCAAGGAGCAAGTCAGCGAGATCATCCAGCACCATGTCAGAGATCCCCGCATCGGGTTTGTCTCAATCACCGATGTGGAAGTCAGCGCGGACATGCGCCACGCAAAGATCTTCGTCAGCGTGCTCGGAGACGAAGACGCGAAGTCGGGGACGATGGCTGGTCTGCAGAGCGCCTTGAAGTTCATCCGTGGCGAACTGGGCCGCAGGCTGGAGATGCGCTACACGCCGGAGATCATGTTCAAGCTCGATACGTCGATCGAACGCGGTTCACGGATCGTGTCATTGATCCGGGATGTCTCCCAGGGAGTCTCACATGACGACGACACTGCCCCGGCAGATCGCGACGACACTTCGGACAAGTCCTGACGTTCTCATCGCCTGCCACGTCGCTCCGGACGGAGACTGCATTGGCGCATCATTGGCTCTGGCGCTTGCGGCGAGCCGCCTCGGCGTACGCGCCGTCGTGGGCAGCGCCGACGCCGTGCCCGAAGCGTTTTTGGACCTTCCCGGTGCGGATCGGATCATCAGCACGCCACCGGCCGAACCGTTCGCCACGGCCGTAGCGATGGAGTGCAGCACGGTCGAGCGGGCGGGGGCGTTCGCGGACGCGTTACGGCGCGCCGGCACGCTCATCAATATCGATCACCATCTCAGCAATTCCGAATATGGCCATCTCGTGTACTGGGAGAAGGGCGCGGCCGCCGTCGGTGAGTTGATCACCGAAGTCATCCGGGCGCTCGGGACGCCGATCGACGCGGGTATCGCGCAGTGTTTGCTCGCGGCCATCGTCACCGATACCGGGGTCTTTCGCTTCACCAATGTGACGCCTCATACGCTCCGGCTCGCCGCAGAGCTCCTTGAAGCCGGCGGCTCCATTCACCGCGTTGTGGAACGTGTTTACGAGACCCGCTCACCGGGCGGTCTCCGATTGCTCGGCATGGCACTCGCCGCCGTCCGTCTCTCGGCGGACGGACGCGTCGCCTGGACAACGGTGACACCGGAGATGCTGGCGGCATCAGGCGCGCGGCCGGGGGATACCACGGGCATCGTTGGCATGCTGCGGCAGATCCGCGGCGTGAAGGTCGCGTTGATGTTTGAGTCGACCGCCGAAGGGGTCAGGGCCAGTATCCGCTCGCGAGATGGCGCACGCGCCAACGTGATCGCGGAGACCTTTGGGGGCGGTGGCCATCAAGCCGCGGCGGGGTTCACGCTGGCGGGCTCGATGAGCGACGTCGTCGGTAAAACTCTGCTGGAAGTCGAAAAAGAACTGCGTGCACAGTAACTCCCCATTGCCGTCCGCCGGCGGCGTGATTCGTGTTTGCAAGCCGGTGGGGATGACCTCCCATGACGTCGTCGATGCCGTACGCCGCATCGTTCGTACGCGGAGAGTCGGCCACACAGGCACACTCGACCCGGGCGCCGCTGGTGTGCTCGTCCTCGTGCTGGGTCGCGCCACCCGCGTCGCCGAATTTATCGCCGACGCCGACAAGGAGTATCGCGTCGAGATCGTGTTCGGCCGTTCCACCGACACCGGCGATGTGTATGGTGAGGTCGTCCGCGAAGGCGACCCGGGTCGTGTCACGCGGGACGAACTGGCGGCCGTCTTGCACCGGTTCACCGGCAGGATCGAGCAGGTGCCGCCGATGGCGTCTGCCGTGCACGTGGGTGGCAGGCGACTGTATGAGTACGCGAGGCAGGGAAGTACAGTCGAAGCGCCGCCGCGGGAGGTTCACATCTTCCGAATCGACATCCTGGAGATGCGCGAAGGTGCGCCGGCCGGGGCCTGGCTCCACGTCGCGTGTTCGAAGGGTACCTACATCCGAAGACTCTGCACCGACATCGGCGACGCGATCGGCTCAGGGGCGTATGCACAGTTCATGGTCCGCACCCGGGTTGCGGCGCACCGTCTTGAGGAGACGCTGACCCTCGAAGAAATTGACCGTCTTACCGCCTCAGGCGATTTGCCCCGGGTTCTGCAACCGACGGACGCAGCCTTGGCCGACCTGCCTGCGGTTGACCTGACCCCGGCACAGCGCCAGGCCGTCTTGCACGGTCAGGGACTTCCGTTATTCAAGGTGGCCGACTGGCAGACGCTCATGCAGGCGCGTGCGATCCGGCTTCGTGACAGCCAGGGACTCGTCGCGATCGGGAAGGTAGAGCAGGGCGTGCTGAAACCGTTCAAGGTGCTGAGAGAACAGTAGCCAGTAGGCAGTAGGCAGTGGACCTGGCTACTGTCTACTGGTGACTGCCTACTAGATCCTATATGGAGATCATCGACGGACTGGAACATTTCCCCAAACAGCGTGTACCTGTCGTTGTCGCACTCGGCACGTTCGACGGCGTGCACATTGGGCATCAGGCACTGATCCGTCACGCCCTCGGCCGAGCACGCGAGATCGGTGGCCGATGCGCCGTTCTGACCTTCGATCCCCATCCGCTGCAAGTTATCGCCCCCCCGGCAGAACCGTTTCTGCTCACGACGCTCCAGGAGCGGCTCCAGTTGTTGGCCGACCTCGGGGCGGACATGAGCGTTATCGTGAGGTTTGATCCCGTATTGCGGCGGATGCCGCCGGACCGATGGATCGCGATGCTCGTCGAGCACATCCGGCTCGCCGAGGCCGTGTGCGGCCCGAACTATACCTTCGGGCATGGCCGAGCGGGCACCGTGGCGACGCTGGCGGACGAAGGACACGATCACGGATTCGTCGTACACGTCGTGCCTCCGATGGAGATCGATGGCGTCACGGTGAGCAGCACGGTGATCAGAACTCTCCTGCGCAAAGGCGACGTCCGCAAGGCCGGGAGACTGCTTGGGCGGTGGTATGGCATTCGCGGCACGGTCGTTCGCGGGGACGGTCGGGGTAACGCGCTTGGCTTCCCTACTGCAAACCTCCAGCCACCCACCGACAAGATCACGCCTGCCCAAGGGATCTACGCCGGATTTGCGCGCGTACCATCCGGAATGGGTCAAGCGGCGGTCAGCGTCGGGACACGTCCGACATTCGGCCCGGGACAGTTGCTCATCGAAGCATACCTCATTGATGTCTCGGTGGACCTGTACGGAGCCGACATTGATCTATACTTCGTTGAGCGCCTGCGCGATGAGCTGAAGTTCGATTCCATCGAAGAACTCATCCGTCAGATGCACGCCGACGTAGAGCAGGCGCGCGCCGTCCTTCCACGCGCATTGCCCGCATGATAAGATGCAAGGAGTGAATTGGCTGGGAGGTCCGTGCCTCCGGCGGCCCCTCGGCCTTTCTCATGAAACTGCGGTGGTCGGTCATAGGTCGTCGGTCGTGGAAAATAGTTCGACCTACCTGCCTACGACCGACGACCTACGACCGCAGTTGAGATTTTATGGGGGTGAAGGGGCGTGGCCCTTCGCAAGTCATCCAAAACAGAGATTGTGACGAAGTATAAGCGCCATCAGGAAGACACCGGTTCGCCCGAAGTTCAGATCGCCCTGCTCACGGAACGCATCAATCAGTTGACCGAGCATCTCACGACCCATAAGAAGGATCTCCACTCGCGACGCGGGCTGCTGAAGATGGTGGGGCAGCGAAGGGGCCTGCTCACCTATCTCATGCGCAGCGACCCGCCGCGATACCGCCAGATCGTCGACAACCTCGGCCTCCGCCGATAAGAAGGATGGCGTGAACACTAGATGACTCCAGTCGGGCAGACCCCGGTGCAACGCACCGAGGTGGATCTCGCCGGGCGTATGCTCTCGCTCGAGACCGGCGCTCTGGCCAACCAGGCCAATGGCAGTGTGGTCATCCGTTCCGGGGACACCGTCGTGCTGGTGACCGCGACCATGTCGGAGACTCCCCGGGAAGGGATCGATTTCTTCCCTTTGACCTGTGACTTCGAAGAGAAGATGTACGCCGCCGGCAAAATCCCCGGCGGGTTCTTCAAGCGCGAAGGCCGTCCGGGCGAGCGCGCCATCCTCTCCGGCAGGCTCATGGATCGTCCCATCCGTCCACTCTTTCCCAAAGGCTTCCGCAACGATGTCCAGGTGATCGCGACGGTCCTTTCGACAGACCAGGAAAACGATCCCTCAGTGCTCGCCTTGAACGGCGCGTCTGCGGCCCTGACCATTTCCAACATTCCATTTGATGGTCCCATCGGAGCCGTCCGCATTGGCCTGGTCAACGGCGAGCTCGTCGTGAATCCAACGATGAAGCAGACCGATGAGGAAAGCGACCTCGATTTCATCGTCGCCGCAAGCGAGGATGCGGTCATCATGGTGGAAGCAGGGGCCAACGAGGTGGCGGAGGAGCGTCTCCTCGAAGCCGTCGATCTCGCCCACCGCGAGATCCGCCGCATCATCGGGGCGCAGCGTGAGCTCGCTTCGCGCGTTGGGCGAGCCAAGGTTACAGTGCCGCTCTCCACGCCCGATCCCGAACTCGACACCGCGGTGCGCGGGCGGGCGCAGCCTATCATCAAAGCGGCGCTCTCGCAACCTGAGAAACTCATGCGCGAGGACGCGCTGCGGGGCGTCGCTGAGCAGGTCGCCCCGGCGATCCTGGAACAGTATCCCGAGCGTACAAAGGACATTGAGGAGATCATCGCATCGGCGATCAAAGAGGAAGTCCGGCGGATGATTCTCGACGAAGGCCGGCGTCCGGATGGCCGAAGCGCACGTGACATCCGTCCACTCTCCGCCACCGTGGGGGTGCTGCCGCGCACGCACGGTTCCGGACTGTTTCAGCGCGGACAGACGCAGGTGCTCTCCATCGCCACGCTCGGTACGGGCGAGGATGAGCAGATCATCGATGACATCAGCCTACGCACGAGCAAGCGATTCATGCACCATTACTCGTTCCCGCCGTTCTCAGTTGGAGAAGTGCGCCCCCTCCGCGGCCCCGGTCGTCGCGAGATCGGACACGGACTGTTAGCCGAGCGGGCGCTCGAGCGGATGCTTCCCGACGAGACCGTGTTTCCATACACGATCCGCCTCGTGTCGGAAATCCTCGAGTCGAACGGATCGACCTCTATGGGGGCGGTGTGTGGGTCGACGCTCGCGCTCATGGACGCCGGAGTGCCGATCAAGGCACCGGTCGGCGGGATCTCGATCGGTCTGGTGACAGGGCAGCAGGGGCGGACGGCATTGCTGACCGACATCCAGGGGATCGAGGATGCGATGGGCGACATGGACTTCAAGGTCGCCGGGACGCGCGCCGGCGTGACCGCAGTGCAGCTGGACGTCAAGAACAAGGGATTGTCCCGGGACGTGGTGCGCCAGACCTTCCAGCAGGCGCGTGAAGCCCGTATGACCATCCTGGACGCCATGGCCCGGGCGATCGCCGCGCCGCGGGAAGAACTGTCACGGTTCGCGCCACGTATCATCACCATCGAGATCAACCCCGACAAGATCCGCGAGGTGATCGGTCCCGGCGGTAAAGTCATCAACAAGATCACGGCCGAGACCGGCGTGAAGATCGACATCGAGCAGGATGGCCGCGTGCTCATCGCGTCCGTGGATGAAGAGGCCGCGAGAAAAGCGCGGGAAATGATCGAGGCGATCGTGCGCGAGGCGAAGGTCGGGGAGACGTACACCGGGCGTGTCACACGGCTGATGAACTTCGGCGCGTTCGTCGAGGTATTGCCGGGCAAGGAAGGACTCGTGCACATCTCAGAGCTGGCCGAGGGCCGCCCCGAAAAAGTGGAAGACGTCGTCAAAGTCGGTGATGAACTGACCGTCCGGGTCAAAGAAATCGACAGCCAAGGCCGCCTCAACCTCACGCGACGGGGCCTGCCGGGCGGACCGACCGGTGAGGCCGCTTCCGTGCCGTCCGGTGACCGAAGACCCCGACGCGACGATCGAGGGTTCGGCGACCGCCACCGGCGTCGAGGCCCGCGTCCCGACTCCAACAACCGCTAGAGATAGGCAGCTCCCCAGGATTTTGCGGACACCCGCGTAATTCCACTTGGAGATTACATGACTGAATCCATCAACAAAACAGTTCTGCCCAACGGCATCCGCGTACTCACCGAGCAGATGCCCCACGTCCGCACAGCCGCGATGGGCATCTGGGTTGGCGCGGGGTCGCGTTACGAGCCTGCCCCGCAACATGGGATCACGCACTTCCTCGAGCATCTGTTCTTCAAGGGAACCGAGCGGCGGAGCGCACTCGAGATCGCCCAGGCCGTCGATGATATGGGCGGCCAGATGAATGCGTTCACTGATCGCGAGCAGACCGTGTTCTATGTCAAGGTGCTGTCTACGCATCTTGAGCGAGCGGTGGAGATCTGCGCCGACATGCTCCTGCACAGCACCCTCGCTCCAGAGTCGGTTGAACGCGAGCGTCAGGTGATCATTGAAGAGATCAAGAGTTATGAAGATTCCCCAGACGAGCTGGTGCAGGACCTGTTTGCGCAGACCGTCTGGAACGGTCATCCGCTCGGGCGGCCGGTCATCGGGACCCTGGCGACCATCAGCCGCCTGACGCGCGACGACTGCCTCGCGCACGTGCAGCGTTACTATCGTGCGGCCAATGTGGTGGTGGCGGTCGCAGGCGAGATCGAGCACGAGCGCGTCGTCGACTTGATCAGCCGGTACTTCGCCGCATGGGACGGTGCGGTGGAGCCGGTGGCCGCCGATCCCCCCCTTGGACTCGCGGATGTGGCGACCCGATTCAAGGAAACAGAGCAAGTGCATCTGTGCCTCGGCGTTCCGGGGTTGGCGCATGACGACGAGCGGCGCTACACTCTTTCGGTCCTGGACACGCTCTTTGGCGGTGGGATGAGCTCGCGGTTATTCCAGGAGATCCGCGAACGGCGCGGGCTAGTATACACCATCGGTTCGTACGGCGCGTCCTATCGTGACGGCGGGCTGTTTGTGATCTACGCCGGCATGAGCCCGTCGGCCGGTCCGGAAGTGATCACGCTCACCTTCGACGAGATTGAGAAGCTGAAGCAAGAGCCGCCGTCGGCGGCGGAACTGGCTCGAGCGAAGGAATCCCTGAAGGGAAGCCTGATGCTCGGGCTCGAGAGCACCGGCAGCCGGATGACGATGCTGGCGCGATCGGAAGTGTACTACAATCGTCAGATCACCCTCGACGAACTGATTGCGCGCATCGACGCCGTTACTGCTGACGAAGTGCGGCAGATGGCCATCGACCTCTTTCACCCCAGCCGGCTGTCGATGGCGGCCATCGGGCCATTCAGGCCGGACGGCAAACTCGACGGCGAGATGAGAGCAGCATTCAGGCGGCACCTCGGTCAGGAGAAAAAGACGGTCGTAGGTCGTGGGTCATAGGTCGTAGGCAAAGCTGATCTAGCTTCCACGACCAACGACCTACGACCGCAGTTGGGAGGCTCATGGCTGAAAAGATCAAGGTTGCCATCGCGGGAGCGGCCGGACGCATGGGACGCGCGTCGGTGCGGACCATCGCGAAGCAGGACGACATGATCATCGTCGCCGCACTCGGGCGCGCGAATCAAGTTGGCCGCGATGCGGGTGAGGTGGCGGGGGCAGCTCCGATCAATGTCAAGATCACCGAGAGTCTTGACCAGGCGCTTGCCGCGGGGGCGAATGTCCTCGTAGATTTCGCCCCCGGCGCGGCCGCGATCGCGCATGCCCGCGCCGCACTCACCTCGGGTGTCAGTCCCGTCATCGGCGGAACCGGCATGAACAGCCAGGAGATTAACGAGCTGACCGGTTTGAGTGAAGCGCGCCGGGTCGGCGGGGTCATCGCCCCCAACTTTGCGATTGGCGCGGTCCTGATGATGGAATTCAGCAGGCAAGCCGCTAAGTATTTTCCGCACGTCGAGATCATCGAGCTCCATCATGACCGCAAGCGCGACGCGCCGTCAGGGACGGCGGTGAAGACCGCATCGCTGATCGCCGCAGGAAGGGCCGAGGCGCCGGCGTCTCCAGTCAGGGAGGACGAGACAATCGCCGGCGTGCGTGGAGGCCGTGCCGACGGAGTGCGCGTGCACAGCGTTCGCCTTCCTGGATTGGTGGCGCATCAAGAGGTCATTTTCGGAGGGTCCGGGCAGACGCTGACGATCCGGCACGACTCTATCAGCGAGGAATCGTTCATGCCGGGGCTGCTGCTTGCCGTGCGGAAGGTGCGATCGTTGCCCGGGCTCGTCTACGGTCTGGAGAAACTTCTTGAACTATAGCTGAAGAGGTGAAAAGCTGGAAAACTATAGAGCAACTGACTAATCTCGTCAGCTTTCCAGCTCTCCAGCTTCTAACTGTGATAAGACTGAGGTACATATAAGATGATGACTGATTTTCGTGTTGGCATCGTTGGGGCCACTGGAGCCGTCGGGCGCGAGGTCGTGAAGATCCTCCGCGAGCGGCGCTTCCCAGCCGTGTCCATACGGCTGATCGCGTCCGGGCGGTCCGCCGGAACGCGACTCGGAGAGCTGGTCGTCGAGGGAATCTCCGAGGAGATTTTCAAAGATCTGGATATCGCGATTTTCGACACGCCGGACGATACTGCGAGGCGATGGGTCCCGGTCGCCTCATCGCTCGGCGTCACGTCCATTGACAACTCCGCGGCGTTTCGGATGGAACCCGACGTGCCGCTCGTGATTCCCGAAATCAACGCACACGCCCTGCGGAATGCTCCACGGCGGATCATCGCCAACCCGAATTGTACGACCGCGACGATCGCCCTACCGCTTGCGCCGCTCCATCGTCTGGCAAGACTCACCAAGGTCTTCGCGTGCTCGTATCAGGCCGTCTCGGGCGCCGGACAGAAAGGCGTACAACAGCTGTGGGCTGAACTGGACGAATCCGCCCAGACACATCGGCCGCCCGCCGCGGCGCGCGGGGATGCGTTCCCCCATCCCATCGCGTTCAACGTCATCCCCGCCATTGGCTCGTTCAAGGGTGAGCACACGAGCGAAGAAGTCAAAGTGGCATCCGAACTTCGCAAGATGCTGGACGCGCCGGACGTCCGCGCCGGTGTCACGTGTGTGCGCGTCCCGACGCTCATCGGCCACGGCGTCGCAGTGCACGCAGAGTTCGCCCGACCGCTCGATCCTGCGACGGCCAGGCGGACATTGATGGAGGCGCCCGGCGTTGAGGTGATCGATGATCCCGCGGGCAGCCGCTACCCGACAACGCTGCAAGCGGCCGGCCGGGATCCATGCTTTGTGGGCCGGATCCGCGAAGATGGGGCAGGGGCGCTGGCGTTCTTTGCGATCGCGGACAATCTCCGAAAAGGCGCTGCGCTCAATACCATTCAAATCGCCGAAACCCTGGTACAGATGGGATTGGTCGCGCCGAGGGTCCGCGCCTAGACGAGTCTCCCCTGTCTTCCCCGTCTCCCCCGTCTTCCCCGGTTAAGAGAAGACATCAATTTAATGAGACAGGGTAGACTGGGAAGACAGGGTAGACCGGGTAGACTGAGAGCGGATGCGAATAATTGTCCAGAAGTATGGCGGCAGCTTGTTGGCGACCGCCGAGGGCCGGGAAGAAGCGGCCCGGCAGATCATCGAGACGCGGAACGCGGGGTCGCGCGTCATTGCGGTGGCGTCCGCGATCGGCCGTGAAGGTGATCCGTACGCAACGGATACGTTGATTACACTCCTCCACGACGTTGACCCACGCGTCGATCCCCGCACCAAGGACCTGTTGCTCTCCACCGGGGAGGTCATCTCGACCGCGCTGCTCGCCCATATGCTCGTCCGTCTCGGGTGTCCCGCCGTCGCGCTCACGGGCGCCCAGGCCGGCATCTTGACGACCGACGAGTATACAGATGCGCGCGTGCTCAGCATCGATGCCCCGCGCATCCGTCGGTACCTCGAGCGGGGTGAAGTGGTCGTGATCGCAGGCTTTCAGGGTGTGACGGCGGATGGCGAAATAACGACACTCGGTCGCGGTGGCAGCGACACGACGGCCGTGGCGCTGGGCGCCGCGCTGGGCGCCGACCTTGTGGAGATCTACAAAGATGTCGAAGGCATCATGACGGCTGATCCGAATTTCGTGCCTGCCGCCCGCCCAATTGAAGCGATCACCTACGACGAGGTCTCGCAGATGGCCGCACTGGGCGCCAGGGTGTTGCACCCGCGGGCGGCAGATCTTGGACGGGAGCATGATGTACGGCTGGTGATCAAGCGGCTCGGCAGCTCAAATGGAGGGACATTCATCGTGAAGGGACCAGAGCTGGGAGTGCCGATCAACGATGGGCGGCCGGTGATCGGTCTCGCGCACCTGCCGGCGGTCGTGCAGTTGAAGATCCGCCGGACCTCTGAGCGGGATCTTGCCAGGCCCATGCTCGCCCTTCAGACGCTGGCGGAGCACGGCATCAGCATCGACCTCATCAATCTGCTGCCGGAGGTGCTGGTGTTCACCGTGCAGGAGGAGGCGGTTTCGCGTGCCGCCAACCTTCTCAGCGAACGCGGTTTTGATGTCGCGGTGAGCGAGCCGTGCGCGAAAGTGTCGATCATCGGCGCCGGCATGCGTGGACGTCCCGGGGTGATGGCGCGCGTCGTGCGGGCGCTGCACACTGCCGGCGTCGACATACTGCAGACGGCCGACTCACATACAACGATCTCCTGCCTGGTGCAACGGGGACA
>Ga0184639_10000270_pt1 | contig 19070 bp, 23 predicted proteins | sample PLM31_170_b2_FD_133155 | JGI IMG/M metagenome (GOLD analysis project Ga0184639, IMG submission 133155) | Groundwater sediment microbial communities from an aquifer in East River, Colorado, USA - PLM3-1_170_b2 | ecosystem: Environmental > Terrestrial > Soil > Riparian zone | place: USA: East...
CGTCCTGGTGCTCGAACACCATCCTGACGGCCCGCTCTCGCAGCTCCTGCGGGTACCTCCCCTGTCGGTTCATGGCTCCATCCTCTCAAGGGTTGGAGCCTCCAAGGAACCCGGGGCGGTTCACACTACAACTGAGAGTCAAGGCCCGTCACGCGTGTGCTCGGACCGGGCAAGGTCTGCGACGTTGGCTTCCGCTTTCTTAGCCGAAGAGTGAACTTATCGTGCTCGGCCAGACGAGCCGGACCCCGTACTGTTCGCAAAGATCGGTCCACGTCGAATCCATCGGTTCTCTCTCAGCTGCGAGAACTGGCACAACTTCTTGTCACTATCGCAGGACCCGCCTCTAATGCTCCCTGATGAGACTAAGGCCTTAGAAGCGACCGAGGACGGCTAATGTCGACGGATGCGGATGCGCACACAGACGCCCGCCCGCGGCAACGAGCGACGCTCTCAAGCTATCGCGCTCGATGACGTTCCTGGCCCAAGCCAGGGGGCGGTGTCACCGCCCAGTCGTAGCATTCCCGCAACGCGAAACACCGCTGCGGTCGCCCCTTTGGGTGGCCAAGCCCGGGGATGAGAGGCCCCGACACGATGAGCGCTCCGACAACGAGAACGACGACCTTCGATGAGGCCCTCGCCTACATCGCCACCGAACCCATCATTTGGGTGAGGGTGGCGGCCCTCCGACAAGAGGACGACACGTGGCACGCGCGGCTTCTTGAGCTGACGAGCGGAGCAGTCCCACCGAGCTGGGAGCCGCACGAGTGGGAGTACCCATGGGTGCTGTTCGCGGCCATGACGCAGAGCGGCGAGGCCGTCCGGGAGTGGCTCCGGACGTGCCAGATCCCCCTCGGCGACCGCGAGATCAGCCTTTCGCAGATGGCAACCTCTCTCACGTGGGAGCGACGGCAGAGCCGCTCGCCGGGTCCGTACGAATCACTTGACTGGCCGGTCACGGAGACAACTCTCGCCCACGTCGACGTCTCCCCGGGCGAGCCCCAGGGGCACCTCGTGTCGGACGGGGACGCGCCCTCGTTCATCAACTTCTACAAAGCGGCAGCCTGCTTCTTCTGGCTCGATCGCCAGCCCGTTGGTGGGTCGCTCTACCAGGGCGTCATGTATCGACACCAGGACCTGAGGGGCCGGATCAACAGTGTCCGGATCGCGGACGATCGGATCGAGGTCGAAGTCGAGGGCAGCGGCATCGGCGGGATGATCGTCGAGTTGGCCGGCGACGGCCCGGGACCGATCCAACGGATCTCGGATCGTATCAGTATCCCGGTCGACACAGTGAGATTCTCCCTGGAGGACGGCCTGCCTCCTGGCGCGTGGGTGCTGTTGCGCCTCGGGGCTGAGTGGATCGACCGACGCTTCCTTACCGTGCCTTGGACTCGCGGCACCGAAGCCGGGGTCGAGCTTGTCGTGGAGCCTCGGACGAAGCTGGAGGCCTTCCTCGCCAACCGCGAAGGAACACAAGCCGAATTCAAGCGCCAGGTCCCGACCGACGACGATGGCAAGGCGAGGGTGATGAAGACGGTTTGCGCGTTTGCCAACGGCCGAGGCGGGTCAATCCTCTTCGGCATCGACGACGACCACAATCTGGTTGGGGTCGCGGCGCAGGCGGTTGACCGCCTCAAGGACCAGCTCACTCAGACCGTCGCCTCTTGGATCGAACCACGGCCCAGCGTTGACTTCGAGACCATGCCGATCGACGGTGCGGACACGGTTGTGCTGGAACTCTGGGTCGAGCCCGGAACCGGGCTGTACGGCTGCGCCCGCCCTGGGGAGGTTCCAACACCATACGTTCGCCACTACGCCACGACTGTGAGGGCGAGACCAGCTGAGATTGAAGAGATCGTCCGATCCCGGGCCCCGGGTAGTCCTCTACCCCCGTGGGGACTCCGATGAGCGGCTCGACACGGGCCATGACAGGAGAACGATTCAGCCCGCGGTCTTGCTCCGGTGCGCGCGGATCCAAGGCTCGATCCCTCGACCGGCCCAGACCGGCCCCATCTTGAGTCTCGCCTCCGGCAGGGGAAGCTTCCCCCTCCGGTGCCACTGGGTGACGGTCAGGCGTGCGGACGCCGAGCGCCTCTGCGATCTCCGCGAATCACCGCGTGGCCCACGCGCGCAGCGTCGGGATCGCCCATTCGGCGGCCCCGGCCGAAAGAACACCGGGGCACGCCGACTGGTGGCCTGCCAGCAGGTCCTCGTCCAGCTCGTCGTCTGTGTAGGGGCCTATGAGCCACGGTCCCTCGTGGCAGGTGATCAGCGCGTAGCGCCGCGGGCCCAAATGGGAGGTTGACTCCGATGAGTCCGCCACCGAGCTCCGTCCTGAGCGGGTCGGCGACGGGAGGTGAGGGCGAGGGTCGCGCTGAGGTGCGCCAGCGCCTCCCCGGTGCGCCTGGGTCCGGGCCCCAGAGGACTAGGCTTCGCGCTTGTGGATCCTGCGCCAGACGCGCCCGCTCGCTCACTAGTCGGTGTCCCGACCCGAGAGTCCCTCCTAACCGATGCCGCTGTCCAGGAGCCACACGTTCTTCTCCCCCCAGGCACTGGCCGCCGAGTCCACGTTCTAACGGAGGTGGAGATCGGCATCGGGCGTCCGGATATCGTCGTTGTCGCCTACTCTCCGCGGGCGCTTGATGCCCTACTGAGGAGGTCCCTACGTATCTCCAATCTGACGGAGGCTCGGTTGTTGGCGGCCCTCCTGTCGAACGGCCCCCAAGACCCCTGGCGCGCCGCTGGCATCACGCGTTCACACGGCCGACGAAAAGAGAGACAGTTGGCCGATCGAGGTTGGCTGTCGCGTGACGTCGTGGGCGCTACTCCTAAGGTTGTGGGTGACAGCCTCCTCGTTGAAGCCAAGGTGAGCTCTTGGCGCGCGGGCTTGCTTCAGCTTGTGCGAACGCGCGGACTGGCACACCGGGCGGCTCTTCTGGTTTCAGCTGAGTCGGCTCCCCGTGTCGACCGCAGAGCCCTTCGGAAGTACGGTGTTGGGCTCCTCACCTACGCGCCTGGGCACGGAGTTCACTGGGTGCGTCGCTCAACATTCAGGGGGGTTCGTCTCGCCTCCGAACTCTGGCTCGGCGAGTTGGTCGCTCGAAGTGTCACGACGCGTTGAGGATTCCTTCGCTCTCACCAAAGTGCCGCAGGCCCAGCCCTAGATTCGCAATCATGGTGGAGTACGTCGGAGCTGTAACGATGCCGGCGGAATCCATGCGCTGAAGTAGGTTCCACGCCGCTCGCAACCGGTCGAGAAGCCACTCCAGCCGAACCTGTGGTTCCGTCATCGACTCAATCTCAACGCTCAGCTGCTGAAGCGCACTCAGGTGCTGAGCCCATGCATCGTTCAAGCCCCATGCTGAACCGGGACTCGCCAAGCGCGCTCGGAGGTCTCCATCGGTAATCGCTTCGGGGGCGAGCGTTGATCTCGCAAGAGCACCCGCTTCGGCTTCTGCAAGGACCGGAACCATCAGGTCAGGCAAGAGAACTCGTGGTCTCGCTGCTCTCCCGCCTGTTGACGGCTGCCACTTTGCCTCCGAGAACGAACGAAGGCTGTAGTACCAACCCGACGCGATCCCGCTGGCGCCAGCCGATAGGACGCCCAAACCGTCTACATCCGTGTACCCGACGAGGACCTCGTATTCGTTCAGTACCGAGAGTCGGTGAATGAGGCGGAGCATGTTGCCGTATCGCGCGGGCTCCCAAACTTGTGGATAGGTCTGAGAGCCGCGTGCGACGATGAGGTAGAACCCAAAGGCGTCAAGTGTCGTGACAACATCGAGCCAATCCTCGACGCCTCTCCAGTCATCCAGAACAGTCTCATCAAGGACGAGCGAAACCAGTACTTGATTCCCGTTCGCTTCCTGAATGGTGGCCCTTGCGAGCTGGATCGCGAGCGGAGTCCAAATATCTGAGAGGGAACGCTGGATGCACGTAGGGCTGAGGAGGCGGGTCGTCCCCAGTCGTCGGTTGAGCGCGACAACCTGTTCCACGAGTTGCCCGACCTCGCCAGCTGCCGCGGACCAATGGAGTCCCGGAAAGGCGAGTCCGTGATCTTCGTGGTTGCGCGCGACGCCATCCGGAATGCTCCAAACGTAGGTCTGCGGGTCGAGCACGTAGGGGATTGAGTCCGACCTGAGAGTCGAGCTCGTTGCTGCAAGCGCCGCGTTGTCCTCATCAGCGGGGCTCAACACGACGCCGCCGAGCGGACCGGAACGTGAGAGGTCTTGGAGCTTGCTGCCCTTTCCGTAGCCGTGCTGCGCCCAGAAGCTCATTGAGAGACCTCAGGCAGAGATGTCAAGGCTTGCTGCACGGATCGGAATCGCTGGTTGGGGTATGGCCGGATCATGCGCGTGAGAGATGCCTTGAGAGCTGCCTCGTTGTCGACGGCGTCGAGGGGAGCCCGGTTGAAGGTTCCGTCGAACAGGCGCTTCATGTAGCCATGAGGGTCACCGAACGGGTCGTACGGGTGACGTCCGGTGAGCGCCTCAAGACAGACAACTCCAACGAGGAAGAGGTCAGTGCGAAAGTCGATTTGCGCCATCCGGCGAACCTCGAACTGCTCAGGTGCAGCGTACGCCGGCGTCCTCGGCGACTGTCCGAATGGCTCCGTCAGCGGGGTGACGCCTGCGTGATAGGCGATGCCGAGATCAAGCAGTACCGGCTCGTCGTTGTCATCGAACGCGATGTTCGCTGGCTTGATGTCGCGGTGGACCAGCCCCTGCTCGCCCCAGAGCGCGTTGACCCCTTCCAGCAGGCCGCGTGTCATCCTGAGAGTGTTGGCCGGAGACAGGGGTCCCGGAAGCCGCGCATCCAGAGTGCCTCCCGGGAAGAAGGGCTCCTGGTAGCAGACGTGATGGTCGCCACCGATCTCCCGGATCTCGGGGCCCTGAACAATCCGGACGACCCGAGGGCTGTCGATCCGGCTCATCGCCTCGATTTCTCGACGGAGACGCTCGGGCAAAGCTGCGTCAGGGTCGTCAATCGGCTGAAGCACAACCTTCAGAACATGCTTCTCACCCCCGACCTCGATTCTGTGTGCGACCTTGAAAGTGCCCGCTCCCAGCGGCCGAGCGTCGACCGAGAACTCCGGGAACGCGTCCACGATGTCCTGAGGCAATGTCGTCATTTCAGTTTCGGTGGCAACCGTCGGGGAGATTCTTGACCACGCAACAGGAGGCCGCAACGTCAGCTTCGGGATTGTGCCTTCGCACCAGCTGTCGGCTCGCCTCAGCAGATGAGCTTCCCCGTTGAGCCGCTCCAGACCGCTGGTTTTCCCCAATACCCCCACCCAGGAGGTGCGGACACCTGGGATCCGGACACGTCCCCCTGTAGACGCCCACGGACGTCAGCTTCTGGTCCTTCCATCCAAGGTAGTCCGCCAGGTCTTCAGGGTGGAGAGGTCGTTCTTGGCGGCCGTGACCTGGCCCTCAGGCGGCGGAGATCGGCGCCCGGTACGGCATTCAGATCGTCGGTCCACCGCCCGACTGACGTGCTTCTGAGCCTTCGGGCGGAACCGGCTCGATGGCAGGGGCGGTCGAGTTCCCCGCCCGGTTTCGGGTCCTCTCGCAACCTGGGCCAGCCGCCTACGGGCCCTCGTCAGGACCGATTTCGTGGTGCCCCCTGTCAAGTGCCAGCTGATGCTTGACGTTTCGTAGTCGGCTGAGGTTTGACGTGGAGACCGTCGGCCCGGACCTTTCGGACCGGCCCTGTCCTCGCCCGCGCCACGGTCTTGATGAGGTGGTTCTTGCTCCAGACCTGGATCACGGTGTCGTCCACGAAGACGTCGACGAGCTGAGCCTTGTACGCGTTGCCGACCGAGAACATCTGGTTGTCCACGGACACGACGCCGTTGGAGGCGACGCGCCGAAGGACCCACTGGCCGGCGTGGTCCTCGCCCTGATCGACCGGGACCGAGGAGGCGTCCTTGGCGATCGGCGCCAGGGCGGAACCGATCCGCGGGCGTCGCCATCTCGAGCGCCTGGTGCGGTCGTTCGGTGTTGTAGCCATGCACCCAGGCATCGAGCGCGGGCTGGGCGACCTGGAGCGACTCGAAGGTCCGATCCGCGAGGAACTCTTTGCGCAGGCTCTGGTGGAACCGTTCGATCTTGCCGGTGGTGGTGGGGGAGCGGACGCCGGTGTGGCGGTGGGAGATGCCGGACAACGGGAAGGTGTTCACCGGCCGCTTCGGGCCCCACCCGGTTCTCCCTCAAGATCCGATCGAACAGGACCTCCACCGTCAGGATCTCATCGCGGATGCCGTAGCGATCAAGCGCTCGGGCGAGCACCTCGCAGACGGCCTTGGAGGTCGCTCGCACCACCAGGCCGGCGGCGATGCAGAAGCGGCTGTGGTCGTCGATCCCGGTCACGACCTTTGCCTCGGTGCCGTCCTCGAGCATTACGCCACCCATCACGTCCATCTGCCACAGCTGCATCGGACGCTCCCGCTCGAAGCGACGGAACTCCTCCCGCCGTTTCCTGCGCCGGCGCAGCTCGATCAGGCCGTGGCGCCTCAGGCACCGGTAGATGCTCGAGCGCGACGGGACGACGTCGGTGCCGGCCCTCGCGAGCTGGTGCTCGATGCGCCGCGGTCCCCAGCCGGGATGCTCGCGCCTGAGCTCGCAGATCACGGCCTCCAGCTCGGGGGGGATCTGGTGCGGGCAGGACGCCGGACGGTGGGAACGGTCGGCCAGCGAGGCCAGACCACCACCCTCGTAGCGGGCGATCCAGGTGTGGACGCTCTGGCGGGACACCCCGAGCCGTCGGGCGACCTCGACCACCTTCCAGCCGTCTTGCACCACCGCGAGCACCGCCTGGTACCGCTGTTCCATGACGCTGAGCTCCACGAGCACGGCCCACCTCCTCCTCGACCGGGGCCGAGACAAGGAGAAGGGCGAGAAGGGCGCCGTCAAGCATCACCCGGAGCCACCGTCAACGATCAGCCGGATCCGACGTCAACCATCAGCCGGAGCGGCGTCAAGGCTCAGGTGACGCCGGAGCGTTCAGCATCACCCGGAACACGACATTTCGTGGTGCCCCCGGCAGTGTGATGTCTCGGGACATCGTGAACAGATGTCTCGGGACATCGTGCCACGTTCAGGGCCTCGGCTGGGGCTGGTAGTCCCGCCTTGGGTCGAGGGTGAATTCGCGGAGTAGCTCCCCTTCGTGCGTGAGCACCCGCACGTCGAGGTCGGCGACGAGGACCAGGACGCGGGTGCCAGCGTGGCGACGGCCGAGCCCGATGTGGTGCAGGCGGCTGTTGTACCGCAGGGTGATGACCCCGCTCGGGTCGATCTTGTCCTGCCGGACGCGGATGTGGCCGGGGATGAGGAGGCCGGCACCGGAGGGTGCTGCTTTGGGCCGGGCGTCGAACGCGACGGACGGGGTGCGTCGGTGAAGCGCCGATGCGCAGCAGCCCGGGTAACCGAAGACCCCGGCCGCCCCGACAGCGTGTTCCGACCCTCCACGATTTCTCTCCGTGCCCCCGGCAGGAATCGAACCTGCGACACGCGGTTTAGGAAACCGCTGCTCTGAGATCAGGCCGACCAAGCTGCGCCTTCACCCTCGATAACGCGGTCTGCAACACCGCCGCGAATCTGAAGGACCCGCTCAGGGGGCTCCTCGCCAGTTGCTCGGCACCGGCACCAGAGCTAGTGTCGCCGTCCGATGATCGAGGCGTCGGTCCTGGGCAAAGACCAGGACCTGTCTCTCGGTCACTACCTGCAGGAGTGGCTCGCCCACACGAGGGGCCGGGTCCGGGCCACCACCTACCAGGGCTACGAGTCCCTCATCCGGTGCTACGCCCTCCCCGCCCTCGCGGATGTCCCGGTGTCCGAGCTCTCCCCCCTTCACCTCCAGCGCCTGTACAGCTCGCTGCTCGTACCCGAGCGCCGCCTGTCGGCGGGGACCGTGCTGAACCTGCACCTGGTGCTCACCCAAGCCCTCGGGCAGGCCGTGCGGTGGGGCATCTGTGCCTCGAACCCGGTGAAGGGGGCCCAGCCTCCGAGGCCCGTTCGCCCCGAGCCGGTGGTGGTCGATCACGCCCTGGCGAAGCGGATCGTCGCCGCGCTTCACGGATCGGCCGTTGAGCTTCCCGGGATGCTAGCGATCTCAACCGGGATGCGCCGGGGCGAGATCCTGGCCCTTCGGTGGGCCGACCTCGGTCCGGACCTCACCCACGCCCAGGTCCGCCGGACGCTTCACACCACCGGCCGGGGACTTCAGTTCTCCGAGCCGAAGACCCGCAGGTCCCGTCGCGCCGTGGCCCTGCCCGGGATCATCCGGCCCTATCTCGAGCGCGCGCGCTCCGAGCAGGGGCTCCGCCGATCAAAGGTCCCAACGTGGCAGGACCTCGATCTGGTGATCGACCGGGGAGACGGGGGACCGCTCAACCCAGACACCTTGTCGTCGAGGTGGCGGCTGTTCCTGGCCCACTCCGGGCTCCCCCACGTTCGGTTCCACGATCTTCGCCACGGCCACGCCACGCTCATGCTGCTGAAAGGGGTCCATCCCAAGGTGGTCTCCGAGCGCCTCGGCCACGCGAGCGTCGGGATCACGCTCGACCTGTATTCCCACGTGTTACCGAGCATGCAACAGGACGCGGTGCGAGCCTTCGACGAGCTGTTCGGGGCCTAGCCGCCCGCCCACTCCTCCGGGAGGTAGTCGGGGACCTCGTCGGGGCCGTCTCCTGGCCAAGGGACGGGTCTCGGCTGCACCCAGAACTCCCCGGCGTACCCGGCGTCGTACAGGGGACACGCCCGACACCGCGGGGCGCCCCGCGCAGAGGGGAACCAGGCCCCGCACCGCCCCTCGGTCCGGAGCCACTCTCTGGCACACTCAAGCATCGACATCACCGTGTGGCGCTGCTCCGCCGACCCGTCCACCTCCACCCGGGTGGTCTTCCACCCCTGCACCATGCAAAGGAGGTGATGAAGCTCCCCGAAGGCTCGCTCGTCGCCTCCGATCCGAAAGGTCGCCTCCCAGGAGCCCGAGCGGAGCTCCTCGGTCGCCCACGCGTGTCGATCGCGTAGGAGACCGCGTGGGCGAGCGCCGCGCTGGAGGTCGGGCCGAAGGACACCGTCACCCGGACCTCGCCCCGAGCCGCCATGGGCCGCATCTGTAGCTCTCCTTGGGGGGTGAAGTCCAGTCGGACCCTCCAGCGAGGCGTTGGACCGGACGTTCAATCGAGGTGAGCGGGCCTGAACGGCAAGGCGCGCCTCCGGATGCGCTCCTACAGCGAATTCATGGGTCTCTACTGGAGGCGTCAGGGGAACGACACCCCTCGCCAGTCCGAGCCGTTCCTCCAGGGGCTCTCTCGTCCGATCGAGACGGGCATCGCCACGGGGATCTGTCCTTGCCGGCGAGGTTAGGCATAGGCCCGGTCAGCTACGGGCGGAGTCCCTGAACGAGTTCCTCGGGCCCGACTCCCAGTGCTCGCGCTAACCGCACGATATTGATGAGCGAGAGGTTGCGCTCCCCGCGCTCGACCGAACCGATGTAGGTCCAGTGCATCTCGGCTTGCTCGGCGAGTTCCTCAAGGGTCCAGCCGAGATCCCTCCGGTGGCGTCGAACACGCTTGCCGAACTCCGCTCGTGGATCCCTTGCCGAGGCCCTGGGTGCCATGTTGCCCGGCATCGGAACCGAGAGCTAGTGTCCCGGTACAGAGACGATGAGTCTTATGCCTATCTGACCTGGGAGGACTCGTGGGTGATCGTCACCCGGCGGGGCCGGCGAACCTGCGGGCCGACCCCGCGGCCTCGGCCCGCAGACGAGACGCCCTCAAGGCCTACATGGACGAGCATGTGCTCGGGCCCGAAGGGTTCTGCTGCGCCTCGTATGCGGCATGCCGCGGCTCCGCCCGGGAGGACGACCGGTTCTTCGAAGGACAGCTCTCCCACATCGGGGGCCACTACGACCTGCACCTGGATGGGCGACCCCTTCGGGTCGTCGTGGTCGGTCAGGAGAACGGGGCTCCGCGCAAAGGGGTCGACCCCTCTCACATCTCCTTGGACAAGCGCTACCGGGGGGTCCACGAGCGCACAGGCCTGCAGCGCCGCTACTACGCGGATGGGGTCCACGAGGCCCGCAATCCCCACATGCGGGGAACCACCTCGGCGCTACGGGTCATCTTCGGCAAGCAACTGGGCTCTGACTGGGAAGGGGAGTTCCTGGAATCGGCCTCGGGCGAGCGATTCCACCTGTTCGATGCCTTCTGCCTGGTGAACGTGCTGCTCTGCTCGAACTTTCGCGCGAACAAGAACAACGGTGCCTCGACCAAGGTCATGCGGCGCAACTGCCTGAGGCACTTCGCGGCCACGATGGCGATCCTGGAGCCCACTCTCATGGTGCTTCAGGGCGAGGGCGTGCAGGACTGGATCGCACCGGTGCTTGGTCTGATGGAGGAGCGAGCACCGCACCTGGCCGAGACGCATCTTGCGGGAAACCGAGTGCTCGTGTGTCGCTTCTCGCACCCCTCGGCCCGCGGGAGTCTGAGTTGGGGGAATCGGCTGGACGCGCCGTACCTGCGACAGGTCGTGGAACCCACGCTTCGCCTCGCGCTCGAGTCGCTCTAGCAGGTGGAGGCGTTCCATCAGACTATTATTCGCAGCCTGCTCACCCGGGCATGCTGGCGGGTGTTCGCCACGAGTTGCTCGAACGCACCCGAGAGCGCGTCGACCTGGTCGTCGTGACCCCCGAACGGGAACGCGCAGAGCTCATCGAGGAATGCCCCGTTCCACGGAGCGCGGACGAACCGCAGCTCGCCGGCCTCGGCGAGAGCCGAGAGCGGCCGAGCACGATCTGCCTTCGAGCCGTTCGGGCGGGCTCCCCTGAAGTCGAACCCCGCGAGCATCCGGCGCCGGAACTCCCCGATCAGGTACGTACTTGCGGCTCCGGGCTCTTGCTCCATGCGGATCATCGGCTCGGGCCAATCCATCTTCTTGGCCAGGAGCCGATCGGCGTGAGCGGTCCGGACGATGAGGTCCTGAACTTCGAGATCTGAGGCCTGCACGCGCAGCACGTCCAAGGCGTAGAGCAGCCCGTTCGGATCTCTCCCCAGCAGAACCCCCGCGGTGTAGTCGGGATCGGCGCCGACGCGGGCCTTGGTGGCGGCAAGGTCCCAGAACCGGCAAAGCGAAAGGTCGGTCGGCAGCCGCGGGTACTCAACGAAGCTGCCCTCGAACCAGCGCCGCAAGAACAGCCCCCCCTCGGGTCGGATGTCCCATCGGCCCTCTTCAAGGGCACCCCGCAGGAACCACGGAAGCTTGGCAAGAGCGGCCCGGTAGCCGGCCCGATCCAGGTGCGGGTTGTCTTCGAACCTCGCCGGGATGAAGATGAGACCGGCGGAGGGTCCTTCGATCAGGAACCGCTGATACACCCACTCCACTCCGGGGCCGACGGGGTTCGAGGTGACACGCATCCGGCGAGGGATCAGCGAACCCGCCTTCGCTCGAAGCCGCGCGAACAGGTACAGGTAGTCCTGCACCTTGACCTCGGCCAGCTCGTCGACCCCGATGAACTGAAACTCGGATCCTTGAAGGTGCCCCACGTCGTGAAGGTGACGGAAGGCAAGCGTCGCGCCGGAGGGGAACCGCCACGTGGAGGTCGCCTCGGCCCAGGCGGCGTCGGTTCCCGAAAGCCACTGCTTGGAGAGCTCGACCAGGCCGCCCTGCTGTTCGAACGAGCGGTAGCTTCGTCGAAGGATCAGCGCGGAATACCCCGGGATGTCCACGTACATGAGCGCTGCGGCAAGAAGCGCCACCGACTTCCCTCCGCCGGCCGCGCCCCCGAAGAGCGCCTCCAGGTGCGGCAGAGCCATGAACGCCGCTTGTTTGGGGGTCGGCCAGACCCGGATGTAGCGGTTCAGCCTCGGCCACAAGGCGCTCGTCATCCGCGTCTGCCTTGCCTCTTCGCGCGCTTGCCGGTGAAGGCCTCCCAGCGCGCGATCGCAACCTCCACATACGTTGGGTCGATCTCGACCCCGAAGGCCCGGCGCGAGAGCCGCTCGGCTGCGACGAGCGTCGAGCCCGAACCGAGGAACGGATCGAGCACGACGTCGCCGAAGGTCGAGCTGTTTGCCATCAGGCGGGAGACGAGCTCGACGGGCTTGGCGGTGGGATGGTCCCGGTTCGCCTTCGGGCGCGGAACCTCGAGCACCGAGGTCTCGGCGTTGCCGCCATACCATCCCGCCCGACCGCGGCCGACCGGCTTCCCCGGCTTTCGTGCATAGATCAATGGTTCGTGCCTGTAGTGAAAATCCCCGTGGCCGAGAACCATCGAGTCCTTGACCCACACGAGCCCCTGTCGCATCTCCCACCGGACCTGCCTCAGTGCGTCGGTGAAGTGCATCGACGCCGGACCCGCAGGATGAAAGAGGTAGATCGGAGCGCCGGGCGCGAGCACCGAATCGATCGCGGCGAAGGCCGCGCGAAGCAGGTCGGGAAGACCCTCCTCGTCGTCGTTTTCGATCCGGAGCCTGCGCGGGGTCTTCCCCGAGTATTCGACCCCCCAGGGAGGATCTGTTAGCAGGAGCTGCGCCGGCTCCTTCCCCATCAGGCGCCGGAGCAGCTTCCGATCCCGGGCATCCCCGCAGGCGAGGCGATGCTCCCCCAGCACGAAGATCTCTCCCCGCTTCGCCCGAGGCTTGGAGGGCTCGGGGATCTCGTCGGGGTCGACGAGCCCGAGCCCCGCGCGCACGTCGGCCTCCGTGGCAAGGCCGGCAAGAAGCATCCGGACCTCCTCGCTCGCGGTCTCGACCGACGCCAGCAGCGCCCGCAGCGGCTCGGGATCGGCGATCGCCAAAGCAGCCAGCGGGTCAAGGGTTACGAGCAGCTTGTCGGCCTCCGCCTGGTCGACGTCAAGGACGAGGACCGGCACCGTGGCTTCCGGATCCATGCTCTGTCGCAGATGCCCGTCGATGATCTCGAGCGAGCCGTCCTCGAGCTCACGGGCTAGGATGGCATCGGCAAATCCGATCTCAGACAGCAAGGCGCGCAGCGCCTCCCGCTGGCGTTTCGGGTGACGTTTCCAGTTTCGGGGGTTGGGCAGAAGCGCCCCGGCCTTCACTCGGCGGAGCTCACGGGTCCTGTCACGGACGGCCTTCGTGGTCATGAGCGTCTCCTTCCTGTCGGTGGTGTTCACAGGGACAGTTCTCGTTCCGGCACTGGGAGACCCGGAAAGCGCCGGAGCTGATCAGGACGTCGAGCTCCTGCTGCATCTCCTCCGCGGTGGGCAGGCGCACCGGCTCCTCGTCCTCACCCTCGGCAGCAAGACTTGAGCGCAGGTACTTCAACGCGAACTTCGGATCGTGCTCCGAGAGCCAAATCTCATTGGTGAGGAGCCGGCGGCCGATCGCTTGATCGACGTCGTCGAAGAACGGTTTCAGGTGAGGAAGGGTGGAGCGCTTCGAGTGATCTCCGCGGGCACGCTGGCGAAGCTCGCGGAGGGTGCGAGGCGCGATGCGAGCCGCCCGTGGCGCCGAGTCAAGCGACCCACCGGCCTCGATCGCGGAGATGATGAGGCGCTGCTGCTCGTCGGTGAGGTAGACGCGGGGCGGGCGAGCCTTGCGGGAGTTCTTGCCCCTTGCCGGCGAGCCCTTCTTCTCAGTAGCCATCGCACCGGACCTCCTTCGTCCGATGGAGCCGGATGTTCCGACTCCTTGCGATGACCTCTGAGCAAGTACGGGCTCATTCGTTCTTCATCGAAGAACGATCGCAAGGGATTCCGACTCCTTGCGATGACCTCTGAGCAAGTACGGACTCATTCGTTCTTCAATCGAAGAACGATCGCCTTATTAGTTTACCCTATGACCGGCGACTCAGCCACTGCGTCTACTTCGACGCCGCTCGCGTTGATGCAGTCGCTCGGCGTGTCGTAGGCCGAGTCCGCGCCGCCACGCCGTCACCGAGCTGGCCATCCGGGACCTCAAAGAGGGGGCGGGCATGAACCACTGCCCCTCGGGGCGGTTCTTCGCCAACGCAGCGTGGCTCGCCCTCGCCGCCTTGGCCCACAACCTCGTGCGGTGGACGTGCTCGCTCGGGCTTCGGATCGACGGGCCGGTGGTGGCCAAGACCATCCGCCGACGGTTCATCGCCCTCCCGGGACGCCTCACCCGGTCGGCCCGGAGGCTCCGGCTGCACCTCCCCTCGGGATGGCCGTGGCGGGACGCCTTCCTGGCCGCCGTTCGCCGCCTCCGGGCGCTGCCGATGCTGGCCTGAACCGAACGATCTCCTTCGGCAACGCACGGGGCCTTTCCCTCCGCACGGTTGCTTCGCCTTTCGACGGGCTCCATCCGCACCGATCACAACGTACGCCCAGGCCGAGCGGTCAACCCAGGCGATGTCCAGGCCTCCTCAAGGCGAACAGCCCCTCGAAGGGGACCCGACAGCGCTCAGGGGGCTTGAATCGGTGGATCCAGGCTAAGGCTCGCGGGCCTTGAGCCTTCCAGTGCTCACCCGCCGGTGGCTCGGAGAGCAGTCTCTTCTCTTGACTGCTCGAGAGCCATTAGAGGTGCCCCCCGGGAGGAATCGAACCCCCAGAGCCGCATACGTACCAGGTACGGGTGGACGAGGGATTGGTTACCCAGCCTGTCCGTAACGAGGGGCGTAACGGATGGTAGCAGCGGGACTAGCCCGCGCTCAGACTAGGAGAGCCCCACCTCTTCGACCGTCCAGTCGTAATCGGCCACGCCTGCGGCCCTCGCGGAGCGCGGGAAGGTATCTAGGTTTGTAAAAGGGATAAGTACCCCGTTTGCTCACGCTGGCGCTTTCCGCCGGCGCGGGCGCTTGCGCGGCACCTGCTCGTCGATGATCCGAAGCAGGTGCCCGTCGTAGTCACCACTGTCCGCTCGCTTCGACCCTCACGCTTGGTTGACTCGATCACGTCGACGCAGGTCCCCTCGATGTAGCAGGCCACCCGATCGCCGTACCGCACCCCGAGGTCGTCGGGAAGATCATTCGCTCCGCGCAGCCCGAAGCGCGTCTGATCGAACGGGGTGACGATGCTGCGGCGTTCCTCCAGGTTGGGTTCACGGCTCGCACGGTCACGCCGCCTCATCACCGGCGCCGGCCCCCACCAGCTCGGCCTCGGAGATTACGCGCCACGGTCCCGTCGTAGCCTGGGCCACGAACGTCCGCTCCAGGATCTCAAGCTGCTCGGCGACGGGCAGGTGAGCGACCGCCTCCCGATCCTCGTCCGTGGTTCCTGCCCACACGCCCTCCAGTCCCTCGGTCACGGCCACCTCCAAGCATGGCCGGCGCACCGGACAGAGCGCGCACGTGCGCCGAGCTCGGCGGATCTTCTTGGAGCCAGGGACCAGATGCGTCGAGTCGGGGAAGAACCACCGAAGCGGCGGGACGGCGCGCGATGCACACGCGGCCCGCTCTCGCCACCTCGCCTCGAGGCGCTCAAGGGCACGGTAGCGGTCCTTGAACGCCTCGAGGGTCCGCTCGAGGTCGGCCGGCACGTACACGACGTCGGCCACCAGTCAACGGCCGCAAGACGGAACAGCCTGAGCTGGCCCCTGAGAGCTCGGAGAAGGGCTCCCCGGGTTAGGCACCAGGCAGGGCCGTGGAGAGCCATCTATGCCCGCAGTAATATTGCGGAAGGGCTCTCCTTGCGAGGCCTGCCCCTCCCAAACAGGGGAAGTCGGAGCTGCATGACATCGGTGGGCCCCGGCCGGGACCAAATCCCGGCCTCGGACCGGCGCAGGCCGATCGCCCGAAGCTCGGCTATGGGTCGGCACCGTCCGCGCACGTGGGCTCGGCGGAACGTGAACAGCCCGCCAAAGTTCCGGCGGCACCGGGAGCAGCGCTCGACCGAGGAGATCACTCCTCCTCCGGCGTGGTCCGGTCCATCACGGCCAAGAAGGCCTTCTCGAACTGGACCTTGGTGATCTGCGAGTTCGAGCGGATGTCGGCCTCGGGGAACAGGTCACGGGCCGCGCGGTGGATCTTGGTCGCGTTGACCCGATCGCGATGGGCGTCCAGCAGTCCCCACTGGGCTTCGGTGGCGAGCTCCCCGGTGTCCTCGACGGGGGCCTCGACGGGGGCGGCTGCGGCTTCGGTTGACGTCGCCAGCCCTGCCGCTGGGGACTGCTCTGGTGTTCCCGCCCCCGTCGTGGATGGTGTGTCCGCCGAGGCAGCAAGGGGCCCCCCTGAGACCTCGGCGGACACGGTGTCGGCCGCCGGGTGTCCATCTTCCGGCGCCGAGTGTTCCACACGAACCCCGTCCCGGAGCTCGGCGAGGAGTTGAGCGCCGAAGGCGGGACCGGGCTTGGGGACGACCTTGTCCTGCAGCGAGCGCAGGCGTGACTTCGTGACGACGAGCCGGTGCTCGAGGTCAAGCTCCCCGGCGACGGTGAACTCAGTACTCGATGTTGTCCCGCTGGACCGGCTCCATCCCGATCTTGCGAACCTGCTGGCGTCCCCGGTCGTCCTGCTCGAGCGCGTACGCCATCTTCGAGCGCATCGTGGCGACCACGTGGATCGGGGACTGCACGAGGGCGTTCACCAGGCGGTTGTGCTCGGGCGTTCCCTTTCGCCAGGCGGCGCTTCCACCGGACCTTGGCCAGGGAGTGGGCCTACTCACGGGCCTGGGACAGCAACGACCAACCAACCGCCGCCTTAGGTGCGTTCCTGGATCGCTACAACTACCATCGATCCCACATGGCGCTGGGAGGCAAGCCCCCCGTCACGCGCTGTCCGGGTGTCAACAACCTCGCGGCTTAGAACACCTAGCGCCAGATCAACCGAACTCGGCCGGGGTCGATCTTGCCGTGCGAGGTCGCCTTGTCGACCTCGACGCGATCAAGAACCGCGACCAGGATCCGCCGCTGCTCGTGCACCGTGAAGTCTGGCCATCGCTCTGCGAGGTGGAGCGCCAACTCCCTGGGGAGGTCGATACCGACCTCGGTCTCGGCCTTCCGCGCCTCCGCCAAGCGTTTCAGCAGCGCCTCTCGGCGCATGAGGTAGCGATTACGCGGCATCTGCCCCAACTCGTAGAAGTCACGCTCGAGCATCTCGAGGCGAGCCTCCAATTCGCTCGACGCGAGCCCGCGGGGGCGACGCCGTCGCTTCTCGAGCCGCTTCACGATCGCGCCTGTGTCGATGGCGGCGAGTATGTGTTCGGTCACGTGCCTGTCGAGCCACGGCTTGGAGATCGCCACGTGCTGCCGTTCGCGGCAGGCGTAGGCGCTCCATCCCCGACGTTCACCCACGACGGTCATCCCGGCTCCGCAGACGCCGCAGCGTGTGATCCCGCCAAGCAGCGACCGCTTCGCACGTGTTCCCGTTCGTCCCCTCTCGTTGAGCGCTCCGACGAGCGGACCGGTCACCGCGGCGGGCAGATGCTCGAGCACACGGTCGGATCGAAGGGCCCGGGCTAGATTCGGGTGGTAGAAACCGACATCTGCCGCGATCCGTCGTAGGGATTCCCCCGCGACGTAGCGGCGGGCGGCCTCCTCGAGCTTCGCGAACTCTTCCGGATACACCTCGAGCCCTTTGCCGTTGCGGCGGAAGCCGAATGGGACACGTCCGACCCACTCCCCGCGCTCTCGCTTGTAAGCGTGCATCTGGCGGGCGCGCTCCGACGTGGTGCCAGCCTCGAGTTCGGCGAACACCGCCGTCATCTGCACCATGGCCCGACCGGCGGCGGTCGTCATGTCGACCTGTCCATCCGTGGTCGCCATCTTGACGTGAGCTTCGTCGAAGGTGTCGAGCAGCTTGGCGAAGCCCGAAACGCTCCGGGCCAGGCGGTCGAGACGCCAGGTCACGATCGTGTCCACCTCATCGAGCCGGCCGATCATCCGCTCGAGGCCGGGGCGGCGGACACGCTTGCTGTACGCGCTGAGGTCAAGGTCCTCAAAGGTCTCGACGAGCTCGGTTCCGCGAGCCCCGCACCATCGCTCGATCGCGGCGCGCTGGCGTTGGGGTGACGTCGTGCCCTCATCCATCTTCGAGATACGGACGTAGCCGAAGGCCCTCATGCCGCGAGGCTAGCATGTCTACGTCTCGGTACGCAAGCCGCCCCTTCCGCTCCACGTAGACGTCGTCGGGCCCGTTCACCATGACCTCGGTGACGTCGGGGTCCTTCAACAGGAACTCGATGGGCCCCAGCCCGACGACCGCATCCGAAACCTCGTTGACCACTTTCGTGAGCGCGCCCCGGGGCAGGATGTGTCCGTCCTCGCGGAGGACGGCCAGCGCCTCCTCCCGGACCCGCAGGCGTCGCTCCGCCCGGGACGCCCCTTCCATCCCTCGGGGGTCGACCCGACGCAGCAGCCGCTCGTGCAGCCCTCGGCGGACCTCGGACAGCGCGTCCGCACGCATCAGGCCTCCTCCTCCAACAGTCGGACGGCCAGGCGGTCCACGGCGCGACCGACCCGACCACGCCGCGGCAGCAGCCGCCCCCGGTCCTGCGCCGCCGCCACGGCGCGGTCCGCCCGTATCACCGCGATCGCCGCTCGTCCGAACACGCGCTCCACGTCGCGGGGCGCGATCTCCCGTCTGACTGCCCGGTTCACGACGAACGCGCACCGCTCGTCGAGACCGGTCGCGTCGATCGCGCTCTTGGCGGCACGGAACGACATGACGTCCAAGTTGAGAACGACCAGGATCCGATCGGCGATGCGAAGGCCGGTCCGAGCGACGTCGTCCAGACCCCTGGGGATGTGCAGGACGACCACGTCCGCCGTCCCGCGAACCGCTTCGAGCACCGCGCCCACGTCGGCGGCGCCCACCCGCTCCGCCGACGCGCCCTCCCCCGGTGCGAACAGGACCCGGAAGCCGTCCGGGTGATCCCAGAGGAGGCCTTCCACATGACGCGGCGCGAGCTCCTCCACCATGGCCGCCGCGTCGGCGATGGTGCGGAGCGTCTCCCCCGCGGGCGCCCCGATGGCCGACGCGATGTCGGCGAACGCGAGGTCCAGGTCCACGAGCACGCACCGCCGGTCCCGTCGCGCGAACGCCGCCGCGAGGTGCGAGGCCAGGAACGTCGCCCCAACTCCGCCCCGCGGCCCGTACACGGCCACCACCCACGCCCGGTTCACGGCGCCCCGACTGCGTGGCGGACCC
>Ga0184639_10000272_pt1 | contig 19025 bp, 19 predicted proteins | sample PLM31_170_b2_FD_133155 | JGI IMG/M metagenome (GOLD analysis project Ga0184639, IMG submission 133155) | Groundwater sediment microbial communities from an aquifer in East River, Colorado, USA - PLM3-1_170_b2 | ecosystem: Environmental > Terrestrial > Soil > Riparian zone | place: USA: East...
CAGGCCGCCGGTCATCTCTATACCGACGGCTGCGAACTCACATTTCCGGTGTTCAACCAGTGGATTGCCAAACCCGGATTGGCGAGCCTACTCGTTCATCGTCCGCCCACGTCGGAACGCGAGCCACAACTTGAGATCACGGTGGGGGTGGCCGTCACGCCGCAGAATTTTGAAAAGATTCGGAAGGCGAACGGCTCGCCTCGGCTGGCCGACGCGCCGCCCGACCAGGACGCCAAGGAATTTGAGCTGCATTTCGAAAACCGCATCCGGCTGGACATCCTCACGACGAAGCAACCCGGGGGCAGGGGAGCGATCGCGCGATTCCTCGAGAAATTCGGCGAAGGGATTCAGCAGGTGGAGTGCGAAACGTCCAACGTGGATCGCGCAACGCAGTTACTGCGCGAGAATTTCGGCCTGCAACCCGTCTATCCCGCGACCCGCGCAGGCGCTGACGGAACGCGCGTGAACTTCTTCCTGGTCACCACGCCGGAGAGCAAGAAGGTGCTGATCGAGCTCGTAGAAACGCCTGCTTCGGCCTGATCAACCGCATCTCGCTACATGAATTCTTCGACCAAGCTCTGGAAAAGGGCGTTGTCGATCCCGAGTTTCTGGTGCACCAGAGGACCTTGTTTGAAGGCAGGCTCACTATCCTCGTAGGTGGGCTGGTCGTCCTTGTAAAACACGCCGAGGGGAATGCGATCGCCCCACTCGAATGACTTCTCCATCGCCTGGCGCACATTGGAGGGATCGTGGCCCGGCGGATCTTCCAGTTTGTAGACCCGCTGCTTGAACCACGGATACGTGTTCAGCTTGTTGTAAGTGACGCAGGGGCTGAAGACGTCAATCAGCGCAAAGCCTTTGTGTTCGATCCCGCCCGCGATCAGATCGGCCATATGGTTCGGCTCGCCGGAAAAGCCGCGCGCCACGTACGTGGCGCCCGAGACGATCGCCAGGGCGATGGGATTGACAGGCAGCTCGACGTTCCCGCGAGGCGTTGACTTGGTGCGCATGTCTTTCATGGTTGTGGGCGAGGCCTGGCCGGTGGTGAGCCCGTAGATCTGGTTGTCCATGACCACGTAGGTCAGGTCCAGGTTGCGGCGCATCGCGTGGATGAAGTGGCCGATGCCGATGCCGTAGCCATCGCCATCGCCGCCGGTAATGACAACTTTGAGACTCGTATTGGCCAACCGGATCCCCGTGGCCACGGCCAGCGCACGCCCGTGCAGCGAGTGGACACCGTAGGCGTGCACGTAGCCGGGCAGGTTTGACGAGCAGCCGATGCCGGAAACAACCACCAAGTCCTTGGGCGCCACACGCACTTTGGCCGCAGCCATCTTGACGCTTTTGAGGACGCCGAAATCGCCGCAGCCGGGGCACCAGTCTGGGTCCACCGGGCCTGCGTAGGTATCGATCGGAAGCTCAACCATCGTCGCCATGGTGTTCTCCTAAGCCGGCTGCCAGGAATAGGTGGAGCCGGTTTCCACCCCAACGCGCAGCTCCCCGCGTTTCTCACCGGAATCACGGTGCACAATCTCGATTTGCCACACCGATTCTCCGGTGCCGTTGCCGTCCGCTTTCTCGATCTGTCCCGGACGCACCTTTTCGCCCAGATGCGTGCGAATGTAGTGGTAGGCGATCTCTCGGGCTTCGGCCGAGGTGACATCCAGCGAGCGCGGGCGTGCCTCGAGGATGCCCCAGACTTGCCGGGTGATTTGGCGCGGCTCGAAGGGCTCGCCATCGTACCTCAAGATGCGGTCGTGAACGGTGTAGCCGGTCTCAGCCCGCAGGTGGCGCGCAAACTGCCCGGTGGCGTTGGCTTCAATGCAGATCGTGCGCTTGGCTCGCGCAAGAATCTCGCCGGCCTCGCGGCTATGGAAGGGCAGCAGATACTTGAAGTGCAGTTGGTTGGCGCGAATCCCGGCCGCTGCCAGTTGCTGGACGGCTTCCTGAATGACGCCTTTGGTCGAACCCCAGCCGACCAGCGTCACGTCTGCATCCGCAGGACCTTCCAGGCGCGGCGCCGGAAGGTCGCGCAGGGCAAGATCCAGCTTCTTCATGCGCTTCTCGGCGACCTTGCGGCGAACGGCCGAATTGGTGAACACATCGCTGATCAGGATGCCTTCTTCGTCGTGCTCATCCGTGCCGGCCACGTAAAGGGTGTCCGCAGTGCCCGGCAGAGCGCGCGGGGAGACGCCCGAGCGGGTAAAGGCAAAGCGCTTGTACTTTCCGTTCTTGCCGTTCCATTCCCGAACCAGCTCACCGCGGTCAATGGGCACGTCGGCCCGCATGTCATCGGGTTCGATGGTCTCGGGGTGCTCGGAGACCAGCAGGTCCGAGATGACGATCACCGGGAGCTGGTACTTTTCTGCCAGGTTGAACGCCTCCACGACCGTATCGAAGCAGTCCCGGGTGTCGGCGGGGGCGATGATGACCCGCGGGAAGTCGCCCTGCGAGGCGCCGAAGACCTGGTTCAAATCGCCCTGCTCGGTCTTGGTGGGAATGCCCGTAGACGGGCCGCCACGCTGCACTTCGATGATCACCACAGGCGCTTCGATCATGCCGGCCTGACCGATCGCCTCCGTCATCAATGCGAAACCTCCCCCCGAGGTGCCGCACATGGAACGCACGCCGGCAAATCCAGCTCCGATCGCCATGTTCGCGACGGCCAGCTCGTCCTCACATTGCTTCACCACCACGCCGCAACGCTCGCCGTGCGCCGCCAGCCAATGCAGGATGGAAGAAGCAGGGGTCATGGGGTAAGCGGAGTAGAACTTGCAGCCAGCCGCTACCGCCCCCAGGGCAAAGGCCTCGTTCCCCGTGACGAATGGGCGACGCTTGTGGGAGAAAGTCCACTGGCATCCCAGAGGCACAAAGCGCTCGCGGGCGTAGTCATAGCCGGCGCGAGCCAGGCCAATGTTGCGGTCCACAACCGGTTGGCCCTTGTAGCCAAAAGTGTCGCCAAAAACGCCGGCGGTAACCTCGAAGTCGAGCCCGAGCAGAAAAACCAGGGCGCCGAGCGCGACCGTGTTTTGCATGATCGGCTCGACGCGCCCGAATGGCTTCGTGATCTCGCCAATGGGTAGCGGCGCGATGAGCACGTTCTCCCGGACAGGAATGTTGCAGCGAAGCTTGTCCGAATTGAAAAGGAGTACGCCGCCGGGCTCAACCTCCGGAGCGTGCCGCTCGATCGTGTCCTGGTTCAGAGCGATCAGCGTATGCAGGTGGTCGCCGTGGGAAGTGCATTTTTCCTGGCCCAGTCGCACGCGCAGCCAGATGTGACCGCCGCGGATGATCGACTGGTAGCTGTTGTACGCATAGACGTACAGCCCCAGCCGGGCGGCGGTCTTGGCCAGCGTGTCGCCCGTTTTGTCCAGACCGTCTCCGGCTGCGCCTCCAATGCCAATCGTGACGTCGGTCATCGCGGAGTCTCCATAGGCCGTCAGAAGTTCGCGTCCCGCATGGGATTTCGCCTGCGGGTAGAGCAAACCATGAGAGGAAAGCTGAGACAAACGCCGCGGAGGGACACCCCGCGCTCTGCCCCGTCAATCGCCTGAATTTTCCTCGCGGAAAGGATTAAACAACTGCCCGAGGCTGGGTGTCAAGGAAGTTCCGGCCAATCACCCCTAGCTTGCGCGAACCTCTCGTTGGGCAAAGTCGGCAATGATCTGGTCCAAGCGCTGGCGGTTGGCTTCGGTGACGCGTGTGAACTCGATGTGCACTCCCCCGGCATCGCAGGAGCGCACCACCCCCTCGGCTTCGAAGTCGGGCGATGCAGCCATGCGGATGCGAACGGGAGTGTTCATCGGCAAGGGTTCGGCGTTGACGCACAAGCCGCCGGTGCTGAGATCACCCACCGCTTGCTCGAGATGGATCGCCTTCTCGCCAGCGCGGATTTCCACGGGGCAGCAGAGCAACGTGCGGGGACACTTGCGAAAGCTTGGCCCTTCCACGGTAGCGTCCTCCTTGCTGACGCTGTCTTGCGGCGCCCCCAAAACTTCACTGGCGCCGCGACGCCCGATTGTGAGCCCTGGATAGAATCGATCTTCGCGCAGCCTAGCACGCCGCAAGCGAAAGAATCCAGCTTTGAAATTGGCTGGGAGGCCTGGACTCGAACCAGGATAATCAGGTTCAGAGCCTGATGTCCTACCGATTGAACGACCTCCCAGCCGGGGGAGGAACGAAAAACGGGCTGTAACCGGCTGCACACACCGCAGCGAGCACAACCCGCTCCTCTAATCTTATCAAGAATCGAGAACGCGTCAACCGCGGCCCGCGCGCGGCGCGACCGGCACCAGGCGGCCGTGCACGATCGTGAATTCGCCGCCGCGCCAGCGGATGCGGTTCGAAGCGAAGCTCGCGAGCCACACCGGGAACGCCAGCGCGTCGCGCAGCGGCACCAGCCACAGCCGCCGCAGCACCGGGTCCTTCAACCCCCACACGCCGACCATCCAAGCCATCAGCAGGCGCAGCGCGAGATAAACCGCGGGGTACGCAATTTGCAGCACGGGTGTCGGAGCCACAGCCGCTGCGGCGAGCGACCACGGCAAGCCGTGCGTCAGGATCAGCCCGAGGTGCCCTTTCGGGCGGATATGGCGCAGTCCGATGGCCCAGCGCAGCTCGTGCCGCAGGTATTCGCCGAGCGTCTGCTGCGGGAAAATCATCCAGACCGGCTCGGGGATCAGCTCGATGCGATAGCCGCGCGCGGCGAGGCGGTTGCCGAGGAAGAAATCGTCGGAGTGCAGGTCGGCGAGCGGCTCGAAGCCGCCGATTCCGGCTAGGCGCTCTTTCGTTGTGGCCATCGTCGCGCCGAGCGTGAACTTCACGCCCTCGAGCTGCCGCGCCACGATCGCACCCGCGCAGAATTCGGCAGAGGACCCCACGCAATTGAGCTCGGCGATGAGCGACGGCGGCGTCATGCCGCGGAAGAGCATCGTCACCGCGCCGATCTGCGGGTCGCGGAAGGGCGCGGCCACCGCGCGCAGGTAATCCGGCTCCACGCGGACGTCGCTATCGCTGATCACGAGCAGCGAATGCTTCGCTTCGCGCACCAGCCGGCAAAGTTTGCAGACTTTGCTGTTCGCGCCGAGCGGCTCCGCGCCAACGAGCAGGCGAATCGGGCGCCCGGGGAAATCGCGGATCAATTTCTCGATGACGGGAATCGCCGGGTCGTCCGCATCGGCCACGGCAAACAGGATTTCGTACTCGGGGTAGTCGAGCCGGCAGAAGCTCGCGAAGTTCTCGTACGCTTCGCGGTCCAGCCCGCGCACCGGCTTCAGGATGCTGGCGGGCGGCGCGAAATCGTTCGAGCGTGACGGCCGCCGGCGCGCCTCGCGGAAGAACCGCCAGGCGCAGTAGGTGCTCAGCAGATAGTAGGCGAAGGGAGCCAGCGCGCCCGCCAGCACGAGCCAGCGGAGCAGGGTTACGGTCATTTGCGGATTCCTTGGGCGGGCAGCTTAGCCCACCCAGGTCAGCGCGACGCCAAGGCAAACCAGCAGCACGCCCGCCCAGCGCAGGCGGCTGATTTTCTCGCCGAGCAGGAATTTGGCGCCGAGCGTGCCCACCGCGTAGCTCAGCGCCGAAGCCGGAATCACAAAGCTCACCGGGTTCCAGGAAAGCAGCGCCAGAAAAGAATAGAACGCGAGCGCCATCAGCGCGATGCCCAGCCACATCCAGCCGATGCGGAACGCGCGGCCCAGCAGCGGCAGCACGATGCGCGGTGAAAAATGCTTCACTTCGCCGATGCACTTCATGGCGCGCGTCACGCAGATTTCTCCCAACGTCCCGGAAAGGATCACGATGCCGAGAAACAGCGCGGTGCGCAGCATCATTGCGGCTCCGTAGTGCGCGGCGGAGTCTGGCCGACCAGCAGGACGCCCATGCAGATCAGCGCGACGCCGATCCAGCGCGTGGACGTGACGGCTTCGCCCAGCACGGCGTAGCCCAGAAGCGGCACGATCGCGTAGCCGGTGGCCGCCGCGGGCATCACGTAGCTATAGTCGGCCCAGGAAAGCACCAGGAGGTAGGCTACGAAAAAGATCAGAAGACTGCCGATGCCCAGCCAGATCATGCTGTTGGTGATTGTGTGCCCGAAAGCGGCCGTCACCGCAGCGGGCGAGGAAAAACTGACAGAACCGACCTGCTTCATGCCCTTGCTGAGGAAAATAGTGCCCACCGAGCTGAACGCCACCATCAGCACGACCATCAAGTGCGTCTTGGCGCGGAGGGCTTTCATGGCGTGCATTCTCAGGATTTGAATTCGAGGCTCCTACGGCCGCGCGAGAGACACCCTCCCGGCCGAATCAACGTTCCGAGAAAAACTATTTTACTTGAGTCGCCAGCGGAACCCAAACGCGACACGCACTGGCGATGTCGCTTAGGGGAACACGCTCGCCAACTGGCCGGTCGTGCGCAGCAATTGCAATTGCGCCTGCTGGCGCTCGAAATCGGCGTCGAGGAACGCCATCCACCTGTCGCTTTCCTCCAGGCGCACCTTCTCGAGGTCGCGCAGATTTGCTTTCCCCTCCTGAAACTGCGCCTGTAGCAGGCGCAGATTTTCCTGTGCGAGCTGGAGGTCGAGCCGCGCGACCTCGCGGTTGGCTTCCGCCTCGCGGCTGCCGCGCGCCTGTTGCCGCACCTGGCCTTCGAGCTCGCTGCGCTTATTCCTCAGCTCGAGCTCCGCGGCGCTCAGCTCCGTTTTCGCCAGCGCCACCGCCGCCGAAGTGCGCGCGCTAAAGATAGGGACGCGTACCTCGACGCCCAGCGTCACATTGTGGCGCTCGAATCGCTTAAAAAACTGATCGTAGTTGTTGAACCGGCTGAGCAGCGCGTACTCGCCGATCAAATTGACGGTGGGCCAGTAGCCGCCGCGTTCGCCTTTCAGCCGCTGCTCGCGCGCGCGGCGCTCGGCCTCGGCCTGCTTCAGGCCGACGTTGCTGGCCAGCGCCATGGTTACCAGCTCCCGCGCCGGCTGTTCGGGCGAGCCGGGCAGATCCTCAGCGGCGACGTCCACGCGCGCGTCCGCGGGCAGGCCCAGCAGGCTGCGCAGGTCGGTCTCCAGCGCGTCCTCGCGGCCCTCGAGGCGGACGATGCGCTGCTCGATACGCGCCGCGGTGAGCTGCGCGCGGGTGAGCTCGATGGGCAGCTCCAGGCCCGCGCCTTGCCGCTCGCGCGTGACGTTCACAATCTTCTGCGCGCTCTCGCGCTCGTGCCGCAGCAGCTCGAGCGAATGCCGCACCTTGGCCAGCTCGAGATACGCCGAAGCCGCGCGCACGATCACTGCGTCGCGCACGCCTTCCACGTTCAACCGCTGCGATTCGGCGCGCTCTTCGGCGGCGCGCAGCTCACCCCGCAGCGGCAGATTCAGCAACGCTTGCGAGTAGGCCGCTTTGAAAACGGAAGGCGCGGCGCCGCCAGGGGTCTGCGGAAAGCCCTTTGTGTAGGCTGCGCCGGAGCCGGTGAAGAGATTGGGCATAAATTCCGAACGCGTCAGGCCCGCGGATTTTTCCGCCACGTTGGCCTGGATTCGCGCCAGCGCCAGCTCGCGGCTGTTCTTCACCGCCAGCGCCACCGCCTGCTTCAGCGTGAGCTTTTCTGCTGCGCCGGCTTCCTGCGCGCGCGCCGCCGGCGGCGCGAGCCAGCAGATTCCCGCCGCGAGCACGGCGAAGACTTGCCAGCTTCGAGTAGTCGCTCTCATCGCCTGCTTACCCCCTATTCGTACCGCAAGGATTCCGTGGGCTGAAGCTTCGCCGCCTTGTTCGCGGGCAGGTAGCCGAACAAAATCCCCGTCAGACACGAAACGCCAAACGCTACGACCACGGACAGCCACGGGACCGGCACGCTCAGGTCGCCCGGCAGCAGCGGCCGCGCCAGCACCGGGATGCTGACGCCGATCAGAATGCCCGCAATCGCGCCCGTGCCGCTGATCAAAAACGCCTCGATCAAGAATTGGTACATGATTTCGCTGTGCTGCGCGCCGATGGCTTTGCGGATGCCGATCTCGCGCGTGCGCTCGGTCACCGTGACCAGCATGATGTTCATGATACCCACGCCGCTGATCAGCAGCGCAATGAATGCGATCACCAGCAGCACAACCGTCAGCGCACGCGAGATGCTGCGCGCCGCGTCCAAAATGCTGGCAAGGTTCTGCACATTGTAAACAGCGCCGGGCGGGTGCCGGCTCTTGAGCACTTGCTCCATCTGGCGCGTCACCGAAAGCACATCTTCCGGCTGGCGCGCCTGCGCGTAGAGCACCTGGAAGATCTCCTGGCCGGTGTAATACTTCATCAGCGAAAACGGGATGATCGCGGATTCGCGCTGGATTTCCGACAGGCCAAACGTGGCCACGCGCTCGCGGAACATGCCGATCACCGTGAAGCGCAGCTCGCCGATGCGGATGTCTTTGCCGACCGGATCTTCGTAGGGGAACACGCGGTCGGCCAGGTCCTTGGTGACCAGGCAGACCTTGCTGTGCGATTGCATGTCGTCAGCATCAAAGAAGCGCCCGCGCAAGACCACGAGATGGCGAATGGTCTGGAAACCTTCGGTGACACCGACGAGGCCGACGGGCCGCTCGACGCCGCGCACGACAATGGTCATGGGGATGTCGCGCGTGCCCGCGACCTCCTGCACCTGGGGAATGCCGGCCTTCACGGCGGCGAGATCCTCGGGCGTCATCTCGAAGCTGAGGGCCATAGCCTGCTGCGGGTTGCGCACCAGCTCCGCGTACACCAGGTTCGAGCCCACGCCCTGGATCTGCGCGATGACGTAGCGGCGGCCCGTGAGCGCGACCGTGACCACCAGCACCAGGCACGCGCTGCCGATCACCACGCCGAGCATGGTGAGGAACGCGCGAAGCTTGTTGGCCCGCAGCGCGTCGAACGCGACAAGGAAAGTTTCGTTGCGAATCATGGAGCCGCGACCACTTCCGTGGCCTTTTCTACTTCGGATTAGCGCAGTTCTTCAAGCCACGCAAGGCTTGCTGGGCATTCTTATTGTTGGAATCGAGCTTGATGGCCTGCCGGTACTCGTCGCCGGCGGCGTCGCACTTTCCCTGGCGCGCATAGAGGCGGCCCAGCCAATGGTGCGCTGCTGAATGTGACGCGTAGTCCGAGCGATTGGGCACCATGCTCAGGTACATCCTCAGCATCTGCTCGGCTTCGGCGAGGCGGCTCCCTGCCAGGACCCGCGCGACGCCGCGGTAAAAATTGAGCTGCGGATCGCGGGGATCAACGCGCGCGGCGCGCTCGACCGCTTCCTCCACGCGGGCTGCGTCGGGCCGCGCCAAGTAGAAGTCCGCGATCTCGTAATAGGGCTTGACGCGCCGGGGTTGGGCCGCCAGAACCTGGCGGTACTCGGGCTCAGCGAGCTCGGTCTTTCTCTTGTCGGCATAGAATTGCGCGCGAGCAAGATGGGCCTCCACGGGATCGAGGCGCGAAAGCTCTTCGATCTGCCGCTGAGCCTTGTCCTCGCCGCCTCCAACGATGCCGGGCGCGCTGAAATAGAACTCGATCAGGTCGCGCCGCGCAGACAGGTTCGAGGGGTTCAGGCGCACGGCCTCTTCAAACTGCTGCCGGGTCTTCTTGGCCAGCGAGAACGCGGAGAACATCCCCGCGTGCTCGGCCTTGCGGCCGTAGGCGCGGCCGAGCCAGAGGTGATAGTCCGATTCGTTGGAAGCGAACTCGAGGGCGCGCTCGGCGCTGGCGATAGCCTGGTCCCAGTTACCAAGCTCGAAGTAGCAGCGCATCAGCCAGTAGTGGGCGTCGGCGCGACCCATGTCCTGCGCAACGACGCCGCGGAGAAGCGTGATGGCCTGCTGGTAGTCCCCTGTGTCGAAGAGGCGCGATGCCTCGGCGACAGGGCCGTTCGCCGCCCGGGCGGCTTGCCCCGGCGCAACGGGAAGAGCGGCGACGAGCGCCAGCGCGCAGAGAATCGCAGCCGCACGATGCTTCGAACGTCTTGGAGCTGAACCTTTCATCCTGCCTGAACGACCCGCACGCGCTCGCCGTCGAGCAACTCGGTGTCGCCGGGGAGCGCCACGGTTTCACCCTCGTGCAGCCCGTCGAGCACCTCGTAGTTCGCGGCGCTGGCGATGCCGATCTTGATCTCGCGCTTATGGAGCCGGCTGCTTCCGACGCTCAGCCCGCCGTCTTCAACCACGAAGACGAAGCGGCGGTTGCCCTCGATCTGCACCGCCCCGCGCGGGATCACCAGCGCGTTTTGCCGCTCATGTAGATGGATGCGCACATTGACGTTTGTGTTGGGCAGCAGTTCCAACTTGTCATTCGCCACCGCGCAGAGCAACTCGCCCACACTGCGGTTGCCGCGCGCCACCACTTGCTTGGGGATCTGCTCCGCGCTGCCCCACCAAATCCGGTTGGGCAGCGCGTCCCAGGTGATCTCCACGGATTGATTCGGCTCGAGCCCGCCCAAATCCGGCTCGTCAATGAACGCCCGCACGCGCACGCGGCGCAGGTCGGCCACTTCGGCGAGCGAATCGCCCACCTTGACGAAATCGCCTGCGCGCACGGGCAGCGAATAGAGGGTGCCGTCCACCGGCGCGGTCACCTGCGCGGAGCGCACCTTTTGCTCGAAGTCACGGACTTGGCTGCGAAACTGGCCAGCCAGAAGCTGTGCGCGCTCGGCGCCGAGCTGTGTGCGGCTGGCAAACTCCTGGCTGGCCTTCAGGAGTCTCCGGTAATCGGCTTCCGCCCCCTCGAGAGCGATCCAGTTCTGGTCAAGCTCCTCCTGGGTCGCCGCCTGTTTGGCAAGGAGCCGCTCGAGCGACTGGCGTTCCTTGCGCAGACGGTCGCGCTCGAGCTCCGCCTTGCGCAGGTCGCCTTCGACGCGCGCACGGTCGTCGGGGCGCCCGCCGGCGCGCGCGGCGCGCAAGTCGTCCTCGGCGGCCAGCAACTGCTCGCGGGCGTGGGCCAGATCGGCGCGCGCCTCGTTCGCATCGAGCACGAGCAGCACCTGCCCGCGCTTTACCCGCTGGCCTTCGACGGCCAGCACCTTCTCCACAAACGTTGCATACCGCGCGCGCAGCGAATGCGGCGTGATCGGCTCCACCTTGCCGTTGCTGAAAATCGTGGCGGTCAGGTTTTCCCGCGCGGCGCGCACCACGGACACGCGGCTCACCGGCTTGCGGCTGTTCCAATAAACCAGCAAGACGATGAGCGCAACGGCTCCGAGCAGGAGCCAGAGGATGCGTCTTTTCAGCTGCGATTCCATACGCGGGCGGGCCTTTTCAGGCGACTCCTCTCCCCTCTTCCCAGCGGGCCGTCCCAGCCCGCCACTGGGGGTTTCCCGGAACCACCCAAAGCCGCCGCATTCTAGCAGACAGCCGGGCTGGTTGCCTATGCCGGGTGGCCGCGCCGTTGCCCAAGATAGGAAGATGCTATTCTCTTGGGTTCCGGCTGTTCAAAGGCTAGGCGGGCAAAACCAGGTCCTTCTTTTTCATTGAGATGCCAAAGGTCTCCGTAATCTCGGCGGACTGGACATTGCGCGTCACTGTGCGCGCCGAACTGCTGCATGAGGGCTTTGATGCTCTGGGGATGGATTCCGTGGCCGATCTGGCACAGGCCGTAACGCAAGGCGCGATTCCTTCGGCGATCGTCCTTGACGCCGCGCTGGTGACTCCTGAAACAGCAGGGCCGCTCTCGGGCTTGGCGCGGCGCGTGCCCACGGTTGTCGTGGCGTCACGCCCGGAGGTGGCCGGCGAACCGGGCGCGCATCTTGAAGGCGCTGCGGCGGTGCTCTACCGGCCGGTGCGCGTCGGAGAAATCGTCAGCCGCGTGAAGCAGCTCCTGGCGGGCCACGTGGCTTGAGGCGCATGGTAGAATGAGCGCATGACGGAACAGCAGAAAACAGAAACCACGCAGCAGTCTTCCTCGCAGCCGGTCCTCCATCGTGTCTGCATCACGTGCAACAACATGTTTCGCGTGCCGGCCGATAACTACGAAGCCAAGCAGTGTTCCAACTGCCACAAGGCCGGCTGAGGCGAACGCGTCCCGCGGTATGAGGTTTCTTTCCCGGCCGGCGCGCGGTGCAACTCTGCATCGAGTTCGGCTAGAATCTGCGCGCCCCCGGAAGGAGCAGTGCGATGAGAATCCACAGCGACTACATGACCGTGCAAACGGAGCAGAAGCGCGAGTTCATGAACATTACGCCGAACGTGAAGTCCGCGCTCGAAAAGAGCGGTATCCGCGACGGCATGATCCTGGTCTCGGCGCTGCACAATAACGCGGCGGTCTTCGTCAACGACGAGGAGCCGGGGCTGATTCAGGACGTGGACGAATGGCTGCAGAAGCTCGCGCCGCACCGCGACGACTACAAGCATGGCACGCGGTTCGAGAGCAACGCGAGCCCGCACCTGCAAAACCTGCTGGCGCGCCACCAGGTGATTGTGCCGATCAGCGAGGGCAGGCTCGAGCTGGGTCCGTGGCAACACGTCATCTACGCCGAGCTGGACGGCCAGCGCCCAAAGCGCGTTTTGATCCGCGTGATGGGAGAATAGCGACTGCGGAGACTTCGAACGCAGTCGATATCTTTCTGCCCGGAGCCGCGTAAAGAAGAGCGGGACGGGCTGTTGCCGCATGGCCCGAGGGGTGGTCCCTTGATCGAAGCGCAAAGCCTGACCAAAGTATTTCAAGACAAGAAGCGCGGCGAGATCCGCGCCGTGGATGGCGTCAGTTTCCGGTGCCAGCCGGGGCAGATTTACGGGCTGCTCGGCGCCAACGGCGCGGGCAAGACCACCGCGCTGCGCATACTGGCCACCATCCTCGAGCCCACCAACGGAACCGCCAAGGTGGCCGGCTACGACATCGTTACCGAGCCGGAAAAAGTGCGCGCGAATGTCGGCTTCCTTTCCACCGCGACGGCACTCTACGGGCGCCTGAGCGCGCAGGAATTCGTCGAATACTTCGGCCGCCTCCACGGCCTGGAGGAAGCCGAGCTCCACCGGCGCATCGACCAGATCTTCGAGCGGCTGGACATGAACGAGTTCCGCGACCGCCGCTGCGACAAGCTTTCCACCGGCATGAAGCAGAAGGTTTCGATTGCGCGCACGCTGGTGCACGACCCCCAGGTGATGATCTTCGACGAGCCCACCGTGGGCCTGGACGTGATGACCGCGCGCACGATCGTGCAGTTCATCCGCGAGTGCCGCGAGCACGGCAAGACCGTCATCTTCTCGACGCACGTGATGAGCGAAGCCGAAAAGCTCTGCGACACGATCGGCATCATTCATGGCGGCCGCATCCTGGCCGAAGGCACGCTGGCGGAGTTGCGCCAGCGATACCGGCAAGAGGATCTGGAAGAGATCTTCGTCCATGTCGTGGGAGACGCCCAATGAGCCTACGCAACGTCGGCATTGTCTATCGCAAGGAGCTCACCGATTCGCTGCGCGACCGTCGCACGTTGATCTCGATGATCCTTGTACCCTTGCTGCTCTTCCCCGTGCTGATGGTTGGGTTGAGCTACATCGCGGGCGAGGTCATCGGAGAGGCTCGCCGGCAGCCTTCCCGCGTAATGGTGCTCGGGGGGGAGGACTCTCCCGGAGTGCTGGCCGCTCTCCGACAGGCTCCGAAACTGAGCGTTTTGCCGGGCCGACCGGACTATGTGGACCAGATCTCAGAGAAGAGAATCCGTGCCGCGGTGGAAATCCCTCCGGGATTTGAGGCCGCCCTGGAGCAAGGCAACCAGACCGCAGTGAAGATCTACATGTATGAAGGTGACCTCAAGTCCCAGGTCGGCATAGAGCGCCTTCAGAAATTCTTCCGGGACTTGAGCGACCGAACCGTGCGCGAGCATTTTGCTGCCCGGCATTTGCCGGAAGGGCTTCTGAAACCGATCAACATCGCGCAAGAGAATGTGGCCTCTCCGGAGAAGGTCTGGGGCGCCCTGTTCGGCGGGATGATCAGCTACATGGTCATTCTGCTGTCCATGACGGGAGCCATGTATCCCGCCATGGATCTTGCCGCAGGCGAGAAGGAGCGCGGGACGATTGAGACGATCCTTTGCAGCCCCGTTTCGCGCACACATCTCGTGCTCGGGAAATTCCTCATGGTGATGACGGCATCCCTGGCCACTGTCGCCCTCTCGGCGATCTCTTTGGGGGGTTCCTTTTATGGCCTGGGAAGGTTGGCGGTAATGCAGGCGGACAAGGGCCCCTCCCTGCAGATGGCCATCAGCCTGAAGTCCATCGCCGCTGTGCTCACGCTGGTGCTGCCGCTGGCCGTGTTCTTTTCCTCTGCCTTGCTGGCCATTTCTCTCTTCGCCAAGAGCTATCGGGAGGCGCAAAGCTATTTGACTCCCCTGACGTTCGTGGTCATCATTCCGGCGGTTGTGGCGATGCTGCCGGGGACGGAACTCAACGCCAAGCTGGCTCTCGTGCCCATCCTGAATACCGCGCTCGTGAGCAAAGAGATCATGACGGGCACCTACCACTGGAAATACATCGCCATGATCTTCGCGTCGTCGTGCGTTTACGCGGCGGCCGCGCTGTTCATCGCGGTAAAGCTCTTCCAGCGCGAGGAAGTCCTCTTCCGGGCATAAAGCCGCACGCGTGCTAAAATCCTGCCTTCCATGGCCGAGCCCCTGATCGCCGTCCGCGAGCTCACGAAACATTTCCGCGCGTCCCGCCGCCGCGAGGGCCTCTGGGGTGGCATCCAGGACCTCTTCGTCCGGCGCTACCACACCGTCCGCGCCGTGGACTGCATTTCATTCGAGGTCGTGCGCGGCGACATGGTCGGCTACATCGGCCCGAACGGCGCGGGCAAATCCACCACCATCAAGATGCTCACGGGCATCCTGGTGCCCACGTCCGGCGAAGTCGTCTCCAACAAGTATGTTCCCTGGCGGCAGCGCACGGCGTACGTGAAGACCATCGGCGTCGTCTTCGGGCAGCGCACGCAGCTCTGGTGGGATATCGCCGCGATCGAGTCGTTCAGGCTGCTGCGCCGCATCTACGACGTCTCCCAGCGCGACTTCGACGAGCGCATGGAGCTGTTCAACCAGGTGCTGGGCATCGGTGACTACCTGTACACGCCGGTGCGCAAACTTTCGCTCGGCGAGCGCATGCGCTGCGACCTGGCCGCGGCGCTGCTCCACAATCCGCCGCTGCTCTTCCTCGACGAGCCCACGATCGGGCTCGACGTTGTGGCCAAGGACCACATCCGGAAGTTCCTGCGCGCCATCAACGAGCGCTACCAGACCACGGTTCTGCTGACCACGCACGACCTGGACGACATCGAACAGCTTTGCCGGCGCATCATGATCATCGACCACGGGCGTCTGCTCTACGACGGCCCGCTCGGGCTGCTGAAGCAGAAGCTGCTGCGCACGAAAATGGTGAAGTTCGCGCTGCGCGACAGCGAGCAGGCTGCGCGCGTGCGCGCGCTCGCGCCCGAACTGGCGAGGCAGTCGCTCGAGCTCGAGCCGGTGGACGAGCTCACCTACCGCATCCGCTTCGACCGCACCTCGGTCTCGACTTCCGCGCTGATCCAGCAGATCCTTTCGGCCGTCGAGGTGCGCGACCTGCTGATCGAAGATGAGCCCATCGAGGAGATCGTCAAGCGCATCTACGCCGGCGAAGCGCTGCGCGAGGTCACCGCATGAGCGCGCTCGCCGAAACCCTGGCTCCCTATTTCGAGTTCTCCCGCGTCGGCTTCGTCAATATCCTCGCCTTCCGCCTGCGCTACTACGTCGGCATCTTCACCTACCTGATCAACGTGACCGTCTATTACTTCATCTGGCGTGCCGTCTATGGACCGGGCCAGCAACTCGCGGGCTACGACCTGCCGCAGATGCTGACGTATGTCTCGGTCGGCTGGATCATCCGCTCGTTCTACTGGAACACAATTGACCAGGAGATGGCCTACGAAGTCCTGGAAGGCAAGATCGCCACGGAGCTGATCAAGCCCGTCTCGGTGCAATGGATGTGGCTCTTCCGCGCCGCGGGCGAATCGGCGTTTCGCCTGATGCTGCTCACCGCGCCCGCAGCGGTTGTCATCGTGCTGATCTTCCCCGTGCGGCCGCCCGCGGGCGCGCTGCATTTCGTGCTGTTCCTTGGCGCGGCGGCCGGCAGCTTCCTGCTGATGGGCGCCATCAACTTCATGATCGGCACGTGCGCCATCCCGCTGAAATCCATCCTCGCGCTGATTCGCGCCAAGTATTGGCTGATCGAGCTGCTCTCCGGTCTGCTCATCCCCATCAACTTCTTCCCCGCGAAGATCGCAGCGGTGATGGCCTGGCTGCCATTCGAGCACATCGCCTACACGCCGCTGCAGATCTATCTCGGCAAGCTGACCGCGGCGGAGGCTGCGCGGTCGCTCGCGGTGCAATGGCTCTGGGTGGCGGTCTTGCTGTGGTTGGGGAACGTTTGGTGGGACCGCGCCGCGCACAAGATCACGATTCACGGAGGCTAGCGGTGAAATCGCGCGCGCGCGAGCTGCGGCGGCACGTGGCCCTGCTGGGTGAATACTTCGTCCAGTACGCGAAGGTGCGTGTCAGCTACCGCGCTGATTTCTTCATCGCCCTGGCCACGAGCTTCACCGCCACCGTCTTTGCGCTCGGATTCTTGCTGGTGCTCTTTTCAAAGATCCAGCAACTCGCGAGTTGGCGCCGCGAGGAGGTGTTATTCCTCTGGGGCTTCTCGCTGATTCCCTTCGGCCTCTTCAACGTGGTGAGCCTGAACCTCTACGAGTTCGGCAACACCTACATCATGGAAGGCAAATTCGACCGCGTCCTGCTGCGCCCGGTCGGCTCTCTCTTTCAGGTGCTGTTTGAAGCCTTCCGCATCGAGTCCCTGCACGAGGTCGTGACGGGGATCGTCATCGTGGCCTGGGCGTCGAGGCGTCTCGAAATTCCCTGGACGCTGGGCAATGGACTCCTCGTGCTGTTCTTCGGCCTCTGCGGCGGAGCGATCTACGTCTCGGTGTTTCTGTTGCTCAGCACGGTGTCGTTCTGGTTCGAAGACCGCGTCGGCGTGCACCCGCCGGTGTGGAACATGATCGCCTTCGGCCGCTACCCTCTTTCGATCTACAGCGGCTTCATCCAGTTCTTGCTGAGCTGGATCATCCCGTTCGGTTTCGCGACGTTTTACCCGAGCGTGCGGCTGCTCGCGCGCACCGAGTTCCGCAGTTACGCGCCGCTGGTGCCGGTAGTCGCAGTAGCGTTCTTGGCGCTGGCACTGTTCGTCTGGAGCCGGGGGGTGCGCCACTACTCCTCCACTGGCTCGTGAACGCTCCCAGGACCGTCGCGGTGCGGGGGCGTCCCTTGGAAATCGAACGGCGGGCGACTCGGGAAACTCACGCCTGGCGGACGTGGTCCTGCCAGCTCTCCCAAGCGTTGCTGAGACGGCGGACGGTTTCGCGGAGGCGCACGGCGAGGTCGGCAATCGCCTGGAGGCGCTCCAAAGATGTGGAAGATGCCGCGTCGCCGTTCTTCTTGCGGTATTCGGCGAGCAGCAGTTCCGCATTGCCCAGGATGCCCGTGAGGGGGTTATTCACTTCGTGACGAAGAATTTCTCCGAAATCGGCGAACGGGTCGGCCCCCGCAAGGCCGCGCGCCGATTCGCCCCCGGGTTCGAACGCGGCCGCGTGCTGCGCGATTCGCGCGCGCCGCTCGAGCAGCCCCATCGCTATCGGGAGGAAGTTTCCAACGCGCGCCACAAAGTCCACCGCCCCGGAAGTGATCAGGAAGGTGAGTTCCTCCTGGCGCTCCGGCGCCGCCACAACAACGACCGGGGCCGATTCGCATAGCAACGCCACGGCGGACTCCAGCGATTCGCGCGCGAGCGCGGTCTCGTCCAGCAGGATGGCAGCGGGTGCGACGCGCCGGAAACCCTCGCGCGCCTGCGCAACGGACGTGGCCAGAGGCAACTGAAAATGGGCGCCGGCGGTGAGCAACTCCTGAATCAACTGCTGCGGCAGCGTCCGATCTGCACTCACAAGAAAAATGACGGGTTCGAGCGGTGTCATGGGTTCCCTCACGGCGTCTTGGAAGATCGAGAAGACGCCCCATAGGCGACCCGGGCGGCCGGCAGATCGCTCAGAGCGCGCTGCACGGCCAGCTTCAGCTCCTCGACCAGAAACGGCTTGGCCAGATAGGGCAGGCCGGTGCTGTCGAGGAATTCCAGCGTGTGTGGAGCCAGCGTGTCGCCGGTGACAAAGACAATACGGTGCTGCAAGGGATTCCCGTCGCGCACCAGCGCCCCGTAGAACGTCCGGCCATCCACCACGGGCATTCGCAAATCGAGCACCAGCAGGTCGTACTCCTGGCGGCGCACCCGCTCCATGGCCTCCCGGCTGTCCACGACGGCCTCCACGCGGTGGCCCTCCTCGCGCAGCACGTCGGCGATGAGCTGCGCCACGGTGGGTTCATCTTCCACGACCAGCACGCGCTGCGGCCCGTGCAAGGGCGCGCCGCCCGGGGAGACCACGGAGGGCGCGGGCAGCGCAGGCGCAGCTTCCTCGCTCCCTTCCGCGACCGGAAGCGCCAGGATGGGGAGCTCCACCTGAAACGTGGCGCCTTCGCCGGGCTTGCTCTCCACCGTAATCTCGCCGCCATGCTCGCGGACGATACCGTATACGATCGAAAGGCCGAGGCCCGTGCCCACGCCGATAGGCTTCGTGGTGAAAAACGGATCGAAGATGCGCGAAGCGGTCTCCGCCGGGATGCCGGGACCGTCATCGGAAACTTCGAGCGCAAGCCGGTCGGTGCCCGCGCGCTGCGTGCGGATGCGGATGCGGCCGCGCCCGCGGCTCTGCTGCAGGGCCTGCTCGGCGTTGACCAGCAGGTTCAGCAGCACCTGCTGCATCTGGCTGGCATCGGCCAGGGTGGGCGGCAGGTTCGGATCGAGCACGAGCTCGACGGCGATGTTCTCCACCTTCAGCTCGTAGCTGCGCAGGGCCACGGTGCGCTCGACGATCTCGTTCAGGCTCACGGCGCGGCGCTCGGGCTTGGTGTCGCGCGTGAACAGCAGCAGGTTTTTCACGATGCGCGAGGCGCGGTCGGCCTCCTGGTAGATC
>Ga0184639_10000273_pt1 | contig 19025 bp, 17 predicted proteins | sample PLM31_170_b2_FD_133155 | JGI IMG/M metagenome (GOLD analysis project Ga0184639, IMG submission 133155) | Groundwater sediment microbial communities from an aquifer in East River, Colorado, USA - PLM3-1_170_b2 | ecosystem: Environmental > Terrestrial > Soil > Riparian zone | place: USA: East...
CGAGCGGAGGAGGTCATGAGCCGCCTCGCGAACCTTCCGAAGCCGACCGTCGCGGCGATCAACGGCCATTGCTTCGGCGGGGGCCTCGAGCTCGCCCTGGCCTGTGACTTTCGGATCGCGGCGAAGCGAGCGAAGCTGGGCCAGACGGAGGTGAACCTGGGCCTTGTGCCCGGCGCCGGCGGAAGCCAGCGGCTCGTCCGGATCATCGGTCAAGCGAAAGCCAAGGAGCTCGTGATGCTCGGTTCGCGCCTCACCGCCGACGAGGCGGCCTCGCTCGGCCTCGTGACGAAGACCGTGGAGAACGACGCCTTTCCTTCCGAGGTCCGCGCGTTTGCGGAGAAGCTCGCGAAACAGGCCCCGATCGCAATCCGCCTGGCCAAGGTCCTCTTGAACCGGAGCGGGGACATGCCGATCGACGCCGCCCTGGAGATGGAGGCGATGGCATTCGGCCTCGTCACCTCGTCAGAGGACCTGTTCGAGGGTCTCCAGGCCTTCATGGAGAAGAGGGAGCCGAAGTTCAAGGGTGAGTGAGGCGGCTCTCCGCTCCCGGGCCGGCGGCCCGTAGCATTACGTGCCGATCACGCCTTTCTTCGCGAGGCCCGAGATCTGTCGCGGCGTGTACCCGAGGGACATGAGGATCTCTTCCGTGTGCTCGCCTCTCTTCGGAACGAGGGCGGGGTTTTTGGTCCTCGTCACGGAGTGCTTTGCGGGATGGGCGATCACTTGGAGCTTTCGCAGGCCGGGAACGTCCACGCTCGGAAGCAGGCCGCGCGCCTTCACGTGGGGATCGTTAACGACCTCCGCAACCCGCTTGACGCCCGCAATCGGTAGACGTTCGGGCTCGAAGATTCGTTCCCACTCGGCGAGCGTCTTTTCCCGGAATCTTGCGGCGAGCGTCTCGGCCACCACGGCGCGTTCGGATTCGTCCGCGAACTGCTGGTCGGACAACTCCGGTGCTCCCACGAGGACGCACATCCGCACCCAGAATTTTGGCTCGACCGTGGCGACCGAGATCCATCGACCGTCCTTCGTCTCGTAAAGGGCATAGAACGGGAACGTTCCGGTGAGGAGGGTCTCTCCCGGAAGAGGCTCTTCGCCGGTCGCCAGGTACCGAGCGAGGCCGAGGACCAGCAGGGTGACCGCCGTGTCGTGGATCGAGAGATCAATGAACTCGCCGCGCCCTGTCCGGTCTCGGGTGCGCAGGGACGCGAGGATTGCGAGGGCCGCGTTGAATCCGCTCGCGAGATCTGCGATCGGCACACCCGGAATCGCGGGCCGTCGATTCTCCTTGGTCCCGCTGACCGCGAGAATACCCGCGAGCGCCTCGAAGTTGAGGTCGTGGCCCGGCAGGTCTTTGTACGGCCCGGTCTGACCGTACCCGGAGAAGGAACAGTACACGAGTTTCGGATTCATGAAGGCCAGCCCGTCGTAGTCCGCTCCGAGGCGGGCCATTACTCCAGGCCGGAACTGTTCGACGACGACGTCCGCGCGCCGGGCGAGCTTCCGGATGATCTCCTGTCCCTCCGGAGTTTTGAGGTCGACCCCGAGGGAGCGCTTCCCTCGATTCACCATCACGAACGGATAGGAGACGCCGTCGACAAGGGGCGGCACGGATCGCATGTAGTCTCCCAGCTGCAGGTCCTCGATCTTGATCACATCGGCCCCGAGGTTCGCGAGGAGTTGCGTGCAAAACGGGCCCGGGAGGAGGCGCGTGAAATCTAAGACGACGATGTCCTCCAGGCTCGCGACCAACGTGCGCGGCATCCGGAGGCGGGGCTTGAACCTTCCCCAGTCGAGCCGTCATGGCTCGCGGAATGCCGACCCCTTCGCGAACCCGATTCGCACATCCCGCCGGTGACCTGGCTAATGTTCTTATTCCTCGCGGTCCATGGTCTACGTGGAGACGGTCCGATGCGAGATGCCGTGATTGTCGAAGCCGTACGGACGCCGATCGGCCGACGCGGCGGTGCCCTCAAGGACTGGAGGCCCGACGACCTTGCTGCGTTCGCGTTGCGGGCCCTCGTCGACCGTGCCGGCATCGAACCGAAGCTCGTCGAGGATGTCGTCCTTGGATGCGTCACGCAGGTCGACGAGCAGGGCCTCAACATCGGCCGCCTCGCTCCGCTGATCGCCGGATTCCCGGAAACCGTCCCGGGCACGAGCGTGAACCGGATGTGCGCGTCGGGATTGCAGGCCTTCAATTTCGCTTCCATGGAAGTCCTGACCGGCCAAGCCGACGTCGTGATCGCGGGTGGCGTCGAGTCGATGTCCCGTGTGCCGCTCGGATCGGACGCCGGAGCGATGAGTCCGAAGCTCCTCGAGAAGTACGAGATCGTCCCCCAAGGCATCTCCGCTGATTTGGTCGCCGACAAGTATCACGTGACGAGGGAGCACATGGACGAGTTCTCCCTGTGGTCTCACCGGAAGGCGATTCGCGCGATCGATGAAGGCCGCTTCAAGCGGGAGATCGAGCCCGTTCCGGTCCTGGACGAGAACGGCCAGAAGAGGATGTTCGAGACGGATGAGCATCCGCGACGGAACACGTCTCTGGAGAAGCTCGCCTCCCTGCCGCCCGCATTCAAGACCGATGGGCGGATCACGGCTGGCAACTCGAGCGGGATCAATGACGGGGCATGCAGCATCCTCGTGACGAATCCTGAAACGGCGAAGGCGCTCGACCTCGAACCGCGCGCTCGGATCGTGGCGACCGGTGCTGCCGGCACGAACCCCACAATCATGCTTGACGGGACAATCCCGGCGATTCGCAAGGCCCTCGTGCGGGCCGACCTGACGGTGGAAGACATCGACATCTGGGAAGTCAACGAAGCCTTCGCTTCTGTTCCGATCGCCACGCGGGACACGATTGGGTTCGAGGATGAACGGATGAACGTGAATGGAGGGGCGATCGCCCTTGGTCATCCCCTCGGCATGAGCGGGGTCCGTCTCATCACGACGATGCTCCACGAAATGGAGCGGAAGGACCTCCACCGGGGTCTTGCGACGCTGTGCACCGGGTTCGGGATGGGTGTCGCGACGATCATCGAACGGCTCTAGTAGCACTTTGGAACACGACGACCCCCCCTGGCCGAAACGGCGGGGGCTGGACTTACAGTTCGACGATCCGGTACACGATTGTCGCGAGGAAGAGGAAGAAGGCACCGATCGTGATGGCGGCGAGAAGAACACCACTCCGAGGAAGCAATACTATGTCCTGGACGCGTTGCAGGATTTCGAGGACCGATACGCCACCCCTTGAGTCCTGGAACGGGGACGTCAGCGCGTTTCCCGGCATCGACGACTGCTTTGAGAAGATCATCAAAGGATGAAAGCGTCGCCTCCCGATTCGGACTGGGGCCGGACACGCAAGTTTCGATCGCGAACCGTGGCTCGGCCATCGATGTGTTGGCTACTACGGTCGCGCCTTCAAGTCCTTCCAGTCCTCGAGCACGGCGTGGGCCCCGTTGTATCCGGGCGCGCCGCTCACCCCTCCGCCGGGATGGGCCCCCGCGCCGCCCAGGTAGAGGCCCCGCACGGGCATCCGGTAGTTCGCCCATCCGGGCACGGGGCGGAAGGAGAAGAACTGGTCGGGGCCCATCTCGCCATGGGACTGGTGGGCCTCCGTGAGCGCAAAACGCCGTTCGAGGTCCAGGGGCGTGACCACGTCGCGGGCCAGGATGGCCTTCGTCACGTTCGGCGCGTATTCGGCCATGGTCTCGATCACCCGGTCGCCATAGGATTCCCGTCGGTCCTCCCAGGAGCCGGAAGCGAGACGGTACGGAGTGTACTGCACATAGATTGAGAGAGTATGCTTCCCGGGTGGGGCGACGGACGGGTCCAGGGCGCTCTGGGTAACGACCTCCAACCAGGGATGCTCGGAGGGTCGCCCCTGCTTTGCGTCCGCGAAGGCCTCTTCCACGTACTCGATTGACGGACCGATGTACGTGCTGCCGCGGTGATGAGGCCCGGGCGTCTCCGGGGCGGCGGTCCACCGCGGCAGTTCCGAGACTGCGCAGTTCACCTTCATCGCGGCCCCCTGCATCTTGATTCGTCGTACGGCGGCAAGGAATTCGGCCGGCAGATCGTTCGCATCGACGAGGCCGAGGAAGGTCCGTTTGGGGTCCGCGGTGGAGAGAACCGCTTTCGCCGAGATCGTCTGCCCGCTCTCGAGACGGACCCCGACGGCCCTCCCGTGCCGAACGAGGATTCGTGCGACGGACGCGTTCAGATGGATCTCGACGCCCTGTGTGCGGGCGGCCGCTTCGAGGGCCGCCGGGAGGGCGCCCATGCCCCCGAGGACGAACCCCCATCCGCCGACTTTGCCGTCGATGTTGCCCAGGAGGTTGTGGGCCAGGGTGAACGCCGTCCCCGGGGACGACGGACCCGCGAAATGCCCGATCACGCTCTGATTCGCCAGGGCCGCGATCACCTCGTCGGACTCGAAATATTCGCGAAGGAGGTCTTCCGCGCTGTAGAACAGGAGGCGTCGAAACAGCTCCTCCGCTTCCGGCCCACGAAGGAACGCCGCGAGTTCGGAAATGGGGACGGGTGGAGCCAGGAGCATGGGTTCGATCAGATCGTGAACCTCGGCCCACATCGCTTCGTACCGAGGATAGGCGGCCGCATCGTGCGCGGAGAACTTCGCGATCTCTCGACACGTGCGCTCGCGATCATACCACAGGCGCAAGGCCCGTCCGTCCGGGAACGGACAGAACGCTTGGGGGTCGAACGCCACCTGTCTCAATCCGAATTTCGTCAGCTCCAGGTCCTCGATGATCTGCGGGCGGAACAGTCCGGACACGTAGGCGGCGCCGCTCACTTTGAAGCCAGGGGCAATCTCATCCGTCACACAAGCGCCGCCGACCCGATTCGCGCGCTCGAGGACCACGACCTGGAGACCCGCTTTCGCCAGGTAGGTGGCCGCCACGAGTCCATTGTGGCCCGCGCCGATGACGACGACGTCGGACTCCACCACGCTCTAACCGCCCGGTGGAGGGACAGTCTTTCAGCCTATCTGGATTTCGCTCGGTCGTCGATCAGCTAGTCGAAGCTCAGTGCGATGACGCGCTCGTCGACGACGAAACGGTCGATCGCGCGGATCGTGAGGAGGACCTGGTTACCGGCCACTCCATAGGCGATCGGCAAGCCGAACGGTCGGAACGTCTCGTTGAACCAGGTCGCCCACGCGGCGGCGTTCGGGCTCTGGATTGTGAAGGTGATTCCATTGTACCAATTCTGCCATTGGTCAAGCTGACAGCCGATCCGGAGGATATCGTTCTTCGTCGCGTTGGCGAGAGCCGGCTCGATGTTTCCGTTCTGGGACTGCGTCTCCACCTCCAGCGCCGCGGCCGCCAGCTGCGACATCGCGCTATCCGTGTTGAATTTCGCGAGCGTCGGTTGCTTGGCGGTCATGTTCGCTTCGCCCCAGTCGAGTCGGTCGGAGGCTTGGCCGAGGGCCGCCTGAATCGCTGCCACGGCGCCCGGGGTCGCGAATCCTTGGTCTCCCCAGAATTCGATGAACGCGGAGATGTTCCCAACTTCTCCGCTCTGGTTCCCGAGGTTCGGCCGGACGATTATCGTGTCGTCGGTGCTGGCGCCCAGGAATCGTGCGGTCAGGAATTCGTACTGGGACCCGGTGGCCGTGAACGCCGGGCCGACGAACGTCAGCAACGTGAGGCGGAGCGTCCCGGACCCCAAGGCGCTGGGCTCCAAGCGAACGGGGAGTCCTTGGTGGATCAGGCTGCCGTCAACCTGGGCGACCGCAATCCCGCTCGACTCCATCCGGACCGTCTGAGAGGGATACTGTCGGTTCCCGAGCGACAGGCTCAGGGATCCGCCGATCGGATTCGCGGCCGTCAGCGTGCCGCAGGTGATGAATCCCTTGAAGCGCATGGAGATCTCGAAGTAGATGAATTTGATGGCCTCGGCGTTCGGGGCCGCGTAATACGTGCCCCCCGTGGTCTGCGCGATCTGCGTGAGGAGCGTCGGGTCCACGTCCGGACCGAGTCCGATCGTGAAGATCGTGATTCCGCTTGCTTTCGCGCGGTTCGCCTGCGCCAGCGCGAGGGCGTTGCTGGTGGCGCCATCCGGGCAGCATGTATTCTCACCGTCCGTCAGGAGGATGATCGCCCAGGCGTGGCTCTGATCCCCGTACGTGATCAGCTCGTCGTTCGCGACCTGGAGGGCTGCTCCGTAGTTCGTGGCGCCGCTCTGGTCGATCGTGTCGAGATCCGTGTTCACCTCGGTGTAGCTCGGAACTCCGTAGTGGGACGGGGAGTAGAGGTGATGGATCGCCTGCCCGACGTTCGCCTTCGTGAGGTGCGCATCGGAGTCGAAATCGACGATCGCGATGCGGTCCGGCAACGAGAGATGGGTCACGTAGTCCTTCGCGCCGGCGATCCGGAGTCGGGTGGGGTCGTTCCACGTCATCGAGCCGGAGCTGTCGATCGCGAGGATGATGTCCTGGTCGACCTTCGTCAACCGCGCGTCGAAGAGGCGAGGCACGAAACGGAACGAGGCGTCCGCTTTCGCCACCTCTTCCGGATCGAACCGGAGGGTCCCCTGGCTGGCGAGGGCGAACGGCGAGACCGCCGCCGTGCCGAGGGGGATGTTGACCGTGAATTGACCGTTCTCAACCGCGATCACCGAGGACATCGAGCGAAGCCGGTCGAAGGCGGCAATCGCCTCCAAACTCGTAAGGCGCTCGGCCTCGTATTGCTTCGCCGGAATCGTGCCGATCACAGAGGCCTGAAGGAGGAGCAGGATGATGACGAGGGTGAAGAGCGTCGCGACTGACGAAGCGACGGCATGAGAGTCTTCTCTGAGGGACAGAGGCATTGTACAACATCCACGAGTGACCCCGACTTAATACTTGGCGCGGCAAAAATCAATCGTGATTTGATTCCTCGCTTATCCCTAGAGGACGCCTAGCGCTTCTTGAGCCGCGGGTTCAGGACTCCCTCCAGGCCATACGAGAGGAGGGAGAAGCCGAGGACGACGAGTGTGATGAATAGGCCGGGCGGACCGAAATACCACCACATGCCCAGCAGGAGCGCGAGGGAAATCCACGAGTCTTCGATCATCGTCCCCCAGCTGATCGAACCGACGGGGCCCAATCCGAACGTAGGGATCTTTGCCCTCGTATCGACGCCCCTCTACCTCGCAGTCGCTTCGAAGGGTCTGGCCGAGAAGGGATGGGATCGGATCGGGATCCGCGAGGCGATCCCTTCGCTCTCGTTGTTCGCTGTCGCAGGGATCACGATCTTTCTCGCGATCGGCCTCGGTCCCATCGCGATCGTGGTCCCTCTGACGACCGCCTATCCGGTCGTCGCAATCTCGGTGCGCCGGTTCTGGATGGACGAACGACTGAGTCTGCCGCAGAAGTTCGCCGTCGGCCTCGCTCTGCTCGGAGCGTTCCTCACCAGCCTCTGATGCGGCAAGCTTTTCAACGCGGGCTCGTCTCGGGCCCGCGTGTTCCGGCCGTGGCGGAGTTTCCCGACGATGGTCTCGACGGGGCTCGTCGTCGGTTTCGCGACGGGCGGCTTTCCCGCGTACTCGCGGGAGATTTCCCAGCTCGCCCTCGCCCTGGGCATGACCTTCGCACTGACAGAGATTTCGTTTGCGGGCATCTCTCCCCGCGCAGAGTTCCGGCGCTTCGTCTATTCCTTCGGGATGAGCTATGGTCTCCTGAGCGGTTTGCTCCTCGCGTTCGCCGTCCTCAGTTCGGATCCCGCGGTTCATGACGGTTGGGTCCTCATGGCGGCGGTGCCCCCCGCGATCGCCGTGGTTCCGATCACCGCCTACTTGAAGGGGGACACGAGGCGCGCCGTGATCTCCCTCGCCCTGTTGTATCTCGTCGGCCTCCTCTTGGTGCCCCTGATTACCCTGGCCTTCACCCAGCAAACGGTCCCGCTGGGAGAGCTCGTCCTCCAGACGATTCTCCTGATCGGTCTGCCGATGGTTGCGTCCCGCGCGTTGCGCCGCTGGCGGCGGATCGCGGACGTCCGGACTAGCGCCGTGAGCGTCTCCTTCTTCTTCCTCGTCACCGCGGTCGCAGGATCGACCCGGGATCCCCTCCTGGCCCGGTCGGACCTCCTGCTTCCCCTCGCCGTATTCTCGTTCGCCAGGACGTTCGGGATCGGGGCCGTTGTCTTCGGGCTGGCGGGCAGGCTTCGGCTGGCTCGAGCTGATCGCGTGGCCCTGACGGCATTCGCTTCGTTCAAGAATCTCGGTCTGACCGTCGTCCTTGCCTTCGCGGTATTCGGCCCCATCGCCACGCTCCCCGCGATCGTATCCCTCGTTTTCGAGATTGTCTGGCTCGCGGCTCTGCCGTTGCTCTTCCGAGGAGCTGAGAAGGAATCCGCGGCGCCGGCGTAGTCGAACCCCGCTTGCCCAGGAAACGGAGGGAAGGAGGGATGGTGTCGGAAGGTCCCCTGGCGGAGGGGCCCTTTGGTTTCTAGAGCAGGAAGGAGGCGATGGCCTGGGTGATCCGCCGAACCAGGCGTTCGCTCGAGGGCGCCGCACAGCTCGACTCGGGCGCGGCGGAGAATTGCCTCGTCGAAAGGAGCCAGGTGGCGTCGGGCCCCCCGTACTCCCGGCGGACATAACGGTCTGCGTCGCTCAGGTCGCGTCTCATCGGGTCGGATCGGACCACGTTCGCCCAGGGAAGGGAGCTGATCATCGGAGCAACCTCAGTCCCGAGGATTCCCGGATCGCGGGTCCCCAGGCGACGGCCGAGACCCGACTCGGCCACAGGGGGTCGGCGACGTCACTCCGCTTGCCAAAGCGTACGTTTCCTTTGTTGTAACGCATGTTTGTGTGATTGTAATCGAAGTTAATAAATCAATCGTTTTAATTATAGAAACAGTTATAAACATACACAAACATACATTACCCAGGTCACCACGAAAGCGTTCAAGACCATCCGGAAACCGGAGGCGTTTCAGCTTCTTGCGGATGAGACCCGACGGCGAATCGTGTATCTCCTCAGGGCGAAGGAGATGACTGTCAGTCAGATTGCCGCAGATGTGAACCTCACTCCCCAGGCGATCTACCATCACATTCGAAAGATGCGGGACGCCGATCTCGTCGAAGTCGCCCGCGAGGAACGTGTGGACCACTTCATCGAAACGTACTACCGGGCCACTGCCGAGGTGTTCAACCTCTCCCACGGTGAGGGCCAGTCGCAGGCCATGGCGGAGGCGAAGACGCAGGAGGCCATCCAGGGCCTCGCGAAGGCGGGATTCAGTGTCCGCGTCGATCCGGAGGCGATTTCCCGCATCGTCGAGCTCGAGAAGCGCATGGCGGTCTTGGGGGAGAAGGGCGGCTGGAATGACAAGATCGCGGCACTCGAGGATGTCGAGTTCTTTGTCCGGCAGGAGATGGCCCACTACGCCCAGCTCCTGACGATTGACGAAAAGGAGTTCGCCGAATACGTCGATCTCATCCGGGAGCATCGGAAACTTGTGCAATCCCTCGTCGAACAACCGACGCCAAAGGCCGTTGCGAAGGCCTAGAGTTCGCCGATCTCCTCACGAGAGATCACGACCCGTTGGATCTGAGACGTCCCTTCCCAGATCTGGAAGATCTTCGCGTCTCGCATCCACTTCTCGACCGGCTCGTCCTTCATGTAGCCCGCGCCGCCGAGGATCTGGACCGCGTCCGTCGTGACTTCCATCGCCGTGTCGGCGGCGAACAGTTTCGCCATGCTCGCCTCCTTGTTCATCGGCATTCCGCGGTCGCGCATGGATGCCGCCCGCCATGTCAGGAGCCGCGCCGCGTCGATCTTCGTCTTCATGTCCGCGAGCATGAACGCGATCCCCTGTTTCTTCGCGATCGGGGAGCCGAACGCCTTCCGTTTCCGCGCGTAGTCGAGCGCGTATTCGTACGCGGCGCGTGCGATTCCGACCGCGCCCGCGGCGACGAGCGGCCGGGAGGACTCGAGGGTCTTCATCGCTCCATAGAAGGCGGTCTTCTCATCCGCGCCGAGCAGGTTCCCCGCTGGGATGCGGCAGTCGTCCAGGATCACTTCCGCCGTGTGACTCGCCCGGACGCCCATCTTGTCCTCCACCTTTCCCGCCTTCAGGCCCGGGGTGTCGTGCTCCACGACGAAGGCGCGAATTCCGAAGTAGCCCAGGCTCTTGTCGACCGTCGCGAAGACGACGTGGATGTCCGCGATCCCGCCGTTCGTGATGAACCGCTTGACGCCGTTCAAGACCCAGTGCTTGCCGTCTTCCTTCGCGGTCGTCGAGATGTTCGCGACGTCGGATCCCGCGTCCGGCTCCGTCAGGCACAGAGCCCCAAGACGCGGCTCGGGTCCCGTGAAGCGGGTGAGGAACCGCTTCTTCTGATCGTCCGTTCCCATGTGGATGATCGGAAGGTACGCGAGGCCGGCGCCGATGAGCCCCGTCGCCATGCCCGCGCAGCCCCAGTTCAGTTCCTCCGTCACGATCACATGCGTGAGGGTCGAATCGATTCCGCCGCCGCCATATGCCTCCGGGATGAACGCGGTGTCCAGGCCCAGGGTGTGGGCCTTCTTGATCACGTCCCAGGGGACCATGCCCTTCTTGTCGTACTCGAGGGCGACGGGCCGCATCTCCCGCTCCGCGAACTCGTGGGCGGCTTTCTGCATCAGCCGCTGCTCTTCCGTGAGCTCGAAATCGACCACCGTCTCCGCCCTGCCGCCGCTCTCGATTGGCCCATGATTCCGGCGATATTTAATCGTTTGAGCGACATCCCCGTGGGATGCGGGTCTTTGTGGCGGGCGCCACGGGTGTCCTCGGCCGACGTCTGGTGCGCCAACTGACCGCGAGGGGCCACGAGGCGGTCGGACTCGTTCGGTCGGAGGCGGGTGAAACGACGGTCCGATCGCTCGGTGGGGTCCCGAGACGCGCCGATCTGTTCGACGCCGATTCGCTGACGAGAGCCGCAGATGGTTGCGAGGTGGTCATCCACGCGGCAACCGCGATCCCGACCAGGGTCCGCACCAATCCCGGTGACTGGGCGCTGAACGATCGGATCCGCCGGGATGGGACGCGCTGCCTGACGACCGCCACGGCGCGAATCGGCGCGGTGGCCTATCTCCAGCAGAGCGTGGTGTGGGCGGTCCGAGGTCCGAACGGAGGGCCGTTCGACGAGACTGCGCCGGCCACGGATGATCCGATCCTCGCCTCGTCTCTCGATGGGGAACGAATCGCAAGGGATGCGGGTGCGGACCACGACTTCCGAGCGGCTCTCCTTCGGTGTGGCGCGTTCTACTCGGCCGACGGATGGCACACGCGGATCTTCGGGGAATCCGTCGTTCGAGGCCGTCCCGCCCTCGTGGGCCAAGGAGACGCCGTGTGGTCTCTCCTCCACGCGGACGACTGCGCACGCGCCTTTGTTGCGGCTGCGGAGAAACCGAAGTCGGGAGTCTGGCACGTCGTCGACGATCGCCCTGTCACCATGTCGGAGTACCTGGGCACCTTGGCCAAGATGCTCGGGGCCCGCCCTCCCCGTCACCTGCCGCGATGGTTGGCACGGATGGTCCTCGGCAGGTACGCCGCGGATCTCCTGTCCTCCTCGTTCCCGACATCGAACGCGCGCTTCCGCGCGGACTTCGATTGGCGACCGGGCTTCCCAACGATCGCGGAGGGCCTCGAGGAAGTCGTTGCGGCGTGGCGGTCGGAAGGATTTCCTCCCGTACGGGGCGTGCGCGCATGAACCGTCTGGAAGGAGCCTTCATCGCAATCGTGTTCGCCCACCTCGGGGCGGTCCTGGTCCACACGGTCGCGCACCTTGCGTTGCAGATTCTGCCCCCGCCGGCCGACACAGTGTTCATCCTGAGCGTGATCATGATCGCGCCGGTCGCGACGCTTCCACTCCTCCGGTTCAGCCGTCCCGTCGCGTCCGGCCTCCTCGCGGTCGTAATGGCCGCCGCGTTCGCGTACGGATTCCAGGGCCACTTCCTTGCCCCCGGCCCGGACCACGTGACGATTGTAGCGTCGGATCCCTGGACCCTCGTGTTCGTCGTGACGGGCGCCGTCATCGGCGCGCTCGAAATCGCCGCAGTAATCGTCGCCGCGATCGTCTTCAGTCGGGCGGTCAGAATTCCTTTGGGACCTGACGAGCGACCAGGGTGATTCGGTCCAGCGACCCCATGAGCGCCACGATCTTCGGCATCGAGCCGCGGAACCGGATCTTCCCGCCGAGCACGAGGCTCTGGAAGTCCTTCTCCCCTTTCGCCAGTTGAGTCCATGCGTCGTAGGTGCCCTCGAACTTGAAGTCCGCGGGGACATCGGCGGTTGTCTCGGTGGCCGACACGATGCCATTCCGGATATCGATCAGGAACGAGGCGTTGCGATCGACCGCCGTGAGGACGATTTTCGCGTTGATCGCCGCCGCTTTCTTCAACCACTCGGCGTCCGCGTTCAGGCGGTTCGCGACTTCCTCGAAGAAGGCCCCTGTGAAGTACCTCGTCATGACCGCCGCTCTCGGGCGCAGGACGAAGCGTGATGGCAAAAGCCTTTGCCAGTCCCTCAGCCTTGGAGGGATACGCTAAAGGTTTTAGGCCGACGGGCCTCTCCGCGAGCCGCGCGTGGGTAGCCAAGCCCGGTCTAAGGCGAGGGACTCAAGATCCCTTCCCGAAGGGGTCCCCAGGTTCGAATCCTGGCCCACGCATGTCTTCCTTTGTCGTGCCCCTCGGCGACGCGCCAGCCGCGTGCCGTGGAGGGCATTATCCCCGAGGGTCCTTGGCGAAACACGCGCTGAATTCCCTCACCTAATCGCGGCGCTTGGAACCTAAACATGTCGGGCGTCGCAACGTTTAAGGTGGTGCTTGCAGTCGGGCCAGTCGGGGTTACCCATGGGGAGTGCGATCCTGATCCGGGTCAAGCCGACCGATTACGACCGGTGGTTGAAGGTGCACGTGGCAGCATCGGAGGCACGGCGGGAGTACGGCATCACTGACGGTCCAGTGTACCGCGACGCGGTCAACTCGAACATCGCGCTGGTGCACCTCAACGTCGAGGACGTGGACCGAGCGATGAAGTGGTTCCAGTCCGACCGATTCAAGGAAGGAGTGAAGCGAGCCGGCATCGTCGAGCGCGAGTTCTGGATTGCGCAGAAACGCTGACGCCTCCAAGGGGGCGGGTCCGGGGCGTCACCGGAAGCACCGCACTCCGGCTCAATCGATTCCGCGGTGCGTGCAACGTGATCGATGCCGGTCCGAAAAGGCCTTGCCGGGTCAACCATTCCCCGCAAGGGGGAGTGAAAGGACCGCCCAAGCGACCAACACGGAAACGAACAAGACCCTCGTCCGCGAATTCTACGACCTCGCGTTCAACCAGGAGAAGCCCTCAGAAGCCGCCGCCAGGTACCTCGGCACGACCTACCAGCAAACAACCCGGCTGTCGGCGACGGGCCCGAGGGCGTTCGTCGAGTTCGTCATCGGGTTCACGAAGCAGTTCCCGAATCTGAAGGCCACGCCGAAGGTTGGATCGCGGACAGGGACCTCATTGTTTGCATAGCCACATGGTCCTTGCGCCGGGACAGCGCGGGATGGCCGTCATGGATATCTTCCGCGTGGACCGGAACAAAATTGTCGAGCATTGGGACGTGCTCCAAGAAGTTCCGGAGAAAGCGGCGAACAACAAAACAATGTTCTGAAGTAAGGCTCGCGTGTCAGAAAGGCAGGCGGCCGTATTTCAGATAGAACGTATGTTCAAGTCATTACGCACACAGCGAACTCGCCCATAGCCATGGTCTAGTCCTGGCCCACTATCCTTCCCATTCCCGCGCCCACGAAGTCCAAAGCTGAAGCTTCGCCCTCGGTTGTCGTGAGCTCCCGGAACGGCCGTCGCATCGTCCTGCGGCGCTCGGGTCGGGCGGCGGGGAAATGGCGACTGTCTAGGTCTGGCCGCCTCCGGCCCCCGGTTCGCCCTTTCTCCGTTCTCGCAGGTACGTGAGGAGGGTTACCGCAGCGGTCGCCCCGACGACCGCCAGGAGGCCCAACAGCACGTAGACAAGCGTCTGGACGGAGCCCAAACTGGCACGGGCGAGCTGCAATGCCTCCTCCGTGGCGTCCAGGTCGTCCCGCGTATCCTGGAGGTCTTGTTCCACGCCCGGCACAGGATTCACGAACGTCACAGTCACCGAGGCAGTGTTCCGGTTACCCGCAGCATCTGTGGCGATCGCGGTGATCGTGTTCGTACCCTCGGCCAGGGCGAGGAGCGCGGAGAAGCTCCCGTCGCTTCCCACCGCGACCCCGATGCCGTTCACGAGCAGCGCAACCCCTGGCTCCGTCATCCCGCTGACGCGGACACTCGCCACGTTCACGGTGCTGCCGGTTGTGGGGGCCACCAGGCTGATTGCGGGAGGCGTCGTGTCGACGGTGATTTCGACTGTCGTCGTCGCCTGGTTCCCTCCGGCGTCCGTCGCCACGACAGCAAGGGAGTGAGGGCCCTCGGCGAGGGTCAGGAGCAAGCTGAACGTGCCTGAGGCGGTCACCCGCGCGGGGGTTCCAGCGACGGTCACGGAGACGCCTGGGTCCGTCCTTCCGGCGACGGTCACCGTCGTGCGGTTCGTGATCGATGCGGTCGGTGACGTGATCGTCAGCTCGGGGGCGTTCGAGTCGATCGAGAAGCTCCATCTCGTCACGTTGAAGCTTAGGCCGGTGTCCGCGGCCCGGACGGTCACCGTGTGGGAGCCGTCCGCCAGGCCTGATGGAAGCTGGACCACCACCCCCGTCGAGCTCACGAGGACGAAGTTCGGGTCCGACAGAAGGGCCCCATCGAGCCACAAGGAGACGGTGTCTGTGTCGACCTGCGTCTCGAACGCGTCCGGGGCGTCCTCCATGTCGAGCGAAATCGGTGGCGTGGCATCGTTCGTCGTGGAACCGGGCGCCGGCTTCGGGTTCGAGAACAGCGGCGGCAAGTTCGGCGTTATGCTCACCGGGATGTCCATTGCCTTGGGGAACTGAGATGATCCGAGATACACGACCCCGCCGAACGTCCGCGGGAAGTGCGGGAGCGCGTAGTCCAAGACGGCCATCGCCGGGACGAACGGTGCGAGGCTGCTGGGGAGGACTCGGGGGAAGACGATCGGCTGCGCGATCACCTCCAACGTCAGGTCGTACAGGCTCCCCGGATCCACGTCGAAGCCGGCCGCGTGGACCCAATAGCAGCCGGCCGGCGGACTGAGAACCGTCGCGACCTCCGGGTTCCGGCCCGTTGCGGCCACGGTCCCGATGACGTCATTGGCGACCGTGTACGTCCCGTCGCAATTCGCGTCGTAGAAGAGCCCCATGTCGACGTCGCGGGCGCCGCTGTGGAAGAAGAGCGAGTAGGTGGCCCTCTGGACGGCGATGGGGATGTCGGTTCGGAGCCGGTTGGGAGCTGCGAACAGGTATTCCTCGAAGGGATCTTGGCCTTCATAGGGGAATGGGCCCACGGGCTGGTCCGGGAAGGATAAGACCTCTCCCGTCTCCACGGTCAGGGTCACGTCCGGATACGCGATTTGAGACTCGATGCTGAACACCTGTGAGCCGTCCACGGGCACGCCGGTGGCGATCCACGGTCGAGGCGAGACGAAGAAGGCTCCCCCCTCGCCCCTGGGATGCTCTTCCACATCGACCCCCGCGAGGAACGCCCCGCGGATGACGAGGATTCCGAGGCCCGCGTTCATATTCGCGATGAGCGATGTCGCGTTCGATCCCCCTGACGCCGCGGCCACTTGCTCCTGGGTCCCGGGTCCGTAGCGGTCGGGGGCGTTTTCGCTGAACCAGTCGGTTGTGCCCGAAAGCACGAACAGGTCGATGGACGAATCCTCGCCGTCCCACTCGAGGTTGAACGTCACGGAAAACGCCTGCGGTAGGTCGACGAAGTAGTATCGGTAGTCGCCGGTCGCCGCGTCGTCCGCCCAAAGGGCACCGTACGTCACGCCCTGCTGGTACGGTCCGTTGTCGTCGACGTTGCCGCCAAACGCGACCGGCAGGGTCGAGGCGACGTTAACGACCACGGGCAAGGTCGTGACGCTCCCATCGTCCAACGTGAAGAGGACGAGGGCCTCATACAGGCCCGGATCCGCGCCCGCGGGCACCGTCGCCGTCAGGCCCACGTCCGCGCTCGAAGCGGCAGGAATCGTGACGGCGGGCACGGACACGTCCAGCCACGCGAAGTCCGTACGCTCGTAGTAGTCGATCTGGAGCGTCATCTGGACCGGGCCGACGAGGGACTGTTCGCTCAGGGGGTTCAGGAAGATGAGCAGACCGTCGTGGGACCGAGCGGAGGGATCGAAGACCTGGACAAAGCCGTTCGGTCCGTGGAGTGTGGCGAAGGCGACAAAGTCCTGGACCATGAGGTTCCGCTCGGAAAAGCCCTCGGACGACCCGTTACCGTTTACGTCGGTCCAGTCGAACACCCGCAGGAGGTAGGCGGGAAGCTCCCCGAGCCGGGCTCGGTCGAAGAACATCGTCACGCGAGCCACATCCGCGGTCCCGAAGAGGCCCGTGGGGTCTGCCTCGAGGACCGTTCCGGCGGTCGTCATGAGGCCCGATTCGTCCAAGAGCCACTGGTTGGGCGCGGCGCCTCGGGTCCGTGTGAAAGAGAGGGAGAGTGTCCCCGTGTGTGCCAGCACCGCGTCCTGGATGGTCACATCCATGCTTGCCGAAGGTCGGTGATTCGTTGCCGTGACCGTTACCGTGTCCGATTCACCGGGGAATAGGATGTTCGCGTACGCGGGGTACACCTCCCCGCCGTAGCTGCCCGGATTCCATTCATCGATGCTCAACGTGAGGCCGTCCGTATCGCTCGCACTGAGGACACCGCGGAGGGCATTCGCAATCCCCGCGCCCTGCAGGAAGGGATCCTGATGCGCGTCGTCCGCGCTGTTCTTCACGATCGTCTTCGCAGCGGACGCCAGAGGCGATGTGCCACCGTGGGCGTCCATATACGCATCATAGATGAGCGCGGTGACGCCCGACAGGTTCGGCGTGGCCAAGCTTGTGCCAGCCCACAAGATCCACGAGGAACTGCCGTCGAGGGTATCGCCCGAATCGGCGACAAAGGGATTGTTGTTCAGTGGGTCGGCGCCGTAGCCGAATTGACCGCTCGTCAGCGCATCCAAGTAGTGTCGTCCCATCGCGCTCGGCCCGCGGTTCGAGAAGAACGTCGTGTCGCCCCAAGACGAGGCCGCGTTGGGACCGCCGTCGAAGGCGTACCACGGGTCGTCCCGGTAGTTGTAATTCTCCATGGCTCCCGCGATTAGGAGGCTAGCACCGCCCCCGGGGCCCTGGCGTCCCCCATATCCGGGGCCGGAGTTCCCCGCCGCGAACACGAAGAGCGTGGATTCGCTCGCCCGGACGGCGGACACATAGTCCGCGAACCGGGAGCCCCACTCCCAGCCGGTCCAATCCACACCGCCCCAACTGTTGCTCGCGATGTGGGCCTCGTCTCCCGTGGCGGGATTGCCATCAAACCCCTCCGTCGCGAAGATGAGGGCCGTATAGAGGCCCGCTTGGCCGAAGGGGTCCGTCCCCCCAAAGTTGTTCCCGGACACGATGATTTTCGCTCCGGGCGCCTGACCTTGAAGCGTGGGTCCAGTGCTGCCCCCGCCCGTAATGCCCTGACCGGCAATGGCTGAGGTGACCCATGTGCCATGAGCGCCGTTCGAGCCCGGCCCGTTGAAGTCGCCAAACAGCAAAACGACGTCTCCCGCATCCGGCACGAGGTTTGCGGTGGGATCAATGCCGATCGCATCCCAGATGTTGAACGCATTGTCGTTGAGCAAGGTCTGATACAGGAACACCATGGCGTCGATCTGATGGCTCGCGTACGGAATCTCCCGCACGCCGTCGGCGATGAAGTGAACCATGCCGCCGGAGAGATCCTGGACCCCGTCTCCGTCGACGTCCTGGAATATGAGCTCGGCTTCCGGATCGAAGCTGGCCCAATCCGTGTTGATAAACGCCCTCTTCTCGTCGTCCATGGATCCGTCCGCGTCCAGATCGACGACAACGGAGTCGTAGGGAGCTCCCGCGCCCGCGTCATTGTACAGGACGAGGCCCGGCCGAATCCCAAAGAGGTCGAGGAATACATCATCCGGATGAAAGCCCAGCCGCACTTCCTCCCCCGTGGACAGACCGGATACACCCGTCACGTCCCAACTCAGGGTGGTCGTGCCGTCCGTCCAATTCACCCAGCGCGTGCCACCCAATTCCACGACCGTCGTGCTGTAGCCCGTGTTCACGTACCACGAGTTGAACGGCCGGTCCTCGCCGAAGGGGAGGATCGGAATCGGCGCACCGAAGGCGAGGTAGTCGTTCATCGATCCCCCATCGTACGCGATCGGATGCATGAAATAGGGCGAGGCGGGGTTCGGGTCGCGAGCGGATACGTTGAAGAGGTCTGGGTGGGCCAAGTCGATTCCCGTGTCGATGACCGCCACGCGGACGCCCGTTCCATCAAAACCGAGAGCGTGCGCCTGGTCCGCCTTGTGGATTAGCGTCTCGTCTGCATCCTCGGGTGTGATGATGCCCGGTAGCCCGGTCACGGCATCGCCGAAAGCGAAACGCTGATCGTCGAGCAGGGACAGCTGGGCACGAGGCACGTCCAGCTTCTCTGCGAATGCGATGACCTCCGCACGCGTCATCGGCGAAGCTCGCACCACTCTGCTCGTCGTAGACGTCGGCGAGAAGTCGCTATGCGTTTCCACTCGATTTTGTTCTGACTTCGTCTGCCTAGCGGCCTCGGCCAGCGTGCTGAATAGCGCGACACTGGACAGGACGAACAGCAGAACCACGAGAACGCTCACAGCTCGAATCGAGAATAGTCGCTTCACTCTTCCTCCCCCTTCCGTAATAATCCATCCCGCGAACGGCGGAACGAGTTACCAGGATGGCCAAGAATCCAATAAATAGGTTTGCCAGAGGCGGCTCGTGCGGCAAGTCGGGCGAGGAGGAAGTCCGTTCACGGGCTGAGCGATGAGGACCCGTCGGCCCCGCAACTGTCTACGACCTCGCGGACGCCTTTCCTTGATCGCGGGAAATCACGACG
>Ga0184639_10000274_pt1 | contig 18982 bp, 28 predicted proteins | sample PLM31_170_b2_FD_133155 | JGI IMG/M metagenome (GOLD analysis project Ga0184639, IMG submission 133155) | Groundwater sediment microbial communities from an aquifer in East River, Colorado, USA - PLM3-1_170_b2 | ecosystem: Environmental > Terrestrial > Soil > Riparian zone | place: USA: East...
GCGGTGCCGGCGCCCGGCCGGTTTTCCACCACGACCTGCTGTCCGAGCGATTCCGACAGCTTGGTAAAGACGGTGCGCGCAAAAAAGTCGGTGGCGCCGCCCGCCGGGTAAGGCACGATCAGCCTGACGGGCTTCGCCGGGTAGGTCTGCGCCGGCGCGGGCGGGGCGACGGCGAGGGCCGCGGTCGCGATCGCGAGCGCGCCGAGAATCCTCTGAGCACAGGAAAGCATCGGGTTCTCCTCCAAGAAACGCGTGGCGGTCGAGGAGCATGCGCTTCGCGCGTATCCTCCGTCAACGATATCGATCGCCGATGTCCGCTGAGCGGACAGTTGTTCATGCCGCGAAGATCCCGCAACCGTTTTTCGGGCGCCACCCCGCGACGATATCGTGTCGATCGTCGTCTACACCACTGACATGCGCGAGTTTAAGAACATCGTCGCCGCGCGCACCGAATTCCTCATCGACAAGCCACCCACCAGCACGATTGTCGAGGTCAATCACCTCGCGGATCCCGGCCTGTTGATCGAGTTCCAGGCAATTGCTGTCCTGTAGCCGGCGCAGCAGCGACCAAATGACGGAGTAGAGCGTGAGGGGATTCTGGCGTCTAGTTCTTGCGACCGGTCTCGTGCTTCTGTCAGCTGCGGCCTTGGCCCAGCCCTACCCAAGCCGATCCATCCGCATCGTTGTCCCCTATCCGCCCGGCGGCGGCACCGATGTGCTCACCCGGATCGTAGGGAAGTACTTGAGCGATTCGTTCAAGCAGCCGGTCGTGGTCGAGAACCGCTCTGGCGCAAATGCTCAAATCGGAATGGACTTCGTCGCCAAGGCGCCGCCGGACGGCTACACCCTGCTCGCGATTGCCGCCGGGCCCCTTAACAACGACAACCTTAAGGGATTCGCTCCGATTGCGCTATTCGCAGCCCCTTCATACGTGTTGGTGCTTCACCCCTCAGTGAATGCGACCTCGGTCAAGGGGCTAGTCGCGCTCACCAAGTCGCAACCGGGCAGACTTGCATACGGATCAACGGACGGCGGCGCTGCCTCGCATCTTTCCATGGAGCTTTGCAAGGCCATGGCCGGCGTCGATATGCTTCATGTGCCCTACAAGGGCGTGGGCAACGCCGTCAACGATCTTCTGGGCGGCCAGGTGCAGCTGATGATCAGGCCGTCGCAGGCCGTCATGCAACATGTGAAGTCGGGCAAGCTCAGGGCGCTCGCGGTGAGCGGCGCCGAGCGCTCACCCTCGCTGCCGGATCTTCCGACGATTTCGGAGGCTGGCGTGCCGGGCTACGAGTTCGCCGGGTGGTTCGGCCTGGTAGCTTCGGCGGGAACGCCAGAAGAGGTCGTCACCATGCTCAACCGCGAAGTCAACGGCGTTCTGCAGTCCCCGGACGTCAAGACGCGACTGGCAGAGTTGGGGGCCAAGCCAGTGAGCATGACACCACAGCAGTTCCTCGATTTCATCCGCAGCGACAACGACAAGTGGGCGAGACTGATCAAAGAGCGTGGGATCGTAATCGAGCGGCAGTGAGCCTGTGGAGCCTACTGCCTGGCAAGGCCCAATTCCCGGGCCGCAACTCGCCACCAAACGGCTGAAGTGTCGCGAGTCGCCCCTCGCACGGCCCGAGGGCGCGGCCCGAGATGCGTGGTCGCGGACGTCCGCGCGGCCCAAGGCGTTGTTCCGACGACTGATCCCCAAGCGGCTCCTCGGCGAGTCTGTCGCTCTCAGCGGAAAAGTCGCGCAGCGGAAATAGAAAGAGCCGCAGGAAGCGGCTCTAGCTGTTTGATTCGGATGGCGCGCCCGGCAGGATTTGAACCCACGACCCCCTGGTTCGTAGCTGGCGAGTACGGGAAATACGCTTGTTAACTCAATGCCTTATCGAGCGCCCCGTGGGTCCCCTTTGCAGCATTGCGCAGCAAAGCGCATTAGCGAGTAGCGAGTCCCCCAAAAGTCCCCCACATTCTTGTGAACACGGTAGCGATGCCCTTCGCCTTGATCTTCCATTCCTTTGACGTTATATTCCCTATAGGTTATGTCCTGGGACGTCGAGTACACCGACGAGTTTGAGAGCTGGTGGAACAGGCTCACCGAGGACGAGCAAGAGTCGGTGGCGAGCACAGTGGAGCTGCTCGAGCGGCTTGGCCCCGATCTCCCGTTTCCTCACAGCTCTGGGATCAGCGGTTCGCGGTACGGTCACATGCGGGAACTCAGGGTGCAACACCAGGGGCGCCCGTACAGAGTGCTCTACGCGTTCGATCCGCGGCGCACCGCGATTCTGTTGATCGGCGGAGACAAGACGGGCAACGACCGCTGGTACCGGGAGTTTGTGCCTGTCGCCGACAAGCTCTACGACCAGCATCTCGAGACGCTACGCAAAGAGGGTTTGATCGATGGCTAAGAAGTTCAGCACGCTGCGTGTAAAGATGTCGCCTAAGGCGCGTGCGCGCGCTCATGCCCGCGCGGATGCCGTGATCGCCGAGATGGCCTTGCCCGAACTACGCCGCGCCTTCGAGGTCTCCCAGGAGGATCTCGCCAAGCTCCTCAAGGTGACGCAGGCGAATGTCTCGAAGATCGAAAGCCGCTCGGATCTGCACCTGAGCACGCTCGTCGCCTACATCGAAGCCCTGGGCGGCGAGGTGGAGATCCTCGCCCACTTTCCGAAGAAGGCCGGAGAGGCCGGCCAGGAGGTCGTGCGGCTGAAGCCACTCGTGGAGAAGGAGACGGCTTAGCAGCTCTTTATCCGGGATCTCATTTCTCCCTCACGACGTGCTGCCACCGCTTTCATCGAAGATGGCCACCGTCGTCAACAATCGCGGTGATTACTCTCCGGTCTTTCCTCGCAAAAAACTCGCGCAGCCAATACAAAAGGCCGCGTGATGCGGCCTAAGTGCTTGATTGATTGGCGCGCCCGGCAGGGTTTTCACCCACGACCCCCCTGATTCGTAGGCGGCGAAGGCTAGATATTAGTATCTTGCCCATCAGCCACTTGCAGCGGTTGCCGATCTCGAAACCAGCCTAACCGGAGCAGCTTGTGCCGGGCCGTGCTGATGCAGGTTGCCGGCCGGAACGAGGGCGGAGGTCCGAATATCTGCCGGCAGAGCAGGTAGGACACGACGCGAGGGGGCCACAAATCTCGCACAGGCCAGAAACGAACAAGGGGCCGCATGATGCAACCCCTTGAGATGTCTGGCGCGCCCGGCAGGATTTGAACCCACGACTCCCTGGTTCGTAGGGCGTAATTTTCACCAGGCGCTTTTGTAAATCAAGCCTTTGCACGACTCGCGTTGCTCGTTTTTCCGCCCCAAGAGGTCATGAGCTCTTACGAAACGCGGCACATCGTTACGATTTCGCTACGCTGAAATTCCGGCGCCAGTGCAAGCGCCGCCTGGGCGAGCTCAGGAGCTCAGCCCAGCCCTCCATCCGGCACTGAGTGGCCCGGCACAAACCGCTGCTCCGTGGCGCGCACGAACCGCGCCCGTCATGCTAGACTCCTTACTTAGTAATACTCCACTGCTGAGGGCGACCATGCCGGTGTCAGTCACAACCAAGGGACAGGTCACGATTCCGATCGCCGTGCGTCGAGCGCTCGGCATTCGCGCCGGGTCGAAAGTGAAGTTTTCCGCCGAGGGAGATAGCGCGAGGCTCGAGGTCGTCCGCCCGGCTCGTCCGTCCCTCGTCGAAGAGGGCGCAGGAATGCTGAAACACAAGGGCAAACCGGTCCGGGTTGAGGACATGGATCCCGCGCGCCTGCTTACGCGCAGGCGCAAATGATCGGGGTCGACACGAACGTCCTGGCGCGGTATTACGTCCTGGACGAGAATGACCGCGAAGCGCGCAAACAGCACGCCATTGCGCTGCGAATCATGCGTGACACACCGCGCCTGTTCGTGGCGAAATCCGTGCTGCTCGAACTAGAGTGGGTCCTGCGAGGATTCTATGGTTACGCGCCAACAGCCATTTACAAGGTGTTCACACATCTTCTATCCCTTCCCAACGTCTCCGTCGAGGACGAGGAGACGGTGGCAGCAGCCGTCAATCAATATCGCGCGGGCTTTGACTTCGCCGATGCTCTGCATCACGCCTCGAGCCGCCAATGCACCGAGTTTCTGACGTTCGATGACCGCCGCTTCGCGCGGCGCGCCGACCGCGAACGCACAAAACCACCTGTCGTCGTGCCGAAGGCGTAGCGGCGATAGTCCGCAAGAAGCCCCCGCGCCCCCAGCTTCGACGGCGCCCGACTCCTCTGCAAGAGCGCCGGAAAAGCTCCCCTATCTGGGGCGCGACCACCGTCGGTATGCCTCGATCCACTCCGAACCCCTCGGCGGCGGTGCCGGTAGCGGCAGCTCGAGGATCGGAATCGCCTGCCGCGAGCGCCCCCGCGTGCAGATGGCAACGATCTCGTCGGCATCGGTCAGGTCGATGCGCTCAACGATGACTTCGACCCCGAGCACTTCGGTCTTGAATGGTAGATCGAGGTTCTCCTCGAGCATCGTGTAGAGGCCAGTCCGCTGCTCCGACTCGTCGTACGCATCGACAACTGCTTCTTCAATGAGTCGGTCGAGCTTGCGCGGATCCATGCGCGATGGTTTCACCTTCGCCGTCTTCCGCATCCGCTCCGCGGCCTCGCGCACGCCCTTAGGCGTCGCCAGCTCGTTCGCCCGCCGTTCGATCTTGGCGCACCGCTTCCCCGGCAGGCTCACCATGACCTGATCAAGACTTCTTACCACAAGACCTCTCCTTGAGCCTCCTTGCCCGCCCGTAGAAACTGCTATCCCAGTCCCAGCTCTTGTGAGAGCTTGGCGAGCTCGTCCAGAGCCGCCTTGCGTCGCTTCATGGATGCGTCCTTGTAGCGACGCACCGTCGCGCTGCTCAAGCAAACAGAGCTTCCGATCTTCACGGCGTTCAGCTCGCCGGACTCGATGAGCTCGGCGAGGTATGGGAGAGGCACGTTTAGTGTCTCGGCGGCTTCTTGCATGCTGATCATATCGGCTTCCGTGTGCATTGTTGCCAAATTCATGCGCCGCGCTCGTCGCAGAGGTCGCTCCAGCTCGCGCGGCCAGCGCTGCTCGCAAAATACCTCCACCTCAAGGTTGGCACGTGAACGCCACACCCAAGGCTTCTCAAGATGCGTCTATGCGAACGCAATCGAAACCCTGCCGGTTGTCCGCCTGCGAGGCGCCAGCTTCACCATGATCTCTACGTCGCACCCCAACCGACTGAGAAGCCAGATCAACCGCTCCTGGGAGTAGCCTTGGAAATGCCCGTTGAGTAGCGCCGAGATCTTGGGCTGACTCAGGCCGAGAATCTTTGCCGCAGCCGTCTGCGTCAACCGTCGTGCGCGGATGATCCGTGAGATCTCCGCGACGATGCGTGCCTTCGCGAGCATTGCTTCGGCATCCTTGAACCCGAGATCCTTGTAGACGTTGCCGCTACCGATCTCGAATTCCAATCCCGAAGCTCCTCTGAACTTGCGTCTTTTTGACATCCTTACGTTTCCTCATCCATCTGTTCGGTATTCTTGAGCCACGCCGGCGCCGGCGCGGCGATGAGGTCTTTCTTCGCCGAAGCGACCCGGCGCAGGGGTTTCGGTGGCCGCTAGAGCTTCTCAATGCGCCGGACGTATTATCCCCAAAATGGCATAAGCCGGCAAGGCGTGGATGTCTCGTAAGACCCAGATGGTGCGACAAGGAGGGCGCCTTTACGGGCAGTCCGTGCGTTAGGAAGATCGGCGAGGACCTGGTCTTGAACCGTGGTGCGTCCGGCAGGAGTTGAGCCCTCGCTCCCCGTTCGTAGGGGGTGAACCTGGACGCCGCACGTGCTCTCCAGAGGATTCCGGGGTGCGCGCCCTCGCTAGGCGCCGGTCCACTTCCAGAAGCGGCGCTGGCGAATCGGGTGCTCGATCGCGTGAGCACACGCACGATTCTGCGCGTGGCAAATGGCTGAAGACGAGGCGGGAGCGCCGGAGCGAGGCGCGACAGCTACGTGCCTGTGGATAACGGGTCCCGCAAAGGTCCCGCAGACGGCGCGAGGACCTGGTTTTCAGGTCCTAAGCGATTGAATTGTGGCGCGCCCGGCAGGATTTGAACCCACGACCCCCTGGTTCGTAGCCAGGTACTCTATCCAACTGAGCTACGGGCGCGAGGCTGCGAATTCTAGCAGAGCACCCTTCCCCCGACCAGCTCGGGCGAGGACGAGCGGAGCCGCGCTAGCGATCCTCCTCGGGGATCGCGAGCCGCGCGCTCGTCACCGCGAGAAAGATCTCACGGAGGAACACGACGAGGCTTCCGATCAGCGCCAGAATCGCGAGCACGAATAGCGCCGCCACCAGCCGCGTCAGGTCCGTGGCGACGAGCGCGCCGGCGAAGGCACCGGCAATGAGCAGGCACACGAAAAGCGCGGAGAGCACGGCCAGCGAGATCGCGAGGTACACGAGCCGGATGCGGCGCGCGAGCAGGCGGAGCTCGGCACGCGCCGCACCCGCTTCGGTGGCCTGGAGCGAGGGAAGTTGATCCTCCAGAACCCGGCTTCGATCGACCGCGCGGCCGAGCCGGTTGGTGAGCACGGCGATGAGCGTACCGACGGCGGTGAGAAGGAAGACCGGCGCGATCGCGAGCTCGATGACCCGCGCGATGTCGGCGATGTGCGGCTCGCTGGGAAGCGGTCACAGTTTGCTCCTCCCGGCGCCGCGCTCTACGGTGGCCCGTCGTGCGCGACGGAGGCGCAGGGCCCTCAGACCCATGACGACGCCGAGCCATGCGGAAATCACTGCGATCGGGATCGACAACACCAACGGCCACACGACCCCGACGACGGCAATCGCAATCAGCACGAGGGCCACGACTACGAGCAGATTCGCTTCCGCGGGTCCGAGAACGCGCCGGCGCGTCAGGGCGGCGCCCACGGCGGCGCCAACGCTCATCGCGCCGGCCGCGGCCCGGCCCGCGCTCCCGGAGAGCGCTCGCCGTCGCCGGCCGGCGACGCCGGCAGCAGTCGATGCCCTCACACGGGATCTCCGTCCGAGCACGATTTCCGTCGAGCTCGCCAGGTCAGCGTCGTACATCGCCGCCATCCGCTCCGCGAAGTCCTCGTTCTCCACGGCCACGTCGAGCTCGTAGTTGGTGAGCCAGCTCGCGAGATTGAGATTGGTCGAGCCCACCCGGGCCCAGCGGCTGTCAGCGACCGCCGTCTTCGCGTGCAGCATCGAACCGTTCCATTCGAAGACGCGCACGCCGGCCTCCAGCAGCCCCCGGTAGCCGGCGCGCGACAGGCGGCTCACGACTGGTACGTCGCTAGCGCCAGGCACGAGCAACCGGACGTCGACGCCGTCGGACGCCGCAGCACAGAGCGCATTCAGGTACGGAGTGTGCGCCACGAAGTACGCGTCGGTGAGCCACAGCCGGTCCTGTGCCGCCGCGGCGATCAACTGGTCGAGCCGGAACAGGCCGCCGGAGCTCGGGACCGTCGCGACGACCCGGAGCGCGACGTCCCCCGCCGCCGGGATGGCGTCCGCTCCGGTGAGCTCCGCCTCAGGGATGGCCTTCCCCCCGGCGGCTTCCCAGACCTGCGCGAACGCGCGCTCGAGCTCGGCGACCGCTGGGCCGCGGAGCTCGATGCCGGTGTCGCGCCAGGCATCCAGGCCGCGCGCCGGATCGCCCAGCCACCTCGCGGCTGCGCACAGACCGGTCACGAAGCCGACGCGTCCGTCGACGGCTAGCATCTTGCGATGGTCGCGGGTCAGCCAACCGAGCGGGCTATCGAGCCGCGGAGGATTGAAGCAGCAGACCTCGCCGCCCGCTCGAGTGAGCGGCTCGAACAGCGATGCCCGCGCGCGCGTGCCGAGCCAGTCGTAGATGAGCCGGATGCGTACGCCCGCGCGAGCCCGGTCCGCAAGCGCCTGGATGAACTCGCGCCCGACGGAGTCGTTGCCGATGATGTAGCACTCGAAAAAGACGCTCCGCTCAGCGGAACGGATCGCGTCGAGCCACGCCGGAAAGTGCTCGGCTGCATCCTTCAGGATGCGCACGCCGTTCCCGGTGATGAGCGAGGCGCCGGCAGCGCGCGCAAGAACCTGATCCGCGAGCGGACGGAGCGCCTTCAGCTCGAGGGTCCTGCCACCGCCTGCCTCAAGAGTGAGGTCGAGATGGTCCATCGTCGCGCGAGAACTTAGCACATGCCGCTCATCGCACCGAGCCGCTCGGGGGCCCGCCGGATTCGCTGTGCTATAGTCTGCGCCGCCGCGGAGAGATGCCCGAGTGGCCGAAGGGGGCGCCCTGCTAAGGCGTTATACGGGCAAAACCCGTATCGAGGGTTCGAATCCCTCTCTCTCCGCCAGCACCACCATAGCGGGTTGATCCGCTAGAACTTCCGCCCGATCAACGCGCTGCGCCCGCGCCGAGTGTGACCGTCATGTGTGTTGACGTGCCGTACACTTCGGAGCGTGGGGCGTGTGAAGGATCAGACGAATCTAGTCCGGCGCGGTGCCGTCTATCAGTTTCGCACGTCGATCCCGCTTGACCTCCGCGAGCACTACAAGCGGGCGGAGATCCGCGTCAGTCTCCACACGAAGGACAAGCCCGAGGCCATGCGGCTCGCCGCGGTCGAGCGCGTCCGGCTCCTCGACGAGTGGCAGCGCAAACGCCGCACCCTCAACCCGCAGCACCGGACCGGGTTGACGGCCGAGGAAATCCAGCGGCTTGTCGGTGCGTGGTCCGCGTCTGTTCTCTCCGACGACGAGCGCCGCCGTGCTCTCGGCGTAGTGGACCTCGACGACGCACACGAGCGCTTGAGCGAGGGCGAGGACACCCTGCGCGCGAGCTTGCCCACCGGCAACGTCGAGTCCAGCGGGCTCGCTCCAGAGGTTGCCCGGCTACTGCGTGAGCACGGCATCGCGTTGTCGGTGGGCTCGAACTCCTGGCGGCTGCTGGTGTTCGAGATGATGAAGGCCGCGGGGAAGATCAACACCACGATCCGGTCACGCTCCTCCGGGAACTGGATCGACACCCCGGCACCGCCGGTCCCGATGGCGCGCGGGCCGACGCTGAACGACTTGTTCACCTATTGGCGCGACCAGCTACCGCGCCGGCCTCGAACGGTCAGCGCGTTCACGGATGCGGTCAAGAAGTTCAGCGCGTTGCACCCGGGGATCACCGACGCCCGCCGAATCGAGCGGCGTCACATCGTCGAGTTCCGGGACCACCTGCTTGGTCGCGGCCTGAGCCCGAAAACCGTGTGGAAGAACACCACGATGTTGGGGACGATCTTCGCCGCTGCGGTTGACGGCGAACGCCTGGAGAAGAACCCCGCCGCCCGGATCAAGATCCCACGCGACCGGTCCGCACCCCGGCCCCGGGTGGCGTTCGACGCCGCCGACATGGAGCGCATCGCCGCCGCGCTCGTCACCCTGGAGAAGTCGGACACCGCGTTGTACTGGTTGATCACCCTGAGCTTGGCCACGGGCTGCCGACTCGCGGAGATCATGTCGTTGCGCCGGGTGGACGTGCGGACGGAGAACAGCATCGCGTACATCGAGATCAGTGTCGCGGCCGGGCCGGTGAAGTCCACGGCTGCGAACAGGCGGGTGCCGATCCACCCCGCGATCAAGGAGCAGTTCATCACGTACGTGAACGGGGTGAGCGGAGACCGGCTGTTCCCTGGTGCGACTGCTCCAGCCCTGGGCAAGCGCGCGGGCAGGTGGCTGCGCCACATCGGGATCACCGACCCCCGGAAGGTGCTGCACTCGGCTCGTCATTGGTTCCGCGACGCCTTGCGCGCGGCGGCCGTCGGTGAGGAGGTTGCGGACGCTCTGCTCGGGCATTCCCGCGGATCGACCGGGCGTGCGTACGGGGGAGACAGCTACCCACTTGCACCGCTCGCGGAGGCCGTGGGGAAGATCAAGCTGCCGGCGGTATAGCACACCCTCGACCTGGAGTGGTATCGAGGATTGCGCGAAAATTCCGTAAGAAGTTTCTTGCCCTCGACGCGGAAACGATAGTACAGTCGGCACATCCTCGGGAAGACCCCGAGCGGCAAGTTCAGTAGTTCTCGACGGAGCGACGGTAGGACCCCTCACAGGGGGAAGCGCTCCGGCCCGAGACCCCCACGTCTCCAACCGGCACCACCCCACGGACAACCACGTCCGCGGGGAATCGACCATGGAGACGAGGACATGCAGCAGGATCAGCAGCAGCAACACCCCGAGGGCCAACCCCTCCGGCAGTACCTCGACGGCATCCGCGTGTACGCTGCGGAGTTCGCCCCGCCCGCGCCCTACCGCTACGACGCGAAGCTCGTGGCGTCCGACCTCACTCTTCTTCTGGCTCCGCGGATCAGCCAACGGGCGCGCACGCGACTCGTGCGCCAGCTCGTGCGGCTCGTCAACATCGAGCGGAACCGCAAGGTCGGGGTATCCCAAGAGAGAAAAACTAGGTCCCAAGAAAAGAAATGCCCCGCGCGGTCAGACATGGGACCCGTGGGCCACAAGGCCCAAATGGTGGGTGTGGTCCAAGCGGTGCCCTCGGGACCCGCCCCGAGGCCCCCAGAGACGCCTTCGGCCGTGACCCGCGATTCCACATTTCTTTGGAGTAAGACCCGGTGACCGTCGAGCACGATCTTCAGACCCTCACCCGCACCGAACTCCGCGGGAAGTACCCGGTGATCGCCCGGCTGTGGTCGAGGATAAACCACCACCCCGAAGTACAAGTGGTACTCGCCAAGAAAGTGGTGGGTCCCGTCCTCGAACCAGCTTGGCGCGATTGGCTGACGTTCTGCCGGTACGTCCTTACGGAGTTGGGGGAGCGCCCAACCCCCGAGCACAGTCTGGACCGCACCGACAACTCCCGCGGGTACGTCGCGGGCAACGTCGCGTGGAAGTCGAAGACCGAGCAGGCGAACAACCGCCACCGTGGACCGTGGCCCAACACCGCGGCCGGCCGCGCGTGGGAAACCGCGTGGAACTCCCGCGGCCGACTCGCGAGCCTCGGTCATGAGGGGGTGGCCGGACTCACCCGGGAACAATGGTGGGCCCGGGAAATCCGCGCGGAGCTTCAACGCCTGAGCGCGAACGCGGGCCCGGGTGACAGCGGAGCGCGCTACACCTATTTGAGGGAGTTGCTCCCCCACGCGGATCTAGCGGAGATCGCCGCGGATGCCGCCCGAGCCCGCGCCGCGCACGCTCGGAGGTTCGCCCACCAAGATCCCACGGACGAGCCCGAGGACGAGCCCGAGGACGACCCCGCGTGCGGCCGGATGAGTGGGTGGTACCCGGAAGACCCACAGGTTTGATTTTGATCTTGAGATCACGCGACCCCCAACCACCAGGAGAACCCCCATGCAGACCGAACTGATTCAGAAGCCCGCTGCGAAGACGAAAAAACCCGTATTCCCCGACACCATCATCGCGCATTGCCATGCGTGCGAGAACCTGACGACCATAGGGCAGGCTTTCACGTGGGCAGCCGCGGTGCTGGCCGCCGATGACAAGGCGTTCCGCATCGGCGGCATCCTCGCGAAGGTGAAGGCCGAGCAGTGGGTGGACGACGTGTGCCCGAGCTTCGCCGCGTTCTGCGAGAACCTGGGGCTCCCGACCTCGACCGCCTACGATTACGTGCGGGTGTTCGAGGCCGTGCGGGACTCCGGGGCGACCTCCGAGCAGGTCAAAGCCGCTGGATGGACTAAGGTACGCCTGCTGTCCGGCCTGGGTACCCCCGCTGAATTTTTACAGCGGCTGGAAAAAGCGGCGACGATGAAGCGCCACGAAGTCGCCGCCTGGGCGGCGGAGTTGAAGGCCGCCGACGAGAAGGCCGCCATAGAGGCGGGCGATCCCGCTGCCGTGGCGAAGGCCGAGAAGAAGGCGCTGAAGGCCGCCGTGGTCGAGAAGGCGAAGACCGAGAACGAACAGCAGGGAGGTTCCCCCATGTCCGACACCCAGGCGCTACAGGCCGCGCAAATGTCGTTCTTGAACGACCCGGCACCGACGCCCCTGAACACGACGAAGCTCTCCGAAATTCCGACGGCCGCGGATGCATCGGCCGCGCCGGTCGATCCCGAGCCCGACGAGATCAATCCGAAAATCGCCGCGGAGTCGGCGCTCATCAAGGCCGTGGTGGTGCTCCAGATGCCGCTCGCGCTGCGACTACTCTACAAGCACACGGACCCGCAGACGGTTCTCGGAGTTTTCGCCGAGGTCTGGCCGCACCTGGACCTCGCGGTGACCGATACCACCGCATAAGGCGCGTCCGCCCGTGCATCACCGGACTCCCCGGCGTGGCGGGGGTGGGCATGGATAGAGCTACAGCCACATTTAGTTAAGTCACTTATCTAAGTGAGTTGCGGAATAAAAACCGGTAGTTCAGAATTTGGATGGTGCGGCGGGGAAGGGGACTGACGGCGTAGACGCTGGCCGCTCGGCGCTGGTGGAACTCCCCCCGACCGAACCTCAGACCATGGAGACGATGATCGTGATCACAGAGCAGACTTTGATCGACACCAAGGCCGTCGCGGCACTCCTCGGAGAGCAGCCGGGGGCACTCGGCCGCGCTCGCTTTCAGAACGTGGGGCTCCCCTACGTGCGGAGCGGCCACCGCGCTGGCTACAAGCTCGTGGACGTGCTCGCGCTCGTGCGAGCCCGAGCGGAGACCGAGGCCAGTCTGCCGGGCGAGCGTTGGGCCCGCTGCCGGGCCTTCCCTTCGTACGAGGTCTCGACGCTGTATCGCGTGCGTCGGGCCGCACCCATCCAAGGAGCACGCCCCGGGGAATTGATCAGCGTCGGATCGAGCGGTGGGGTGCTACTCCGCCGCAACAACCGCGTGGTCTATCAGACCGTGGCCGCGCTCGCGGCATCGGCGTTCCCCCGCGCGGACCTCGATGAGGCCGCGCAGAGTCTGCTCGCGATGGTGGGGGCACCCGCATGACCGGCCGCGACCTGTTCACGCGACTGCGTGAGTTCGACTACAACGCCCCCGCGGGGGCCCCCGAGATCGGCAGTCTCAGACTCCGGCGCGCACGAGCGCGAGCACATGTTGGCCTCGCACGACCCACCACGCCCTACACCACGAGCGCCCCCGACCTCGGGGCACGCCCTCGAATCACTACCAGGGAGACCCCACGATGACGACGAAACCTCTAAACCTGGGCAACCTCAGCGAACTAATGGACGCGGTGAAAGCCGAGATCCGAAAGAGCGTGAGGAAGATCGAGGGCGAGCCCGATCCCGCCCCGATTAGCGGGCGCTCCGCTGAAGCCATGTTCGCAGCGGGAGTTCGGGCTGGGATCGAGGCCACGCGCCACCGCAAGCGCGCGTCCGGCCAGAAGAGCATGGACAGAGGCGGGCTCGACAGCTATGTCCCGGGAATTGCGGATGTGACGGAGGACCCGCCCAGCGCGATCTTGGGCGACCGCGCGGTCGCACACTTCAGATCGAAAAACGCGCACACCGCGCGGCTGCGCCAGTCCGCGCTCAACCACGCGCTGATCGTTCAAGGCTCGGACAGCCGTACGACCACCCAGAAGGCGGAAGCCGCGGCTGTTGAGGATGGTCTTCGCACCAGTTCACTCCGCGCCGTCAGCGGTGCCCAACTGGCGCGGAAAGCTGAGTCCGCGGCAATCACGGAGTCCGTCATGGACGCGGTGAGCGCGGCCGGTTCCAAGGGTGTGGACTACGGCCGTCTTTGCCTCGGTCTCGGCATCAGCGAGGAACAACTGAACGTCGCGCTCGCGGACCTCCGCGCCGCCGGCAGGATTCAATAGGAGCGCACATGAATCCCCTCCGACTGACCGCGATCAAGGCCGCGCTCCGCACCGAGTTGGACCCCGATCCGGTGGAGATCCGCGCGCTGATCGAAGCCGTTGCCACCTCGACCGGCGAAGCCGCGGGACTTGTGCGGAGCATCCTCAACAGCATGCGGGCCGGGCCAGCGGGGGAAGTTAGCTTCACTGTGGCCGGGGGTGAGACGCTTTCCGTGCGGGGTAATAACCTGCACGAGCGCGCGGCCTTGGCTGCGGCCAGCAATCGCCGGACCCTCGTGACGCTACTCTGATGCTGAATAACCCCGGCGTCTTCCGCGTGCCCCAGGACTTGGTGCTGATCCCCGAGACCGCGCTCCCGCCGACGGACGCCCCCTCAACGCTCAACGGGTTTCCCGCGCGTTTCGACCCCACGACCGGCACCCTCTGGGTTTTCGACGGCGCAGCGTGGAAATTCACGGTGTTGGACTAGGCCCAGTTTGATCTTGAGATCACACGGATGAGCAGCGAGGGGATCACCGCCCGGATCGTGGCCGCGGATGGCCCGATCTTGTACGCCCAGGTAGAACTCCCCGCGGACGCGGACGTGAGTAAGACCGCGTACGACTTCGCCCGCGGGTTGGACACGGGGTTCACCGACGTGGCCGTGGTCTCGACCTTCGTCACCCGCAAGGGCGATCCGGATTTCCCCGTGGGCGTGTGGGTTCTCGGCCTGGAGGTGAGTCCGGCCATGCGGGAGCGCGTGGAGGCGGGCAAGGTCTCGACGTTGAGCCTCTCGATGAAGGTCGCGAAGCACGCGCGTCCGACCACGGTTAACGCCGAGGCCGTGGGTGAGTTGAGGCGGGCAATGAGTGGGCACGTGCGTGCCCTCGGTTTTGGGAGGTTCCTCCGATGAAGATTGATTTTCTCACGCGCAAAGCGTTTGACCCAGACCAGCCCCGCGACGACGCCGGCAAATGGACGGCCGCGGATCAGTCGGCCGCGATCAACGCGGCGGCGCTCTCCCCGGCTGACCGTCGAGTTCTATCGGAGATCACCCGACGCGCGAGCGGCCCCGCCACGTCCATCCGAATCGCCGCGCTCGCGGCAACCACGGGGGTGACCCCGCCAGTCCTTTGGAAGGCCCTTGAGCGCGCGGTCACCGCGGGAACAGTTCAGAGCGTCAGCGAGTCCGGGGGTGAGTTCCACATCGCATTTGCCGACCCCGCGCTGGCGAATCTGGGAGGTGTACGCAAGAGCCTGAGCCCAACTTCCCACGGCCGGACCTTCGTGGTGGCCCCCACCGATCAGGCAGCCCAAGACGCGGCGGATGCCGCGGCGAACGCCGCCCGACCGAGCCCGTGGTGGTACGTCCGCGTCCGTGCCGGTGGCACGGGGCTGGATACCACTACTGATCGTACGCGCAGCTTGGGAGTCAAATCCGCGCGCACGCGCAAGAGCGCGGCGACTCGCGCGGAAGCCGCGTCCGAGTTGGCTGGGGTGGTGCTGTCCTCAGGCGGGGATTTTTCCGACAAGCGTAGGACCTTCGGGATGGTCTCACCGAAGAGGCGGACGCTGTGAGCAACGCCTACGCCTACTCCGGTCCAGTCATTCACGTGCGTGGGCGGACGCGCGAGCAGGTTCTGGCCGAGCGCACTCGCGTGATCTTGAGATCACAAGAACAGACGATTCCCGAGCCCGCGGGAGAGGGGGTTGATCCTCCGATTACCCCCGCTTCGCGTTGTGGCGTGCCCACGGCGCTCGGGATTAAGACAGTTGACGTGCCGAGGAGGACAAGCCGGCCGTGGAAAGCGCGGAAGAAGGTTCAGCCCGCTCACGAGGTGAAGCCGGGGTAACTCATGATGATCTTTGCCAACACCGACCGCTCGCGCAAGCTGAGGTTCCCTCTCTCGCACTGGACGGGCACGCCCCGACGCGAACCGCTGGCGCTGCCCGCGCACGCGCACCCGGAGAACACGCCAGCCCATGCACACGGCGGAGCACTGCCTACTGGGCAATGGCGCTCATTCCTCAGGCCGTAGACATGAGACGCCTGTACTCGGCATTCACCGTGACCGACCACCGAGGCCGTGTGCATCGCTTCTCCCGGGTTCCCCCGGGTGGGCCCGGAAGGCTTCCGCCCGTGCCGAGGCCGCCGGCAGTGGCGATGCCCGTCCCCCTGGTCGGCCGCCCACGCACGCCCCTGCGAGAACAAGAGAAGGTCTGAGCCGTGGTCTCCAACGACGTACACCGTTCCATCGTGTTGAAGGCCCTGGAGGCGCGCCCACTCTCGCGCGCGGAACTCCTCAGCGCGTGCGGGATCTTGGATAGCGCGGTCGGGGCCGCCCTGTACGCGCTCCAGGCAGACCGCTTGGTCACCATCGAAGACTGGGGTCCACCCCGTACTTACGGCCTTGTCCATGGGTAAGCACCACGGACGGGCGAGCCGCCGGGGGTCGGATCACATGGATCACGACCGGACCGACCGGTGGTCGCCGGAAGCGCGGTTCACCGAGGACCTGTCCCGCCACACGGGGGCAATCGGGAACGTCGGGGCAGCCGTGCATGCGGCGGCGAACCCCCCGGACCGTCCGAGATTCAAACGCGGTCACCACCACCTCACGTGGTGGAATGAGGCACGCGCCCTCGCGAACTTCGGAGTTGATCCCCTCCCCGAGGCGGAGGCCCTCTTCGTGATCGCGGAGATCATGGAGGCGCTGACCCGCACCGACGGGGGCGAGGCCGTGCGCGCGTACTCCCGGACGGTCGTCCGAATGGCCCGGGTGTGGAGGTCCTTCACCGAGTGGGCACTGCGGACAAACGCCGTCCCCTACGTGGACCTACCGCGGGAACCCTGCCTGCGATTCGCCAGAGACCACCTCGGCACCCTAGCCGACTTCGCGGATGCACCTCGCGTACAGAGGGTCGCCTGATGCACCCGGATGATCAGAAGGTCCTGGACCTCATTCACGCGAGCAACAGCCGCGGCCTCACCTACGGGGAGATCATCGGCCGCAGCTTTCTCCACGAGGACGAGGTGCGCCGGAGTCTCCGGGTCCTCATGATCGGGCGAAGGGTGGAGAGATTCTGGCGCAGTGCGTCCGCCGAAGCTAGCTATCGGAGCGCCGTGTGAAGCCGGAGAAACGCATCCTCCTCTACGTGGCCGCACGCGCGCCCGACACCCCCCCGCACACACTGCGGGTGACCCTAGGTGAACTCGGGAGGGTCGCCCGCATCGGTGAGGGCGAGACCATTAACGCGCTGCAGCGGTTGTCCCGTGGGGGGCACGCGCACGTCCGGTGGATCGCCCGGGGGATCGTTGAGATCACGCTCGTCCCGTTCCTCCCGTACGTGACACCCCCGCACGAGCCGGACGGCCACACAAGTGACGCACCCACCGCCCGGAAGGTCCGGGAGATCCTCGCCGCGCACGCGGAACCCCGCCGCCGACCCTCGCAGCGAGAACTCGCGCACCGCTTTGGCGTGGGGGTGAACCTGATCGGCCGGATCATCCGCGGGACGTACGAACCCCCGGACGCCCCCGAGGAGGACTACCACCCCTAGCACGCTCCTTCACTGATTGGACAGCGTGGGACCACCCACGCGACACCCGGACAAAGATTTTGGAATGACAAAGGACGCCCCCGATGATCCCCGCGATCCCCCAGGCTGTTGTCGAAGCCTTCACCGCCCGCGGGTACCACGCGGAGGACACCCCGATGCTGATGCAGTGCCGGGCGCTCCCCGTGAGTTTCCGCGACTTCGTGGGGGGTGGGGCCTACCTGAACCTTCCCGCGGGGTACGTGTGGCCGGCAGTCGCCGCGGAGTTGGAGCGCCTGAACAACCCCGAGGGCAGGACGTTCTCGAACCCCTACAACCTCGCGGTGTGGTGCGGATCAATCGGCAGCGGCAAATCCCTGGGCGCGGTCCTCACCACCATCTACCAGCTTTACCTGCTCACGTGCTTGCGTGATCCCGCGGTCGCCCTCGGGCTCGCTCCTGGGTCGGAGTTGATGATCGCCCTTCACGCGATTTCCGCGGAGCACGCGGAGAAGACCGACTTCGCCGAGTTGGTGGAGATCGTGGGCAAAGCCCCGTACTTCAAGGGCCTGATCGTTCGATCCGTCGAGGGGGAGATTGAATTTCCCGGCCGGATCGTCGTCCGGAGCTTGACCGATAGCGGGGCACTCGGTCAAAACGTGGTGGGGGGCATCGTCGATGAGGTCAACTATCAGTCGCGGGTGCGTGCTTCCGTGAGGGCCGCCGCCAACGCCGAGGGCGTGTACGATCAGGCGAGCGAGGTTTTCTCCGCGATCAGCACCCGCCGGCAATCCCGGTTCGAGCGGGAAGGACGGGCCCTCCCTGGCATCATCAACGTCGTCTCCTCGAAGCGCAGCCCCGAGGATTTTACCGCGCGGAAGATCGCGGAGGCCGAGACCGATCCGAGCATCTTCGTCTCGGACCTCACGTTGTGGGCGGCGAAGCCCGCTGGCACTTACAGCGCCAGGACCTTCCGCGTGTTCTGCGGGGACACCAGCAGGCAGGGGCGGGTGCTCGCCGAGGGGAGGCCCTCCCCGAGGAGGATGCCCAGCTTGTGATCGAGGTCCCCGAGAATTTCCGCGGGGCGTTCACCCTCGACCTCGACCGCGCGCTGCGGGACATTGCGGGGGTCGCGGTCTCCAGCAAGCTCAACTATTTCACCGACCGAGCAGCGATCAGCGCGTGCTTCAACCGCGTGCCCAGCGTGTTCTCCATCCCGAGCACGGACTTCACCACGACCTCGCCCGAGATAGGTGTGTTCACCTCCCCCTCGCTCATCCGCAGCGCCCACTTCGATTTGTCGGAGAGCCGGGACCCCACCGGGGTAGTCGTCGCGCACATGGCGGGGGTCAAGCGCGTGCCCGGCGGGATCGTCCCGATCATCCGGGTAGATGGGGTGTTGCAGGTTCACCCACCGAGAGGCGGGGAGATCCAGCAGGCGAACTTGCTGGGGATCACCCGGACGATCCTCGCCCGTAGGGTCGCCCTCCGCTTTGTCTCGACCGATGGATTTCAATCGGTGTACCTCCGCCAACAGGTGGCGGGACTACGCGATCACACAGGGTGGCCGGTACTCGCGGGGGAGCGATCCACCGACATTAGGCCGGACCTGTACGTGATCTTGAAGCTACTCGCCTACCATGAGGCGCTGGAGATCCCCCACCACCCCGCGCTCCTCCGGGAACTCCTCGCGTTGGAGATCACCCACACGGCGAACACCAC
>Ga0184639_10000275_pt1 | contig 18912 bp, 19 predicted proteins | sample PLM31_170_b2_FD_133155 | JGI IMG/M metagenome (GOLD analysis project Ga0184639, IMG submission 133155) | Groundwater sediment microbial communities from an aquifer in East River, Colorado, USA - PLM3-1_170_b2 | ecosystem: Environmental > Terrestrial > Soil > Riparian zone | place: USA: East...
CTGGTGACGCACATCGGCCTGCCGCGGCTCGACGAATTCGCGTGGATTGCCACGCAGGACAAGAACATCTACGCGGGCATGGCGGTGGCCATGGCCTTCATCCACAGCCGGCCGAGGTACTTCGCCGAGATGATGGCCGAGCTGCTCTACTGGCTTGGCCCCGACCGGATCGTGTTCGGCTCGGACTATGCGCTATGGCACCCGAAATGGATTATCGAGGACTTCCTGAGGTTCCAGCTCCCGGAGGATCTCAAGAAGGAGTACGGCGTCGACCTCACGATCGAGACGAAGCGGAAAATCCTCGGTGAGAATGCCGCCAAGTTGTGGGGCATCGACATCGGACAGATGAAGAACAAGTTGCGAAACGACGACATCGCCAAGAAGTTCAACCTCAAGCCCGCGGTCATTCGGCTCGATGGCGGGATGAGCCCGAAATGACGGGATTGGCCTGCGGGGGCGCCCACCCTGAGCGCCGACGGATCGCATGGGAGGCCGGACTCGTGAAGACCGCCCTCCCCGCCTCGGGTGCGCTATGACGGGGGAGGACCACGGAAGGCTCGCTGCCGATGCTCTAAGAGCCCTCTCGTCGGTCACCGACCCGGAGTTGGACGAGCCGATAACGGACTTGGGCTTCGTAAAGAACGTTTCCATCGAGGACGGGGTCGTCTCCGTGGACATCACTACGTCGACCTTCTGGTGTTCCCCGAACTTTGTCTACATGATGCTCGAGGATGCGAGGGACGCCATCTGCCGGGTGCCGGGGGTTCGGACGGTCAGGGTTCATTTGGCAGGCCATCACGACGCCGTCAAGATCAACGAGGCCATCAACGGGGGCAAGTCCTTTTCGGAATGCTACGGACCGGAGGCCGAGGGCGACATCGTGGAGCTCAACAAGAGATTCCGAGAGAAGGCGCTGCGGAGCCGGCTGCATGGGATGGCCACCACGATGGCCAAGTACGGGGTGACCCGCGACGAGCTCATCAGCCTGAAGCTGGACGACGTGAAGTTGGAGGGCAGCAAGGTTCTGGTCCGGTCCGGCGGGCGGACTCTTGAGGTCGCGGACCCGAGCGATGCCGGGCGAATTACCAAGTACCTGAGTTTCCTAGAAAAGCTGGGGCTCCGGGACGGGCGGCTGGTCATCTGGGATCTCGAGGGGACTTCCCCCGAATCGGGCGACCTGGATTCCTTCCTAAGCAAGAGCAGATCGGTGAGGTTCAGCTTCGGCTTCAACGCCGAGCTATGCCGTGCGTTGCTGAAGTCCCGGCTCGATCGGGAAGAGCCATAGGCATTCGGATCGCGGACCTCGGGATGAAGGTAGCTAGGCCAGCGAGAGGGCGCGCCGGTTGGAACTGGCCTCGGTCAGCGGGATTGTGGGCGGCGAGGGTCGGTTTCTTTCTCCTAGAATGGGAGAGCCCCACCCGGCAAGCCCGGGAAGAAGAAGCCGAACGCAATGTAGAACCCGAGCAAGGCGAGGATGATCAACAGGTACGCGTTGACCTTCAACGCCCCACCTCTCCCGTGGGTACCGGGCCATAGCAGGAGGAACACGACGGTAAGGATGACCAAGAGGATTGTGAGACTGTACAGCCCTGGTCCGATCTGCCCAGGTGCACCCGAGATTCCGAGTTTTTCATACACCGTCAGCGACCCATTGATGAACCATAGGTCCACGATCGCGAACGGGATAGAAATCTGGCCGACGGGACGCAGGTCGAAACCCAGTACCAACGTAGTGCCGAAGAAGATCCAGAAGAAACCGAACCAGGCCAACGCGGTGCCGAAAAAGCCGGAGATGGCCTCGTTACCCAGGACGGCATTCGACAAAATGGTCGTAAAGCCTATAATGACCATCATTGTCCCGAGAAAGAGATGGGCGAGTCCCCAACTTCCTGGAAGCTTCTCCGGATTCTTCTTCTCCACGCCGATTGTGTTAAGAACCACCACAAGGCAGTTCGCTGAGAAACCGATTACCCCCAAAGCCACGATTTCCGTTCCTACCATGCGACTCCCCGGCCCCGGTATCCACATCCGTATATAATATTGCTTCTGGCCTCTGTGACCACGACTGAAGAATGGGCGGAAAGGGGTGGAGGCAACCCGGGGCCACAACCTTTGGGCTTACTCGTCTCGACCAAGATGAGGCCGTCGTGCTCCGACGACAAAGGTTCCTAGCCCGGCGAGACCAGCGAGAGGACAGCGGATTCGACTTCCTCCCGAACCACCAAGGACCGAGATGTTTAATATATTGGCCGCCTCGCGCGATGCGGTAGTCGATCCCAGGTTAGAGGAAAACGTTGACCCGAATTGCTGCGTCCGAGGGTGCCCGAAGGGGTGATACGAAGAAGCTTCGGCTCATCCGGCCCGGCGAGCGGAACCTTGACACCGCGCAAAGCCTGGGACTGCACCGCGAGACAGCCATCGACGGAAAGTCGGTCGGTGCGAGAACGCTGTGGATGGGGTTTGCCAGAATGGATCCCGGGGTGACGTGCGCCCCGCACCACCACGGAAACTCCGAATCGGGCGTGTATCTCCTCCGCGGCACCTGCCGGTTCCAGTTCGGCGAAAACTTGGAGCGGTCGATTGACGCCCGCCAAGGGGACTTCGTTTACGTCCCTCCCTTTGCGATCCACCAGGAAGTCAATCTGAGCTCGAAAGAACCGGTCGAATTCATCGTGGTCCGGGACTCTCCGGAAAACATCGTAGTGTCCGTGGGCTCCTGACCGTCGTATCCCTATGGAGGCCGCAGGCCGCGGCGCAAGTGGACGGGAGTGGGTTCTGGGGCACCCCTGGGCAAGTCCCGTCGGGGGTCCGCTCCGAGGGAAACCGTTTAATATCCTGGGATTGTTGCGGTGTGAGGGCTGCTACAAGGTAGCATTCCAAATGGCGGGAGGAGCTTCGATGGCGACGGTAACAAAGTCTGGCAATCCGGTGTTCAGCATAGCACAGGAGGGGAGGGCTCTCAGGAATGTTATGTGGATGTGGTGGATCACTGCGGTGACGTACAACGCCGTCGCCATCCCGGTGATTTGGGATCCCGCGCAGCATTCGTTCCTCATCAGGGATTCCACGTGGACACCGCCCCACCTGATGATCTTCGGGCCGTTTTTCGCTCTCATGGTGTTTGAGGCCGTAGTGTTCGGGTTCTACGCTCTCAAGAAAGCGCAGCCGTATATCCGTGGAGAAATCCCGATCACCCTGTGGGTCTTCCCGATTACCGTCTTCGGGTTCACCCTGGCTTCCATGATCACGAACGAGATCGGTCACATCTTCCTGGTCCGGGAAGAGTTCTTCTCGATGCCCACCCACTGGAACTTCGTCCTGACCTTCATGTTCATCTACGCGGTGGGTGTGCCCGAGGTAGTGAGGACCATACTCCGACTCGGACAGCTGGAGGCCAAGGGCCAAGAGCTGGTGAAGATGAGCGCGGCCGCTCCCATGGCCGCGCGGGCGCGCTACCCTGCGACCGCAGCGACCGGGGCGGACGGGGGCTCCCGAGAATCCGAGATTCGCGCGGGCTACGCAGCGACCGCAGCGACCGGGGCGGACGGGGATTCCCAAGAATCCGAGAATCGATTAGGCACGTAGGGGGGATGGCATGGCTGCTACCGCAGAGAAAGCAGTAGTGAAACCGATCTTCACCACGAAGGTCATCACCTTCATCGCCTTCACGGCGACGTTGATTTTCTCGCAGAACATGTTCGCGGTCAGTTCCCAAATCGGAGTAGGTGACTGGGAATTCTGGATTGACTGGAAGGACTACGTGTGGGCGCCCTTTGTGTTTACCTGGATTGTCGCGGTCCACTTCCCGGTTTATTCGTACCTGTTCAATAGGTTTTTCAACATACACTTCGGGGCGACCTTGGTGCTCATGTTCTGGTTCCTCCAGCGCACCCTGATGATCAACCTGTTTTACGTAGGGATGAATAATTATCCCTTCAACTATGTCCAGGCCCCATCCTACTTGCTACCGGCCATCGCGACCGACCTCACGCTGATTGTGTTTGGCTTGAAGAAACATATGGGGTTGTACGTCCTCGTTTCCTGCTTCGTGGCCGGGCTTGCCGTGGTCCCTGGGCACGCCCTGTTCTTGAACGTGCCCTTCTTGGCGACTCAAGCGACGTACCTGGATCCTCTCACGGCTCAGACCCACTTAATGCCCGTCTGGGAAGTGATTCGGATGGTGATCCCCAAGGCACCCATACCCGCCTACATCTCTGAGGGGTGGTCCTGGCCCTTAGCGTATCGATCGTTCTACGACCCATATATCATCATGACGGCGGCCATGGGCGTTATGGGGATCGTCTGGTCGGGCTTCACGTACATCTTCCTAAAGTCCATCTTCTATGGCTTGGGGAAGACGATCAAGCGATTCGCGACGCCGGCGGCAGGGTGATGAACATGGCCTTCGCACCCTTCCCGTTCCAGGAGGTCTTCCCCGACAACTGGTACGATACCAATTTGACGGCATTCGTGGGCACTGCCTCCTGGGTCGTCGCAGGATTGGCGACTGCCTATTTCGTCCTCAAGTGGCTAAAGAACAGCGAGAAGTTCTACGCCGCTCTTGCCAAGCAGAAGGAGCCTGGGATGGGCGGCCGGGGGAGGTGAGGGGATGAGGCATGTGAGGAACGTGACAGCATTTGCGGTCATATTGTTCGCAGTTGTGTTGGCGCTCTCCCCGCCAGCGGTCCGGGCCCATGAGCAGGAGACTTTCGTGGACTGGAACGTTGCCTACGCGAATCTCGATTTCTTGGGAGCCCCCGCCTTCATCGAGGCGAACGATCCGTTAACATTGGCCGACGACGTTCCACACGTGGGCCAAGTCGATGCCGCCGGCGACTACGATCGGATTCAACTGAACACGGGGGATGTGCTCGTCATCGAGTACAGTTTCCGTTATCTCGGCGAAAGGGAGCGCAGAGGGGACTTGTTCTGGGTCACGAGGCTCGGTCTCGACTTCGGCACAATCGGCAGATACGTGGAATTCGTGGGTCCGGTGGTCCGCGCTCGCGAGTGGATCGGGGGCGGCTCCTTCGCCCTCCTCCCCGCGCAGACGTACAATGCGACTTTGGTCCTCCGATCCCTCCAGCCTACCGAACGGCACCTTCACGTAGGTGTCGCTGTCCAGGACGTGGGCAACCTCGTCGCAGCCCCAACGGTGAGACCGATCCCGCAGAACGGTCCGACTCTCTACGGAATTTTCACGGAGGCCGTGGGGCCTGTCGCTGAGCCCCTCCCAGGGTTCACTGTGCCTGGCTACGGGGCGGTGAAACTGTTGGAGCCCTGGCCTTGGGCCGTCAGCGGCTTCGTGGCCCAAGTGGTCATCGGCCTTGGCTTCATCGTCATAATGTATTGGTACGGGCGAAGGGAGAAGAAGCGAGGTGCTGCCGCATGAAAGAGATGAACTTGGTCCCGTGGGGGTACATCGGCTGGTTCCTGTGCGTGACGGGAGCTGTAATATCGAGCCTGCCGCAGTGGTTCATCGTGGCCCTGAATCGTGGCCCTGAGGCGGCGGTCCTCGCCCTGTACATCGGACTGCCCATCCTCGCGCTGGGGTCAATCTTGCTCGTCGTGGCGTGGCTCCCGGAGATGAAGCGGGAGTATCCGGAGATCCTCGAGACTACGATGACGCCCATACCGCAATACTACCTAGACGGAGGGGAGGGTCCGTAGAACGGACGTCCCTCCGAGGCCAATGTTAAGACCCTGTGAAACCGTCGCTCGACCGGGGGGATGAATGGCCTGGCTGCGACAAAGCGTATCGTGGCCGCCCTTGGGGCCATTATAGGCCTCATCATCGTGGGCGTCACCCAGTTCGATCAGATCGTGGCTTCCGTCTACGTCTACCTGGGAGCGGCCTCCCTCGAAAGAATTATGGGCGGCCCGCTCCCTCGCAACCTATGGTCTATTGTCCTCCTGAACATCATCATCGTCTCGTCATTCTTGTTCCTGGTCCCTATGAGGATCCACGGTTCTTGGAAGGCCCACGGAGCCTACCTGGGCTTCATGGTCTCCCTTTTCTCGGAAATGTTTGGCTTCCCTCTGACCGTCTATTTCCTGTCGGGTGCGGGGTACGCCTACTTCGAGCCGCAGTTCGTCGGCTATGTGTTCGCGTACGGCCACCTGATTGGTTCGCCCGTCGTAATTGCGGGCCTCTTCCTGCTGTACAAAGGCTGGAAGGAAGTTTTCTACGCGAGGAATGACGTCATGGTCAACTCGGGTATCTACCGCGTGATCCGGCATCCCCAGTACCTGGGCCTGCTCCTCGTGACCTTGGGCCAATTCCTCGTGTGGCCCACCATCCCAACGGCCATCCTTTGGCCCATCCTTGTGGCTCTGTATTACTGGCAGGCGAAGAAGGAAGAAGCGGTCCTCTCGGAGAAGTTCGGCGCGGCATTCCGAGAATATGCGAGCAAGACGCCGATGCTTCTGCCCCGGATTAAGTTCCCCCGGGTGTTCAAGGCCGTGTCGCCTTAATGCGCAGACCTGGGACAAGCTTCTACGGGATGACGACTCCCCTTCCCTCCAGGGTCCCTTTCTTCAACTGCTGGAGGAGGTCATTGACCTCGTCGAGCTTGCCTTTCCGGGTGATCACCCGGACCTTGCCCTGGCGCGTGAGCTCGATGAGTTCTCGCAGTTCGTCCCAGTTCCCGACGAGGCTGCCGAGGACCGACATCTCCGCGAAGATCATGTCGATGGCCTTGAGGTTCAGGGATCCGCCATAGCCCACGATGATCAGGCTGCCGCCCTTCCGGAGCATCTTCATGCCGTTGGCAAGAGTCTGATCGTTGCCGACCAAATCGATGACGACGTCGGCTCCTTTTTTCTGAGTGATTGCCATGACCTGCTTCACGGGGTCCTTCCGGGCGTCGACCACATGGTGTGCCCCTAACTTTTCGGCGAGGCGCAGTTTGCTCTCCGCGACATCCGTCACAGTGATTACGGTGTTCGTCATGCACCGCAAAAGCTGCAAAGAGATGTGACCCAGTCCACCGATCCCTTGCATCACAACGTGGCTGCCAGACGTGGTCCGGCTCGCGGCCTTCTTGACCGCCCGGATGGCCGTAAGCCCGGCATCGGCCAAGGGCGCGACATCTTCAGGCTTGAGGTCATGGATATTCACGAGGGACCTCTCGGAGGTCACGAGATACTCCGCGAAGCCGCCGTCTGCGGTGATGCCCGGGAACACGAGGTTCTCGCAGTGCATGTCTTCGCCGATTCTGCAGGGCCGACAGAGTCCGTCCGCGATGACGGGGTGCAGGATCACCCGATCGCCCTCCTTCACGGCCGTCACCTCCTCGCCAATCTCCTTCACCAAACCCGCGTTCTCGTGCCCCAGGGTGTAGGGAAGCGAGGGCTGCACTTTCTCGCGCCATACGCCTTCGACGATGTGGAGGTCCGTGTGACACACCCCCGCCCCCGTTATCCGCACGAGAACCTGCGTGGAATTCTTCACTCGCGGAACGTCAACGTCGACAACCTTTAGTGGTTTATCATACGCGAAAAGCCGGGCCGCCCTCATGTCACGTGAAATCACGCGTGGTCTACTTAGGCCTTGCGACGGAGTCGCGACGGCTTGGCATCGGCTCAGTTCGTCAGGAGGGTCTTGGCTCGGACGGAGCTTCTCCTGTGGGGACTGCTTCGTCGCTCGGAGCCGCGCCAACACGGGGCGAGCCTTGACGTAATCGTTCCCGTTGGCACGAGTCTTCTGTGGCCCATGGCAATGCCAAGAAACGTTGCTCCGGGCGCGTCGAGGCAGTTCGCCAAGTCGTCAAATCGTATTTTTCGTTGAACAATCCTTCGGTCCATGTTTTCGCCCGGGCATCAATGTCCCGTGGTCCGAAAGTCGCTTGAAAGGTCTTGATTTGAACAAAACGCCAGAACCCTGCTCAAGCCGTTTCTTGAGCGTCCCCGAGCATTGCTTCGGGCCGACGATCGAGCCGACCGTCGTCGGCGTGGCGGAGCGGGATAAACGCGGGGTGAGATTCCCCACTAAGAAACGCCTTGGGCTCATACAGGAATTCTCGAAAGGGCTGCGCCGCCCGATTCGAACTAGAACTTGGGGAGAAGTGGTTCCAGAGGATCGGGCTTATCGTCGTCGCGTCTCCGATTGCTTTTCCGCCTCTCCCAGAGGATTTTCAGACCGAGGAAACCCAGGATCCCGCCGGGGATGATGAACCACAAGTAATCAGGGAGATAGACCCAGATCGAGGGCGGCCGGACGACATAGAGGACGTAGTGAAGAGTCAGGTTGCCATCAATCAAGTTCACCCACTGGGGCATGTAGTACCCAGCTTCAACGATTGCGACATCCTGCTCGAAGAAAGTCTTGGTCTCGTTGAGGATTTCGCTGACGCCGCCCGCGGGACTGTGGATGTGAACACTGAAGGACACATTCTCGCCCGGGGGGTCCGTGACGGTGTACAGGATGGCAAGGGTGTTCCCCGGGGCCCCGGTCAGGCCAAACTGGTGGATCAAGGCCTCCCGGGTGCCCTTCGGTCCAAGCGAGACGTCCCCCACCGCCGTCTCCAAGATGATCCCGCTATGAGGCGTGCTACCGTGGGCCGACACGGACGGAGCCAAGGCGAGGATAAGCAACGTCGCCAGGAAAGCAAAGAGGGTTCGGACGAAGTCACGCTTCATGTAGGGCCTCCCATCACGCTCATGATACATACGTCCTGCGTCCGTACACGATTGCGTGGAAGGGCGGCCCGAATCGCGAACTTGTCCCACGCGGTCTCGCGGTTTGAGTCGGCGTCTCCTTCCTCACGATCCGCACCGTAATCTCGGGGAGCGTGGCACCCAAGGGAATGTTGGCCATAACCTTTCGCATTCCGCAATCCGAGGTGGCTCCAGGGACGGCGGAACGTAATGTATATCTAACGGGGGAGGCCCATTCAGGTCCTCGCCAATCCAACGATACCGCTCAATCGCACCGCGCACATCACTCGAGTTCGAAGGACAGTGGGAACCATAGCGAAGTACGTGCTCGCCGCCGACTACACGCTGATGACGGAATTCCGGAACGTGCCTCTCGCCACGTTTTTCAGCTGCATCCCGACGGACTACTGGCAGTCCCGCCTCGCGTTCCGGATCCTCGCGGACCCGCCGAAGCTCGACGTCGACGGACGGCCGATCCGAGTTCCGTATGGCCTGCGGAAGATCGAGGCCTCCCTCGTCCGCGCGTATGGCCGGGACGAGGTCGTCGTCGCAGACCCACGGGACGTGGAGCGGTACATCGACGACGAAACGGAGGTCGTGGGCCTGCATTCGATGGACCCGCTCGGCCTCGGGCCCGTCAGCATGTCCTTCACCATGGGCGGCGTCCTCACGCCGTACACGAAGGCGAAGTTTCTCGAACTCGTCCGGCGCGTGCAGCGGCCGAACCGGACGTACAAGGTCGTCCTCGGCGGGCCCGGGGCGTGGCATTTCGACTACCGCGCGGAGATGCAGGAAGCCCTCGGCATCGACCACATCGTCCACGGGGAGGTCGACCACTTGGTCCCGGAGATTTTCGACCGCGTGGCCCACGGGGATTCTCCCTCCGTCATGCGTTTCACAAACGCGACCGCGCCGACGATCGATGAGATCCCGAAGATCCTCGGCCCGACGATGAACGCGATGAACGAGGTCATGCGAGGCTGCGGCCGGGGCTGTGAGTTCTGCGAGGTCACGCTGCGTCGTTCGCGGTACTTCCCCCTCGACTACATCGGCGACGAAATCGCGGTGAACACGAAGATCGGCCAGTCGTCCATCCAGCTCCAGTCGGACGACATCTTCCTTTACAACCTTGAAAATTGGAAGACGATGGAGCCGAACGAGGACGCGGTGAAGAAGCTCTTCCGCTACGTCATGGCGCAGCCCGGCGTCGCGCACTGCTATCCGACTCACGGGACCGTGAGCGCCGCGGTCACGAACCCGGGACTCATCGAGGACCTCTCGCAGATCGTTCGCGCCGGGCCGAACAAGTGGGTCGGGATCCAGAGCGGAATCGAGACGGGCAGCCCACGCCTCTCTAGGGCGGTCCTGCATCGCAAGGCCGCGCCTTTCACGGCGGAGGAGTGGCCCGACATCGTCGTCGAGGGGACCGAGATCCTGAATCGCAACCATTGGTATCCCGCCTTTACGATCATCCTCGGCCTCCCGGGGGAGACGCCGGAGGACGCGTGGATGACCGTGGATCTGATTGACCGGATGGAGCAGATCCCGAACAACCACTTCATCACGGCGCCGCTCACCTTCGTGCCAGTCGGCGTGTTGCGGGGCGAGGAATTCTACAACCTCGACGAGATGATCGACGAGGCCCGGTTCAACATCGCGTACCGCGCGTGGCGGCACGACCTCCTAGCAATCGACAAGGACCTCTGGCAGCTCACACGCCTACCGGGACCCATGAGGGCCCTCATCATGGCCACCGCGCAGATCGGCGGTCGTTATATCCTCGGAATCATGCACCGCTACGCGCGCGCCAAGGGCTTCCGGATCCGGGCGCCGGCGACGACGCGGCGCCAGGCGGAAGGCCACACGGTCAGCTTCCCCGCGGCCTGAGCCACGGCCGGGGGTCGGCGCGGAACCCTCATCGTGGGCGACGTCCCTCCGCCTCAGTAGGATGGGTGAACGGGAGAAGGTCCTCTCCCGTGTTCTCCAGGTCGAGCGCGATCTCCCGCAGATTCGGAATCGTGTTGTGGGTGAGCCATTCCCAGGTTTCCCTCCCCAGCTGACCCGGATCCGCGGATGGATTCGGGGCCTTCGTCCGCTTTGTTACCATGCGCGTCCCATCCCGTCCGACGACTGTCCGCCGAATGGCCGACGGCGTATTCAGTCGCATCGTCGCGGATCGCAACTGGCCGCAAAGAGGCGGATTGTCCAGGGGCGGAAGGTGTTGGCGATACCTATAAGGCATCCAGTTTCTATGTCGGCCAATCGTCCGACGCAGGCCCGAGCATGGGCCGCGTCCTGCGGGATGGGATGGTAGGGATGGCGCTCGTCCAAGGCTTCTTCGATAGGGAAGGACGTGTCCTTGAAAAGGTGGATCGACTCGCTCACGCCGGCTTCGACGCCCTGGATGCCGGATCCGAAGCGCGAGCGATATCCGCGTTCCTGAAGGCCCTCAGCCTCCTGGAGGTCCGCGATCCCGTCAACCGGCCCTCCGAGTTCTCCGAGGCGTTCGCCCTCGTCGGTTCGGGTCTCCTGCGCGTCCGGCGGGCGGAGTCCGCCCAGGCCGCCGCAACCCGTGCCCTCACGCTCGACGGCGGGAACGGCCGGGCCCTGGCCCTCCAAGGCGACATCCTCGTTGCCCAGGCCCTTCCGAAGGATGCGCTCACGTACTACGAGGCGGGTCTCCGGCTCGATTCGAAGGCGAAGGTGTTGTGGCAGCGGAAGGGAGATGCCCTCGCTGCCCTCGGGGACGGTCCGGAGGCGATCCGCGCGTATATGCAGGCGGTGAACCTTGACCCGGACGAACCGGAAGGTTACGCCCGTGTCCTCGGGTGGACCCCGCAAGACGCGGATCTCTGGGTGCGGAAGGGGCACGCCCATCAACGGCGTAAGGAGTTCGACGAGGCTCAGACTTCGTTCGACCGTGCCCTCCGGATCGATTCGGACCGGAAGGATGCCCTCGAAGGGAAATCAATCGTCTACCTTGCCGCGGGGGAGCCACAGCGGGCCCTCCGGTGCATCGATCGCGTGATTCAGCTCGACCCCTACGATCCGGACGCCTGGCGCCTTCGGGGGAATGCCCTCGCGGCGGCGGGACAGAACGAGGAAGCCCTTCGATCTTACGATGAGGCGATCCTTCAGCGGGATGGTGACCCGAGCGCCTGGGTCGGCCGAGCGGAGCTCCTCCGCAAGATGGGCCGAAACGTGGACGCGGTCGCTGCGTACGATCGAGCGATCGGGCTGTCGCCGAAATCTCTGACCCCGCACACAGGCCGGCTGGAGGCCCTCCGCGGTCTCGCCCGCTGGGACGAGGTCGAGCGGGAGGCGGCGAAGATCATCGGGTTGGAACCCCGGAATCTGGCCGCCCTCTTTGCGAGAGCCCATTCGTTCCTCCAGACGAACCGTCGGGAAGAGGCCCTGGTGGCCCTCGATGCGTTCTTGGAAGTCGAGCCCCGTTCCTACGACGGGCTCGAGGCGAAGCGCCAGCTCCTGTTCGCGACGGAGCGGTGGGCCGATGTCGTCACGACCTGTGACGCGATCCTCGCGATCCAGTCGCACCATGTCCGGGCCCTGAAGGACAAGGGCCTGGCCCTCCTCGCCCTCGGGCGACCCGAAGACGCGTTCAAGGCCTTCGACCGACTCCGCACGGTTGCGCCGGACGACCTGGATGCCCTCCGAGGCCAGCGCGACGCTCTGGCGTACTCGAAGAATCCGAAAATCCTCCTCCGAACCTGCGAGGGGATCCTTCAAAAGGATCCAACGGACCGCGGGACGTGGACCGCGAAAGGGATGGCCCACGAGGCCCTCGGCCAGCGGGAGGAGGCCCTGGCCGCCTACGAGACGGTCCTGGGACTGGACCCGCACGATGCGGCGGCATCCGCGCAGAAGGCCACCCTCCTCCTCTCCCTCGGCCGCCACGAGGAGGCGGTGAAGGCGTTCGAGACCGCGATCGAAGCGAACCCCGCCTCCGCGGCGTTGTGGCTGGAGAAGGGACGCGCGCTGTACCGCCTGAAAGCCTTCGCGGAGGCCGCGGACGCCCTCGATCGAGCGACGCGGTACGCGCCGGCCGATGCGAGAGGCTGGTACCTCCTCGGCCTGTCCCTCGAAGCCGCGAAGCGGTACGAACAGGCGGTCGCCGCGTTCGAGCGCACGATCGCTCTGGAACCGAAAAAGGCCAAAGTGTTCCTCGGGAAAGGGACCTCTCTCCTCGCGTTGAAGCGGTACGAGGAGGCAGCGGCCGCGTTCGGGCAGGCGTCCGTCCTCGACTCCACGTTGGGGCCGCCCCTGCTGAACCAGGGCGCGTGCCTGATGGAGCTCCATCGGTACGAGGAGGCGATCTCCGTCTACGAGGCAGCCCTCGCCCGTGATCCGAAGGAGAAACGAGCCCTCGCGAACCTGACCGACGCCCTCGCGGCCCTCGGCCGGCCGAAGGAGGCCTTCGATGTGAGCGTCCGCCTCACCGCGTTCGACGCGAAGGACGCCGAGGCGTGGGCCCGCCGAGCGCGCTTTGCAAAGGCCGTCGGCGACGGCAAGGACGCGCTGAGTGCGATCACGAAAGCCGCAGCCCTCGCTCCGGATCGGGTGGAGCTCCTGCGGTTCAAGCGGGACATCCTCACCGCCTCAGGATCCCACAAGGCCGCCGTGGAGGCGGGCGACCGACTTCTGGAACTCGATTCTCGGGACACGGACGCCCTCCGGGAGATGTCCGTCTCGCTGGAGCACCTCGGCAAGTCGGATGCCGCCATCGAGGCGCTCGACCGCTCCGGGCGCGTCGACCCGATGGACCGCCGCACGTGGAACGCGAAAGGCGCCCTGTTGGTTCGGCTCGGCCGGCAGGCGGACGGGCTCGAAGCATTCGACCACACCCTGAGCCTGAATCCCGGGGACCGGGTCGCCCTTGCCGCGAGGGGCCGCATCCTGTTCGATCTCGGCCGGTTCCCGGAGGCGCTCCGGACCTTCGACGACGGCCTGATCCTGGAGCACGACAACCTCGATTTCCTGAGTGGGAAGGCGATGTGCCTCGCCCGCGAGGGCCACTACGACGACGCCCTTTCCCTCCTTACCATGGTCTTCCAGAAGGATCCGAACCATTACGACGCCTCCCGCACGAAGGGCCTGTGCCTCCTCCGAACGGGTCGACCTGCGGAGGCCCTTCCCTGTTTCGACTTCGCGCTGAAGGCGGACCCGGAGGACGCGATCGCGCTGACTTGGAGCGGGGAAGCGTTCGAAGCCCTTGGAAAAGTGGAGGAGGCCCTCCGATCGTTCGGAGCCGCCGCGGAGTCCGATCCCACGTACGGCGACGCCTGGCGAGGCAAGGGACTCCTCGACCTCAAGCTGGGGCGGTTCGTCGAAGCGGCGGACGCCCTCGGCCACGCGACGGAGGCCCGGCTGGAGGACAAGTCCCTCTGGTACATACGCGCCGTGGCCGAGGAACGGGCGGGCCAGCTCGACCCGGCCGTGGAATCGTACGATCGCGCGTTGCGGCTCGATGCCCGAGATCCGGCCACGTGGGCGAGCAAGGGCCTCGCCCTCCTGCGGTTGAAGCGGTTCGACGATGCGCTCAAGTCGTTTGACGCGGCCCTCGCCCTGGACCCGGCCTCGGAGGCCGCCGCGACGGGAAAGCGACACGCCGAGGAACGGATCCACATCGCCACAATCGAAGGCTTTGCGGAAGCGGTCGTCCGGTTCGAGAAGCATCTCGATCGCCCCGCGACCCGGGACGAGGTGTTCCGGTATTGCTCCGTCCCCCTCGAGCATCTGGACGAGGTGGTCAAGTACGTGAACGAGCCCGCGCCCCTCGCGCCGGACCGCATCGAAGCGGACGAACTCCGGAAGTACGAGGCGGTCGGCGCCGCGGTGCTCCAACATGTCGACAACGCCCAGACCCTGGAGTCGTTGCGCCTCACGGATGTGAGCGCGGTCCTGCCCCACGTCGACCTGGAGGAAGCGCGAACGATCTGGGGCTACATCGACTGGATCCGGGACGCGCCCCTCGAGCCGACGCCGGAATGGCACAACGACGACCTGATCCGGCAAGCGATGGATCTGCCCAAGGAGGAATGGAACCTCGTCGACTTGGCGAGGGAGCTCCACCTCGGTCCGTTCGAGGCGAAGAAGCTCGAGGTCTCCCTGAGGATCTTCGAGGGAGGCGGGTACAAGATCACGACGAAGGCGACGCCGGAGCCGAAATCACGGAAGTCGAGGGCGGAGACCCACGTCGTCCCGACGAAGAAGGGAGGTGCGGAGGATGAGGAGGCTGACGAGGATGAGGTCGAATCGGAGGACCGGAAGCCTGCGGCCCCAAAGACGGCAGCGTCGACGTCAACGGAACCCGCCCCGACCAAGTGCGCCACCCACCACGCGCCGGGCCTCGAGCGACATGCCTGCGGCGCTTCGTTGTGCCGGGCATGCTTGGATGCCGGAGGGGTGTGCGCCGAGTGTCATGCTCCGCTGACGAACGTCGCGGAACGAGAGGCGCGGAAGAAGGACCGACAAGAGGATTTCGGTCGTCTCTGAGGTCCGTCCGGTCGTCGGAAGATCGGGAGGCCCGACCGGCGGACGATCCGCACGAAGGGTCACTCGAAGGTCCAGTGGTCCCGCTCTCGGAGGAGCTCCCGGAGGAGACGGACCGCCTTCGACCGCTCGACTTGCATTAAGTACGCGCCCAGGTGTTTGCAGAGCAGCCGGCCCACCGCGCGATTGGTCCGGAAGTCAACGCAGTCGTGCTCGATCCGTTTCTCCCTGCGATCGATCCGAATCGAGTAGTCCTTCACGCGCCCGGTAAACAGCGTCTCCGTCTCTTTGTCGACCGAAACGACGGAGGGATCGATTCCCTTCGCCGAAGAGAGACGGTTCGTCCCCAGGAATATGGGGAGGAGTTCCTCGAAACCCATCTTGTCGATGTCTTTGTTCAAGGGCACATCAGCCTGGATCGTGCCCGCCTCGTCCTCGATCTTCCCTCCGCGGATTTTCACCGCGACGCCGAAGCGCTCGAGCGCTTCGTTGATTTTCTTGTCCATGTACGCCTGCTCCTCCGGCGTGTACTTGACCCGGTTCCGGGGCTCATTGAAATATCGGCGGGCGGCCCGTGCATGGAGCGGCGTGTGGACCGGATACATCCAGTTCGCCGGATCCGCGTACTTCTTCGGATCCTTCGGGTAGCCTTCCGGAGGACCGAGGCGTCCGTCCCGCTTGCGGGTCGGCTTAACGGCTCGGGGCATCTCGATTCAGTAGGAACCGAGGCGAGATAAAGCTGCAATACCCGGGAATAGCCTGCGGACGGTGGTTCATGCCTTCGCGACGCGAGCCCCCCTTGGGTCGACCGCGATGGTTAACATGTTAACCGCATTCTGGAGGGCGGTCCGATGGCCTCCCGTCCCCTCAAGATCGTCGGCCTTGGCGATTCCACAACGGCAGGGACGCCCGGGTTCCGATCCCCGTTGGAAGCCCCTCCGGATGGCGCCGGGAATCGCGAAAGCCAGTACGCGCATTGGATGATGCGCTCCCGTCCGGAGTGGGCGGTCCTCAACCGAGGCATCAACGGGCAGACCGCGACGGAGATCCGCGAGCGTTTCGGGCGGGACGTTCTATCAGAGAGACCGGCCTACGTGATTGTCCTCGCGGGCGTGAACGACATCTATGGTGGGGCATCGGCCGAGGCGGTCGAGCGAGAATTGGCGGCGATGTACGCCGACGCGCTGGATGCGGGGATCGTCCCGGTGGCCGCGTCGGTCCTCCCGTACGACGGGGCGACGGGCCGGGCGACCGCCGCGATCTTCACGTTGAACCATTGGGTCGAATCCCTGGCGAAGGTCCTCCACATTCCGTTCTGCGACACCCACGCGGCTGTCGCGGATCCCGTGAAACCGGATCGCCTTCGCGGGAGCCCGGACGGGCTCCACCCGGACGTGGACGGCTACCGACGAATGGGAGAGGCGCTGATCAAGACGATCGAGGACCACGGCGCTCGGGCGACGAACCGATGACGAAGGGTCGGCTCGCGCCGCGGGGTTCATTCGCTCTTCCGTCCGCGGAGGAAGCCCCAGGCGTAGCCAACAATCCCTAGGAGGATCGCAACGACCAACATCGTCCATGCGAGGGCGGAGCTTCCAAGACCGCCAAGGGGAGTCGAGGCGGTCTCTCCAGGAGGGGCGGCGGACTCGAATGCGATTCCATTCGATGGGCTCCCCTGGCCCGACGAATCGACGATCACGATCCAAACCTGGTACTGCGTGGCGGGGCGGAGCAGAACGTCCGTGCGGACGGTGGTGGGCGCAAGCCGAACCGTCACATTGCGGGCTCCGTCGGAAAGCCACAGTTCGAGGTGGTCCACATCCGGATCGACGGCCCCGATCCAAGTGAGGGTGGCCCGGTCGTGTCGGATTCCCTCCGCGGGCTCGAGGACCAGCGGATGAGGACGCAGGTCCACGAAGAGATTCGTCCGGAGGGACGGCGTGCCCACGAACGATCCGATCTCCGCGAAATCCATGTGGTACAGCTCGATGCTGAGCGCGTAGACCGTCAACGCGAGGGACATCTCGTACGTGAAGGTCGTGTTCAGGGAAGATTCCCCGACGCTGCCGAGCCCGTCCTCCCCATGGACAAGGATTCGCTGCGCGCCCCAGGCGGACCAGGCAATCTCCCGCGGCGACACATCCGCGAGGTCGGACTCGACGTGGCTCGTGGAGTTCACCGACGTCACCAGGTCGATGGTCAGGTCCACGATACCGAGGGTCACGGTGGAGATTCCAGGAACGTAGAACGAACTCTTTCCGAGCGGCGTCGTGTTGAACACGGGCAGGCCGACGTCTACGCCGCCAAGGACCAGGACGATTGTGCAAGGACCCGCGGACGCCGCGAGCGTGGAGCGCATGCTACCATTCGCGAGGACCGTCACGGGCTCGCCGGACGCGTTCAGGTTGCAGGAGGCCCGCACCGCGGCGACGTTCGGGATCACGTCCTTCTGGGGGACCTCGAAGTGAATGTCCGCGTATACGAAATCGGGGATCGGGGTCGCCGACGCCGCGAAGGGCGTGCACGCGACGACGATCAGGACAAGCGCGGAGAAGACGAGGGCCTTCGTTGTCTCCCTCCTCGAATAACCAGTGCCTGTCGCGGATAATGAATGTGATGGAGGAACTCCGCGGCTACGCGCGCCGAACCGGGACCGTCGGGGCGACGGGCTCCCAGAACTCCTTCCGGGTATCGCGGAGAGTCGGCCGGAACATCCGGGCCGTTTTGACGTCCCGAAGATCGAGATCGGCGACGACGGTCGACTCGACGAAGTCCTCCGCTTTCCCAAGGTCCTCCCCACGCGGTCCGATCGCTTGGGTCCCGCCTTGGAAGACGACGTTCAGCTCCGTCCCGACCAGGTTCGCGTATAGGATCGGCAAGGCATTTTCGATCGCGCGCGCCGGCAGGATCCGGTCGAAGAACGGTTTCGATGTGGACGGAGAGGCGCTGATGATCGCGAGGAGCTCGGCGCCTTCGAGGGCGTACGCCTTCGCGATCTCCGGGAAGAAAGTGTCGTAGCAGATCATCAACCCGATTCGGCCGATCTTCGTGTCGACGAGGGAGAGTCGATCTCCGCGCCCGAAATACAAGCCTTCCTCGAACGGGCCGAAGTTCGCGAGGTACACCTTCCGGTAGGCGGAGACCTTGCCGTCCGGCGCGACGAGGACGGAGGTATTGTAAAGGCGCTTCGTGTCCTCCTCCCGTTCGGGCATGCCGACCACGATGTGTGTGCCGTGCTCCTGCGACATCGCCTGGAGCGACCGGACGGACGGCCCGTCGATCGGCTCCGCGAGCTGCGCGAACGCATCGCGGGCCATGTATCCCGAGAGGTACAATTCCCCCGCCAGGAAGAGGTCTGCCTTCGCCGCGGCAACGGCCTTTTCCAGGTTCCTGAGGTTCCTCGCCTTGTCGCCAATCGCGGGATCGAGCTGAGCGAGGGCCGCCTTCACGTCGTGCCTCGTCGTCCGCAAGGGACCGAGCGCGAGAAAAACCTTCGCCTGCAGCGTTCGAAGTACGCCAGCGCGACATGACAATCGGCGCCGAAGTGGATCAAAGTAGCGCATGCATGGGTCGCTGCAATGGCCGTATCTGCCTACCCGCTTCCCCTCCCCCCGATGGTCTCTGGGAACCGCGCAACCTTTATGTCGGTCCCACCGTTAGCGCGTGCCCACGCTCCCGTAGTCTAGTGGCCAAGGATAGAAGCCTCTCGAGCTTCTGACACGGGTTCAAATCCCGTCGGGAGCA
>Ga0184639_10000276_pt1 | contig 18892 bp, 17 predicted proteins | sample PLM31_170_b2_FD_133155 | JGI IMG/M metagenome (GOLD analysis project Ga0184639, IMG submission 133155) | Groundwater sediment microbial communities from an aquifer in East River, Colorado, USA - PLM3-1_170_b2 | ecosystem: Environmental > Terrestrial > Soil > Riparian zone | place: USA: East...
ATCCTTCGGCAGATCGTTGAACAGGGCAGCCTGCTCCTTCCACAGCTCGTTCGCGGTGGTGGTCGCATCGGTGAAGCGACCGCGCAGCTCCTCCGCGTACTTGAGGCTGTCCTTCGCATTGGCCGCCCCCAGTTCGAAGGCGCTCTCCAGCAACCTCTTCCCCTGAGACTGGGACACGGCGAACCCCTCGAGCGCCATCGAGACGCTGTCGGACAACAACTGCTGGACTGGAACACTGAAGGCCTGAACCTGCGTTGCGTTACTCATCGAACATCCCTCCTTGTCATCTGCCCGACTTTTTCAAGCTCGTGCGAACCACTCGCAGAACCTCTCGGGCTTCTCTTCACTATGACCACAATATAACGCGCTGCATTATCCTTGTCAAGCATTTTTTTATGCATCGCGTTATTTTCTATAAGTAAAGTAAAATAAACGATTAATTGATGTATAATTGGCGGGTTGGCTGCTCTTTAGCCCCCATTTCAGACTGGAAGACAGTCCATCGGCCCTGTGGGCGGCAAAAATTGTCTTGACCACTTCTAGGGCGGTATACTATGGTTGCGCCGCTCGTGTCGCACGCTCTGCTCCTGCTCGGAAGGAAGGCCCGTTCACAGTCTACTCTCAACCCGCTTCATCTCAGCGTGGAGATACCATGAGCGAAACCGGGCTGCCGAGACCCGATGAGCTGACTGCACAGCTGCAGGAGGAGACCATCAAAAACCTCCAGCGGATTTCGAAAGGCATGGATCTGCTCTACCGCCCCAGAGAGCCACGGCTCGGGCAAACCCCTAGAGAACTGATCCACAAGAAGAATAAGACGGCCCTCTACCGCTACGGTCATGCCGCCGACCGACGCCATGCGGTCCCCGTCCTGATGATCCCCAACCTGGGGATCAGCCGGCCATATATCTTTGACCTGTACCCCGGCAGCAGCTTCGTCGAGTATATGATTCAGCAGGGATTCGATTTCTACCTGCTGGATTGGGGCGTGTTCGGCGACGAGGACAACGGCCTGACGTTTGACGAGTGCGTCACGCAGATCCTGCCGGTCATGGTGCGAAAGGTGCTAAGGGCGTCCAGCATCCGCCACGTGACGCTGCTCGGCTACTGCATGGGAACGCCGCTCGCCGCGTGCCACGCGGCGCTCTACCCGGAGCCGGTGAAGAACTTCGTCAACATGGCTGGGCCGATCGACTTCAGGAATTCTGGGCTCTTCACCACTTGGCTGAACAAGAAGCATTTTGATATCGACAAGTTGGTCGACACCTTCGGCAGCATGCCGTCCGATATGGTTCGCGTCGGTTTCAAGATGTTGAAACCGACCATGGACTTGACGACCTTTTCCAATCTCTGGTGGAACCTGTGGGACGACAAGTACGTCGAAGGATTCGTAGCCCTGAACAAATGGGCAAATGAGTTCACCCCCCTCCCTGGCGAATTCATGCGGCAGTGGGTGAAGGAATTCTATCAGGAGAACAAGCTGGTCAAGGGGGAGCTGATCCTCGGGGGGAGGCCGGTCGATCTCTCCACTATCCGCTGTCCATTGCTGGTCATCGGAGCCAAGCAAGATTACATCGTCCCGCTTGAGTGCGCGAGGGCCCTGATCGACGTGGTCTCGAGTGCCGACAAGGAATTTCTTGAACTGCCGGGCGGCCATATCTCCCTGATCGCCGGGCGGGGCGCCAAACTCCACGTCTGGCCAAAGGTCAGCGCCTGGATCGCGTCCCGATCACAGGACGTCTGAACAGCATCACGATCTCGTGCCACCAAGTTAGGGCGAAATAGTTGGAGGAGCACGAGCTGACCCACCACAGCATCGATACGGGAGGAAACAACCCCATGGCTGACGGACCGATGAACCAAGATCTCTTGTCGATGTGGACACGCTCTATGGATCAAGGGATGGAGGCCTGGCAAAGGCTGGTCGGTCAGCCCCAGACGCCGGACATTTCCCAGTTCTGGAGACCGATGTTTGGCCAGAGCATGGATATCTGGACCCAGATCCTCAAGCAGGGCGCGACCAGCCCTGATATCCTGGTCCAGTGGAAAAGGTTCTTGGACGACTCTGTCGAGGCCTGGTCAAAGGTCCTGGGACAGGTGATGGAGACCGAGGGGTTCTCCGCAGCCATGGGAAAGTTTCTGGACCAGTATTTGAACACAGTCGGTCCCATGCGGAAGAGTCTTCAGACATCGAACGAGGAGTTCCTGCGAACGATGAATCTGCCATCCCGCAAGCAGGTGACCGACCTTGCTTCTCAGATCGTCTCGCTTGAGACGCGTTTGGAGACTCTGGAGGAGCGGATCGAGGACCTCGTCGAGGGCATCTCCCGGCTCGAGTCTCTGGTCAAGCGGACTACGGACACCTAGGGCAGTCCACCGGGTGCCCATGACATTGGCGCGCCACGTTCGTGAAGGAGTGCAAGGATGGAACGGTCAGGTCAGGATCTTATGGAATTCGCCAGGCAGGCCTTCCAATCGACGCTCGAGGCGGCTTCCAAGGTGCAACAACAGACCCACAAGATTATGGAAGAGTTGATCAGACAGGGGGCGATGGCCCACGAGGGCGGGAAGCGTCTTCTCACAGACTGGGTCGAGCAGTCCAGCAAGCAGATGCAGGAGTTTCAGAAGGCGGCGGCTGAGGGGTTTCGGAAGTGGGAGGGGGAGGCCACAAAGCGTCTCTCGGCCATCAGTCCTGCGACGAAGCAAGAGGTAGAAGAGCTGCGGCAGCGTGTCGATGAACTGGCCAGAAAAGTCGATGCGCTCGAGCGCCGCTAGGCGAAGTTAATTGGACCGGCATCAGTGTCCCTCCAAGTTACTCCCCCCCCAAGTCGGTGAACACAATGCCGGGCCAAGAAACGAGCTTAGCAAGGCGCGGCGACCGGGGCCGAACGAGGCGTACGCTATTAGGTACGTCGTCCCGGTCCGTGAGCCCGTCCCGGGATCGCGGACAGGGAGTGCCCCGAAGCCAGCACCGCCGCTAGGCGAAGTTAATTGGACCGGCATCAGACGTACAAGCCTCCGTTGACGCTCAGCTCATGCCCCGTGATGTAATCGCCGTCTGAAGAGACAAGGAAGACGACGGCCCCAGCCACCTCCTCCCCCCTTCCGAAACGCCCGAGCGGGATCTGGGAAACCACCCGCTCCTTGGCCTTCTCGGGTATGGCCCCTACCATCTCAGTCTCGATGAAGCCAGGGGCCACCGCATTGACTGTAATCCCCTTACGCGCCAGCTCCTTGGCCAGGGTCTTGGTCATGGCCATGACACTCGCTTTCGACGCGGCATAGTTGGCCTGGCCAAAGTTGCCGATCTGGCCGATGACCGAGGTGATGTTGACGATGCGGCCCCACCCTTTCTCAATCATTCCGTCAAGAAACACTTTGGTGCAGTTATAGACTCCATCAAGGTTGACAGACAAAACCTTGCGCCATGTCTCGTAGGTCATCTTCAGGAAGGTCTTATCGCTCGTGATTCCGGCGTTGTTGACCAGGATATCGACGACTCCGAGGCTGGCCGTCACGGCGTCTTTCATCCTGACGGCATCCGCGTAGGAACTCACATCAGCCTGGCAGATGAATGCCCTGCTGCCGATCTTCTCAACCAGCCTCGCGACGTCCCTGGCCGCCTCCTCGCTGGACTGATAGTTGATGGCGACCTTAGCCCCCTCTGTCGCCAGTGCCAGCGCTATGCTCTTCCCGATCCCCCGTGAGCCTCCAGTGACCAGTGCAGTCCGTCCTTTCAGTTTCATCGCCAACCCCGCTCTCCTCCGTCCGTGCTCAGCGCAGGGACCTCCTTTGGATGGGGCCAGGCCGAGATGACACCCTTGGGAAGGCCACCTTGAGGCTCGGGATGAGAGGTGGGGTCCTCAATCGGAACCTGCGATCCATTCCGAACCACAGGCTCGCTTGGCATCGATGTTCGCATGCCCGACGGTCCACAGGGAGTCTTCGGCGCTGGGGGCGGATCGCTAGTGCCGTTCCAATGAACTTCGCCTAGCGGCGAGGCTTCACCCCAGAGCGCTCCCTGTCCGCGATCCCGGACCGGGCTCACGGACCGGGACGACGTACCAGACAGTGTACGCCGGGTACCCGCGAAGTGGGTGCGGCCCTGAGGTCCGCGCCTTGCTATGCTCGTTTCTTGGCCCGGCACAGTGTCCCACCAAGTTAGGGGGAAATAGTTGGAGGACCACTAGTTAAGGTGACGGACAGGAGTCACGCATCGAAGTCGTGGAAGTTCATAATACGCCATGCACCACCTATTTTCTCGACCGAGAGGAGCGATCGCTTCTTCAGGATCGGGACTCCTCGTCCCTTGATGTCCAAATCATACATGAAGAAATGACGCTCTCCCTCATTCCGTTTCTCGAGCAGCCGATACGCGACCTCTCGCCGCTTGTCCCCCGCGCCGCCACTGGCACCTTGCACGAGCAATTGTTCCTGCTCGATCTTCCTGGTTGCCAATCCGTCGGTAAATGGCTTTGCGCCCGCCAGGTCGGCCCTCACGTAGTAGTAATCGATGAATCTGGAGGCGGTCGCCTCAGCATCCGAGGCCTTGCCGCACGAGGGCAAGAACGCGGCGGCCCCAAGGAGGAAGTAGGCCAGGATGCGGCGGCCTCGTCTTGGTGGGGTGCCCCGCTTCAGATAGGCCTCGGGAAGATGGAGGAACCGTTCGAAGGTGACGCCTTGCTCTCGAATCCGCTGTTCGATAAACAGTTGAGCGTAATAATCCAGGATCTCATCCGGGATTCGACCCATCGCCTGCGGCCCCTTAAAGGCTGGCCTTATCGATCTTGACCTTGGCCCGCGCCCGCACCTGCCTGAGCCAGTCGGCAAACACCTGGTCCCGCTTCCGGTTCACAAGGCTACGGTTGAAGACCGTCTTCTCCCGCTCGTACGCCGCGGCGTCCGGGTCCTTTCGGTCGATCACCCGGAGAAGGTAACTTGCCTTCGCCCCCTGGATCACGGAGCTGATCGCGCCTTTCTCCAGCACCAGGGCTGCCTCCTTAAAGCTGTCATGGTCCGGCACCCGCTTGACCTCCTGCTCCGATGTAAAGAAATCCGTAGAAACCACCTTGAGGCCGGACGCCTTGACGATCTCCTCCCAAGGTTTTCTCGCGTTGACGAGGCCGGAAAGTCGCTGAATGGTCGCCAGCTCCCCTTTCGGGTCTGAGAACAAAAGATACTCCACTTTCACAGAGCCCCGGCTAAGTCGAAAGACCTCCCAGGCTTCATCGGGGAGGAGATTGACCGACCCTTTCACCCACTGTTCCACCTTGCGGAGCATCAGGTCCTGACGGAGCCCGTCCTCGAATTTCTCCGGGCTTACCCGCGCCGACTCCAGCGCGCGGAGGTACCGCTCGCGGCTGAAGCCCTTCTGGTCGTTAAAGGCAGGCATGCCCGTGATCTCGGCGGCCAGCTCATCGGGGGCGATGAGGAGGCCCAGTCGCCTCGCTTCGCGCAGGATGAGGTGACGGGAGATGAGGCTCTCCACGATCTGTCCCTTCACGTTCACGCGCTCGAGGATCTTCTCGTCGAACTTGTCCCCCAGCGCCTGCTGGTACTGTTGGTACTGAAGCCGAAATGCCTGCTGATACTCCGCGTACGGGACCTTCTCGCCCTCGACAGTTGCAATGGCATCAGCCCCGAGGCCGCCTGATGTCGAGCGGTATCCCCACACGAGGAAGGTGGTCCCGATAAACGCAAAGATCAACACCCACAGGGTGACGCTCAACGCCTTCACATGTCCCCGCATCTGCTTCAGCACAGCCACCTCCACGCCAGTCCGGGCACTGATCTTGCATGATAACTGATTACCGGAGCCGGCGCAATCCTATTTTTCCGCCCTATTGACACCCCAGAAAATCCTTGTATACTGCTGTCAGATATGCTACAAGAAGTCCCTTGACAAGGGGACGTAGCCCGCCTTGTAACAGACGTCGAAAAAGGAGCTACCCATCATGATTTTCGACTGGCTGTTCGGCATGTTCTCCAGCGATCTCGCGATCGACTTGGGGACGGCCAACACCGTGATCTACGTCAAGGGGAAGGGGATCGTCCTGAGCGAACCCTCGGTGGTGGCGATCAAGAAGGGGACGAACATGGTCCTCAGGGTGGGACGCGAGGCCAAGGAGATGCTCGGCCGGACCCCTGGCAACATCGTGGCCATCCGCCCCCTGAAAGATGGAGTCATCGCCGACTTTGACATTACGGAACAGATGATCAAGGCGTTCATGGTCAAGATTCACAATCGGAAAACCCTGGTCCGGCCCAGGGTCGTGATCGGCGTTCCCTCGGGGATCACTCAGGTCGAGAAACGCGCCATCCGCGATGCTGCGGAGCAGGCCGGGGCGCGAGAAGTCTACCTGATTGAAGAGCCGATGGCGGCGGCGATCGGGGCCGGGCTTCCAGTCCAGGAGCCGTCTGGCAGCATGATCGTTGACATCGGGGGGGGCACAACCGAGGTGGCGGTGATCTCCCTCGCGGGCATTGTCTACGCTCAGTCGGTCCGGATCGCCGGGGACGAGATGGACGAGGCGATCATCCAGTATTTGAAGCGGAAGTACAACCTGCTCATCGGCGAACGAACCGCGGAGAGCACCAAGATCCAGATCGGATCGGCGTATCCCTTTGACGAACCACGGAAGATAGAGATCAAAGGGAGGGACTTGGTGGAAGGCATCCCCAAGACGATCTTGATCAACGACAGCGACATCCGAGAGGCCCTCCACGATCCGATCTATGCCATCGTGGACGCCGTCAAGACAGCGTTGGAGCGAACACCCCCAGAGCTGGCGGCTGACATCGCCGAGAAGGGGATCGTGATGGCCGGCGGCGGCGCGTTGCTTCACGGGCTTGACGTCCTGATCTCACTTGAGACACACCTCAAGGTGCGCGTGGCTGACGACCCGCTCTCTTGCGTCGTCCTCGGGATAGGGAAGGCGTTGGACGAGCTGGATCTCCTGAAGACCGTCTGTACCGAGGCGTAAAGGACGCCGCCCGAATCCACGTCCAATCCTTAGGCCGAGGATGCGCGGCAGAGTAACTGCCTGCAGGAAAGGAGACATTCGCGACGGCAATGACCCGGCTCCTTCTGCGATATCGCCGGACACTGATCCTGTCCAGCGCCCTTCTCGTGTCGTTTGTCCTGATGACCCTCCAGGTCCGCAGCCACAGCGCTCTCACCGACCAGACCAAGCGAATCCTGCTCACCTCCGTCTCCCCGTTCTTGCACATCGCCTCCGTCAGCAAGGCCGCGGCTGTTTTTGTCTGGAATGAGTATATCGACCTCCGCCGAGTTCGCCGCGATAATCATCTCATGAAAGAAGAGGTCCGACAGCTCCGAGCGCAGGTGGGAGAGCTACGCGAAACATCGCTTGAAAACTATCGGCTGGCCCATCTTCTGGAGATGAGGAGCCATGCGGGAGTGGAGGCGGTAGCCGTCAAGGTGATCGGTAAGGACGTCACAAACTGGTTCAGAACGATCCTGATCGACAGGGGGACGAACGCGGGGATCGATCGCTACATGACAGTCGTCGCCAGCGAAGGACTGGTCGGTCGGGTGGTGGATGTATCGGCGCTGTCGGCTCGGGTTCAGCTCATGACCGACCCGGAAAGCGCGGTGGGGTGTCTCGTCCAGCGAAGTCGTGTCACGGGGGTCGCCACGGGAAGCCAGGGAGGAACTGTCCAGATCAAGTATCTCCCCCAGATGGCAGACGTGACCGTGGGCGACCGGATCATCACCTCGGGAATGGGTGGCACCATCCCCAAGGGGATTCCACTGGGCAGGGTGATCAGGTCGAGCCGACCGAATGGTGCTCTGTTCCAAGAGACTGAGGTCCAGCCCCTGGTGAACTTCTCACGGCTGGAGGAGGTGCTGGTCCTGAAAAAGCCACCCGCAAACGATCTGGCGTGGTGAGGTGGGGGAGCGGCTCCCGTGACCGCCTTCCTGCTCGCCCTGCTAGGGGTGTGCCTCCTACAGCCCACGCTGGTCCCTCGCCTGGCGATCGGTGGCATCCAGCCTGACCTCTTCCTGGTCCTTGCCTTTGCGCTGAGCCTTTCTGTGGGGGCCGAGATGGCGACGGCCGGCGGCTTCCTCATCGGGCTGTACCAAGACACCCTCTCCGGCGCTCCCCTGGGCCTCAACGCATTTACACTCAGCCTGATCGGATTCCTGGTCAGCCGGCTGAGCCGGCAGCTTGGGACGGCCCAGTTGCCGGCGCGATTCATCCTGCTCTTCCTTGCCGGGATCGTCTCGGGCCTCATCACCCTCCTTGTTCTCCGCTTCTTCCAGGTTCACCGTCCCCTTTCCGTCAGCTTCTTCTGGACCGTGCTGCCAGCAGCCTTCTACACCGCCACCCTGGGGGTCGGGCTGCTCGCCATCCCGAAGCTCAAGACGATCAGTGGAGCGAACTGGTGAGCCGGGATCGTGACGCCCCGAATCCGCTCGCGCCCTACCAGAACCGGATCAGGATCGCGACCTTCCTGATCTCCGGGGCGATCCTGATTCTGCTTCTCCGCCTCTGGCATCTGCAGATCCTGCAAGGCGATCGCTTACTTGTGCTCTCCATCAACAATCGTCTTCGGATACGGCCTGTCGAGGCGCCCCGAGGGTTCATTCTCGATCGACACGGAGAGATCATCGTCGAGAACAGAGCGTCTTTCGACCTCTATGTCACGCCGGAGGACATGCCGCACATCGAGGAGGTCACGCGCCGGCTTGGCGAAATCCTCCAGGTGTCAGCGGAAGAGGTGCGGCAACGCCTCTCGCAGCGCCAGGCGCTCCCCTCCCAGCCGGTCCTGCTGCGAAAGGGAATCGACGAGCGAACCGTGGTGGCGATCGAGGAGCAGAAGGCTGACCTGCCAGGGGTGAGTCTTCGAGTCAGGCCAGTTCGGGCCTATCCCGAGGCCGGGTCGGCTGCCACGCTCTTGGGCTACGTCAGCGAGGTAAGCGACGCCCAGTTGCAGTCCAAGGAGTTTCACGACTTCCGTCCGGGCGAGACGATGGGGCAGGCGGGCATCGAGCGGAGGTATGACGCCTTCATCCGGGGGATCGACGGCGGGGAACAGGTTGAGGTGGATGCCAGGGGAAAGGCGATCCGGCTGGTCCAGCGGGTCGAGCCACGCTCGGGATTCAACCTCCATCTCACTCTGGACCGGCGTCTTCAGCGGGCCGCCGAGGAGTCGCTCCGGGGCAAGAGCGGCGCGGTCGCGGCCATGAATCCGTCCACCGGCGAAATCCTAGCCATGGTCAGCCAGCCATCGTATGACCCGAACCAGTTCTCTCAGCGAATGACCCCGGAGCAATGGCGGGCGCTGGCCTCGGATCCCAAGCACCCCATGCAGAACAGGGGACTCCAGGGACAGTACGCCCCGGGTTCCGTCTTCAAGCTGGTGACGGTCCTCGCCGCCCTCGAAAAGGGCGCCATCACTCCTGATACGAAGTTCTCCTGCAACGGCTCATTCAACCTTGGTTCCCACACCTTCCACGACTGGAAGAAGGGTGGCCATGGGACCTTGAATCTCCGGCAGGGGATCGCCAACTCGTGCAACATCTACTTCTACAACACAGCCCTCAAAACAGGCATAGAAGAGATCGCCCGAGTGGCGCGCGAGCTAGGGCTCGGCGCGCCCCCCGGAATGGGTCTGGACGATGAGGCGAGAGGCGTCATTCCATCGCTTGAGGCTCGACAGCGGGTCGCCGGCGGCTGGTATCCCGGCAGCACGGTGATGGCTGGGATCGGGCAGGGGATGATCACCGTCACGCCGATGCAAGTGCTCGGGATGGTGTCCGCCATCGCGAACGGAGGGACCATCTACCGGCCCTGGGTGGTCAAGAGGGTGGAAACACTGGACCGAGAGGTGATCGAGGAATATGGGCCAGAGATCGTCCACAAGGTGAACGTCAATCCTGACCACCTGGCCATTGTTCGGCAAGGGATGCAGTCGGTGGTGAGCGAGGGGACAGGAGGCCGCGCAAGGATCCCCGGGCTGGCAGTAGCCGGAAAGACGGGAACCGCGCAGGTAATCCGGAAGGGCGGCACGCTCAAGGGAACGCATCGGGACCACGCCTGGTTCGTCGCCTTCGCTCCCGCGGACGACCCCCAGATTGCCGTCGTCGTGCTGGTCGAGCATGCGGGGTTTGGCGGAGCGGTCGCTGCCCCGATTGCCAAGAGCGTCCTCGAGGCGCGGTTCAAGCCCAGCGAACGACCCGCGCTGGTCCAGGCGCCCGGTCCAGACCCAGCCGAGGGTGACTGAGGGGGCCCGGAATATGGTGATCGAACGACGCGTTCTTCTTGCCTTTGACTGGCGACTGGCAGGTTCCGCCGTCCTGCTGACGGCCCTGAGCGTTCTGCTGATGTATACGACCAGCGGCACGACTGCCTCTCTCCTTCGCAGATCGCTCTACGTCAAGCAGGCAACCTGGGGCCTGCTGGGGTTGGGCGCGATCCTCACGCTGTGCAGCCTGCACTACCTGACAATCGCACGACTCGCCTATTTCCTCTATGCCGTGAACCTTGCTGCCCTGATCCTGGTGGCCCTGCTCGGCCGGTCAGGCCTTGGCGCTCAGCGCTGGCTGAGCTTCGGGCCATTCGGGTTTCAGCCCTCTGAGTTCATGAAGCTGTCGCTCATCGTCCTGCTCGCCCGCTACTTTGAGGATCGCAAGGACGAGCTGGATAGACCGCGAGTCTTCATCCTCCCGATTCTCCTGATCCTCTTTCCTGCGGCCCTGGTCCTGCGGCAGCCGGATCTCGGCACCGCGTTGATGCTTGTCTTCACCTCCATGTGCATCCTCCTGCTGGTGGGTTTCAAACTCCGCCACTTCATCATTGTCGGCGCGACCATCTCCGCCATCGCCCCCCTCCTCTGGAGCTTCCTGCGTGACTACCAGAAGAGTCGGTTCCTGGTCTTCATCGATCCCAGCCGGGATCCGATGGGCGCCGGCTATCATATCGCCCAGTCCAAGATCGCCGTGGGATCGGGGGGACTGTTCGGAAAGGGATGGATGGCGGCGACGCAGAGCCAGCTCAACTTCCTGCCGGCGAACCACACCGACTTCATCTTTGCGGGCCTTGCAGAGCAATGGGGCTTTGTCGGCTGCCTCGGCTTGCTGCTGTTATATGCCTACCTCTTTTCAAAGGGCCTGCGGCTGGTGCGGGACGCCCGCGACCTGTTCACGATGGTCACCAGCTTCGGCATCGTGAGCATGATGGCGCTGCAAGTCCTGATCAACATCGGGATGGTGACCGGGATCATGCCGGTGGTTGGCATCCCCCTGCCTCTTCTGAGCTACGGCGGCTCTTCCATGCTGATGAACATGACCGCCGTCGGTCTCCTCGTCAACATTCACATGCATCGCTTCATGTATTGAGCGGCGACGGAAGTCTTGACAGCCACCCTCCCTCGCTGCTATCAAGAACAGGGTAGAGGGTCTAGAGAAAAGCGCATCGTCCACCTCTGGGTCTGTACCCTAGACCCTACACCCTCTACCCTGGAGTACAGGGATGAGCTATAAGGACACGCTGAACCTCCCCAAGACCACGTTCCCGATGAAGGCGGATCTTCCCACTCGCGAGCCGGCCATCTTGGCACGGTGGGAGGCCCAGCACCTGTACGACCGGCTTCGAGAGGCACGGGCCGGCCGGGACATCTGGATCCTGCATGACGGCCCGCCCTACGCGAACGGCCACATCCACATCGGCCATGCCCTCAACAAGATCCTCAAGGACTTGGTGGTCAAGTCCAAATCGATGGTCGGGTACGACGCGATCTACGTGCCGGGATGGGATTGTCACGGACTCCCCATCGAGCACCAGGTCGATAAGGAGCTCGGCGACAGGAAGGAGCAGGTGTCGGTCGTTGAGAAGCGACAACTTTGTCGCCAGTACGCCGCCAAATACATCGACATTCAACGAGAGGAGTTCAGGCGTCTGGGGGTCTTCGGCGACTGGTCCGATCCCTACCTCACCATGGAGTACGCCTACGAAGCGACCATCGTTCGGGAGCTGGGGAGGTTCTTCGGAACAGGCGGAGTCTACAGAGGGAAGAAACCGGTCCACTGGTGCGCCTCATGCAGGACGGCCCTGGCGGAGGCCGAGGTCGAGTACAGCGATCACACCTCGCCATCGATCTACGTCAAGTTCCCTCTCAGCCCCGCCGCCGCTCGGCGGTTGCCGGCCCTCGATGGGAAACGAGGATTCATCGTCATCTGGACCACGACACCCTGGACGCTTCCGGCGAATCTTGCCATCGCGGTCCATCCCGATGCGCCATACGTGATTGTCGAGTCGGGAGAGGAGGCATTGATCGTGGCGAAGGGTCGCCTCGAGGCCACGATCGAAACCGCCGGACTGACGGACACCCGGGTGCTCCAGGTGGTCCCAGGACACGAGTTGGAAGGGCTCGAGGCCAGGCACCCCTGGATCGACAGGGACTCGAAGATCGTGTTGGCCGACTACGTCACGATCGACCAGGGGACAGGGTGCGTCCACACGGCACCGGGACATGGGGTGGACGACTACGAGACGGGTCTCAAACACGGCCTCGAGGTCTATAACCCGGTCGATGATGCGGGACGGTTCGTCTCGGATCTCGCGCTCGTAGGCGGCCTCAGCGTCTGGAAGGCGAACCCAATGATCACGGCCGAGCTGAAGCGCAATGGGCTCCTCTTGGCAGAGTCGCAACTTGAGCACTCCTATCCTCACTGTTGGCGATGCAAGAGCCCGACGATCTTTCGCGCAACCGATCAGTGGTTCATCTCCATGGACAAGCCGGTCCTGACTGGAGAGGATGGAAGGAGAACAAGCCTGCGGGCCAAGGCCCTGGCCGAGATCAAGCAGGTCGTCTGGATCCCTTCCTGGGGCGAGGACAGGATCAGCAACATGATCGCGTATCGGTCGGATTGGTGCATCTCGCGTCAGCGGGCCTGGGGGGTGCCGATCGTCGCCTTTTACTGCCGGCGCTGCGGCCATGTCTTGGCGGAGCAGCGACTGGCAGAGCACGTCGCCGCCCTCATAGAGCAGACTGGAGCAGACCTGTGGTATGCGAGGGAGGCGTCGGATCTGCTTCCGCCCGGGATGTCCTGTCCGACCTGCGGGGGGACCGACTTCGACAAGGAGCGCGACATCCTGGACGTTTGGTTTGATTCCGGCGTGAGCCACGCGGCGGTCCTCGAGGTCCGACCCGACCAGCAGTGGCCTGCGGCGATGTACCTGGAGGGGAGCGATCAGCATCGTGGCTGGTTCCACAGCTCACTGCTGGCAGCAGTCGGCACCAGGGGGCGCCCGCCGTATCGGTCGGTCCTGACCCACGGCTTCGTCGTGGATGGCGACGGCAAGAAGATGTCGAAGTCGCTCGGCAACGTGGTGGCGCCCCAAGAGGTGATCGACCGCTACGGCGCCGAAATCCTCCGGCTCTGGGTGGCGGCCGAGGACTACCGCGACGACGTCCGGATCTCGGAGGAGATCCTGAGTCGGCTGGCGGAGGGCTACCGCCGGATCCGGAACACCTGTCGGTACCTGCTCGGGAATCTGTACGACTTTAACCCGGTTGGCGATGCGCTCCCGCACGAGAAGCTACCCGAGATCGATCGGTTCATTCTGCACCAACTCCAGCGCCTGATTGAACGGATGTGCCGAGCCTACGGGGAATACGAATTCCATCTCCTGTACCACGGCCTGCACAACTTCTGTGCGGTGGACCTCTCAGCCTTTTACCTGGATGTCCTGAAGGACCGTGTCTATACCTCCGCCCCCCGTTCCGCCGCCCGGCGAGCGGCTCAGACTGCGATGTATGAAATCCTTGACGCGCTCGTCAGGCTGATGGCCCCGGTCCTGTCCTTCACCGCTGAGGAGGTCTGGCAGATGATGCCGAAGAAGGGCGGGGAACCCGAGAGTGTCCACCTAGCCGAATTCCCGCCCGTCCGGTCCGACCTCCTGGATGATGCGCTCGAAGGGCGCTGGGAGGTCTTGCTGAGCGTCAGGGACGAGGTCCTGAAGGTCCTGGAGGCCGCGCGCAAGGCCAAACTGATCGGCACTTCGCTGGAGGCTGGCGTTGAGCTGCTCGCCGATCCAGAGCTGCTGGGACTTCTCACCAGGTATGCGGCGGATCTGCCGACACTCTTTATTGTCTCGGAGGTGAGCCTAGGCAGCCTGGCCGCCACGGAGGCGACCGACAAGAAGGTTGAGGCACGGGTTCGACGGGCCAAGGGGCTCAAGTGCGCCCGCTGCTGGACCTTCAGCGAAGGCGTGGGCCGAACCGCCGGGAATCCTGAGGTCTGCGCCCGCTGCGCCGCTGTCCTCGAAGAGATAGGGTCTAGGGGACAGGGTTAAGGGGATGGACTAAAGGACCAACACTCATGCACTTCGCACTTCGCACTTCGCACTTCGCACCCTCCTCATCCATGCACTTCGCACTTCGCACTTCGCACTTCGCACCCTCCTCATCCATGCACTTCGCACTTCGCACTTCGCACTTCGCATCCTCCTCATCCATGCACTTCGCACTTCGCACTTCGCACTTCGCATCCCGCACGCCGCACTAGACAATGGGTTTCTATGCTGTCGCCCTGGGCATCATTCTGCTCGATCAGGTCTCGAAGATGTACATCCAGGCCACGATCCCGATCGGCCATAGCGTCCCCATCATCCCCGATCTCTTCGCGATCGTCCACGTCCTCAACCCCGGCGCGGCCTTCGGCATCCTGGCCTCGCGATCCGCATCGTTTCGCAACCCCTTCTTCATCGGCATCTCCATCCTGGCCATCGGATTCATCCTTTACTATTGGCACCGGGGACCGGAGGATCAGCCGCTCGCCTCGTTCGCGCTCAGCTTGATCCTTGGAGGCGCCCTTGGCAACCTGACAGATCGGCTCAGGATCGGTATGGTCATCGATTTCCTCGATGTCCACTACTACCAGTACCACTGGCCAGCGTTCAACGTCGCGGACTCCGCCATCACCGTCGGCGTTTCCCTCATGCTGCTGGAGCTAGTCCTCAGCGAACGGCGAGGGCCCGACCGCGAGCCGACCGCATGAGTGAAGAGACTGTCCGCAAGCTGGTGGCGGATGCCACCGCCCGTAACGTTCGGCTCGACCTCTACGTCTCGCGGGCGACCGGTCTGCCACGATCGCAGATCCAGCGACTCATCGAGGCCGGCAGGGTGCTGGTGGACGGCCGTCCCCTGAAGTCCAGCGCCGTCATCCGTCCCGGCCAGCGGATCAACGTCACCATTCCTCCGCCACAGCCATCAGTTCTCACGCCCGAACCGATCCCTCTCGAGATCCTGCATGAAGACCAAGACATCCTGGTGCTGAACAAACCGGCCGGTCTCGTCAGCCATCCGGCCCCCGGTCATCCGGCCGGCACGTTGGTGCATGCGCTGCTCCACCACTGTCCGGACCTGCCCGGCATCGGCGCAGAACGCCGGCCGGGGATCGTCCACCGCCTCGACAAAGAGACGTCCGGGGTGATGGTCGTCGCGAAGACCGACGCGGCCATGGCGTCGCTCGCCGGACAGTTCAAAGGGCGCCGTGTGAAGAAGACCTACCTCGCGCTGGTCCATGGGGAGGTCAAGCAGACAGAGGGCCGCATCGCCACCGAGATCGGCCGGCACATGCATGATCGGAAGCGGATGGCGGTGCAGACCAGGAAGGGGCGGGCAGCGGTCACGACCTACCGGGTGCTGCAGCGACTCGACGGCTTCACGTTGCTTCAGGTCGAACCGGAGACGGGGAGAACCCATCAAATCCGCGTGCACCTGTCGGCGATCGGACATCCTGTCGTGGGGGACAAGGTGTATGGGGGGAGACGGGAAAGGAAGTTCGAGGTGCGAGGTGCGAGGTGCGAGGTGCGGGCGGAGAGGCAGTTGTTGCATTCGTGGAAGCTCGGCCTGTTCCACCCGAGGACCAATGAATGGATGGAGTTCGAGGCCCCACTCCCGGCGGACTTTGCGAGCTGGCTTCACACAGAACCCTCGGTGGACGCCACCCCACCCGGGTCTCCTCCCGCCATCGGCGCAGGCGCGCGTTGACTCTGCCACTGGTCGGTGTTCCGCCACGCCCTCCCAGCCGTCCCTTTACCAGTGGTTCCGAACACATGACGTGCCCTGGATTCCCACCGACTTCCCCTTGACACGACCCGGGGAACCAATAATAATACCGCCGTGGCTATCCCGAGGAAAACGGAACACCGGCGGATGCGGTGTTGCCCCGCCGAGGGGGTGCGCAAGACATCTCGACGCGGGTCTTGGATGGTGAACGCAGGGCTCAAACAGGCAAGGCGATAACCGGAAGACGTAACCACAAGGGAGGATGCAATGACAAGGACAACGACAAAGATAGGGATCGTGGTGAGTGTGCTCGGGTTTGCCTTATGGCTCCTGCCAGCCGTCGGTGAGGCGGTAATTAAAACCGTCTCGTGTCCGTTGGAAACGATCCAAGGCAAGCTGAAGACCCTCAAGCCGGGGGATACCCTTTTGGTCAGCGGCATCTGCAACGAAAACGTGATCATCACCGAAGACCTGCAAAATGTCATCCTGGATGGTCAGGGGATCGCGACGGTCGGCGGTCCGGATGCGACCGCCAGTACCATCGCTGTGAGAGGGAGGGGGATCACGATCCGGAAGTTTTTCAGCATCACCGGCGGTCAGGATGCAATCAGGGTTGATCGGGGCGGAACTGCGACGATTGCCGACAATACGATTCAGAACAGCGGCCGTAACGGCATCCTCGCCACCGAAAACGCCTCTGCCAGGATTGTCAACAACATGATCCAGAATAATCCCGCTCACGGGATCTCCGTCAGTCAAAACTCGTCTGTCCACGTCGGGTTTCTCACGATAGATACCCCCGCCGGTCCGAACACGATCCAGACTAACGGCGCCGTCGGGGTGTTCGTGGGCAACTCTTCGAGCGCTTCTATCGTGAACAATATCATCAGGGACAATTTCGTGGACGGGATCAGGGTGCAGCAGGTTTCGCATGCACAGATTTCGGGCAACACGATCGACGCCAACGGCCAGTCAGGCGTGGTCGTACTGGAGTACTCTGGTGTGAACCTTGGGAGCAGTCCGACGCCGCTTTTTGACGTCCCCAACGCCACCACGATTGGTGATGTGAACGGTCACTTCGGAGTCCATTGCAGGACCGGCGGGTATGCGAAGGGCGACCTCGGGACGCTTAACGGTGGTTTTGGCGATAAGGATATTGAGACGACCTGTATCGACGGACTCTAGCCGTGAGCTCCTAGTCGATCACACCGGCGTCGAGGCAGCTATTACACGCCTGGAAGTCGGGGCTTCTCCACCCGAGGAATCATGCATGGGTGGAGTTCGAGGTTCCTCTGCCGCCAGACTTCACGAACTGGCCTCACGCAGACCTGTCAGCGGACACCACAGGAGAAAGAGAAATTGGGTGAAGCATTTCTGGTGTGAGGTGTCGCAAAATATGCGGGCTCAGCGCTTATATGTCACGCCTCTTGGAAGGCGATACACCTTCAGGGGTGCGACGCGAGCGATCGCATCAAAATCGGTATCCTTATGGAAAAGCTCGACGTCTTCCGCGATGCAAAGAGCAGCGATTAAACAATCTATGGTCTTCCTGACGGTAAGACCTCGCCTCCGACAGGTTCGGTAGATCCGGGCGGCATGTTCGAACGTTGCAAGCTGCTCCATCCGCAGGAGAGGATAGAGAAGGAGAGTGCGTCTTGTTCGCTCAAATTCGGCATCCTCCCGGATCCCCTGAAGGATTTCGCAGAAGATCAGGTCTGTGAGCGCTAACGATCTCCCAGCACTGATGAGCCGTTGGAGGTGGAGATCTTCAGGGGTCTCTGCACCTTGAAAGAAATCGATCCAAACCGTCGTATCGACGACGATCACACCCGCGACCTCCGCATCTCCTCAAGGTCCCCTTCCCACTTCAGCTTCCCTCGGAGCTTCAGGATCTCTTTCCGCTTCTCTGTCTTCAGCAGCTCCTTCAGCGCAAGATGGATCAATTCCTTCTTGGTCTTGCACTCGAAGACCCGCATGCCTTCTTCGACGAGCCCGTCATCCAGATCGATATTTGTACGAGCCATCCTCCTTCCCTCCTTTACCAAACCCAGGCTACCACAAGAAGGTGTATAGAGCAATCAGATTTTGTGTATGGGGAGGGAAGGTGGTGCCGCCTCGGCCCCAGAGGTACGCCCGGGGCGACCCGAGGCTCCAGGATCGCGGCCCGGTCGCAGAGCTGCAGCGTCCGCAAGGGTCGCGCCTCCCGGCTCGCCCCGGCCCGGATGCAGATCCCTACCACTTCACTTCCCATTTAGACCAGGGCGCGCATGCAGCGCGTGCGGGAGGGAAGTTCACAGCACGCCGCTCAAACCTCCTCTCGAACCTCTCAGGACCCCTACAATCCATGATGGCACAAATGCGACGCCCTCGTTTCATTGGCACACCTCTGAGGATCTCAGGAACACGTGGGATACCAAGTATCGCACAAGGCAGGATGCGAGGAGGCATGCTCTTCCATCTTGACAGGTGCCGCCCGGGTGCGGCATGCTCGGAGCCGCCGAGCCGTCGCACGGTCGGCTGCGCGCATCCGGGCCAGGACACGCGCATGCCTATCGCTCAATCAGAGCCGACACGTTCCACTCAGAAAGGGTAAGCATGACGTTGGGCGATTCGAATCAGCCTACGGACTTCATCCGGGCCGCGGTGACAGACGATCTGAACGCGGGCCGCTACGACCGGGTGCATACCCGCTTCCCCCCTGAGCCGAACGGCTATCTGCACATCGGCCACGCCAAGGCCATGTGCATCGACTTTGGCATCGCGGAGGAGTTTGGCGGCCAGTGCAATCTGCGGTTCGACGACACCAACCCGGTGAAGGAGGACGTGGAGTACGTCGAGTCCATCCAGCAGG
>Ga0184639_10000277_pt1 | contig 18887 bp, 17 predicted proteins | sample PLM31_170_b2_FD_133155 | JGI IMG/M metagenome (GOLD analysis project Ga0184639, IMG submission 133155) | Groundwater sediment microbial communities from an aquifer in East River, Colorado, USA - PLM3-1_170_b2 | ecosystem: Environmental > Terrestrial > Soil > Riparian zone | place: USA: East...
CGAAGTGCGGCGACGTCCAGATGCGATCGCGATCGACACCGGACGCGAGGTATGGAGCTACGCGGATCTGAATCGGCGGGCCCACCGGTTGGCGCGGGCGCTGCTGGCACGCCGGGGTCGCGGCGGTGAGCGGGTGGCGCTGCTGTTCGAGCACGAGGCTCAAATGATCGCCGCGATCCTCGGGGTGCTGAAGGCCGGAAAGACGTACGTCGCCCTCGATCCGCTGGACCCGGACGAGCGCCTTCGCTGGCTCCTCGGAGACGCCGAGGCCTCCGGCCTCGTGACCAACGCCGACCACGTGGTGACCGCGCGCGATCTGGCGGGGTCGAGGCTTGCCGTGCTGGACGTGGACGATCTCGGGGACCCCCCGACGAACGAAGACGTCGATCTCACCGTCGATCCCGACGCGCTGGCATACATCCTCTACACCTCAGGGTCGACTGGACGCCCGAAAGGTGTCATGCAGACGCACAGGAACGTCGGCTACTTCATCACGACGTACGCCGAGCATCTGAAGCTCGCCCACGGCGATCGGTTGACGTTGCTCCCGCGCTATGGATCAGACGCCGGCGTGATGGACATCTTCGGGGCACTCTTGACGGGCGCCGCGCTGGTCCCCTTTGATCTGCGTCGTCAGGAGATCGCGGCACTGGCGCGCTGGCTCGCGCGCCAGGCGATCACCGTCTATCACTCGACGCCGACGGTCTACCGGCATTTCCTGCGGAGCTTGACCGCGACGGAGGTATTTCCCTCGCTGCGCCGCATCGTGATAGGCGGCGAGGCCGTGCTCCGAGACGACATCGAGCGCGGCCGTCGACATTTCCCGCCGGCGTGCGTGTTCGTGAACCCGTTCGGTCCGACGGAGTCGACGCTGGCGCTGATGTACTCCGCCGACCGCCACACGCAGATCAAGCGGTTCGCCGTGCCCGTCGGCCGTCCGGTGCCTGGCACCGACGTCTGGTTACTGAATGATGCGGGGGTGCCGATGGACGGCCACGGCGTTGGTGAGATCGCCATCCGCAGCCCGTACGTCTCGCTCGGCTACTGGCGGCAGCCCGATCTGACAGCGGCGGCCTTTCGAGCCGATCCCGCTGGCGGGCAGACGCGTGTGTACCACACCGGCGACCTCGGCCGCCGGCTGCCCGACGGCAACGTCGAATACGTCGGCCGCAAGGACTGGCAACTGAAGGTGCGTGGCCATCGAGTCGAGCCCGGTGAGATCGAGACCGCGCTACGCGAGCATTCGGCGATTCGCGACGCCGCGGTGGTGGCGGAGGCGAGCTCGGGTGGGGAGGCGCGGCTCGTGGCGTATATCGTGCCGGCGCTGACGTCGGCGCCAGAGGGCCCTGAGCTACGCCGCTGGCTGCAACGGAAATTGCCCCCACATATGCTCCCGGCGGCCTTTGTCACGCGTCCGGAGTTGCCGCTCACGTCCACGGGAAAGATCGATCGCCAACAGCTCGGCCGCCCGACCATCCCGTCCGATCAGGAGGACGAAGGGCGCGTCCCGCGCGGCCCGCTCGAAGAGGTGATCGCGGGGATCTGGGCGGCGGTGCTCGGCGTGGCGCAGGTCGGCGGCGGCGACGATTTCTTCGAGCTGGGGGGACACTCGCTGCTGGCGGTGCAGGTGATCGCGCGGGTGCGCGATGCGGTCGGCGTGGAGGTGCCGCTACGCGCGCTGTTCGAGGCGCCAACGGTCGCCGACCTGGCCCGCTACGTCGAGGACATGCGCGCGAGGCCGGCCTTGGCGCCGGTGCTGCCGTCCCTCAGGCCCGTGTCCAGGGGACACCCTTTACCGGCTTCCGTCGCGCAGGAGCAAATCTGGGCCTTCGATCGGCTGCTTCCCGGCGTGCCCCTGTTCACGTTGCGCTATGACCTGCTGCTGTCCGGCCCTCTCGACGTGGCGGCCCTGCAAGAAAGCATCGACGCGCTCACCCAACGCCACGAGGCCTTGCGGACCACCTTTGCCAGCGTCGATGGGCAGCTGGCACAGGTCATCGCCGCTGACGTGAACGTCGCCCTGACCGTGGAAGATTTGCGCGATCTGTCAGAGGCCGAGCGAGAAGACTCAACCGAGCAGTTCGTGGCGGAAGAGACCCTTCAGCCCTTCGATCTGGAGCATGGGCCCCTCCTGCGAGTGCGTCTGCTGCGGCTCGGCGAAGACGCGCACCTCCTGCTCGTGACCGTGCACCACATCATCGCCGATGGCTGGTCGCTTGGCGTGCTCGCCGACGAGCTGGCTCAACTGTACGACGCCTGCTCCGCGGGTGCTCCCTCCACGCTGCCGGACCTGTTCGTCCAGTATGCTGACTTTGCCGCCTGGCAACGCGAGTGGCGGAGACATTCCGAGCTGGTGGACCAGCTCGGGTACTGGAGACAGCAGCTTCGCGACCCCTGGCCTGCGCTCGAGCTCCCCACGAACCGCCCGCGGGGCGCGGCCCTGAGCTTCCAGACAGGGCGCCACACCCTGATGTTGCCGCGGGAGCTCGTCGGCGCCCTCAAACACCTCGGCCGGGACGAAAACGGCACCCTGTTCATGACGCTCGTCGCTGCCCTCAAGATCCTCCTGCACGGCTACACCGGTCAGCAAGATTTGCGGGTAGCCACCCTCGTCGCCAATCGAAATCGCCTGGAAACCGAGCGGCTGATCGGCCTGTTCGTCAACACGGTGATTCTGCGCACGGATCTCGGCGGTAACCCCACCTGTCGGGAGGTTCTCAGGCGAGTCCGCGCCGCGACCCTCGCCGCCTACGCCCGCCAGGACCTGCCCTGTGAAGAGGTGGTCCGGACCCTAGAGCAGGAACGTGGCCTCGAACGCGCTTCGCTATGCCAGGTGATGGTCATCCTGCAGAACGCCGTGCAGCGACCCGTGACGCGCTCCGCCAGCTCCCTCCGTTTCGTCCGTGCCGACTGGAACGCGCCGATCCCGGCAGCGGTCGCGACGACGTTCGACATCATCCTGATGCTCCGCGAGAGACCAGAAGGCATTGCCGGAACGTTCATCTATCCGAAGGATCGGTTCGAGCCCGCGACCGTCCAGGGCATGGTCGAGGATTTCGAGCGCGTGCTCGAGCGTCTCGTGGCAGAACCCGACCGCCCCCTGTCGGCGGTCCACTCTTTCCGGATGCGGTGAGCCGCGGCCCGCCGCCCGCCGTCGCTTGACATGGCCACAGCCACCTTCTAGGCTTGCCCGCGGGCGCCTTCGGCGCCGTGCTGGCGACATGGACTCACGGATCGTGAAGGGGCGCAACCATGGGAATGCTGGTTCAGCTTTTCTCGCTGGAAGAACTCAAGTCGCTCGACGTGAAGGAGATCGAGATCCTCAAAGATGCCATCCGGAAGGAGTTGCGAACGTCGCCCGCGGTGCAGAATGCTATCCGCGCCAACGTTCGCGCAGTGTTCCAGAATCTGAAAGCCTCCAAACCTGGAGAGTCCTCACGCTAGGCTCCCTGAACCGGGAATCGAACCGCCACTCATCCCCACGACCTGCCCCCAGCACCTCGCCTCCGGCTAGCCCGTTGCTTGGTTGCCGCATTGCCACCAGGCGACGAGTTTCCCCCGCAGCCCGGCTTGCCCACGGGCTCGCGAGAGCCGATTTCCTTGGCTCGCAAACGAGATGACCCCGGAAGACCTGTGCGATTCAGTGTTTCGGCGTAGGAGAGAGGGGTGCTATCGACCTGACTATCTCATTTCGAAGAGAGGCCCCGGTGAAAGACCTCCACCGGGGCCTGAGACAGCTACTTCGACAGGATGGCGAGGTAGTCCTGGGTCTTGACGAGCGTTACCTTGACGTCCGACTCGCTGACGATTGTTAGCACCGATGCATCGCTTCGGTCTTGTGGCCGGTGGGATCTGCATGGCCACGTGGCGAGACTAAGTACGATGCGTTCTTTCTGCCGCAGGAATGGTTCGGTGGACACTATGCTGCCCAACTCGCAGCGAAGCACGGGAAGCAGCTATCGATCTGCCGCTCGATCGTCCAGAGCCATGGCGGGCGCCTGTGGGCCGCGCCGGGCGCCCCTTTCGGCGCGGTGATTCAGTTCACGCTGCCGACCAGGGCGCCCGTGCTCGGAGCACCCGTTTCCTCTTGGGGGCGGTGTTAGCTAGTGGCGGATGGCCACACCGCGAATCGAGAAGGTGAGGTTCAGGCCCACTACCGCACGAATCCCGTTGGGGTCGACGAGCTATTTCAGATCGATCCAATAGGTTTCAGGGGCCGTGTAGCATTCAGCATATCCAGCCCCGTAACCATCGAGCCACCACCGCCTGTTGCCTCCTCTCAACGCCGCTTGATCAGCGTCGTAATTGCGAACCGCCTCTAGGAGAGAGAGGCATAGCGGTGCGTCTATGTAAGATCCTTCCACGTCCGGAATGAATCTCAGCCTCTATCTACTTTCTATCTACATTCCTGCCCCCAAATGGGTCTAGAAGGATCAACTCAATCCCCTCTAACTTTGCGCATTCTTGGCTGGTGATGGATCTAGCCTTCCCCTGGAAGCAGAACCGCTTTCCATCGTTGGGCCCTGAAACGTAAAGGAAATCTGCTCGCCCCCGGCGCGCTCTTAGCGAGGTCTCGGCGCTCGGGCGGCTTCACGGCTTCTCACCGATCATCTCCGCCAGCTCTCGCAACGCCGGCTCATAGCTCTCACTGAACGTCGGGAACGCATGGACGACGTCGGTCAGCACGTCGATCGTGATTTCCGCCCGGATCGCGAGTACCGCCTCGCCGATCCACTCCTCCGCGTGTGGGCCGATCGCCGCGGCCCCGAGTAGCGTCCTGCGCCTCCGATCCGCAACGAGCACCAACTGGCCCGACTTCGATCCCGTCGCGCTGGCGCGGGCGATGTGGCCCACCTCCATGGATGCGCTCAGGGTTTCATACCCCTGTTCTCTGGCCTTGGCCGACGAGAGGCCCACGCACGCCACCGCCGGCTCCGTGAACACGCCGCGGGGGATGCCCCGGTGATCCGCGCGTGCCTCGCGTCCCAAGAGGTTCGCCGCGATGACACGTCCGTGGTAGTTGGCCGTGTGCGTATAGCGGGCGATGCCTGTGATGTCCCCCGCCGCCCACACGTGTCCCTGGCCACGCACCCGGCACCGGTCGTCCACCTCGAGGAATCTGCCGGCTCCGGCGCGGATGCTCAAGGCCTCCAGGCCCAGTCCCTCCAGCCGGGGCGACCGCCCGGCGGCGACCACAAGCTTTTCGGCCGTCAGACGCGTCCCGTCGTTCAAGAGGAGACTTGCTCGGTCGGGTCGCAGCTCGGTCCGGACGGCTCTACTGTTCAGACGGACGTCGATCCCTTCCTGACGGAAGACGTCCGCAAGCGCCCCAGCCACGGCAGGCTCTTCCGCTGGGATCAGCCGCGGCGCCCTCTGGACGATCGTGACTTGCGCCCCGAACCGCGCCAGCACCTGGGCGATCTCGCATCCCACCGCTCCGCCACCGAGCACCAGCGCGGAGCCTGGTAGGTCCGACGTCGTATACACGTCCTCGCTCGTCCAGATCGCCGCCCTGTCCATCCCGTCGATCTCCGGAATGTTGACCACGCCGCCGACTGAGATGACCAGGTCGGTCCAGCCAATGATCCGCCCATCCATCTCAAGGGCGCCGGGTCGCACGATGCGTCCGCGCCCGCGGTAAACGACGACTCCGAGGCCCTGGAGCTCCCGCACTCTGCCGGAGTCGTCCAGGCGGTCTGAGATCTCGTGGCGTCGCGCCGCCGCGGCTCGATACGCGACGCGCCCATCGTCCAGGCCTAACGGTCGGCTCACCGCGCCGGCGGTATGGGCCATTCCAATCCGATGGCGGACTTCCGCCGAATGAAGCATCGCCTTGCTGGGCATGCAGGCGAAATAGGGGCACTCCCCTCCCACCAGCCTCTCCTCCACGACCGCCACCGACTTCCCGCCTCGCACGACGGTCGTCGCCACCGTCTCGCCCGCCGAGCCGCCACCCAGCACCACGACGTCGTAGGTTTCCATGGCTCGGTTCATCCTCCTGGGGGCTCTTTTGCACGGGCTGTCGATCGTGAGCCGTCCCGTTCGACTATGGAGCGAGAAGCAGAAGATTGTCGTGATGGTACGACCGCAAGGAGGCTTTCATGGGAGCGAAGAGTGAAGCGCTCGCCAAGCAGTTCGAGGCGAAGGCTCGGGACGCAATGGTCACGTTGGAACGACTCAGCGACGCGGACTGGAAGAAGGTGACAGCAGCGGAGAAGTGGTCGGTGGGGGTGACCGCCCACCATATCGCCGATGTCTTTGAACAACTCGCCAACGTCGTCAAGACGACGCCGCCGGGCGGGCGCTGGACGGCTTCTCTCTGGACCGGATCGAGGAGATGAACGCGCAGCACGCGAAGGACTACGCCAATTGCACCAGGGCGGAAACGATCGAGCTTCACAAGAGGGGCGTGGCCGCGGCTCTTGCGACGATCCGTGGGCTGAGCGACGAGGAGCTGGCGAGGAGCGCGTCGCTGGCGCCCGGCGCACCGCCGATGACCGTCGAGCAGATCATCACCGGCGGCCTGCTCCACCACGTCGACGATCACTTCGGCAGCATCCGGAAGACCATCGGCTGAAGCCTTTCAGGGCGGCGAGAGTAGGATTTACAGTGTAAGTATCTCTCTCGCCGCACCGAGCCGCTCGCGGTCAGACTCGCCGCGGTCTCCCGGCGACCAGACGATAGAGGCCGAGCAGCACGATCGATCCCACCACCGCCATGACGAAACCTACCGGATCGCCTTCCCGGTACCAGCCTGCCGCGCGACCAAGAAACCCGCCGATCAGCGCGCCCGAGATACCCAACAGCGCGGTGATGATGAATCCACCGGGGTCACGTCCCGGCATCAGGAGCTTGGCGACGATTCCGACGATCAGACCGAAGACAAGCCAGGCGAGAATGCCCATAATACTCCTCCTCCGAGCGGTAGTCGCGACGTCGGAACAGCAAGAACCGTTCCGGCGTGGCACGCGCCTCGCCCGCTCTGAAAGGGGAGCCACGGAAAGAGGCCGGCTACGGGCTGGAAGAGATCGAGCGGCCTCAGGCCTCGCGCTGCGGCTTACTCACTCGAGGGCCAGGACGGCGGCTCAGACGCCAAGGAGCAGCGACAGGTCCCGCGAGATGGCCCAGAGTTGGGGCAACCGAATCACTTCGGCAGAGACCGAGAACACCGGCAGTCCTTGATCTTGGTGAGCAAGGTCTTGTAGCTCACCTTGAGGATCCGGGCCGCTTCGGCGCGGTTCCAGCGCACGCGCTCGAGCACGTCCTCGAGAGCCTTGCACTCGGCTTCCCGGGCGCCGTGGCGCGCGATCTCTCGCAAGCTCTTGGTGACGATCGACGCCGGGCGCGGGACCGGCGGGTGCCGGTTCCGACCGCCGGCGACGAGGGTTTCGAACGCGTGCTCGCCGTCCGAGAGCACCACGAAGCGCCGAATGGCATTCTCCAGCTCGCGGACGTTTCCCGACCACGGATACTCCACGAGACGGGCCAGCATCTCCGCCGAGAGCTGTTTGTTCCGCCCGTACTGCTCGTTGAATCGGGCGAGGAAACCCGATGCCAGGATCGGGATCTCGTCTTTTCGCTCCCGGAGCGGGGGAATCCGGATCTCGACGACATTGAGCCGATAGTAGAGGTCCTCGCGGAACTCGCCGTGAGCCATCGCCTGGTCCAGGTCGCGATTCGTGGCGGCGATCACGCGGGTGTCGACGCCGATCACGCCATATCCGCCCACCCGCGCGAAGCGAAAGTCCTGGAGCACGTGCAGGAGCTTGGCCTGCAGCGTGAGCGGCAGCTCCGCGATCTCGTCCAGATAGATCGTGCCCTTGTTCGCATACTCGAACTGCCCGAGCTTGCATCGGTCCGCTCCGGTGAAGGCTCCCTTTTCGTGGCCGAAGAGCTCGGACTCGAGCAAGCCCGCGGGGATCGCCGCACAGTTCACCTTGACGAGCGGCCCGTCGCGGCGGGCCGACGACGCGTGAATGGCCCGGGCGACCAGGTCCTTACCCACGCCGCTCTCCCCCAAAAGCAGCACGGTCACGTCGGTGTCGGCGATGCTTTCAATGACCCTCCTGATCTCTCGCATCTGCGAGCCTCCGTCGAAAACTGCGAAGTCGTCGGAACCCAAGAGCACCTCCAACGGCGGCTCAGCGCCGCGTCAGCGCCCAGCCGAACGTCTCGAGATCTTTAGTGGTGTCTTGACGGGCTACATCTTCTCCAGCGCCTCGATCCGATCCCCCGTCCCAGGGTGCGTGGCGAAGAAACCGCCGCTGCTGCTGCCTTCGGTCTGCGTGGCCACTGCAGCGTGTTGATCATGAGATCCTTGATCTCTCGCGCCCTCGCACGGGGCCTGCGGGACCCTTGCCGCAAGTCACGTGCCGATTCTCTCGACGCGCAGAAGGTTCAGAAAACTCGGACGCGACGCGGTGCGGCGGCCCTTCTTACGCGATCGAGATGAACGATTTACACGGTAGAAAGGCGGGGCCGCGTACGTAGGAAATCTCTGCTCGTGCGACGTCGTCTCGTTCTTTCGGCCGTTTCCAGAGCCTCGTCGAGGGACCCACGTTTGCTGGCATGTGGGTTGCTCCTCCGGGTGAGCGAGCTAGGAAACGAACGGAGACAAATGCCATGAAGCTCTCAGCCATGATCGCGGGCACCGTCGCCAGCGTGCTGCTCGCGGGCCCGCCGTCGCGCAGAATCCCGCGACGCCGGCCGCGCCCTCGCCGCCTACGGTGGGGCAGTCAGCACCCGACACGACGATGGCTCGCCACACGATGACGGCGAGGTTACCCGCGTGAGCCCGGAGAAGGGGCGGCTCTTCGTGAAGACTCCCGAGGGCCGGATGCTGCTGCACTTCCCGTCGTCGGCGCTGCAGAACGTGAAGAAGGGTGACCGCGTGACGGTCGAGTTGGCGCTGAAGGACAACGGTCCGGCTCCGAAGACGAAGTAAGGAGGGACACCCGAAGTAAGGAGGGACGCCCATGGAAGCGTTCAAGTGCCATCACTGCGGCAAGAAATTCAGCTCGCAGGAAGAGCTGCGCAAGCACGAGCAGGAGTGCGCTCCCGCGCGTGTGAAGTAACGCCGGAGTTTCAGGCTCAAGGCACCGGAGACCGCGAGGCGCGGGCCCCGAGGAAGGAGGCCGAGATGCTCAGAACGGCAGGCGAGCTCAAGGGAGTCACGATCCAGGCGACCGACGGCGGCGACATCGGCAGCGTGCAAGATCTTTACTTCGACGACCACTCGTGGACGGTTCGCTACCTCGTCGTCGACACCGGCACGTGGCTGCCCGGCCGGCAGGCGCTCATCTCGCCCTTCGCGTTCCGCGCGGTCTCCGGTGCCGCTCGGCTGCAGACGACGTTGACGAAGGATCAGATCGAGACCAGCCCGTCGATCGACACCGATCGGCCCGTCAACCGGCAGCGGGAAATCGAGTACTCCCGGTACTACGGCTATCCCTACTACTGGGTCGGACCGTACCGCTGGGGTGAGGTCGCGTACCCGAGCACCCCCGACCTGGCGTACGCGGGCGTGCCCGTCACACCGCTACAACCGAGCAAGGTCGAAGAGGAGATGCTCGCCCGCGAGCGAGAGAGCGTGAACCCCAATCTCCGCAGCGCGCGCGACGTGATGGGCTACTACATCCAGGCGACCGACGGCGACCTCGGCCACGTGGAAGACTTTCTCGTCGACGACGAGACGTGGGCCATCCGCTACATCATCGTCGACACGCGGAACTGGTTGCCGGGCCGCAAGGTGCTGATCTCGCCGGAATGGATCCAGCGCGTGAGCTGGAAGGATTCCAAGGTCTACGTGGACCTGTCGAAGCGACACATCGAGGGCGGCCCCGAATTCGATTCGAGCATTTCGAGCATGCCGCTGGCTCGCGAGCACGAAGAGCGGCTCTACGACCACCTGGGCCGCCCGAAGTATTGGGAACGTGAGCCGAGGAGGAAGCCTGAAGGGAAGGACAAATGGCAAGACTCGAGGTCGAAGAAGTCGTGAGCGTCGAGCAGGTCGAGGGGCTCCTGCCCTGGTACGTATCCTGGAGCGGTATACGACCACGACGGCCGTGCGGTTGGAGAGACGCGATGATCTACATCCTGCTCTGGCTGCTGGGAGCCCCGCTGACCCTCATCTTGATCCTGTTCTTGCTCGGCATTGGGCGGTAGTCGCCATATGCGGTGAACCGTCGGCCGGCAGCCATCTGGCGCGCTCGCCGGCCGCCTCCACACCGCGGATTGACACGAGTTCGTCACCAGGTCCGGCGTCGCGATCCTCATGCGTCTTGACCTCGCCGGGTGCTCGCCACATGATCGGGGGCAGCATGACGCCCGAGACGTATCTCCAACGGGTTCGCGCGCTGCTCCCGGCGCTGCGCGACCGCGCCGTCCATGCCGAACAGCTCCGGCGGCTGCCCGACGCGACATTCGCGGACTTCCAGGAGGCCGGGCTCTTTCGCTGTCTCCAGCCCAAGCGCTACGGCGGCTACGAGCTCGATCCCGGCACGCTCTACCAGGCCATCATGGAGATCGGCACCGTCTGCGGCTCGAGCGCCTGGATCCTCGGCGTCGTTGGCGTTCACAACTGGCACCTCGGCCTCTTCGCGCCAGAGGCGCAGGACGACGTCTGGGGCAAGGACACGAGCATCCAGCTTTCGACGTCCCTGGCGCCCACGGGGACGGTGGAGCGGGTCGATGGAGGCTTCCGCCTTCGTGGCCGGTGGTCGTTCTCGAGCGGGTGCGACTTCTGCCACTGGGCCGTGCTCGGCGGCATCGCGCCACCTCTCAGGGAAGGCGCGCCCCCTGACGCACGGACATTTCTGGTCCCACGCCGGGACTACATGATCGAGGACACGTGGTACGCGGTCGGGCTCTGCGGCACCGGGAGCAAGGACTTGCTGGTGGACGATGCCTTCGTGCCGGAGTACCGGACCCACTCGTACCGCGATGCATTCTATCTGACGAATCCCGGCGCTGTCGTCAACGACGCGCCCCTCTACCGCCTGCCCTTCGGGCTCGTCTTTCCGGCGTGCATCGGGTCCCCGGCCATCGGCGTCGCGCTGGGAGCGCTCGCGACGTTTCGCGACCAGACGACGACGCGCATCTCCCCGCGCGATCAGAGCCGAGTCGCGGAGGATCCGTTCGTGCAGTTCTCCCTGGCGGAGGCCGCGGCCGAGGTGACCGCGGCCCGCGACCGTCTGCTCGGTAACTTCGCCGAAGCGATGAGTCTGGTTCGCGACAGGGCGGAGATTCCCCTCGCCCAGCGGGCGCGCTACCGGTGGGATACCGCCAAGGCGACGGATCGATGCGTGCGCGCCGTCGATCGACTGTTCGAGGCCAGCGGCGGCCGCGGCATCTTCCTCGACAATCCGATCCAGCGGGCCTGGCGCGACGTCCATGCGATCCGGGCGCACGCGGGCAACAATCTCGAGAAGGCGGCCTTCGTGTTCGGCCGCTCCGAGTTCGGCCTCCCGCCTCTCGATCTCAGGTTCTAGCGTCTGCGTGGGGCGCGTCTGGGGAAAGTGGATGTCCTGCAGTTCTGCGCCCTGGACCCCGAGCACGGTCGCACAGTGCCGGAGGAAGCCGGCCTGGTCCATCGTTCCCACGTCGAAGGAGCGATTGAAGCAGCCGCAGATGCACCCAAGCTTCATGTCGCCAGCGGGCGCTTGATTGCGTGGAAGATCCGGTGCAGAAGGAGGACGTCCCCCCGCGCCTCCGCTGGCGTGGTCTCGGGCTCCCCGCCCCTGGCGACGCATTCGGCGAAGTGCAGGAGCTCCTCCTTGAACGCTTCCTTCATGGAGGCGGTCACCCGCTTCTCGAACGCTTTGCCGTCCTCCATCCCCTCCACTATGACCTCGGTGGGCATGTTGCGGAAGAAGGGCGAGGGGAACACGAGCCGCACCCGGTCCGCCGGGCCGAGGTACGTCACCGTCTCCTCATAGTGGGCGAGGTCCCAGAGGTAGTGGAGGCTGAGGGTGGCGCGTACGCCGGAGGCATAGCGCAGGCACGTCACCAGGCTATCGCCTCCAGCCCACACGTCGGTGAAAAGGACCTCCGCCGGATCGCCCGATAGACTCCGAAGCAGGTTGATGTCGTGAACCAGAGTGGAGAGCAAGTTCCCGGCGAAGACGCGGCGCTCGAGAGGCGTGAAGTCGCCGATCGCCTCGCGGATCAAGCGGTCTTGCTCACCGCGCAGGAGCGCCGCCGCCTCTCCAGGGACATCCGCGAACCGCCGGAGGTCATGGTGGCCGGTCTGGTTCGCCTCGGAAGGATGGAGCACGGTGATCTGGATCGCCCGGAGATCGGGCAGCCGGCGGATGAGAGGAGCGGCGTAGCGGACGGCGGGATCGTAGCGCTTCATGTAGGCGACTAGACATACGGTGCCCGCCCGCGCGTGGGCGGCCAGAATCTCGTCGGCTTCGCGCAGTGTGTAGCACATCGGTTTCTCGGTGAAAACGTGCTTCCCCGCCCGAAGCGCGTCGACGATCAGCTGGCCGTGGGAGTCGGCGCTGAGGACGGCGATGGCCTCGACCTCGTCTTTGAGCAGGTCACGGTAGTCGGTATAGCGCCGGCGGACGTCGTAGCGGTCGGCAACGTGCTTCAGGGTTGCCGGCGATAGGTCACAGAGCGCGACCACCTCGTAGGCGTCGGCGAGCTCCCGGAGATGGGGCAGGTGCATCATCTGGGCGATCAGCCCGCAGCCGACGACACCGATCTTGATGCGCGCCATTCGCTCCTTGATCCTTCTACAGGTGCCGCGGAGCCGTGGGCCCCGGGTCGCGCTATCGTAGACGTTACACGGTTTCAATCCACGACGGTGACGCCGTGACTGATGAAGCCGATCGAGACCCTGGCACCGACGGTGAGGGGCGCCGCCACCCCGCCGCTATCGACCACGAACAGTTCGCCGATGATCGAGCCGACCGTGTACTCCATGTGGCTCCCGAGGTAGGCGGCCTTGAGAATCGTTCCCATGAGGGGGGCCTCCGTCCCGTCGGCCGGCCGGAGCCGCACCGCCTCGGGACGGACGGCGACGTTGACCTCGCCGTCGGTGGCCCCACGGTGGGGTAGGGCAAACTCGACGCCACCACCGAGGCGGAGGGCGGCAAGACGCTCGTCGATGCGCTTCAGTGTGCCCTTGACAAGGTTGGCGTCGCCGATGAAGTCGGCGACGAACCGACTGGCCGGCTCGCGGTAGAGCTCGGTCGGCGTGCCCTGCTGGGCGATCACCGCGTTGTCCATGACGATGATCTGATCGGACACCGCCAGCGCCTCCTCCTGGTCGTGGGTGACGTAGACGACGCTCAAGCGGAGCTTCTGCTGGAGATCGCGGATCTCCTCGCGCACGCGACGGCGGAGCTTGGCGTCGAGATTCGAGAGCGGCTCGTCGAAGAGGAGGACTCTCGGCTCGAGCACCAGCGCGCGCGCCACAGCCACCCGCTGCTGCTGCCCGCCCGAGAGCTCGCTGGGAAGGCGGTCGTCGAACCCCACCAGACCGAGCAGGGCCAGTCCCTCCCGGGCGGCCGCGACCGCCCGGTCGCGGGGCTCGCCGCCGACGCGCAACCCATAGCAGACGTTCTCGAGCACCGTCATGTGAGGAAAGAGCGCGTACGACTGGAACACCATGCTCACGTCGCGGTCAGTGGCGGGAACGCGGGTGACGTCGCTGCCCCCGATGAGGATCTGCCCGCTGGTCGTCATCTCGAGGCCGGCGATCAGTCGGAGGGTTGTCGTCTTCCCGCAGCCGGACGGCCCGAGGAGAGTGACCAGCGTTCCCGCGGCGACGGTGAAGGAAACGTCGCGGACGGCCACCACCGGGCCGTACGCCTTGGTGACCCGACGGAACTCGACCGAGCCCGAGCGGGTCTCGAGGCTCAAGCCGGTATTCCCTCGAGGCTCACCTGGGTGGGGGCCCGCCGGCCCAGTCGCCGTCGACCGACGACGAGCTGGATCAGGAGCACCACAAGGACCATGAACCCGATCAGGACCGAGCAGTAGGCGATCGCCAGGCCGTAGTCACCGTTCTCCACTCGGCCAACGATGTAGGAGGTCGCCATGTCGTAGTTCGCGCTGACCAGGAAGATGACGGCGCTGATCGCGGTCATGGCCCGCACGAAGCTGAAGACCAGCGCGGCGACGATGGCCGGACGCAGGAGGGGCAGGATCACCCGACGGATGGTGGTCAGGCTCCGGGCGCCGAGGGTGAGGGAGGCTTCGTCGAGGCTCCGGTCGATCTGGCTCATGGCCGCGATTCCCGCGCGGACGCCCACCGGCATGTTGCGGAAGACGAAGCAGATGACGAGGATGATCCCGGTACCGGTCAGCTCGATGGGCGGCGTGTTGAAGGCCAGGATGTAACTGATCCCGATCACGGTGCCGGGGATGGCGAAGCTCAGCATGGTGCCGAACTCGAAGGCCTCCTTGCCGCGAAACTGCTGGCGCACGATCAGGTAGGCGGTCAGGAGCCCGACGGCGGCGGTCAGCGGGGCCGAGATGGCCGCGATCTCGATGGTCGTCCAGAGGGAGTTCCACGCCGCGCCTTTCCAGTGCAGGCCGAACTCGGTGATGTCGACCGCGAAGGCGGCCGCGTAGTGGCGGAGCGAGAAGCGGTGGTCCCGTCCCCAGGTCTCCACGAACCCGCCGAACAGGATCATCACGTAGATGACCGCGGTGAAGACGGCCCACGGCAACGCCGTCGCATAGATCAGCCGCCGCACCGACGCCGGCAACGGCGGATGAAGACCGGCGTCTCCCTTGCCGGTGACGGTGGCGTACGACCGTCGCCCTAACCAGCGCCGTTGCGCGTAGAAGGCGCCGAGCGTGAACACGAGCAGGACGATCGAGAGCACGGCGGCCCGGCCGCGGTCGTGCTGGGCCCCGACCACGGCGAAGAAGATGGAAATCGACAGCACGTGGTAATTGCCGCCGAGGACGAGCGGGTTGCCGAAGTCGGCGAGGCTCTCGATGAAGCCGAGCAGGAAGGCATTGGCGAGGCCGGGGCGCATGAGCGGGAGCGACACGGTGGTGAAGGTGCGCCACCGGTCGGCGCGCAGAGTCTGCGCCGCCTCCTCCATCGAAGGGCTGATGCCCTCGACCACCCCGATAAGGACGAGGAAGGCGATGGGCGTAAAGGCCAGCACCTGGGCGAGCCAGACGCCGGGCAGGCCGTAGATCCAGCGCGACGGCACCACCCCGAAGGCCCACTCCATGAAGGTGGTGAACGCGCCTGCGCGGCCGAGGAGGAGGATCACGGCGAGGCCGATCACGAACGGGGGCGTGATGATCGGCAGCACGGTCAGCAGACGCAGCGCCTTCTTGGCTCGGAACCCCGTGCGGGTGACGATCAGCGCGAATGCGAGACCGAGCGCCGTGGTGCTCGCCCCGACGAGGACGCCGAGGATCAGGGTGTTCCACGCCACCCCGCATCCGGCCGACGAGCCCAGGCAATCGAGCCCCCACACCTCACCCGCGGAGAGCTTGGCCCAGAACTCGCTCGGCGCAAAGGCGCCGCTGCTGTCCTCGACGGCGCCGACGAGCACGCGGGAGACCGGAAAGAATACGAAGACGACGACGAGGGCGACGACGGCGCCGATCCCCCCGCTGACGAAACGGTCGCCGTTGAAGGCTCCCTTCGCGGCCATGCCCACGCAGAAGAGCATGAGGAGCGCGGCGAAGACGACGAGACCTCCGACGCCGATGCCGGGCTGGCCGCCAACCGCGAAGCCCTGAACCGCAATCCACGCCGTCCCGCTGGCGCCGACGGTGAGGAGCAGGGCGGGGCGGGCGCCGGCGCCTCTGACGCCCCGGACCGCGAGCGGGGCGAGCAGGAATACGACCACGGGGAGAAGAGTGAGGCGCCCGTGAAGGAGGGCCTGGACGAGGGCGGGGGCGCCAGCGCGGTCGGTGGGATACCCGCTGAGCCAGCCGAAGCCGAAGATGCCGTCCTCGATCGCGTACCACGGCAGGAGCGCGTACGCGATCCCGCCGGCGACGGCCCATCCGAGAACGGCGCGATCCATGGCTCAGCTCCGCCGCGCGCGAGCTACTGGGGGAGCGACTTGACCTCCTTGCCCCACTTCTCGAGCAGACGTTTCCGCTCGGCGGAAGTGCCGTACTTGGCGAAGTCGTAATCGATGAGCTTGATCTCGCCGAGCTTGGGGGCCTGCGGCGGCGTCGCTGCTCCCTTGTTCGACGGCACCTGGTAGGCCTCAGCCTTGGCTCCCAGACTCTGGGCCGCCGCCGTCAGCGCCCAGTCGTAGAATCTCTTCGCCGACTCGAGGTTCCGGGCGCCCTTGATGATGCTCATCGAGCCGACCTCGTAGCCGGTGCCCTCGCAGGGGGCGACCACCTTGATGGGGGCACCGCGCACCGCCATGGTCACCGCGTCGTGCATGAAGACGATGCCGACCGTCGTCTCGCCCTGAGCCGCGGCCTTGATCGGGGACGAGCCCGACTTGGTGTACTGGTTGACGTTCCGGTGGAGCTTCTTCAAGTACTCGAACGCCTCCGCTTCGCCGAGGAGCTGGACCATCGTGGCGAGCATCGTGTACGAGGTGCCCGAGGAGTTGGGGTCGGCGACCTGAACTTCGCCCTTGAGATCCGGCCGGGTCAGATCCTTCCAGCACTTCGGCTCGGGCAGCTTCTTCTTTGCGACGAGCTCAGTGTTGTAGCCGAACCCGAGGGCGCCGGCGTAGACCCCGACGGTGCGATAGTTGGAGGCCTTGGCCTGGTTCGTCGCCCACGCCTGGAGCTCGCCCAGGCGAGGGGACCGGTACTCGAGGGTAAGGCCTTCCTCTGCCGCCTGCAGGTGCGGGTCACCGGTGCCGCCCCACCACACGTCCCCTTTCGGGTTGCTCGCCTCTGCCTTGATCTGCGCGAACGTTTCGCCGGAGCTCTTGCGGGTCATCGCGACCTTGATCCCGGTGGCCTTGGTGAACTCGGCGATCACGAGCTGGCACCACTCGATCTGCGGACTGCAGTAGAGGGTGAGATTGCCCTCGCCGCGGGCCGACGCCGGCACCAGGACGAGGGTCGTGAGGGCGCACGTCGCGAGGAGCACGGCCTTGGGGAAACGGGACTTTCGACGCATGAGTCCTCCGTTGGGCGAAGGATCGGGATCGCGGCAGCGATCATAGAACGAAGCGCTCGAGCACGTCCCGGAAACCTTCTTCGTCGGCCGTCCCGCACACGTGGTCGGCTCGTGCGCGGACCCCTTCCGGCGCATCGGCCATTGCCACCCCCAGCCCGGCCGCCTCGATCATCTCGAGGTCGTTCCAGTTGTCGCCGACTGCGACCACCTCTCCGGCTTCGACCCCGAGCGCCTCGAGCATCGCGCGGAGAGCGGTGCCCTTGGAGATGCCCGGGGGCAGGAATTCCAGCTTGGTGGGCTCGGACTGCACGGCGCGCGCGGAAAGTCTCGCCTGGCGCGCCGCGCTGCTGAGCGCCTCCAGCTTCCCCGGCGCGCCGAGCACGAGGATCTTGTGCGGATCATCCGTGAGGAGTGGCTCGAAAGCGGTCACGACCTCGTAGCCGAGCCCGTCGTCCTCGGCGTAGGCCTCCGTCATCGGGTGACGCCGCTCTACGTACACGCGGTCGTTCAGAAAGAGGTGGGGCTGGACGTCCGGGTCACGACGGATCACGGCGAGGGCCTGGCGGGTGAACTCAGCGGCGAGCCGCCTCTCGTAGAGAATGCGGCCGCCGTCGAAGTCGAAGACACGGCCCCCGTTGTAGAGGATCACCGGCGTGTCGGCGCCGAGGCTCTGGACCCAGGGGGCGGCCGACCGCCACATGCGTCCGGTGGCCACGCACACACGGATGCCGCTCGCGCGGACATCGGCGATAGCTCGGCGTACTCCCGGGGTGACCCCAAAGCGTCGGGACCGCGCCGTACCGTCGAGGTCGGCGACGACCAGGCGATAGGCCATGGCACACTACTATATTCCTCGCGATATGCCTTTCCACCCCGTAGGGGGCAAAATGGGCGACGACATGCCCTCTAGATCCGAGATTACTGGCTTTCCGGGTTGAGGATGATCGAGCACACGACCGAAGTGCCGGTGCGGTGGAGTGACGTGGATCCGGCCGGAGTCGTCTTTTATCCGCGCTTCTTCGAGTGGTACGACCTGGGCTGCGAGTTGCTGTTCGTGTCGCTAGGACTTCCGTGGCCCGAGGCGTTTCCCAGGTACGACATCGTTGGCGTGCCCATCGTCGAATCGGGCTCGAAGTTCGTGAGCCCGGCGCGCTACGGCGACGTCCTGACGATCAGGTCGAAGGTGGCGTGGGTGAGAGAGAAGACGTTCCGAATGGAGCACGAGATCTCGGTGGGCTCTCGGCTCTGCTCGACGGGCTTCGAAGTCCGCGCGTGGGTCGGTCGCCCCAAGTCGCCCGGCGCGACTCCGGGGAGCGGCAACTCTGTGATCTCGCTCGCCGCGCTATAGGCGTTCTCGCCCCGACGTTCCTGGACTGTCTCCGGCACTCTTTGCTAGAATCGCGCCACTCGTTTCGGGACGGAGGTCAACTGTGCGCACGATCACTCGCGTTGCTCTCGTCGGACTCCTCGCGGCCCTCATCGCCGCTCCGGCGGCCGCGCAGACGGTGAAGATCGGCTTCATCACCACGCTGTCGGGGCCGCAGGGCATCATCGGGGAGCACATGAAGAACTCGGTCGAGCTGGCGGTCGACCATCTCGGACGGAAGGTCGGCGGGCTCGACGTCGAGATGATCTACGGTGACGATCAGGTCAAGCCCGACGTCGGCAAGCAGCTCGCCGACGAGATGCTCAAGAAGCACAAGGTCCATTTCGTCTCGGGCGTCATCTGGTCGAACGTGATGCTGGCGGTCGCGCCCACCGTGACGAGCGCCGGCACGTTCATGATCGGGACCAACGCCGGGCC
>Ga0184639_10000278_pt1 | contig 18851 bp, 16 predicted proteins | sample PLM31_170_b2_FD_133155 | JGI IMG/M metagenome (GOLD analysis project Ga0184639, IMG submission 133155) | Groundwater sediment microbial communities from an aquifer in East River, Colorado, USA - PLM3-1_170_b2 | ecosystem: Environmental > Terrestrial > Soil > Riparian zone | place: USA: East...
CTGACCATCGGTATGGGCGTCGACTCAAACGTCCTGATCTTCGAGCGCATTCGAGAGGAGCTGGCCACCGCCAAAGGCGTGAAAGCGGCCGTCGCCGCCGGTTTCGATCGTGTGTTTCTGACAATTCTCGATACGCACATCGCGTCGCTGATCGCGGCGGGGTTCCTCTTCCAATTCGGAACGGGTCCGATTCGCGGCTTCGCAACCACGTTGACGTTCGGGCTTCTGTCCAACGTCTTCACGTCGGTATTTGTGTCCCGGACGTTGTTTGAGGCGATACTTGCTCGACGTCAGGTCGCGCGATTGAGCATTTGAGCTGGGGCGGCAGCCACGGAAGGCTTCTATCCATGCAGATTCTCAAGGCACCGAATTACAACTTCATCAAGTGGCGCTGGCACGCGTTGGCGCTTTCGGCCGTAGTGATCCTGACAGGCGTCGGACTGATGATCGCCCGCGGCGGCCTGCCGCTCGGCGTTGACTTCTCGGGCGGCACCATCGTCATCGTCAAGTTCAGCCAGCCGGTCCCGGAGGATATCGTCCGTAATGCGATTGAAGCAATCCCTGGGGACAAAGTGGTCCAGCAGTATGGCGAACCTGCGGACAACGCGGTCATGATCCGGCTGCCGCAGATCCAACAGCCGGAGCAGGGCGCCAACCTCGAAGAGGGGGCCAACCGCGTCGTCACGGCGCTGCAGGATGCCAAGGTGCCGAAGTTCGAGGTGCTGTCTACGGAGATCGTGGGGCCGGTGATCGGCAGGGAGCTGCAGCTCAAGGGCATCTACGCGACGCTCACGTCGATCGTCGCGATTACGCTCTACATCGCGGTCCGCTTTCGGCCGAGCTTCGCGATCGGCGCCATTGCGGCGACCTTCCACGACATCTTCGTGACGCTGGCCTTCTTGTCATTTTTCGGCTATGAGCTGTCGCTCAACATTGTCGCAGCGATTCTGACGATGACGGGCTACTCAGTCAACGACACGATCGTCATCTTCGATCGTGTGCGCGAGAACCTCCGCACGATGCGTAGGGACTCACTGGAACAAGTCGTCAACACGGCTGTCAACCAGACGCTGAGCCGCACGATCATCACGGCGGGCATGACGTTCCTGGCTGTGGCTGCCTTGTTCCTGTTCGGCGGCGAAGTGCTGCACGGTTTCGCCTTCACGATGCTCGTCGGGATTGTGAGCGGCACCTACTCGACCGTCTTCATCGCGGCGGCGATCGCCATCATGCTGAGCCACCGGAAGGCCGCGGCCCGCGTAGCTGCCGTCAAGACGCCTGCCTCGGCGACACCAGCTCCGCCTCCGTCCGGCTCGCGGTCGAAAGCGCGCAACGCCCGGGCGTCCTGAACGATCACAGGATGCTGTTTCAGGCGGCGGCACTCGGAGTCGTTCAAGGACTCACGGAGTTTCTTCCTGTCTCGAGTTCCGCGCATCTCATCCTGGCCCGCGCCTTCTTTGGCTGGAATGGCGATCAATTTGGCATCGCGTTCGATGTGGCCTGCCATGTGGGCACGTTGCTCGCGGTGGTGCTCTATTTCGCGCCGGAGCTCCGGAAGATGGTACAGGCGCTGCCACGGGCCCTGAACCCCCGCGGGGACCCCTCCGCCCGACAGATGTGGCTCCTCGCGGCTGGGACTGTCCCAATCGTTGTGGCGGGCCTGCTGTTCAACGATCTCGTCAATCAATCTTTGCGAACACCGGGCGTCGCGGCAGCGACATTGGCCGGCGGAGCCGCGCTGCTCGTCGCCGCAGACCGTGTCGGCGCGCGCACCCGCGGGGAACACACGCTGAGCATGCCCGAAGCGATCGGACTGGGTGTGGCGCAAGCGGCCGCACTCGTCCCGGGCGTGTCGCGATCGGGCGCGACGATCACGCTTGCGATGTTCTGGGGGCTGCGCCCGGATGCGGCGGCCCGCTTCTCGTTTCTCCTGGGCGTGCCGGCCATTCTTGCCGCGGCCGGATACGAGGGCCTCGACGTGATTCGGAGTGGGCTGCCCGCAGGGGCGGCGCCGCCGTTCGCCGTCGGCATCGTCACATCCGGAATTGTCGGTTATTTCACAGTGAAGTACTTTCTTCGATACGTCTCTACACACGCGCTCGATCTCTTCGCGCTCTATCGGTTCGGGTTAGCGGCCGCGGTCGTGGTGTGGACATTGCGATAGGGATGACCACGCTGAAGGGTCTGTGTCCTCAGTGGTGAGACTTCCATGATCCAGTGGCTTCGCCGCAGCTTCCTCGCTGGCTTCTTCGTGATGGTGCCCCTGATCGTCAGCATCGCCGCACTCGTGTGGATCGTCGGGGTCATCGACGATTTCGCGGCGCCTGTTTCCGCACGGATTCTCGGTCGGCAGGTGCCGGGCCTGGGCATTCTGACGACGATCATCGTTCTGCTCATCGTTGGGGCCATCGCGTCAAACATGTTTGGTAAGCGCGCGCTGCAGCGCGGCGAGAGCATTCTGCTGCGGGTGCCTGTGTTCCGGATGATCTATGCGCCGGTCAAGCAGATCGTTGTGGCGTTCTCGCCGGAAAATGATGCGGGCTTCAAGCGCGTGGTGTTGGTCCAGGAATTGGGACGACGATTCGTCCTCGGCTTTCTGACGAAAGAGTTCACCGTCAACCGAGGCCAGGGCGCCGAAGCGTTTGTCGCAGTCTACGTACCCACGAACCATCTGTATATCGGTGATGTCGTCGTGTATCCTCGCGAGCAGGTCATGTTCCCCGATCTCTCCGTAGAAGAGGGGCTTCGCGTCTTTCTGACCGGCGGCATGGCGTTGCCGTCGCGTCTCAATGACGAACGTTCGGACCAGGGCACGGCTCCCCGCTCTTTTTCGTGACGACAGGGCTTTCGCTATAATCCTCCGTTCATGTCATTCGATTGAGACCTTCCGTGACGAGGTGGACATGCGTCTTCTGAGGCGTCGGTTTTGCGTGCTGTGTGTCTGGGCCATGATGGCTCTGGCGTCGTCTCCGGTGTTTGCCGCGCAGCCGCCTGTCGCAGCAGGCGCAGCCCAGCGTGAAGCGGGCGGCGAGGCGAACTTGGTCCTGCCGGACCTGGGGCAGGTGGCCGTTCACGGCATCAACAGCCGGACGCTGCTGCTCGGAGGACTGGGCGTGTGCGCGCTCGGCTTGCTCTTCGGGCTCGTGATCTACACGCAGATCAAGCATCTGCCTGCCCATCGCTCGATGCTCGAAATTTCCGAGCTCATTTATGAGACGTGCAAGACGTACCTGATCACGCAAGGCAAATTCATTCTGCTGCTCGAGCTGTTCATTGGCGTCATCATCGCGCTCTACTTCGGTGTGTTGCTCCAGTTCGAGCTCGTGAAGGTGATCATCATTCTGCTGTTCAGTCTCATCGGCATCGGCGGCAGCTACGGCGTCGCCTGGTTTGGCATCCGGATCAATACATTCGCCAACTCGCGCACGGCGTTCGCGAGCCTGCGCGGCATGCCTTTTCCACTTCACGAGATCCCACTCCGAGCGGGCATGAGCATCGGGATGTTGCTCATCAGTGTCGAACTGTTCATGATGCTGTGCATCCTGCTGTTCATTCCTGGCGACTATGCGGGCCCCTGCTTCATCGGCTTTGCGATCGGAGAGTCTCTGGGCGCAGCGGCGCTGCGCATTGCGGGCGGTATCTTCACAAAGATTGCCGATATCGGGTCCGATCTGATGAAGATCGTCTTTAACATCAAGGAAGACGACGCCCGGAATCCCGGTGTGATCGCGGACTGCACGGGTGATAACGCGGGCGACTCGGTCGGTCCAAGCGCGGATGGGTTCGAAACCTACGGTGTGACCGGTGTGGCGCTCATTTCATTCATCTTGCTCGCCGTCCCATCGCAGCTGGTCCAAGTGCAGCTCCTGGTATGGATCTTCATGATGCGCGTCATGATGATCATCGCGAGCGGGGGCTCCTATGTGATCAACAGCCTGATTGCGACCGCTCGCTACAAGCAGGCCGACACGATGAACTTCGAGGCGCCGCTCACGAGCCTCGTGTGGCTGACATCACTTGTGTCGATTGCGCTGACCTACGTGCTGTCGTCTCTCCTCATTCCAGCACTTGGAGATGGGACGTTATGGTGGAAACTGTCGAGCATCATCACCTGCGGCACGTTGGCGGGCGCAGTGATCCCCGAGCTGGTCAAGGTCTTCACCTCGACAAAATCGCGCCACGTCAAGGAGGTCGTGACGTCAACGCGTGAGGGGGGCGCCTCGCTCAACATCCTTTCCGGTTTCGTGGCCGGCAATTTCAGCGCCTACTGGCTGGGTCTCAGCATCGTGACGTTGATGGGCATCGCGTACGGCATCAGCACGATAGGCCTCAGCCTCAGCGCGCTGATGCCCGCGGCCCCCGTGTTTGCGTTCGGTCTCGTCGCGTTCGGATTCCTGGGCATGGGCCCCGTGACGATCGCTGTCGACTCCTACGGACCTGTCACCGACAACGCACAATCCGTATTCGAGTTGTCGGTCATCGAGCAGATGCCAGGCATCAAGGCAGAGATCAAGCGGGACTACGGCTTCGACGTGAACTTCGAGCGGGCGAAGCATCTCCTCGAAGAAAACGACGGCGCGGGCAACACGTTCAAGGCCACGGCGAAGCCGGTGCTCATTGGCACCGCCGTCGTAGGCGCGACGACGATGATTTTTTCAATCATCGTGGCCTTAACGGCCGGATTGACCCAGAATCTGGAGAAGCTCTCCATCCTCCACGCGCCGTTTCTCCTCGGGCTCATTACGGGCGGCGCGATGATCTACTGGTTCACCGGAGCATCGATGCAGGCTGTGACCACTGGCGCGTATCGTGCCGTGGAATTCATCAAGGCGAACATCCGGCTCGAAGGCGTCGAGAGGGCCTCGGTCGCCGACAGCAAGCGCGTGGTGGAGATCTGCACGCAGTACGCGCAAAAGGGGATGTTCAATATTTTTCTGACCGTGTTCTTCGCAACGCTGGCGTTTGCGTTGCTCGATCCGTATTTTTTCATCGGCTACCTGATTTCTATCGCGCTCTTTGGGTTGTTCCAAGCCATCTTTATGGCAAATGCCGGAGGAGCCTGGGATAATGCTAAGAAGATCGTCGAGGTGGAGCTGAAAGAAAAGGGCACTCCGCTCCATGCGGCCACGGTTGTTGGCGATACCGTGGGCGACCCGTTCAAGGACACCTCCTCCGTCGCGCTGAATCCGGTCATCAAATTCACAACGCTGTTCGGTTTGCTGGCAGTCGAGCTGGGGGTGAAGCTGACCGGCGACGTTGGCCCGCAGGTGAGTCATTTGCTGGCGGCTGTCTTTTTCGCCGTTTCGCTGGTCTTTGTGTGGCGCTCGTTCTATAGCATGAGCATTGGGGCGGCTCAGGCGAAGTGAAGGATGACACGGGGCGCAGCTTTTGTTGACTTTGCGTGCGACGGTGACTAGAATGCGGCGCTTTCTCTGTTAGCAGGAAAGTCTCCCGTCCCAGCGGGGCCTTTCCCGGTGACTGTGTCGGTTCTTAGGCCGGTTTGCCTTTTCCGGTGTCTAACCCCTTGACGGTTTCATTGACACCGGTTTTTGGCTATAGCTATAATCGCCGGCCTCAACTTCCGAGCGATTACGAGAGCAGGAGGGTAAGACGTGGCACGCGACATGTTTGCTGATGTCGTGAATCCAACAATCCGGGTCGGGAGCAGGCAGTGGTATGTCCTCCCGCTCTCGATCCTGGCGCACACGGTGGCCATTGCGGCGGCCATTATCATTCCGCTGATGGCGGCTGATCTTTTGCCGGTGCCGCCCTCGATGATGGCGTTCGTGTCGGCTCCGCCGCCGCCGCCGCCCCCGCCACCACCCCCGCCCCCACCGACGACTGCGGCGCCTCCCAAGCCTCAGGTCGACATCAATCCAGCTGCCGCACCGGTCGAAGCTCCCTCAGAGATCAAGCCTGAGACGGGCATCGACCCAAACTTTGAGCGCAGCGTCGCAGGTGGTGTCGAAGGTGGCGTTCCGGGTGGCGTGGTTGGCGGGCTCGTCACTGGGCTGGAGCCACCACCACCACCGCCGCCGCCACCGCCGCCGCCCGCGCCTGTGAGAGTGGGAGGCAATATCAAGCCGCCGACGCAGGTGAAGCGAGTGAACCCGGTCTACCCGCCGATCGCACAGTCGGCGCGCGTGCAGGGTGTCGTGATCATTGAAGCCGTGATCGGGCCCGGCGGCAAAGTTCAGGATGCAAAAATTCTCCGCTCCATTCCGCTCCTGGATCAGGCAGCGCTGGACGCGGTCAAACAATGGGAATACACACCGACTCTGCTCAATGGCGTACCGGTGCCGGTCATCATGACGGTCACGGTCAACTTCACTCTGCAATAAGTATCGACGGCGACAGTTTCTTGTAAAGACGGTTCCGTCCCATAGCCGGAGGATGTGATCAATGAATCTCGTAGACATGTGGTCTCAGATGGGTATCGTGGCCAAGATCGTGGCGTTCGTGCTCTTCTTCATGTCGATGTGGTCGATCGGCGTCGCGGTCGAGCGCATCTACACCTTCGTGCAGGCCCGCAGCCAGTCGAAGGTGTACGCGCCGCAGGTGGCCAAGCACCTCAAGGATGGCCGTCTCAAGGAGGCCATCGCCGTTTCGACCAACAAGAGCTACCGCTACAGCCACCTTGCCAAGGTCGTTCTCGCTGGATTGCAGGAATATCAGTTCCAGCAGGAGAGTGGGGGAGGCCTCAGTCGTGAAGAGCTCCTCGACACCGTCCGCCGTTCGATTCAGCGCGCGACCGCATTGACAGCCAACGACTTGAAGAAGGGCGTCAGCTCCCTCGCGACCATCGGCGCGACCGCCCCCTTCGTCGGGCTGCTCGGCACGGTCGTCGGCGTCATCAACGCGTTTACTGGTATCGCAGCCACTGGCTCAGGTGGTATCGGCGCCGTGTCGGCTGGTATCGCCGAGGCACTCGTCGAGACCGCGCTTGGGCTGGTCGTCGCGATTCCCGCCGTCTGGTTCTACAACTACCTGACCGGCCGAATCGAATACTTCCAGGTCGAAATGGACAACTCGTCCTCCGAGCTGGTTGACTACTTCATTAAGAAGACCGCATAGGACCCAGGACTCAGGACCAGGGACCGACAGCGTTAGGAGTCTAGTCATGGCAATGGATGTTGGCGGCGCAAAAGGCGGAGTCAAGTCCGACATCAACGTGACCCCGCTCGTCGACGTCATGCTGGTGTTGCTCATCATCGTGATGCTCATCGCGCCGTTGTTGCAGAAAGGCGTCGACGTAAAGCTGCCGATCGCGGAGTATACGACCGACAAGCCCGAGACGCAGGGACAGTCGGTTGTCGCCATCGCGGCCGACGGGCGAGTGTTCTTCAACTCGGTGCCGATTCGGAACGAAGATCTCACGTCCAAGATTGCCGAGGTGCTCGCGGCCAAGAAAGACAGCATCATCATCATCAAGGCCGATGAAGATGTGGAGTACAGCGCCGTGATGGCGACGATGGATGCGCTCCGGTCAGCCGGGGTCGAAGACATGGGTCTGATTACCGAGAAGAAAGTCGGAGCGGGAGGTAACTAAGATGACCAAGCACGGCCACGCGCACAAGCACTTCGGCGCCGACGAGGCCTTCAAGCCAAAGGAATTGCATGTCTCGGCGGACATGAACGTGACCCCGATGATCGACGTGCTCCTCGTTCTTCTGGTGATCTTCATGGCGGCCCTTCCGCTGTCCCAGAAGGGGCTCGACATCAATCTACCTGCCGAGACCAAGTCGGCCCAGGATATCAAGGTAGACGCGAACCAGATTGTGCTCGAGTTCACGGGCGATCGGCGGATCTCGATCAATAAGCAGGACGTCACGATGCCTCAGCTGGAGGACCGCCTCCGCAACATCTTCGAACAGCGCAAAGAGAAGACGATGTTCATCTCGGCGTCGGGGAACCTCCGGTACGGTGAAATCGTGAACGTCATCGACGCGGCCAAGGGCGCGGGCGTCGAGAAGGTCGGCATCGTGACCGACGGCATGCGGCAGGCGGCTGGCGCCGCTCCGGGAACGAACTAAGCCTTCCCCTTTCTTCGTAGACAACAAACGGCCGGCAGCCAACAAGGCTGACCGGCCGTTTGTTGTGGGGAACGCTTGAGTGTTGGAGCCGGCCCCTAGCTGATGCCTTCTGTCTTCTTCTTCTGCAGCTCCTTGGCCCGCGCCTGGAGAGCTTCGGCTTCACTCAACAGCTGCTTCTGCCTGGTCACATCCTTTTCCAAGTTGGCCTGCAGCCGGAGCAGAAGGCCCTTGTAGGTAATCGCCTCGATGTAGTCAGGCCTGATCTTGATGGCCTGGTCCACCTCGGTGAGCCCCTTGCTGACATAGTCGCGCTTCTGTTGATCGTTAAGGCGGAAATCACGGAATGCCTCGTCCCAGTAGTAGCTCGCGATCGTGTAGTGCGCCTCCGGATTGTTCGGCTCTCGCGTCGCGCGCTGCTGGAGGGCGTCGATCGTCTTGTCGAACTCACCCTGGTTGTTGTAGAAGGACGCGAGCTGCAGGTAGACGCTCGAATCGTCCGGCTTGGCCTCTTTGGCCTTGAGCAGCGTCGCCTCAGCCTCCTCATAGCTGCCGGCATCCTGGTAAATCTTGGCCAGCACGAAGTAGTTCGCGGGGTCGCCTGGCTCCATCTCGATCATCTTGAGGAGCACGGGTTCCGCCAGGCCCGGATCGTTCAGCTTGTCGCCGCCGTACGACGCCACGAGATACTGCAGTGCCAGCTTCTTGAGCTTGGGATCCTGATCCCTTTCCGAGGCCAATTTGTAGTTGTCAACAGCCTTGGTCAGAAGCTCGTCGTTGGTCGCCTCACCCTTGCGCGACGGTCGATACAGGTTGTCGTAGCTGTTGCCGAGGTAAAAGTAGCCGTGGGCGAGGTCCGGGTTGGGGTTCGCCGGGTCGATGGCCTGAACGACCAGTTCGTATTTCTGCGCGGCTCTCGTATAGTCCTGCGCCTGGTAGAGTATATGCGCCTCCTTGAGGGCCTTCCTCGCCTGCAGGGTGGCCACTTGCCCGCACGCGGTCATCGCGAGCCCGGCGATCACTGCAAGTCCACCGACCCATACTGCTTTGGTTCGAACACGCATTACTGTCTCCCTTCCACCCAAACTAGCGGATGCTTGCGCCTGAGGCCTGCGCTACTGAGGCGTGATTGCTCTCACGGCGCACAGCCGCGAGCCAGCTGAAAGCGCTGAAACCCGACAAGTATAGTGAACTGAAATTTGGCAAGTCAAGGTACGGTTTCCCAGGGGTCAGCACGACATAAGGAGCACGGGTACAATGGCTTAGGATGCGATCACAGCGTCCGAAACAAACGCCCAAACTTGACCCCTCCTGACCCCGCCTCTATGATCGACTGACGCCGCACGCCGTCATTGTTTTCCTGTTAGACACCATTCGAGATGATTCGCTTTGAAGATGTCGTCGAGAAAGTCGGCGCGTACAGCCAGGCCGCAGACGTAGAGCTGCTGCGCCGCGCGTACGTGTTCTCCGCGTTCGAGCACAAAGGGCAGCTACGTCATTCCGGCGAGCCGTACCTGGTCCACCCGCTCGAAGTGGCGAACATCCTCGCGGACATGAAGCTTGATGTGGTGGCGGTGGCGGCTGGATTGCTGCATGATGTGGTCGAAGACACGCTCACGACGATCGACCGCATTCGTGAGCATTTCGGCCCCGAGGTCGCTCACGTCGTCGAAGGCGTGACAAAGATCGGCGCGATTCCATTTTCCTCGAGCGAAGAGCGGCAGGCCGAAAATTTCCGCAAGATGCTGCTGGCGATGGTGGACGACATCCGCGTCATCCTCGTCAAGCTGGCAGACCGCCTTCATAACATGCGGACGCTGCATTTCCTGCCCGCGGAACGCCGTATCCCCATCGCGCAGGAAACGATCGACATTTACGCGCCCATCGCCAACCGGCTCGGCATGAGCAAGGTGAAGAACGAGCTGGAAGAATTCTCCTTCAAGTATCTGGAGCCGGACAGCTACCACTCGCTTCGCGTCAAGGTCGAGCTGAAGGGAAGGGCGGCCGAAGCCCTGACCAAGGATTTGCAACGCACCATCACGGCCAAGCTGCGCGACGCCCAGATCCCGATCGTCCAGATCGACAGCCGCATCAAGCGCCTTTACAGCATCCACCAGAAACTCAAGCGCCAGAAGATCGATCTCGATCAGGTCTACGACTTCATCGCGGTTCGGATCCTCACAGACTCGGTCCAAGACTGTTACGCAGCGCTTGGCATCATCCATCAGACGTGGTCACCGGTGCCCGGCCGTATCAAGGACTTCATTGCGATGCCGCGGCCCAATGGGTACCAGTCGCTGCACACCTCCGTCATCAGCGACCGTGGATTTCCGTTCGAGGTGCAAATCCGGACGCAGGAGATGCACCGGCGGGCCGAGGAAGGCATCGCGGCGCATTGGAAGTACAAAGAAGGTCGCGTGGGCGACCAGCGCGACGAGCAGTACTTCCAATGGATGCGCCAGCTGCTCGAATGGCAGCAGGAAGTCCGCGATCCGCATGAATTCCTTCAAAATCTCAAGGTCGACCTGTATCCCGAAGAGGTGTACATCTTCACGCCGCGCGGGCAGGTGAAGGTACTGCCCAGAGGAGCGACACCCATCGATTTTGCGTACGCCATTCACACCGACATTGGCCATCAGTGTGTCGGCGCACGGGTCAACGGCAAGATGGTGCCGCTCCGGACGCGGCTGAAGAATGGGGACATCGTCGAGATCGTCACGAACCCAGGACACAAGCCGAGCCGCGACTGGCTCAATTTTGTCGCGACTTCCCGCGCGCGGAACAAGATCAAGCACCTGATCCAGGCTGAAGAGCGCGCGCGGGCCATTGAGCTCGGCCGCAAACTGTTCGACAAGGAAGCCCGGCGCTACGACGTGAATCCGAAAACAGTGCTTGAAGGTGAGGCGTTTGCGCGCATGGCGCCTGATGCGAGCGCCCGCGATGCGCTGTTTGCGGATCTCGGGTACGGCAAGGCGTCAGCGCGTCAGCTGCTCGGGAAGCTGGTGCCACAGGATCAGCTTCGAGAAAAGCCGACGGTCCAGGAAGGCACCGTCGCGTCGGTTGTCCGCCGCGTGTTCGGGCCAGGGGACGAAAAGATCAAAGTCAGTGGCGTCGACGATCTGATGGTCTTCCGTGCGCGATGCTGTAATCCGATTATGGGAGAGCCGATCGTCGGCTACATCACGCGCGGGAAGGGCGTCTCGGTCCACGCCGCGTCGTGTCCAAACGTTCTCAATCTGTTGTATCACCCCGAGCGTCGAATCGAGGTCGAGTGGGACAAAAGTCCAGATACGACTCCTCGATTTACCGTGCGGCTGACGATGCAGGTGGAAGATCGCAAGGGGATCCTGGCCGACGTCAGCTCGCGAATTGCCGACATCAACACCAACATCACGAACGTTGAAGCCCGATCGCCGTCGAACGACGATCACCGCGGGCGCATCGATGTGACGGTCGAGATCAAGGATCTCAAACATCTCGAGCGCGTCATAAAATCGCTCCGGGGTGTCGAGGGTGTGCTGGACGTCGAGCGGCTGACCGCGAAGACCTGAGCAGGGTTCTAAGGTTCCATAGTTCTACAGTTCCAAGGTTCTCGAGTTCGAAGGTTTCAGCTGCGCGGTGCACCACTATTGGGAAGCATCGAACTTTAGAACGATAGAACCTTAGAACGATAGAACCTATAGCACGGCGATGACGTCGATCTCGATCCGTGCGTCGCGGGGCAATCGCGCAACCTGCACGGTCGAGCGGGCTGGAGGTGCGAGCTCTGCCTCGAAGAACGTGCCGTACACGTCATTCATTGTCGCGAAATCGTCGAGATTGGTCAGAAAGACCGTCGTGCGGACGACGTTGGCGAAGGAAGCGCCAGCGGCTTGCAGGATCTCCCCAACATTGGCCAGGACGCGTCGAGTTTGTGCGCGAATGTCTCCCTCGATGATCTGACCGGTCGCCGGATCGATGGGTACCTGTCCGGACACGAAGATCAGCTCGCCGGCGCGGACGCCTTGCGAATACGGTCCGATCGCTTTGGGAGCCATCGGCGTGGAAACGATCTGACGCTCCGTCATGCAGCTTTCACGATTTTTCGCGAGCGGAGACAGCGGGTGCAGACGCGGATCCGCTTGCTCGCTCCATTGACGATCGCGTGGACCCTCTGAAGATTCGGTTCGAAGCGCCGCGGCCGCACGTTGTGAGCATGACTCACGGTGCGTCCCATGACCGGTCCCTTTCCACAAATCTCACAGCGTCTGGCCATGACTCGATGCCTCTCTGGAGCCCCACACGGCACCCCACCGCGGCTACCGCGTTGGGGGCCCCGCGAAGGCACCCCACCGCGGCTACCGCGTTGGGGGCCCCGCGAAGAAGGAGCGCAAACCAAAAATTATAGCACGGGGTCAGGGGAGAATCAGGCTGCTGGGACGGCCCAGAGACGCGGTCTCTTGGTCCGCGGCGCTGGCATTCAAGATCCGCGCAAGAAGATCGCGGTATGCGCTTTGCCGTCCGCCGGCAGGTTGCGGAATCTCTCGGGCTCCTTGTTCGATGCGGCGGAGCACCACAGCGGTATCAGCTGTAGTAATCCCGTCGCCGCTCCGACCGATATCGTTGATCAGACGCTTCAATTCCTCCGCAAGGTACCGCGCGGGCTGCGTGACGGCACGATGCTCGTAGATGACGCCGCGGCCGGCGGTTTCGAGGGTCGCGGCCAGCGCGCTGGCGGCTTCAATAATGTCGTCGTCGTGGAGCGTCTGAAAATCCTGTGGCGCGTGTCGCGCGATGAAGCGACCCAGGAGCAGCAGGAGTCGAGATTGAGGATCGGTCAGTCCCTGCAATGTCGGTGCAAGCGCTGCGAAGTCCCGTTGCTGTTGACGCTGCACAACAGCCGGGGGATGGCTGCGCGCCGCGGACAAATAACCGCAATCGCTCGGGCATCGGATCTCAACAAGACGCTTCGTGCCGCAGCAGACGGCGCAGATTTCCTGGCCTACAGCCGGACATTGTCGTCGAGCTTTCCGTCGATTGCAGAGTGGACAGAGCACAGAACAGCTTTGTATGTGGGCCGTGCGCGAATCGACGTGCGACGGCCCACGCGGCGTGTCGATCCCCGATCTCCCAGGTACTATCATTGCACTACCTCAGTGTGATGGCCAGTGCCGCGTTGAGCTGAGCCCGATGACACAACTTGTTCGCAACGAAACCCCTACGGAGTACTTCAAAGAACTGGTGGAGGCCGCCTTGGTTCGCCAGCGATTGCAGGCTGGCGAGTTGACCGCGTTCTACGTTGTCAACCTCCTCACCACGTTCATCCATCTCGGTGGAGAGCTTCGCACGAGCCTGGAAGACGAGCCGCTTGCGCTGCAGTTGAGTCGCGCGCAGGAGATCGGCGGCTCACGTCGACGCCACGTGCTCCGCGTGCTCGGCGACGTTTCGCTTTTTGTGGCGGGATTCTTTCCCGATAGCCTGAATCGCCGGCTCGTGGACGTTGACTACTACGCGACTCTTGGCGGATACGCGTACGAGTCGCTCAGCCACGCTGAGAGCGACACCTTCGCTCCGGTGTTCGCTGAGCTCGCCGAGAGTTTTCTGGGCTTCGTAGACGTCCTCACCGAAGTCAGTGAACGGAGCGCCATCACGACCAACACGGACGTGTTGCGGCTCTATGAGAAATGGCTTCGGACGAGTAGCCGGCGCACCGGCCAACTTCTGGTGGAGCGAGGCATCGTCCCGAACGCCTCAATCGGGAGCCGATTCCTGCAGTAGCCCACGGGCTATCCTTGGATTTTGCGCCAAGCGCACTGAAATGCTACAGGGTATATTTTCCAGACACATCGGTGTGTCCTCTCTAGAGTACGCTTGACCGATGGCTGCCGGCCGATAGAACCATCTGAAACGGGATGGCGTCTAACCACTCGACGGTGATCGGTTGGGGTGATCGCTTGAGCTGGCGTGATGTAAACCTTATCGAATGAGTTTGATAGCAGGCTCGGTGGGCACGAAGCGGGGTCCCCAAGCGGAACAGGATCGGCCGCAGAAGATCCCACGTTCGGCTTCCCCAGCCTCCCCCCAGTTTGCGTGGTCGCCCGGATCCAGGTTTAAGAGGCAAGGTGTCCAAAGCTGGTACGGGGTTTGCTTCTAGAACCGTCCTAGCGGACGGATTCGGATAGCGGGAAGGAGCGTCGACGATGACCATGACCAAAAGAGCTGGCGGGATTAACGACGAACGCTATCTCGAACTGAAGCGGATGCTCGAGGACCGGCAGAAGGAAATCCTCAGCGAGGTTCAGGAGCGGATGCGTGAAGCCCGTTCAGAAAACGCTTCGGGTAAGATCAACGAGGTTCTGGATGCGGGCGAAAGCTCCGAAGCCGACATCCAGGAAGATATCGAGTTCGCACTCATCCAGATGAAGGCCGAGACGCTGAGGAAGATCACAGAAGCGCTCTTGCGTCTGGAGGAGGGCGCATTCGGTTACTGCTTTGATTGCGGCGAGGAAATCTCGCCGAAGCGTCTCCGGGCGCTGCCGTTTGCCGTGCGCTGCAAAGAATGCGAGGAAGCGCGCGAGGTCGCGGTACAACGGGAGCGCACACTGGCGCAGCGGCGAGGCGCATCCTCGCTGTTCCTTGATATGTCCAGCTAACCGGCGTCCTAGAGTGACAGGCTCTGCCGGGCGGGGTCCCCAGCACGGCAGCCGCGCTGGGGTGCCTGGCGGCGGGGCCTGTGCCCCGGCCGTTGCCCACGGAGAAGCTCCTCCGGAAGGAGATCGCCGATGAGCGATCAGAACGAGCGCGTCATAGAGGACGTCTCGACTGGAGAACGGCCGTTCGAGATCCCCGGCGAACTGCCCGTCCTTCCATTACGCGACACGGTCCTCTTTCCCAATTCTTTCATGCCGCTGGCAGTCGCGCGGGAGAGTTCCGTGCGCCTGATCGATGAAGCCATCGCGGACCGCAGACTGATCGGCGTCTTCACGCAGCGCGATGCGAGCGTCGAAGAACCGGGCCTGGAAGATCTCTACCAAATCGGCACGATCACGCACATCCACAAGATGTTCAAGCTCCCGGATGGCAGCTTGCGACTGATCGTTCAGGGGCTGACGCGAATCCAGCTCGATCGCGTCACGACGTCGCGTCCCTATCTGCGCGGGGCTGTGAGTCCTGCACCGGAGATGCTGCTGAATGAGGATCGTCTCGAAATCGATGCGCTGCAGCGCAACATCAAGAGCAATTTTCAGCAGGTCGTGTCGCTGTCGCCGCTCCTGTCCGACGACCTGCAGACGCTCGCGATGAACATCGCGGAGCCTGGGCGTCTGGCTGACTTCATTGCGTCGAGCCTGACGACCATCACGACGCCGGTGAAGCAGGAGGTGCTCGAGACGCTGAACGTCCGCGAGCGGATGGACAAGCTGAACCGCATCCTCATCAAGGAATCCGAGGTGCTCGAGCTTGGCTCGAAGATTCAATCGCAGGTCCAGTCTGAAGTCGGCAAGAACCAGCGCGAATACTTCTTGCGCGAGCAGTTGAAGGCGATTCAGAAGGAGCTGGGCGAAGGGGACGACCAGACCAAGGAAATCGAGGAGCTGCGAGAGAAGATTGAAAGCGCGGGAATGCCGGAGCAGGTAAAAAAGGAAGCTCGGCGGGAGCTCGATCGGCTGTCGAAGATGCCGGCGGCGGCGGCGGAGTACACGGTCTCGCGCACCTATCTCGACTGGTTGGTGGCGTTGCCGTGGTCGAAGCGGACCGACGAGGTGATCGATCTGGCACGCACCAAGGGGGTGCTCGACGCCGATCACTCAGATCTCGAGAAGGCCAAAGACCGCATCCTCGAGTATCTGGCGGTTCGCAAGCTCAATCCCGCGGTCAAGGGTCCAATCCTGTGCTTCGTCGGTCCTCCGGGCGTTGGCAAGACGTCGCTCGCGCGGTCCATCGCAACATCTCTCGATCGGAAGTTCGTTCGGGTGTCGCTCGGTGGCATGCGAGACGAGGCTGAGATTCGCGGCCATCGGCGCACGTACATTGGAGCGCTGCCCGGGCAGATCATTCAGGGGCTCCGGCGCGCAGAATCGAAGAACCCGGTCTTCATTCTGGATGAAGTCGACAAGCTCGGATCGGATTTCCGCGGGGATCCCAGCTCGGCCCTGCTGGAAGTGCTGGATCCGGAGCAGAACAACACGTTTCGCGATCACTATCTCGATGTCCCGTTCGATTTGTCGGAGGTGCTCTTCATCACGACCGCCAATGTTCTCGATCCGGTTCCCCCCGCGCTCCGTGACCGGATGGAGGTGCTCGAGCTGCCCGGCTATACGGAAGAGGAAAAGCTCAAGATCGCGCTCGAACATCTCGTCAGCAAGCAGATCGCGAATCATGGCTTAAAAGACGATCAGATCGAGGTGACAGACGCCGCGTTACGGACCCTGATTCGTGGCTACACTCGTGAGGCTGGCGTCCGCAATCTCGAACGCGAGATTGCCGCCCTCTGCCGCAAAGCCGCACGCCGCCGTGCCGAGGGCGATGAGGCACCGCTCACGGTGACGCCGGATATCGTCGTAGACATGTTGGGCGCGCCAAAGTTCCTGGATGAGGAGATTGAGGAGCGGACCAAGAACCCTGGCGTGGCAATTGGGCTCGCCTGGACGCCGACTGGGGGCGAAGTGCTCTTTGTCGAAGCTTCGCGCATGGCCGGCGGCGGCTCGCTGACGTTGACAGGCCACCTGGGCGACGTGATGAAGGAATCGGCGCGTGCGGCCCTCTCATGGTTCCGCGCGCACGCCGGACAATACCAAGTCGATTCTGACTTCTACAAGAATGCCGAGATTCATCTGCATGTACCGTCTGGTGCGATTCCCAAGGACGGCCCGTCGGCGGGGGTCACGATGGTGACGGCGCTGGCATCCGAGCTGATGCATCGGCCGGTGCGGGGGGATATGGCGATGACCGGCGAGATCACGCTGTCGGGCAAAGTGCTCCCGGTCGGTGGCATCAAAGAGAAAGTGCTCGCGGCTAGGCGCGCAGGCATTCGCGAGATCATTCTTCCCCGGCAAAACGAAAAGCACATTCTCGAGGATCTCAGCGAAGAACTGCGGCGCGAGCTGACGATTCATTTTGTGTCGACGATCGATGACGTGCTGCTGCTGGCTCTGACCCCGCCGCAGAGACAGCCCGGCGACCGGCCGTCTACCGCGCTGGTGCAGAGCACCCTTCAGTAGCCGTCATTTTTGGCGCCACTCCGCGCGCTCTCTTCATACGTGACCCGGAAGCTCATCGGCTGACGCGCCGCCTTCAACGCTCGTCGTGAAAATTGTCTATTCGCCGCGTTATTGCATGGACCTCCGCGGCCACGTGTGGCCCATCGAGAAATATCGCCTGACCTTCACCGCGCTGCACGAACGGCAGCTGATGACATCAGCCGACGTCCTCGAGCCGATCGAGGCTTCATGGGAGCAACTCGGCTTCGCGCACACGTCTGAATACCTGCAAAAGATCCGGAACACCAGGCTGTCAGTCGAGGACATCGCTCAACTCGAGCTGCCGTTTTCGCGGGACCTGGTCGAGGGATTCCGCCTGATGACCGGCGGAACTCTCGTCGCCTCGCGGCATGCGTTCAGTTCCGCCGCTGAAGGTCAGCGCGTCGTGGTCCACCTTGGTGGTGGATTTCATCACGCGTTCGCGAACCACGGCGAGGGGTTCTGTCTTTTCAATGATGTGGCGGTGGCGATTCGGGTGCTGCAGCAGGAGACGGTCCTGGAACGCGTAGCAGTCGTGGATTTGGACGTCCACCACGGAAACGGCACTGCCATGATCTTTGAGCGCGACCCGACGGTCTTCACGTTCTCCATGCATCAGCAGCACAACTATCCGCTGTTCAAGCCGAAGAGCTCGCTCGACATCGGCCTGTTCGACGGCGCCGATGACGACGAGTATCTGAAACAGCTGCGAGGGGCGCTGCCGAAAGTGTTCGCGACCCGTCCGCAGGTGGTGTTCTACCTTGCGGGGGCCGACCCGTTCCGCGAGGATCGGTTGGGCGGTCTTCACCTGACGCTGGAAGGACTGCGCCAGCGCGACCGCTTGGTCTTTGAAGCCGGGAATGAAGCCAAAGTGCCGGTCGTGGTGGTGCTTGCTGGCGGTTACGCGCATCGAATCGCAGATACGGTCGCCATCCACGTGGCGACCGTGGAAGAGGCGAAGCGGACGTTGGGTCAGTAGTGTCCAGCTTTAGCCTGGCTGAAGCCGGACACTACCGGTGAGTGAAATAGTCCGGCTAAAGCCGGACACGACCGATATGAGCGCTAGGAAAGCAGCGAAACGCCTACCACCGTCTTCATGTCTTGAATCTCGCCTCGACTGATCAAGGCGCGAAGCTCATTGAGGGTGAACCTGCGAATCTCGAAGTACTCGTCGGGATCGACATGGACTTCGGGATCTGCGGCACCTGGAGTCCGGAGATTCGTCAGGCGGAAAAAGATCATCGCTTCATCACAGAAACCCGGAGTCGGGTAGAAACTCCCAAGGTGTTGCACGTGCCCCGGTCTCAGCTGAATCTCCTCTGCACATTCGCGCGCGGCGGCAGCTTCCGGCGCTTCCCCGGGGTCAACGCTGCCCGCGGGCAGTTCCCATATCCAGCGATCAACCGCATACCGGTACTGCCTGACGAGCACAACCCGCTGTTCGTCATCCAGTGGGATGAGCACGACCGAGACCGGATGCCGCACCACTTCCATGTCGACGACGACGCCATGTGGCAGGCGTACGCGATCGACGACGGCACTGAACACCCGACCGTTGAAGACGACGCGCGACGACTCTCTCTCTATCTTTCCCATCTTTCTCTTC
>Ga0184639_10000279_pt1 | contig 18843 bp, 18 predicted proteins | sample PLM31_170_b2_FD_133155 | JGI IMG/M metagenome (GOLD analysis project Ga0184639, IMG submission 133155) | Groundwater sediment microbial communities from an aquifer in East River, Colorado, USA - PLM3-1_170_b2 | ecosystem: Environmental > Terrestrial > Soil > Riparian zone | place: USA: East...
CTGGCAGCTGTTTCAGGATCGGATGCGCGCGGCGCGCGACACCGTCACGATCTCGATCGTGGGCAAGTACACCCACCTCCGGGATGCCTACAAGAGCATTCACGAGGCGATCATCCACGCGGGGGTGGCCAACTCGGTCAACGTCAAGGTCGAGTGGGTCGACTCGGAGCGGGTGGAGCTGGACGGACCCGAAGCGCTCCTCGGCGCCTCGCATGGCATCCTGATTCCGGGCGGCTTCGGGGATCGCGGCACGGACGGCATGGTCCAGGCGGCCCGCTACGCGCGAGAGCGCGGCGTGCCCTTCTTTGGGATCTGCCTCGGGATGCAGTGCGCGGTCGTCGAATTCGCCCGGAACGTCGCGGGTCTTCAGGGCGCCGACTCCTCCGAGTTCGACGCGTCGACGCCGCACCCGGTCATCGACCTCTTGGAATCGCAGCAGACAATCACTAGCAAGGGCGGCACGATGCGGCTCGGCGCCTATCGCTGCGCGCTCACGCCCGGGAGCCGCGCGGGAAAGGAGTACGCCGCGCCCGAGGTGGCGGAGCGCCACCGTCACCGCTACGAGTTCAACAACCGGTATCGCGAGCAGCTCGAGGAGAAGGGACTTCGCGTGACAGGCCTCTATCCGGACCAGTCCCTCGTCGAAATCGTCGAGCTTAAAGATCACCCGTGGTTCGTGGGCGTGCAGTTCCACCCGGAGCTCCGGTCGCGTCCCGACCAGCCCCACCCGCTGTTCCGTGGATTTATCGGGGCGGCCAACGAGGAGCGACTCCGACGGTCAGGCGCTTCGGCGGCAAAGGCGGGAGCCTCGGGCGGGCCTCGTGGCTGAGCCGGTGGGCGCGCGGCAGGCAACCAAGCCCGTCGCGGTTGGGGCGGTGCGGCTCAACCCGGGCCGGCTCTCGCTCATCGCGGGCCCTTGCGTTCTGGAGGACGAAGGGATGGCCGAGGAGGTCGCGCGGGAAGTGAAGCGGATCGCGGCCGCGCTCGACCTGCCCTTCGTGTTCAAGGCCTCCTATTCGAAGTCGAACCGCTCCTCGGGAGCGAGCTACCGGGGTCCCGGCGCCGAGTCGGGCCTCCGCGCGCTCGCGACAATCCGCGACCGCGTCGGCGTGCCGGTCACGAGCGACGTCCACGAAACCGGTGAGGTCGAGGCCGCCGGAAGAATTCTCGACCTGATCCAGATCCCGGCGTTTCTCTGCCGGCAGACGCCCCTGATCGAGGCGGCCGCGCGGACCGGAAAGCCGCTTCACATCAAGAAGGGACAGTTCCTCGACCCGCGATCCATGGGGTTCGCCGTCGAGAAGGCGCGCGCCGCCGGCGCCTCGGGGGTCGTGGTGAGCGAGCGGGGCACCACCTTTGGGTATGGCGACCTGGTCGTGGACTTCCGCTCCATCGCGGTCATGGGCCGATTTGGTTGCCCGGTCTTCTTCGATGCGACCCACTCGGTCCAGCGCCCCAGCGGGGGGGAGACCGGAGGACGGCGGGAGTTCGTGCCGCTCCTGGCTCGCGCCGCGGTGGCGGTGGGCGCGGACGGCATCTTCCTAGAGGTGCACCCGAACCCTGCCGAGGCGGCCTCGGATCGGGAATCGCAGTGGCCATTGTCCGAACTGGATGCGCTCCTCCGTTCCTTGATGAAGATCCACCAATCGATTGCCGATACGCAGTTTGTGGAGAGCCCTCGATCGTGACCCGAAGCGCCCCTCGCGAGCAGCTCTTGGATCCGGTGAGCGCTTCGGCCTCTCAGGTCATCGGGTGGGCGCTAGAGGTTTTGGACTACGAGGGGGAGGCGATCGCCGGCCTCAAACCTCTGATCGGCAGCGAATTCGAGGGCGCCGTTCACGCGCTTTCTCGCGTGAAGGGCCAGATCCTCACGTCCGGCGTGGGCAAGTCAGGCCTGGTCGCGAAGAAGATCGCCGCCACGCTCACCAGCACCGGGACGCCGGCAAGCTTCGTCCACCCGGTCGACGCCGTGCACGGGGATCTCGGCATCGTCACCCCGGACGACGCGGCCATCCTCCTCTCGAAGAGCGGGGAGACCGCCGAGCTGCTCGCGCTGACGCCCGCGTTCCGTCGGCGCGGCGTAGCGATCGTGGCCATGACTTGCGAGCCCGATTCCACTCTGGCGCGGGCCTCTGACCACGTGATCGATCTGGGCCGGCCCCGCGAGGCGTGTCCGGATGATCTCGTCCCGACCTCTTCCACCACGGCCGCGCTCGCCATGGGCGATGCGCTCGCGGTCGTGTTGATGAGGCTCAAGGGATTCACGCGGGAGGATTTCGTGTTCCTGCATCCCGGCGGCGTGATCGGCCAGGCGGCCCTCCTCCGCGTGACGGACCGGATGCGGCGCGGAGACGCCTTGCCGCGCGTGAGCGTCGATGCCACGCTCCACGAAGCGCTACTCGAAATCCTGAACAAGCGCCTCGGCATGACGACGGTGATCGACGCGGCGGGGCGGCTTCAGGGCGTGCTCACGGACGGCGATTTGAAGCGGCTCCTGCTGCGGGGTTCCGCCGAGCTGACGCAACCGGTGTCGAACGTGATGACCGCCACCCCGAAGACGATCGAAGCGGATGCGCTGATCGCGCAGGCGGTCAGGCGCATGGAGGAGAACCCCGGGGGAGCGATCACGTCGCTCGTCGTCGTGGACGGTACGGGCACGATGCTCGGGGTCATCCACCTCCACGACTGCATCGACGCGCGAGCGCGGTAACATCATGGCGGCACGCCGGTTTGACCGCCTCGTGGAAGGCGTGGTAGATTCGCCTGCCGGGACCGATTCTCGCGGATGGCCGCGGCGCGGCCGAGCGGCTCGGGGCCTCGTGCGGATAGCGGCGGCGGCCTCGAGAGTGGCGGCGGCGATCTGGATCGCGGTCTCGGCGCTCGGCTGCCAGGGAGAACCCGCCTCGACATCGAGCGGCGGGGAGGTGCAGATCCCCGACCAGGAAGCCCGGGATTTCACGCTCACGGAGAGTTCCGAGGGCAAGAAGAGCTGGACTCTCTGGGCTTCCTACGCGGCGATGTACAACGATCGAAACCTCGTGGACGCGAAAGAGGTTCGGATCGAGTTCTTCGATGCCAAGCAGCAGAGGTTCTCGACCCTCGTGGCGGATCGGGGGCTCGTCTTCCAGCGGACCAACGACCTGGAAGCGCGGGGAAACGTGCGGGTCACCACGGAGACCGGCGTGACGATGGAGACCGACTCCCTCCGCTGGCTCAACGCGACCGGGAAGATCGTGTCGGACGCCTACGTCCGCGTGACTCGAGAGGGAGACGTCGTGACCGGCTATGGATTCGAGAGCGACCCCAATCTCGACCATTTCAACATCACGCGGCAGGTGCGCGCGGAAGTGCGGGAGGAGAACGCAGAGCAGGATGCGGAGCGATGACCGGCCTCGTGGCGCGCGACCTCGAGCGCTACTACGGGCACTGGAAGGTCGTCGAGAAGGTCTCGATCGGCGTGGAGCGCGGCGAGGTCGTCGGCCTTCTCGGGCCGAACGGAGCCGGCAAGACGACGACGTTTCGCCTGATCGTCGGCCTGCTGCGGGCCGACGGCGGGCAGATCCTTCTCGACGGGCGCGATGTGACGCGAACTCCGATGCACGAGCGCGCGCGGATCGGACTCGGATACCTGGCCCAGGAGCCCTCGATCTTCCGCCGGCTCACGGTTCGGGAAAACATCCTCGCGATCCTCGAGACGCTGAAGCTGAAATCGAAGGAGCGGGCGCTACGGCTCGACCAGCTGCTCGAGGAGCTGAATATCGCGCCGCTCGCCGACCGGATGGGATACAACCTGTCCGGAGGAGAGCGACGCCGGGTGGAGATCACGAGAGCGCTCGTCACGCAGCCGGGATACCTGCTTCTGGACGAGCCCTTCGTGGGGATCGACCCGATCGCGGTCGCCGAGATCCAGGACATCATCTCGAGGCTGAAGTCGAAGGGTCTCGGGATCCTGATCACCGATCACAGCGTTCGGGAGACCTTGAGCACGACCGATCGCGCGTACATCATGTTCGAGGGGAAGATTCTCCTCCAAGGTACGAGCCAGGAGCTGGCGCAGGACCCTGTGGCCCGCCAGATCTACCTCGGCGAGCGTTTTCGACTGGATTGAGGGACTGATCCTATGGAAATGAAGCATGGCTTGAGCATGCAGCAGAAGACGACGCTGGTGCTCACGCCGCGTCTGCAGCAGGCTCTGAAGCTCCTCCAGATGCCGACGCTGGAGCTGCAACAGGCGCTCAAGCTCGAGCTGGAGCGGAATCCACTGCTCGAGGAGGTCGACGAAGTCGAAGAGGTGAAGGAGGCCGACGAGGTCAAGGACGAGCTGGGCCAGAACGAGGCCGAGCCGGTGGAGACGACCGAGCCCGACAAGAACCAGGAGATCGACTGGAGCGAGCTCTGGCCCGACACCTTCGAAATGCCCTCGGCGCCGCGCACCGAGGACCCCGACGCGGAATTCTACGAGCGGGTACCGGTCACGCGGGCGAGCCTCGGGGATCACCTCTCGGAGCAGCTGCACATGCTCTCCCTCACCGAAGAGGACCTCGCGATCGGGGAGTATCTGATCGGATCGATCGACGAGAACGGGTATCTCCAGACCACGGTCGAAGAGGTCGCGGACACGTTTGCCGTATCACCCGAGAAGGTGGAGGACGTGCTCTCCCGGCTCCAAAAGTTCGATCCGGCCGGGATCGGAGCCAGGAACCTTCAAGAGTGCCTCTGGATCCAGCTGGTCCAGCGGAAGCTCGACGACACCCTCGCGGGGCGCATCATTCAGGAGCAGTTTGATCACCTCCTGGCGAAGCGCTTCGGCGAGATCGCGCGAAACCTCAAGTGCACCGTGGAGGAGGTCCAGGGTGCCGGCGACCTGATCGCCACGCTCGATCCCCGGCCCGGGCAGGAGATCGCCGCCGATGAGACCAAGTACGTCGTTCCCGATCTGGTCGTCGAGAGGGTCGGTGAGGACTTCGTGGTCTCGCTGAACGATCGAAACGTTCCTCGGCTCCGGATCAGCGCCGCGTATCAGCAGATGCTCCGGTCCAAGTCGGCCGGACAGGAGGAGAAGAAATTCATCAGCGAGAAATTGAACTCCGCGAAGTGGCTCATTCAGACGATCGAGCAGCGCCGGAAAACGATGATCAAGGTGATGCGCCGGATCGTCGAGGAACAGCGCGATTTCTTCGAGCGAGGCGTCGCGGGCCTGAAGCCCCTCACGCTGCAGCAGATCGCGAACCACATCGGCATGCACGAGTCGACGGTGAGCCGGGTCACGACCAACAAGTACGTCCAGACTCCGCGAGGGGTCTTCGAGCTGAAGTACTTCTTCTCGAGCGGTCTCGCCACCGACGAGGGGGATGACGTCTCCGCCAAGGTCGCGAAGGACAAGATCCTCAATCTCATCTCCGCCGAGGACAAGCGCGACCCGCTCAGCGATCAGCGGATCGCCGAGTTGCTGCACGAGCAGGGTCTCCGAATTGCCCGGCGCACCGTGGCGAAGTACCGGGAAGCGCTGCGTTTGCTCCCGGCTCGCGCGCGGCGCCGGTACGCTTGATCTCGCGGGCAGGGTTCCATCCAGGGGGGCGATGAATGCAGATCACGATCAAGGGACGGCACTGGAAGCCGGACCCGGGATTTCGGGAGAACGCCGCATCGCGGATCGAGAAGCTGGCTCGGTTCTACCCGCGGCTGATCGGCGCGCAGTTGACCGTCACGCGGGAAGGGTTCCGCCATCACGCCGAGCTGCGGTTGTTGGGAAATTCGCTCGATCTGCTCGCGAAATCGACCGAAGTGGATGCCGCGCAGGCGCTCGACGCGGTGCTGGACAAGCAGGAGCGCGCGCTCCGCAGGCAGAATGACCGGCGCAAGGACAAACGGAAGCGGGGGCCCTCGGTGCGCGTCGAGCCCGCGCCCGTGGAGGCGCTCCCGATCCCGGCGGCTCCCCGAAGGGATACCGAGGTCCTGCGCGTCCGGCCGCGCCGTCCGACGCTGAGCGTGGACGAGGCGGTGCGGGCGCTCCTCAAGAGCCGGAAGCCGGTGCTGGTCTTCTCGGAGCGGGGCGTGGACGCGCTCCGCGTGGCGTACCGCCTCGGAGACGGGCAGGTGGGGCTGCTTGAACTCGACTAGCCGGCCACAGCTCACGATCGCCCAGCTCCACGAGCAACAGCGGGAACAGCTCTCCCTCGAAGTCCTCTCGGAGGGCCTCGAGTCCCGAATGCCGATCACGGTGAGCGACATCCACCGTCCCGGCATGGCGCTCATGGGGTTCATGGAGAACTTCCTCGCCGACCGGATCCAGATTTTCGGCCGAACCGAAATGGCCTACTTCGGTACGCTCCGCGGGGCGGAGCGAAAGGCGGCCCTCGACCGATTCTTTCAATTCCAGGTTCCCTGCGTCATCATCGCCAAGGGGCTCGACGTGCCGGCCGGTTTCATCGAGCGCGCGAACCAGCACCAGATCCCGGTGCTGCGCAAGCCTCAAGATACGACGCCGTTCATCCACCAGCTCACGGCCTTCCTCGATTTCGTTTTCGCGCCCTCGGTCACGGTGCACGCTTCGCTGGTGGACGTCTACGGGGTCGGACTCCTGTTCACGGGCCGGAGCGGCATCGGAAAGAGCGAGACCGCGCTCGATCTCGTCGAGCGGGGCCACCGGCTCGTCGCCGACGACGTGGTGCGCATCACGCGCCGGCACGGGGACATCCTGATCGGCGCCTGCAACGAGGTGTTGAAGCACACCATGGAAGTCCGCGGTCTTGGAATCATCGACGTGCAGGCGATCTTCGGCATCCGCGCCATTCGCGGGCAGAAGCGTGTGGAGGTGGAAGTGCACCTCACCGAATGGAGCGACGCGCGCGATTTCGAGCGGGTGGGCCTCGATGATCAGATGGTGAGCCATCTGGACGTGCAGATCCCGCTCGTCACGATCCCCATCTTCCCGGGGAAGAACATCACCGTCATCGCCGAGGTCGTGGCGCTCAACCATCTCGTCAAGGTCTACGGGTATCATCCGGCGCGCGCCCTGAACGACCGGCTCGTGGAGAGCATGCGCATGAAGCTGCTCGCGAACCCGTTGGTGCGCGACGACACCGAATAGCGACGGGGGATTCCGCACGTGAGCGCCACGCGCCCCATCGCCCTGCTGGTCACCCACGGCGGACTGGGGCAGGAGCTGATCCGCACCGTCGAGACGATTCTGGGCAGCCAGACCGGCGTGATCGCCGTGAGCAACACGGGCCATTCGTCGGAAGCGCTCACGGAGGCGATCGACCGCGAAATTCTGGCGTTTCCCGACGGCACCCCCGTCGTGATCCTGGCCGACCTCGCCGCGGGATCGTGTGGCATGGCCTCTCGCCGCGCCGGCGCCCACGCGCGCACCGTGCGGCGGATCACCGGGGTGAACCTTCCGATGCTGCTCGAGTTCTTCCATTACCGCGACACGCTTCCCCTCGATGAGCTCATTCCCCGCCTGGAGCTGAAGGGCAAGGCGGGGATCGTGACCTTCTAGCGTGCCCCTGCTGCTCGCGCGCATCGACGACCGGCTGATCCACGGCCAGGTGGCGCACGGCTGGGGCATGGCGCTCAAGCCGAACCTCTTCGCGATCGTCTCCGACGCGCTGCGGGTCGATGCCGAACGGGCCGAGCTCTACCTCTTCGGAGTCCCCGAGGGAGCGAAAGGGCGCGTCCTCTCCGTGGCCGAAGCGCTCGCGCCGGCCTTCCGCGAAGAGCTGGATCGCGAGCGCGTCATCCTCCTCCTGCCGGGCACCGAGGAGGCGCACCGCCTCGTGAGCGGGGGATTCCCACTCCGGGAGCTGAACCTGGGAGGTCTCCACCATGCGGCGGGGAAGCGGGAGTTCAGCGCGTACGTGTTCCTGGACGATGCGGATCGGGCTCGCCTGGAGGAGATCGCGCGGGCCGGCGTGAGGGTCGCGGCGCAGGACCTGCCCTCCAGCCCGACCGTGTCGCTTGAAGCGCTGCTCGGCGGCGCCTCGTGAAGCCGGTTCGAATCGCGTTCGTGGTCCACAACCACCAGCCGGTCGGAAATCTCGATTCGGTGTTCGCCGACGCGACGGCGCGGAGCTACCGGCCCTTTCTCGAGTCGCTGGCGCGGCATCCCGGCGTTCGGCTCTCCATGCACTGGTCGGGCCCGCTCCTCGAATGGCTCGAGAGCCACGACGGCGCCCTGCTTGACCGGCTCGGTACGCTGGTCTCGTCGGGACAGATCGAGCTCCTGACCGGCCCGTTCTACGAGCCGATCCTCACGGCGATCCCGCCCTGGGATCAGCAGGGGCAGTTCGAACGCGCGGGCGAGTACCTGCTGCGGCGTTTCGGCGTGGTGGCGGACGGGGCTTGGATTCCCGAGCGCGTCTGGGAGCCGGACCTCCCGGACGTGCTGACCCGCTGCGGCGTCCGCTACACGCTCCTCGACGACCACCACTTCCTGCTCGCCGGAATTTCGCCTGCGCGCCTGCGCGAGCCCTATTGGGTCGAGTCGACGCTCGGCCGGGTCGGGGTTTTCCCGATCGAGAAGGAGCTTCGCTACCGCATTCCTTTCGCGCCTCTCCCCGAACTTCTCCATTATCTCGAGTCCTCCGCCGATGGATCCGAAGGGATTCGCGTGTTCGGGGACGATGGAGAGAAATTCGGAGTCTGGCCGAAGACCCATGATTGGGTCTACGGCGAGGGCTGGCTGGAACGCTGGCTCTCCGAGCTGGAGGAGGGCACGCGAGTCATGTCCCTCCAGCTGGGCGAGGCTTGGCGGCTTTGCCCTCCCTCTCGATGCGCTCCGCTGCCGGCCGCGAGCTATCCGGAGATGATGACCTGGGCCCTTCCCCCGGAGGCCCAGCTCGACTTCGAGGCCACCGCCGGCTGGCTCCTGCAGCAGGGGCGTGGGGAGGTCGCCCGCCGGCTCGCGGGCGGATCGTGGCGCGCATTTTTGACACGCTATCCCGAATCGCGCCGGGCCCACCGGAGGGTCACGGCCCTGAGCGCGCGCATCGAGAGCCTCGGCCGATCCTGCCTCGGGCGCACGCTGTACGACGAGGCGCGGCGGGAGATCCACCGCGCTCAGTGCAACTGCGCCTACTGGCACGGCGTGTTCGGAGGCATCTACATTCCCCACCTGCGCCAGGCGGTGCAAGAGCATCTCCTTCGCGCGGAGTCGATGGCGGACGAGCTTCAGAGCCTTCCCCAGGGATGGTACGGCGAGTTGGATGCCGGGGAAGCGCGGCTCCGCTCCTCGCGAGCGACCGTCGCGGTCGATGTGGAGCAGAGCGGCGACATCGTCGAAATCGCCTCCCGGACGCGACCGTTTCAGTTCGCGTCCGTCCTGGCCCGGCGACCGGAGGCCTACCACCAGCGGCTCGCCAAAGCGGCTTCGGCGCCCGCCCGGTCGGCGGAACCGCCGGACACGATTCACGGCGCCCTGCTCGTGAGAGAGGCCGGCCTCGAGCGGCTCCTCGCCTACGACCAGCGGCCACGCGCGGCGAGCCAGGAGTGGGTGGCGGCAGGTCGAAGGGACGACCCGGCTCCTTCACTCCGCGAGGCGCTCGATCGTGGAGCGGACGTGGTCCGGTATCGGCTGGTCGAGACGAGGAATTTCGGTCGTTCGCCGGAGGGAGACCCCTCCGTAGAGTTGTCCGGATCCCTGGCCGCGGGCGGTCAAACGGTCCGGAAGGTCGTGGCGGCAGGACCGGGAGTCGAAGAGTTCCGGGTCGCCCTCGACGGAGCGCTCGGCGAGGGCGAATGGCTCCTGAGCGAGTGGAACCTGAGCCTGCTTGGGCCGGACGCGCCTCGCCGGCTGACGATCTCGGGCCGGAGCACGGAGACCGTGGCGCCGGGATCGCGCGGGGGCGCGGACGGGGTCTCGACCGTTCGGCTGGAAGACGCGTCGCACCTCGGGCTCGCGGTCTCCCTTTCCTTGGATCCGCCGGCGCGCCTCGAGTGGGCCCCGGTCGAAACCGTCTCCCTCTCGGAGGGAGGGATCGAGCGACTCTATCAGGGTACGTCGCTCCTCATCGGCTGGCGCGCGGAATCGAGCGGCCTCAAGGCCTCGGTCGCCGTGCGCGTGGAGGAGGTTTCCGTTGCTGCCTGACCTCCTTCGCATCGCCCTCCTGGGTGGAACGGCCGCGCTCGATCGGATCGGGGGATGGAGCTTCATGTTCAGCCAGCCGATCGTGGGCGCCTGCCTCGCCGGCGCGCTCGTCCGGCCCGGCCCGGAGTGGGAGCTGTGGGCGCTCCGCGTGCCGATCGGGGTGGGGGTCCTGCTCCAGCTCCTGCTCACCGACGCGTCGCTCCCGGCGGCCCAAAGACAGCATGACACCGCCACCGCGGGCGTGGTCGGGAGCACGGTCGCGATCCTCTCCATGGCGCGACTCCATGAAACCTATCCGACGACGGGCGCCGGCATGCTCTGGGTTCTCGTCGGCGTCGGCGTGGGACTCCTCGCGGCCGTCGCCGGTGGCTGGGTGCTGCGCTTTCACCGCGCGCGGAGCCGCGCCGACGTCGCGCGCGCGGATCGGCTCGCGCTGGCGGGCGAGGTGGGGGCGTTCGAGCGGCTCTACTGGGGCGGGGTCGTCCGGGCGTTCGCGGTCGGCGCCGCCTGGTCCTGGGGCGCGTCGCTGCTCGGGATCGCGCTCGTGACCGCGTTGCTGCCGCGACTCGCCGGATTCCTGACGTCACGCCGGATCGGATTCCTGTTTGCCACGCTGCTCGGCGCTGCGCTCGCTGCCGGCTATCACGCCCACGTGCGCGGCCGCCGGCGCGGCCGTCGCCTCGCGCTCATCGGGGCTGTCGCCACGCTGGTCTTGCTCTCCGTGTTGAAGGGGCCGCGATGAGCGGGTCGACCCCGAGTTCCGTCGCGCCGCGTCTCCGGGCGGACGATCTCGCGAGGGCGACCTCCCGGTCGCTTCAGATCCAGGCGCTCCTGACGCCGGAGCGGATGCAGGGCCCGGGATTCGCCTTCGCCCTCCTGCCTGCTCTCCGGCGTCTGTATCCCGACCGCCAGGATCTCGCGCGGGCCGTGGCGCGGCACCTCGACTACTTCGCCACGCATCCCGTTCTCTCCGGCTACGTGCTCGGCGCGGTCGCGCGCCTCGAGGAGCGGAGGGCGGGTGGAGAGCCCGTCGGGGAGGAACGGATCGCCACGCTCAAGCGCTCGCTCGCGAGCCCCCTGGCGGCGCTCGGAGATCCGCTCTTCTGGGTGACGCTTCGACCGCTCGCGGGGCTCCTGGGCGTGCTCGCCCTCGCCCTTCCACCGCCCGCCGGCGGCGCCGGGCCCGACGCGCGCGTGCTCCTCTGCCCGCTGGTCACCCTTTTGACGTACAATGCGGTCGCGCTGCCGTTTCGGGTGTCCGGCGTCGCAAGGGGTTACGCGCGCGCGGACCAGCCCGGGATGCTGCTTCGATCGCTCCGCCTCGTGGAATGGCAAGCGGCGCTCGCCGGCGCCGGCTCGTTCGGGTACGGTGCTCTGCTCGCGCTCGCGGCGGTATCACTCGAATTCGGCTCGGCGCCGTGGACAGGCGAGGGGCGCGCCCTCATCGAGGGGACGGCGCCGCTCCTGCTCGGGGCGATCGTAGGGTGGGTGGGGCTCCGGCGCTGGCCGGGAGGCGGAGTGGAGGTGGCGCTCCTGGCCTTGTCCATGGGGGTGGGGCTCGCCTTCGTCTTCTAGGAGCGGGCGATCCGAATGGTGGAACAAACAGTCCTGATCCAGAACCGGCTGGGGCTCCATGCCCGCGCCTGTTCGGTCTTCGTCAAGGAGGCGGCCCGCTTCGCCTCGCACATCATCGTCGCGCGCGACGGGCTCGAAGTGAACGGGAAGAGCATCCTCGGAGTGATGATGCTGGCCGCGGAGCGGGGCGCCGAGATCACGCTTCGCGCCGAGGGCACCGACGAGACCGAGGCCATGGCCGCCCTCGTCAAGGTCGTCAACGACAAGTTTGGAGAGGAATGACCGTCCTCACGGGCATCGCGGCCTCGCCGGGAATCGGCGTCGGGCCCATTCACATCGTCGATTCCGAGGAGGTCGAGGTCCACGACGGCCCGATCCCGACATCCGAGGTCGCGAGCGAGCAGGAGCGCTTCGAGAGCGCGCTCCGGGCGAGCCTTTCTGAAGTCCGGGAGCTCCGTGAGAAGATCGCGGTCGAGACCGGCGAGGAGCACGCGAAGATCCTCGATACACAGATTGCCATACTGGAGGACCCCGACGCGAGGGAGCAGGCGCTCCGTTCGATCGAGCAGGAGCGGCGTTCCGCGGCGTTCTGCTACCGGAGGATCCTGAGCGCCGTGGCCGCGCGCCTGGAAGAAGCCGACGGGGAGTACTACCGCGGCCGCTCGCTCGACATCCGCGACGTTCGCCGGCGCGTGCTGGAGCATCTGGGCGGCATCCGATCCCGGTCCCTGAGCGATCTGCAAGTTCCTTCGCTGATCGTGGCCTCGGATCTCCCCCCCAGCGAGATGGCCCTCGCTCCGCGGGACAAGATTCTCGGCTTCGCGACCGACCTGGGGGGGCGGACATCGCACACCGCGATCATGGCGCGCGCCCGCGGCATTCCCGCGGTGGTGGGGCTTAAACTCGCGATGCGCGCGGCGCGCGAGGGCGCCATGGCGCTCGTGGACGGCACGCGCGGCGTGGCGATCTTCGATCCGGAGCCGACCGTGGTGGAGGAGCACCTCCGGAGGCAGCGGCGGTACCGGGAGTTGGCGTCGAACCTCTCCGCGCTTAAAGATCAGGCCTGCGTCACGCTCGACGGGCGCGTGATTCACCTCGGCGCGAACCTGGAAGTGCCCGAGGAGCTCCCGGCCATCCAGGAGAACGGGGCCGACGGCGTCGGGCTCTACCGGACCGAGTTCTTCTACCTGTCCCGCTCGACGCTTCCAACCGAGGAGGCGCAGCTCCACGCGTATCGTTCGATCGTCGAGGCGATGAATCCCCGCCCGGTCGTGATCCGGACCCTGGATGTCGGAGGCGACAAGTTCGCCTCCTACCTGGGTACGCCGATCGAGCGGAATCCCTTCCTCGGCGTCCGGGGGATCCGCTTCTCGCTGAAGCGCGAGGACATTTTCCGGACCCAGATCCGCGCGATCCTTCGCGCGACCCCGTACGGCAACGTCCGGGTCATGTTTCCCATGGTCGTCGGCCTGGAGGATTTCCGGCGCGCGCGGGAGATCGTGGAGCGCGTCCGGCGCCAGCTCCGCCACGAGGGCGCCCCCATGGCCGATCGCGTGCCGCTCGGGGTGATGATCGAAACGCCCGCCTCGGTGTTCGCGATCGATCTGCTCGCCCGCGAGGCCGATTTCGTGAGCATCGGGACCAACGACCTCATTCAGTACACGCTCGCCGTGGATCGAGGAAACGAGGCGATCGCGGAAATCTACGAGCCGCTCCATCCCGCCGTGATCCGATCGATCCGCACGGTCGTGGAAGCGGGTCAGCGATTCGGGATCACGGTCGGAATCTGCGGCGAGATGGCCGGCGAGCCGCTCTACGCCGTGCTGCTCCTGGGTCTTGGCCTGACCGATTTGAGCGTGAGCCCTTACCTCGTTCCCGAGATCAAGACCATCGTCCGCGCCTCCACCTACGAGGAGGCGGTCACCTTGGCGCAACGTTGCTTGGGCCTCTCCACCCCCTCGGAGGTGCGAACCGTGGTCACCGAATTCATGAGCCGCCACTTCCCGCGGCACTTCGCGTCATGAAGCGCGCGCGAGCACGTTCCGCCTCCCGCCTCCTTCTTGACTCGGCGGAGCGGACCGCGCGGCTCGACCCGCGCGGGATGGGGAATCGGATCGAGGGGTTCGCCCACCAGCTCCGCTCGGGCTACTCCATCGCGTCCGGGGTCGTGGAACGGCTGGCGCCGGAGCACCCACGGAGGGTCGTCCTCTTCGGGATGGGCGGCTCGGCGATCGCCGGGGACTTGATCCGCTGCCTCGTGGATCGCGAGGGCACGACGGCGTTTCGCGTGGTGAGGCACTACGAGCCTCCCGGCTGGCTCAGCCCCGAGGACTTTCTCATTTTCTCATCGTACTCCGGGGAGACCGAGGAGACCCTCACGGCCTACAAGCGGCTCCGGCGCATCGGGGGCCCGTCGTGCGTGCTCAGCACCGGCGGAAAGCTCAGCGATCGCGCGCGAGCGGACGGAATCCCGGTCGCACTCCTCCCGCCCGGGCATCCGCCCCGGGCCGCGCTGGGGTACTCCTTCGCCGCCATCGCCCACATCGTCGAGCACCTCGGGGTCCTGGCGGCCGCGGGACCCCGCGTGGAATCAGCAGCGTGCGGCGTGGAGGAGGCCGTTGCCGGTTTAGGAAGAACTGTAGTACAATCACGCAACCCCGCGAAAAAATTGGCGATGCGGGTGAAGGACCGGGCCATCCTCGTGCTCTCCGACGACCGAACCCTGGGGCCGGTGGCGCTCCGCTGGAAGGGGCAGTTGAACGAGAACGCCAAGCACCTGGCGTGGGCGTGCCCGCTCCCGGAAATGAATCACAACGAGCTGGACAGCTACGTTTACCCGGCGAACGTGGTCGGCCGGTTGGCGGCGATCCTCCTGCGGGATCCGGGGGAACACCCCCGGATCCAGGCCAGGTTCCGCTGGGTCGCGACTCACTTGAAGCGCCGGGGGATCGCGGTCGAGACGATCGAAGCAAGAGGGGAGGACGCCATGACCCGCCTGATGACGTGCGTGGTCATGGGGGACTTCCTGAGCTACTACCTCGCTCTGGCGCACGGCGCCGATCCGAGCGCGCTTCCCGCGGTGGGGTCGCTGAAGAAGGCTCTGAGCAGGTGAGACCGGTCGCGGTCATCCCGGTGGCCGGCGCGGGAACGAGGCTCAAGCCGCACACCGACTCGACACCCAAGGCGCTCTTGGAGGTCGCGGGCAAGCCCATTCTGGACCACATCCTGGACCAGGTGGCCGAGGTGAGCCCGGAGCGCGTGGTCCTGGTGGTGGGGCCCGGAAGGCTCGGCCAGCGGATTCGCGAATACTCCTCGAATCGCCGGGATCTTCAGATCGAGTGCATCGTCCAGGACGAACCCCTCGGTCTGGGTCACGCCGTGGCCCAGGCCCGAGAGGCGGTCGGCCGATCGCCGGTCCTGATCGTCCTCGGCGATACGATCGTGCTGGCGGCGCTCGGCGGGTTCACCTCCAACGGCTCGATGGTGGGGGTGAAGGAGGTCGCGGATCCCAGGCGTTTCGGGGTGGCCACGGTCCGCGAGGGGCGGATCGTGACCCTGGTCGAGAAGCCGGAGAATCCCGAGTCCAATCTGGCGGTCGTGGGACTCTACTACCTCACGAATTCTCCGCTATTGTTCCAGCATCTGTCCGACCTGGAGCGGGAGGGGGTGAGAACGCGAGGGGAGATCCAGCTGACCGACGCGCTCCAGCGGATGCTGGAGTCGGGCGAGGTTCTCCGCCCCTTTGAGGTCCAGGGCTGGTATGATTGCGGGCGATTCGAGACGCTGCTCGAGACCAACCGGGCGCTCCTCGATCTTCGCGCCGGGCCGGTCACTCGACCCGGCGTGGTGGTTTTGCCGCCCGTCTCGCTCGATGCCGGCGCGGACGTGCTCCACTCGGTGATCGGGCCCCACACCTCGATCGGCCCCGGCGCTCGGGTGCGCCGGGCGGTCGTGCGCGATTCGATCATCCATGCAGGCGCCACGGTCGAGGACGCGCTGATCGAGCAGTCGGTCGTGGGGGAGCGGGCGGTGATCCGCGGGACTTACCAGCGGCTTAACGTGGCAGACACTTTGGAGGTCGAACGGACATGACGGTTCAGGCGACTCAAACCAAACCCGAAGCGCGGCGAATTCCTTCGACCCGCCATTCGGTGCTCTTCACTTCGGAGTCGGTGACCGAGGGCCACCCCGACAAGGTGGCGGACCAGATCTCCGACGCGATTCTCGACGCCATTCTGGCGGAAGATCCCACGGGCCGCGTTGCGTGCGAGACGATGGTCACCACGGGGTTGGCATTCGTCTCGGGCGAGATCTCCACGAAGTGCTACGTGGACATCCCGCGCGTGGTTCGGGAGACGATTCGCGGAATCGGCTACGACGACCCGGTCTACGGCTTCGATCACGAGACCTGCGCCGTGCTTTCTTCGATCGACGAGCAGTCGAAGGACATCGCGCTCGGCGTCGACCGCCAGGGCGCGGGCGACCAGGGGCTCATGTTCGGCTACGCCGTGCGGGAGACCCAGGAGCTGATGCCGCTTCCGATCCTCCTGGCCCACCGCCTCACCAAGGCGCTCGCGGACGCGCGCCGCTCGGGGAAGTTTCCGCAGATTCGCCCCGACGGAAAGTCGCAGGTGACCGTGGAGTACGAGGCGGGCGTTCCCAAGCGGATCGATACGGTGGTCCTTTCGACGCAGCACGTCGAGATGGGCGACGCCGAGATCCAACGGCTTCGGGAGCGGATCATCGCGGAGATCATCATGCCGGTGCTGCCGCGTCCCCTCATCCAGGGAGATCCGATCTTCCACATCAACCCGACGGGCCGGTTCGTTCTCGGGGGACCGAGAGCGGATACGGGGCTCACCGGGCGGAAGATCATCGTGGACACCTACGGCGGATCCGCCTGCCACGGCGGCGGCGCGTTCAGCGGCAAGGACCCTTCGAAGGTCGACCGGTCCGCGTCCTATGCCGCGCGGCACGTCGCGAAGAACATCGTCGGGGCCGGCCTCGCCGACCGGTGCACCGTGCAGGTGGCGTACGCGATCGGCGTTGAGGAGCCGGTCTCGATCATGATCGACTCGCATCAGACGGGCGCCGTGCCCGACGCGCGGCTCTCCGAGCTGGTGGCGAAGCATTTCGACCTCAGGCCGGCGGGAATCATCCACGCCCTGGATCTGAGGAAACCGGTGTACAAGAAGACCGCCGCGTATGGACACTTTGGACGCGAGAACGAAGGCTTCCGCTGGGAGCTTCTCGACCGCGTGGAGGACTTGAAGCGTGACGCCTGAAAGCACCGTCGCCCTGGGCCCGCAAGGGCACGTCGCGAATCCCAAGCTGGTTGAAGAGGGTGTGAATCGAATCGAGTGGGCCGAGCGGGAGATGCCGGTGCTGCGCCAGGTGCGCGCGCGGTTCGAGCGCGAGCGGCCTCTGAAAGGCCGGCGTGTGGCCGCGTGCCTCCACGTGACGAGCGAGACCGCGAATCTCATGCTGACGTTGCAGGCGGGCGGCGCGGAGATCGCGCTCTGCGCGTCGAACCCGCTCTCGACCCAGGACGACGTGGCGGCCGCTCTCGCGCACCGCTACCGGATCCCGACCTTCGCCATCAAGGGCGAGAACGCCGAGACGTATTACCGCCACATCGACGCTGCGCTCGATCCGAAGCCCGAGTTCACCATGGACGACGGCGCGGACCTGGTGACCGTGCTCCACACCAAGCGCGCGGAGCAGGCCAAACAGGTGATTGCGGGAACCGAGGAGACGACCACGGGCGTGATCCGGCTCCGGAGCATGGCCCGCGACGGTGCGCTCCGGTATCCGATCCTTGCGGTGAACGACGCGAAGACGAAGCACTTCTTCGACAATCGGTACGGGACGGGCCAGAGCACGATCGACGGGATCCTGCGCGCGACCAATCGGCTCCTCGCCGGATCCCGCTTCATCGTCCTGGGCTACGGTTGGTGCGGCCGAGGCATCGCGAGCCGCGCGCGAGGGATGGGTGCGCACGTGGCGGTCACGGAGATCGACCCGCTGCCGGCGCTGGAGGCCGTGATGGACGGATTCGAGGTCCTCCCCGCCATGGAGGCCGCGCGGACGGGGGATGTCTTCGTCACGGTGACCGGCAACATCAGCGTGCTCCGCATGGAGCACTTCCGGGCGATGAAGGACGGAGCGATCGTGGCGAACTCGGGCCACTTCAACGTGGAGCTCGATCTCGAATCGCTCGCCAAGGGTGCCAAGTCGGTTCGCGAGGTCCGGCCATTCGTTCAGGAATACGTGCTCGACGGCGGGAAGCGGGTCTACGTGCTCGGCGAGGGTCGCCTGATCAACCTCGCCGCGGCCGAGGGGCATCCCGCCTCGGTGATGGACATGAGCTTCGCCAACCAGGCGCTGGGTATGGAGTATCTGCTCTCGCACGCACGCGAGCTCAAGCCACTCGTATACCCCATCCCCCAAGCGCTCGACGAGGAGATCGCCCGACTCAAGCTGGCGGCGCTGGGCGTGCGCATCGACACGCTCACCCCGGAGCAGAGCGCGTACCTGGCTTCCTGGCAGCAGGGAACGTAGGCCGGGAGTCCGCCCATGTGGCTCCTGGGCCGGGTGTCGGTCCGGCGCAAGTACCAGATCCTGGGGCTTTGCCTCCTGTCGCTGGGCCTCTTCCTCGCGCTCGCCCTATTCACGCGCGACCCCAGGGATACGGCGGCGGGATGGGTCGGAACCGGCGCCGTCCGAAATCAGGCCGGCGTACTCGGGGCGCTCGCCGCGGCGGGGCTGACCTCCGGCCTCGGCGCCTTGGGGGCCTGGTTCGTGCCCATCACGCTGATCCCCTGGGGCCTCAATCGGCTGCGCGCAAAGCCCACAGGGGAGCTTTGGATCCGGACCGCGCTCGGCGCCGCGGCGCTCCTCCTCGCCATCGGCCTTCTCTTCCTCCTTTCGGGTGAAAATTCGACCCTCGCCGGAGCGACCGGCGCGTGGATCGGACGTATCGGTGCCCACCTCCTCGGCCGTTTCGGCGCGGAGCTCCTGCTGGGAACGGCGCTGGTGGTGATCGGCGTCGTGGCCTTCGAGATCGCGCCCGCGTCGCCGCTCCATCGTCTCCTCGGCCCGCTCCTCGCTCTGCTCGCCCCCTCCGGCGGGCGAAAGCGGCCCGCCGCGGCGAAGGTTGCGACGGGCGAGGATGCGGCTTC
>Ga0184639_10000281_pt1 | contig 18815 bp, 13 predicted proteins | sample PLM31_170_b2_FD_133155 | JGI IMG/M metagenome (GOLD analysis project Ga0184639, IMG submission 133155) | Groundwater sediment microbial communities from an aquifer in East River, Colorado, USA - PLM3-1_170_b2 | ecosystem: Environmental > Terrestrial > Soil > Riparian zone | place: USA: East...
CCGGCTCGGCATCCTCACCGACGTCGGCGCGCCGACGCGCCACATCGCGGCGATGCTCTCGGGCTGCGCGGCGCTCGTGCTCGAGTGCAACTACGACTCGGAAATGCTTGCCGCCGGCCCGTATCCGGCGTGGTTGAAGGCGCGCATCGGCGGGCCGCTCGGTCATCTCGCGAACGAGGCGGCGGCGGAGATCCTCGCGGCGATCGACCGGTCGCGGCTGCAGCACGTGATCGCCGCGCATCTGTCGCAGACGAACAACCTGCCGCGGCTCGCGACCGCGGCGTTGTCCGGCGTGCTCGGGTGCGCCCGGGACGAGATCGCCGTCGCCGATCAGGCGAACGGGTTCGGCTGGCGCTCGCTCTAGCGGGCGCTCACGCGCCCCGACCATCCTTTTCGCTACAGCCCGAGCGAGGTCGCGGAGACCGCGGGGAACGAGCTCCGCCAGATCTCGTCGTAGCGCTCGCGGATGAGCCGCGACTCCTGGTACTCGTTGATCGCGTAGACGCCCCGCGACGCCGCCGCGACCGGACGCCGCACGAAGTGCTCCATGTCGGCGAGCACGAAGCAGTCCTGGGCCCGCGCCGCCTCGCCCTCGGTCTGGTGGATCGCGATCGACGCGCTGAACTCGGTGAGCAGCCGCATCAAGCGCGGCGAGTGCTTCCGGATGTGATCGGCGTCGTGAACGACGACGAGGAGCCGGTTGTCGCGGCTCGCGAGCAGGAACCGGCGCAGCGCGTCCGCGCGCGCGGGGGCGTTGAGCTCGAGCTGTACGCAATCCGGGTCGAAAACGCGGAGCTCGTGGCGGAGCCCCGCCACGAGCGCATCGAAGGCCGCGAGATACTCGCTGCGCGCGCCGATGATGCGCCGCTCCGGCTGCGGCAGAATTTTCGCGAGCTCATCCATTGGCGTCTCCCAATCCGAGATAACCCGCCCGATACCAAGTGTAGAGCAGCGCGGCGGCCTCGCGCGTGAACGGTGTCCGGCCCGGCAGCCGGCGCGCATCGGCAAGGTGCTGCAGGAGCTCGCGCGTGCGCCCGGAGCCCGCGATGCTCTCGCCGTTGATGTAGACGCGGCCGCCCCGGAAGAGCATTCCGCTGGCAGCCGAGAGACGCAGGCCGGCCCGGCGGGCGGCGCGCTCGAAGGCTTGCCGCGCGAGCGGCGGGGCGGGCCGGGAAAAGCGGACGTGCGGCTTCGGCTCCGAGAGATAGCGGCCGAGAAACTCCGCCACGTCGCCGCGGCTCCAGCGCACGCCCTCGAGCACCGCGACGCAGTGGTCCACGAGCGGGTCGCCGATCCGCGCCGGTCGGCGGCTCGGGCGAGCGCCCGCGTCGGCATAGCGCTTGTCTCCGAGCTCGAGCCGGTCCTGGAGGAACGCGAGGAACTCGACCCCGAGCTCGCGCGCCGCGGGGCTGCGGAACCCGATCGAGTACGTGATGCAGGGCCCGAGCGCCGTGCCCTCGTGCGCGACCCCCGGCGGCAGGTAGAGCATGTCGCCCGGCTCGAGCACCCACTCCTCGCCGGCGCGGAAGTCGCGCAGGATCCTGAGCGGCGCGCGCGGGTCGAGCTCGAGGTCGCGTTGACGGCTCACCCGCCAGCGCCGCCGCCCGCGGCCCTGCAGCAGGAAGACGTCGTAGGAGTCGAAGTGCGGGCCGACGCCGCCGCCGTCGGCCGCATAGCTCGCCATGACGTCGTCGAGCCTGGCGTAGGGCAGGAAGCGGAACGCGCGAAGCAGCCGGTCGGCGGCCGGCACGAGATGATTCACACCCTGGACGAGCAGCGTCCAGCCGCGCGCGGGCATCGCCCGCAGGTGTGCAGTGCGGAACGGACCGTGCTCGAGCCGCCAGCGTCCGCGGTCGCGGGCGACGAGCCGCGATTCGCAGTCCGCGCGCGCCGCGAAACGAAAGAGATCACTCACCGACACGGGATCGCGCAGCCCGGGCCAGGCGCCGCGGACCAGCAGCGGCCGCTGCTGCCAGTGCCGCCGGAGGAATTCGCGCGCCGAAATCCCCCCGAGCAGCGTGCGGAGTGCGGACTCGCGCGCAGGTGCGGAGGAAGAGCGGATGCGGGGCACGAATTATATGAGCGGAAATCGCGCGCGGACCGCGGACGCTTGACACCGGGACGAGGGATCTGGTTTAGAATCCGGCGCGACTCGCGCTCACGCAATGCTGCAATCCGGTCAACCCGCACCGCAGTTCTCCTTGCCGGACGCCGACATGGAGACGGTGGACCTTGCGGACTTCCGGGGGCGCAAGCACGTCGTGCTGTACTTCTATCCGAAGGACGGCACGCCCGGCTGCACGATGGAGGCGATCGACTTCTCCGATCACGAGCAGGACTTCGAGAAGTACGACTGCGTGGTCCTCGGCGTGTCGTGCGACGACTGCATCACCCACGCCGAGTTCCGCGACGAGAACGGGCTCTCCGTACGGCTGCTCGCGGATCCCGACGGCGACGTGTGCCGGACCTATGGCGTCTGGCGCGAGCCGACCGAGGCCCGCCGGAGCTGCATCGTCCGGTCGACGTTCATCATCGACAAGCGGGGAAAGCTCCGGCACGCGCTCTACGGCGTCAGCCCGAAAGGCCACGTCGCCGAGATCCTGGGGTTGGTCAAGCAGCTGCCCTAGACAGGAGTGTCGGGGAACTCCCGCGCTCGACCGAGCCGGCCAATGGAGGCTGCCCGCAACACGGTCGTGAGCCTCGAGCTCGAGCTCGCCGACCTGTGGGGCAACCTGATCCAGCGGTCCGACGCCCCGGTCCACTATCTCCACGGCGGGTACGACGACCTCCTGCCGGCGCTCGAGCGCGCGCTCGAGGGGAAGCGGGCCGGCGAGGAGCTCACGCTCCGCCTCGAGCCGGAGGAAGCATTCGGCGAATACGACGAGGGCCTGCTTCGGGTCGAGCCGCGCGCGAGCTTTCCGGCCGAGCTCACGGTCGGGATGCAGTTCGAAGGGGTCCCGGGCGGGGAGCAGGATGGCGTCATCTATGCCATGACTGACATCGCGGCGGATCGCGTCGTGCTCGACGGCAACCACCCGCTCGCCGGGATCGCGATCGAGTTCCGCTGCAAGGTCCGGGACGTGCGGGCGGCGACGCCGCGCGAGATCGAGGACGGCCACGCGGCGGAGCCGGACGACCTCCACGTCCGCGTCGCCAACGCTTCGTCCTAGGCCGTCGCCAGGCGCATCCGCGTCCCGTCCGGCACGAGGCTGAAGCGCCGGCGGTGGAATGCGGCGACCGTCGGGCGATGCGCGATGCTCACGATGGTCGCCGTCGGCATCCGTTGCTGCAGCAACCCATAGAGGTGTCTCTCGCTCGCCTCGTCGAGCGCCGCGGTCGCCTCGTCGAGGAACAGCCAGTCGGGCCGGTGCAGCAGCGTGCGCGCGATCGCGAGCCGCTGCTGCTCGCCGCCGGAGAGCTGCAGGCTCCAGTTCTGCCGGTCGTCGAGCCGATCCGCGAGCGCGTCGAGCCGGACATCGGCGAGCGCGCCGCGGATCGCATCGTCTCCGAACTCGGACGCCGCGCCCGGATACGCGACCGCGTCCCGCAGGTTCCCGATCGGGATGTAGGGCTTCTGCGGCAGGAAGAGCACGCGCGCGTTCCCCGGGAACCGCACGCGGCCCCGGCCGAACGGCCAGATGCCGGCGAGCGCGCGGAACAGCGTGCTCTTCCCCGAGCCCGACGGGCCGGAGAGCAGGACCCGGTCGCCGGGCTCGATGGTGAACCCCGTGTCCGCGAGGATGACCCGGCCGTTCGGCAGCACGAGATCGAGGTTCTCGGCGCGCACCGTCGGCTCGCCGTCGCGCTGCACGTCGAGGGCGCCGTGCCGCGCCTGCTCCGCGGCGGTCTCCTCGAGCGCGCGGTGGAAGGTGAGCAGCCGGTCGACGCTCGCCTTCCAGTTGGCGAGCGTGCTGTAGGTGTTCACGAACCACGAGAGCGACGTCTGCACCTGGCCGAAGGCGCTCGCGATCTGCGTGAGCCCGCCGAGCGGAATGGCGCCGGAGAAGAAGCGGTGCCCGGCGACGAAGAACGGGAAGACGATGGCGACCTGGTTGTAGCCGATCACGAGCGTGTTGAGCCTCTTGGTGTAGTTCATCAGCCCCCACCAGTTCTCCCGGATCCACTCGACCCGGTCGAGGAAGTTGCGCCGCTCCGCCGGCTCGCCGCGATAGAGCGCGACCCCCTCGGCGTTCTCGCGCAGGCGGACGAGGGCGAAGCGGAAATCGGCCTCGCGCTGCTCCTGCTGGAAGTTGAGCCGGATGAGGGGGCGGCCGACGTAGTGCGTGACCACGCTGCCGACGATCGCGTAGCCGAGGGCGACCCATACGAGATAGCCCGGCACCACGATGTCGGTCCCGCCGATGTGGAGCGGCAGCGAACCTGAGAGGCCCCACAGGATCACGGCGAACGAGGCGAGCGTGACGATCTCGCGCATCAGGCCGAGCGTCAGGCTCAGCGTGCCGCTCGTGAACAGCCGCAGGTCCTCGGCGATGCGCTGGTCGGGGTTGTCCGTGCCGCGGTGCTCGAGCTCGAGCCGGTAGTAGACCTGGTGGCCGAGCCAGTCGCCGAGATACTGCCTGGTGAGCCAGATCCGCCAGCGCATCTGCAGCATCTGCTCGAGATAGGTCTCGTAGACCACGACCGCGATGTAGATCCCGGCGAGCAGGCAGAAGTAGCCGAGCAGCGCGAAGAAATCCTGCTCGTCCTTCTGCTCGAGCGCGTTGTAGAACTGGCGGTTCCACTCGTTGAGCAGCACGAGCACGTATACCGTGCTGAGCGAGAGCACGACGATCGCGGCGAGGAGCGCCCACGCCCGCCACCGCTCCTCTGAGCGCCAGTACGGCGCCGAGAGCTTCCACACGCTGCCGAGGAAGGTCCTCGCGTTGATGAGCACGCCGGTTGCCATGAGCGTTACGCCTCGAAAGGAAAGTTGAGTGGACCGCGGCGCGTGGCCGCGGTCAGTCGCGGACCCGGTGGCCGTTCGCGAGCCGGCGCGCCTCGTCGATCAGCTCGCCGGCGGTCAAGCCCACCGGGCCGGCGCCGCGCGCGACGAGCGCATCGGCCGCCGCGCCGTGCAGATAAACGGCCGCGATCAGCGCATCCTCGGCGTCCATGCCTTGCGCCGCGAGCGCGCCGGCGATGCCGGTCAGCACGTCGCCCATGCCGGCGCTCGCCATGCCGGGGTTGCCCGACGCATTGACCCACCAGCGACCCTCGGGCGATGCGACGACCGTGCCGTTGCCCTTCAGCGCGACCCACGACTTGAACCGCGCCGCGAGCCGCCTCGCCGCGCCGATCCGGTCCGACTGGACGTCGGCGGTCGTGGCCTCGAGCAGCCGCGCGCACTCGGCCGGATGCGGCGTCAGCAGCGTCGGCGCTTTCCGCGACTGCACGGCGGATTGCAGCACGCCGTACGCCGCGATCAGGTTCAGCGCGTCGGCGTCGAGCACGAGCGGCAGGTCGAGCCGCAGCGCCTGGGCGAGCACGCGCTGCGCCGCGCTGTCCGTGCCCAGCCCTGGACCGGCCGCCACCGCGGTCAGCGGCACGTCGGCGAGGAGTTGATCGGGCTTGCGCAGCATGAGCTCCGGCTGCGCGTAATCGACGTACGGCGGATGATCGGTGAGGAGCCCGAGGAACACCTTGCCCGCGCCGAGCCGGATCGCCGCGCGCCCGGCGAGGAGTGCCGCGCCGACCATCCCCGCCGCGCCGCCGACGATCGCGAGGCTGCCGGCGAGGCCTTTGTGGAAGTTGCGCGGGCGCGCGAGCAGCGGTGCCTCGACGATTGCGCCGGTCACGAGCCGCCCCTCGGGCGGCGCGAGCGAGGCGGCGTCCAGGCCGAGATCCGCGAGGTGCACCTCACCGCAGTAGTCGGGCCCATCGAGCGTGTACAGGCCTGGCTTGCCGGCGATGAACGTGATGGTGTGCGTCGCGCGAAACGCAACGCCCATGACTGCGCCGGTGTCGGCGTTGATTCCGCTGGCGATGTCGAGCGCGAGCTTCGTCCCGGGGAGCGCGCTCGCGGCACGGACGACATCGGCCGTCACGCCGGCGAGCGGGCGCGCGAGGCCGATGCCGAACAGGCCGTCGACCAGCAGGTCGTAGCGTGCAGCTGGCGGGATCGACTGGAGCAGCCGGCCGTCGGCCGCGCGCCATTTCCCGAGCGCCTGCGCGGCATCGTGCGGCAGCTTTCCGGCGTCACCGGTGAAGAGCACGTCGACGCGGTAGTGCCAGCGCTTGAGGTGCGCCGCGACCTCGAATGCGTCGCCGCCGTTGTTGCCGGGGCCCGCGAGGACGAGCACGCCGCGCTTGGGCCTGGCGGCGAGCTCGCGCGCGAGCTCGGCGGCTGCGAGCCCGGCGCGCTCCATGAGCTTCGCCTGCGGCTCGCGCTTCAGCGCCGCCGCCTCGAGCGCGCGCATGCCGTTGGTGAGATAGAGCGGCGGAAGCTCGGCGCGCATGGTCGGACCGGATTCTAAGTCCTCAATCGTAGCGCTCGAGCGTCAGCCCCTCGAGATCGATTTCCGGTCGGCGGCCGGAGACGAGATCGGCGACGACGCGCCCCGACCCGCACGCCATCGACCAGCCCTGCGAGCCGTGGCCGACGTTGAGCAGGACATTGCCGATCGGCGTGGGGCCGAGGATCGGCGGCCCGTCGGGAGTCATCGGCCGCAAGCCCGCCCAGTACTGCGGCTGCTCGAGCCCGGCGGCGTCGGGGTACAGCTCACGCAGCACGCGCGCGAGCGTCCGGAAGCGTTCGGGCGGCGCGTCGGTCGTCGTGGCGCCGAGCTCCGCCGTGCCGGCCGCGCGCACGCGGTTGCCGAGGCGCGTGATCGCGACCTTGGTGTGCTCGTCCATGATCGAGGCGCGCGGCGCGAGGTCGGGCCGCGCGATCGGGAGCGTCAGCGAATAGCCCTTCACCGGCTGGATCGGCAGCCGGATGCCCAGTGGCGCGAGCACCGGCACGGCCCCGCAGCCCAGCGCGACGACATAGCGGTCGGCGGCTACGAGGCCGTCGCTCGTCGCGACGCCGGTCGCGCGTCCGCCGTCGACCGCGATGCCCTCGATGGCCGTCTGGAACCGGAACCGCACGCCGCGCCGGCTCGCGTGCTCGGCGAGGGCCTGGGTGAAGAGCTGGCAGTCGCCCGTCTCGTCCGCCGGCAGGTGCAGGCCGCCGGCGAACGGCACGCGCGCGTGCGCGAGCCCGGGCTCGACTTCGATGCAGCCCTTCGGACCCAGCACCTTGTGCGGAATGTCGGCGGCTTCGAGGATGCGGGTGTGGTCGACGACGGCGGCGAGCTCCCGCTCGGTGCGCAGGAGCTGCAGGATGCCTCGCGTCGTCTCCTCGTAGTGGAGGCCGGTCGACTGGCGCAGTCGCTGGAGGCAGGCAAGGCTGTAGTGCGACAGCCGTTGCATCCGCGGCTTGTTCTGCTCGAACCGGCGGCGCGAACAGTTGGCGAGCCACGATCCGGCCCAGCCGAGGAGGTTCGGGTCGGCACGCCAGCGGACGGCGAGCGGCGCGTCGCCCTGCAGGAGCCACTTGGCAGCCTTCCAGCGCATCCCCGGTGCCGCCCAGGGCGTGGCGTAGCTCGGGCAGACGTTGCCGGCGTTCCCGAAGCTCGTCTCGAGCGCGGGGCCGGGCTGGCGGTCGACGACCGTGACTTCGTGGCCGTCCTCGGCGAGGTAGTGGGCGGTGGCGACGCCGATTACGCCGGCGCCGAGCACGACGACTTTCACTACCGCGACATCATCTGCTGCGGCAGCCAGGTGACGAGCGCCGGGAACAGATAGATCGCCAGCAGCGCGGCGACCATGAGGTAGAACATCGGCAACGTGTGCCTGGCGATCCAGGTGATCTGGCGCTTGGTCATCCCCTGCAGCACGAACAGATTGAAGCCGACGGGCGGCGTAATCTGCGCCATCTCGACCACGATCACGACGAAGATCCCGAACCAGATCAGGTCGATCCCGGCCTTCTGCACCGTCGGCAGGATGACCCCCATCGTGAGCACGACCATCGAGATGCCGTCGAGGAAACAGCCGAGCACGATGTAGAACACCATCAGGGCGAGGAGGAGCAGGAACTGCGAGAGCCCGAGCGAGCCGATCCACTCAGCCAGATGGCGCGGCAGCCCGATGTAGCCCATCGAAAGGGTGAGGAACGACGCTCCGGCGAGGATCAGCGCGATCATGCAGTAGAGCCGGGTCGCGCCCATCAGGCTGTCGCGGAACGTCGTCCAGCTGAGCGAGCGTTGCACGGCGGAGACGACGAGCGCGCCGACGACGCCGAACGCCGCGGCCTCCGTGGCGGTCGCGATCCCGGTGTAGATCGAGCCGAGGACCAGCAGGATGAGCGCGACGACCGGCATCAGGTGGCGCGAGGCGTAGACCCGTTCGCCGAAGGTCGTCCTCGTTGCGGCCGGCGGGACCTTGTCGGGGTTGAGCAGCGCCCAAGCGATGACGTAGCCCATGAAGAGCGCCGCGAGCATGATGCCGGGGATGATCCCGGCGATGAACAGGCGGGCGATCGATACTTCCGCGGTGACGCCGTAGACGATCATGATGATCGACGGCGGGATGAGGAGCCCGAGCGTGCCGGCGCCGGCGAGCGTACCGACCACCTTGTCTTCAGGGTAGCCGCGGCTCGCGAGCTCGGGCAGGGTCATCTTGCCGATGGTCGCGCACGTCGCGGCGGAGGACCCCGACACGGCGGCGAAGATCGCGCAGCCGATGATGTTCGTGTGCAGGAGCCGTCCGGGCAGCCGCTCCATCCATGGCGCGAGCCCGCGGAACATGTCCTCGGAGAGCCGGGTGCGGAACAGGATCTCGCCCATCCAGACGAAGAGCGGGAGCGCGGTGAGCGTCCAGCTCGACGCCGTCCCCCAGATAGTGACCGCCATCGCATCCCCCGCCGGGCGCGTGGTGAAGAGCTCCATCCCGATCCACGCCACGCCGAGCAGCGTGAGCCCGATCCAGACGCCGGTCCCGAGCAGCAGGAAGAGCGCGACGATGAGAAGAACGGTGATCCCGAAGTCGCCCATCTACTCGATGCGGGCCGGCTCGTCGCCGGCCCGGGCGTGGCGCCCGCCGCGGATCTCGACGACGACCTCGTCGACGAAGGCGACGAGGAGAATGAGGGTGCCGGCCGCCATAACGATCTGCGGAATCCACAGCGGCGTCGCGTCGTTCGCGGTCGAGATGTCGTTGAAGGTATAGGACTGCCAGGCGAGACGCACGCTGAACCATGCGAACAGGGCCGACACCAGGGTGGCGGCCGCATAGCACCACAGCTCGAGCGCGCGGTGAGCGCGCAGGCCGACGTGGTTGAGGAGCATCGTCACCCGGATGTGCTCGCCGCGCTTCAGCGTGTGCGCGAGCGCGAGGAAGCCGCACGCGGCCATCGTGTAGCCGGCGTACGCGTCGGTGCCGCGCACGTGGAAATTGAGGATCCGACCGGCGATGCTGAGCGCGATGAACACCAGCGTCGCGATGAGGAAGAGCGCCGCCAGGTAGGCGGCGCCGTCATACAGGCGATCGAGGGCCTTGCGCATCGCGCGACGGCCGCGGCAGGTCGCGGGCGAGCGGCCTGCGGCGGGGGCCGGGGCAGGCCTGGCCTACATCTTCTTGTATGCGTCGACGACGGTCTTGCCGTCGGCGCCGGACTTCTTCAGCCAGTCGGCGAGCATCTGGTCGCCGACCTTCTTGAAGCCCGTGGTCAGGTCGGCGCTCGGCTTCGCGATCGACATCCCGTTCTTCCGAAGCTGCTCGAGATACCAGGTGGTCTTGTCCTCCGAGACCTTCCAGCCGCGCGGCTCCGCCGCCGCGGCAGCTTTGAGCAGCGCGTCCCGGCTCGCCTTGTCGAGGGCGTCGAGCGCTTTCTTGTTCGCGATCACGGCGTTCTTCGGCAGCCATGCCTGGGTGTCGTAGAAGTTCTTGACGTGCTCGAAGATCTTGCTGTCGTAGCCCGTGGCGCCCGACGAGATCATCGACTCCATCACGCCCGTAGCGAGCGCCTGGGGGATCTCCGCCGCCTGAATGGTGACCGGCTGCGCGCCGACGAGCTCCGCGATCCGCGCCGTGGCCGGACTGTAGGAGCGGAACTTCAAGCCCTTCATGTCCGCCATGGAGGTGAGCGGCTTCTTGGAGTAGATCCCTTGCGGCGGCCAGGGGACGCTGAACAGCAGCGTCATGCCCTGGTTGGCGAGACGGTCCTCGACGGCCTTGCGCGAGGCCTTGTAGAGTTTCAGCGCGTCGCCGTAGCTCGTGGCGAGGAACGGCAGGCCGTCGAGCTCGTACAGCGGGTCCTCATTCGAGAAGTTGACGAGCAGGATCTCCCCGACCTGCGCCTGGCCGCCCTGGACCGCGCGCTTGATCTCGGGGGCCTTGAAGAGCGACGCGTTCGCGTGCACGACGATCTTGAGCTTGCCCCCGGTCGCCTTGTCGACCTCATCCGCGAACTGCTGGATGTTCTCGGTATGGAAGTTTCCGGCGGGGTACGCGGTCGGGAGATCCCATTTTGTCTGCGCCTGGGCCGGGCCGAACACGGCCGCGAGCGCAGCGGCGGCAAGCAGATAGCGGGTTTTCATGGTTGTCGTGCCTCCTAGGGAAGTTGCCCGGGTAGCGTAACCAAAATCCCCGGCCGACACAATTTCCGTAAGATCGCCACGCGCGATGACGGCCACCCCACCCCCGCTCGGCATCCTGATGCTCGACACGCGGTTTCCGCGCGTGCCGGGCGACGTCGGCAACCCGTCGACGTGGCCGTTCCCGGTGCGCTACGCGGTCGTACGCGAGGCTTCACCGGAGCGCGTGGTGCGCGGTCGTGCTCGCGGACTGGTCGATGCATTCGCCGCCGCGGGCCGGGCGCTCGCGTCGGAAGGCGCGGCCGGGATCATCACGACCTGCGGGTTCCTCGCGCTCCACCAGCGCCAGCTCGCGCAGGCGCTGCCCGTGCCGTTCGCCTCGTCGAGCCTGATGCAGCTGCCGGTGCTCGCGCGCACGCTGCCGGCCGGCAAGCGCCCCGGCGTGATCACCATCGACGCCGCGTCGCTGACCGGGCGGCATCTCACCGCGGTCGGCGCCGATCCGGCGACGCCCGTCATAGGCGTCGACCCGGCCGGCGCGTTCGCGCGGGCGATCCTGGGCGACCTGCCGTCGCTCGATATGTTCGCCGCGGAGCGGGAGATCCTCGCGGCCGGAGAGGCGCTCGTTGCGCAGCATCCGAAGGTCGGCGCGGTCGTTCTGGAGTGCGCCAACATGCCGCCCTACGCGAGCAGCTTGCGCAAGCGCCTCGGCGTCCCCGTGCACGACATGGTGAGCTTCGGGCGCTGGTTCTACGCCGGGCTCTGCCCGCCGACCTTCGACCCCGAGGGCGACCCCGATTAAGCGAGCAGCTGGCGGACGTGATCGCCGATCGCGAGCGCGGCGGTCAGCCCCGGCGACTCGATCCCGAAGAGATTGACCAGCCCCCCCGCGCCGTGATCGCGCGGTCCCGAGATCACGAAGTCGGCCGCTGGCGCGTTCGGCCCGACGAGCTTCGGCCGGATCCCCGAGTAACCGGGCGCGAGCTGCCCGTCCTTGAGCCCGGGCCAGTACTCGCGGATCGCGCCATAGAAGCTCGCCGCGCGGCGCGGATCGACGTCGTAGTCGATTCGGTCGACCCACTCCACGTCCGGACCGAAACGCGCCTGGCCCCCAAGATCGATGGTGATGTGCACGCCGAGGCCCGCGTCGTTCGGCATCGGGTACACGAGGCGGGAAAACGGCGACTTGCCGATCAGCGAGTAGTAGTTCCCCTTCGCGTAGTAGGTGGGCGGTACGTGCGCAGGCGGAAAGCCTGCGAGCGTGGTGGCGAGCTTCTGCGCGTGCAGGCCGGCGCAGTTCACGACCGAGCGGGCGAGGACGCGCAGCGGCGTCGCGCCGCCGACGTCGAGCTCGATCCCGTCGTCGCGCACTGCGCCGCCCGTGACGGGGCTCCGGAACGCGATCATCGCGCCGCGCGCCTCGGCGTCACCCTGCAGCGCGAGCATGAACGCGTGACTGTCGATCACCCCGGTCGACGGCGAGAGGTAGGCGGCGACGCAGCGCAGCTCGGGCTCGAGCGCGCGCGCCTCCGCGGCCGTGAGTGGTAGGAGGTCGGTGACGCCGTTCGCGTCGGCCTGCCGCTTGATGGCGGCGAGTTTCGACTCCTGCTTCCCGTCGGTTGCCACGAGCAGCTTGCCGCAGCGGCGGTGCGGCACGCCGTGCTCGTCGCAGTAGCCGTACAAGGACCGCTTTCCAGCGACACACAGCCGCGCCTTGAGCGAGCCGGCGGGATAGTAGATGCCGGCATGGATGACTTCCGAGTTGCGCGAGCTCGTCTCGGTGCCGATGCCTTCGGCCGCCTCGAGGACGATCACCTCGCGCCCGGCGAGCGCGAGCGTGCGCGCGACCGCGAGCCCGACGACGCCGGCGCCGATCACGATCGCGTCGACACGCTCCATGACTGGATTCTACCGACCCGGGGTACGATGCTGACCCCATGACCGCCGAACCCCGCTGGGAATTCTGGATCGACCGCGGCGGCACGTTCACCGACGTCGTCGCGCGCCGTCCCGACGGCTCGCTCGCCACCCACAAGCTGCTCTCCGACAATCCCGAGGCCTACCGCGACGCCGCGATCGCCGGGATCCGCCACCTGCTCGGTCTGGCGCCGGACGCGGCCATCCCGGGCGAACGGATCGAGGCGGTCAAGATGGGCACCACGGTCGCGACCAACGCGCTCCTCGAGCGCAAGGGCGAGCGCACCGTGCTCGCGATCACGCGCGGGTTCCGCGACGCGCTCCGCATCGCGTACCAGAACCGGCCGCGCATCTTCGACCGGCACATCGTCCTGCCGGAGCTCCTGTACTCGAAAGTGGTCGAGCTCGACGAGCGCATCGGCGCGCACGGCGACGTCCTCAAGCCGCTCGACGAGGCGGCTGCGCGGAGCGGTCTCCAGGCGGCGTACGACGCGGGCTACCGCTCGGCTGCGATCGTGCTCATGCACGGCTACCGCCACCCGCGGCACGAGGCGCGGGTCGCCGAGATCGCGCGCGAGATCGGGTTCCCGCAGGTGTCGGTGTCGCACGAGGTCAGCCCCCTGATGAAGCTCGTCTCGCGCGGCGACACCACCGTGGTCGACGCGTATCTCTCGCCGATCCTGCGCCGGTACATCGATCAGGTCGCCGGCGAGCTCGCGAACGTGCGCGTCATGTTCATGCAGTCGAACGGCGGCCTCACCGACGCGCGGCGCTTCCACGGCAAGGACTCGATCCTCTCCGGTCCGGCGGGCGGCATCGTCGGCGCGGTTCGCACGTCGCAGCTCGCCGGGTTCGACCGCATCATCGGCTTCGACATGGGCGGCACCTCGACCGACGTGTCGCACTACGCCGGCGAGTTCGAGCGCGCCTTCGAGACCCAGGTTGCCGGCGTGCGCATGCGCGCGCCGATGATGAGCATCCACACGGTGGCCGCCGGCGGCGGCTCGATCCTGCACTTCGACGGCGCGCGCTATCGGGTCGGGCCGGACTCGGCGGGCGCGAACCCGGGGCCGGCGTGCTACCGCCGCGGCGGCCCGCTCGCGGTCACCGACGCGAACGCGATGCTCGGCAAGATCCAGCCGGCGTTCTTCCCGACGGTGTTCGGGCCAGGCGGGGACCTCCCGCTCGATGCCGAGGTCGTGCGGGGCAGGTTTGCGGCGCTCGCGGACGAGATCCGGCGGTCGACCGGCGACCGGCGCGCGCCCGAGGAGGTGGCCGAGGGCTTCATCGCCATCGCCGTCGGCAACATGGCGAACGCGATCAAGCGGATCTCGGTGCAGCGCGGGTATGACGTGACGGCGTACACGCTCTGCACGTTCGGCGGGGCGGGGGGGCAGCACGCCTGCCTCGTCGCCGATGCGCTCGGCATGACGCGCGTGTTCATCCACCCGCTGGCGGGCGTGCTGTCGGCCTACGGCATGGGACTGGCGGAGGTCGCGGCGATGCGCGAGCGCTCGCTCGAGGTCGGGCTCGAGGACGCGGCCGGTCCGCAGATCGCGGCAGCGCTCGAGCAGCTCGCGGAGAGCGCGCGGACCGAGGTGCTCGCGCAGGGCGTCGCTGCGGAGCGCGTGCGCGTCGCGAAGCGCGTACACCTGCGCTACGACGGGACCGACTCGGCGCTCGTCGTCGGCTACGGCGCACGCGACGAGATGGTGCGGGCGTTCGAAGCCGCGTACCGCACGCGCTATTCGTTCCTGATGCCGAACCGCGGTCTGATCGTCGAGGCCGTCTCGGTCGAGGCGGTCGGCGGCTCGGAGGCATTCGCGGAGACACCACCGGATTCCGCGCCGCGCGCCGGCCCGCCGCAGCCCGCCGACACCGTCGACATGTTCACCGGCGGCCGCCGCCATCGCACACCGGCGTTCCGGCGCGAGACGCTCCGCCCCGGCGACCGGATCGACGGGCCGGCGATCATCGCCGAGGCGAACGCGACCACCGTCGTCGAGCCCGGCTGGCGGGCGGAGGTCACGCCCCTCGACCACCTCGTGCTCGAGCGCGTGGCGCCCCGGCCGCGGACGACCGCCATCGGCACGAACGTCGATCCGGTGATGCTCGAGATCTTCAACAGCCTGTTCATGTCGATCGCCGAGCAGATGGGGTTCGCGCTCGCGAACACCGCGTACTCGGTCAACATCAAGGAGCGGCTCGACTTTTCCTGCGCGCTCTTCGACCCGGACGGCAACCTGATCGCGAACGCGCCGCACATGCCGGTCCACCTCGGCTCGATGGGCGAGTCGATCAAGACGGTGATCCGCGAGAACCGGCGCACGATGAAGCCGGGCAACGTGTACGTGCTGAACGCGCCGTACAACGGCGGCACGCACCTGCCCGACATCACGGTGATCACGCCGGTGTACGACGACGCGGACGAGCGCGTGGTGTTCTACGTCGGCTCGCGCGGTCACCACGCCGACGTCGGCGGGATCACCCCCGGCTCGATGCCGCCCGACTCCAGGACGGTCGACGAGGAGGGCGTCCTGATCGACAACTTCCTGCTCGTGGAGGAGGGGCGCCTGCGCGAAGCGGAGACGATCGCGCTGCTGAGCGCCGGGAAGTATCCGGTCCGCAACGTGCAGCAGAACATGGCCGACCTGCGGGCGATGATCGCGGCCAACGAGAAGGGCGTGCAGGAGCTGCGCAAGCAGGTCGCGCACTTCGGGCTGGACGTGGTGCACGCGTACATGAAGCACGTTCAGGACAACGCGGAGGAAGCGGTGCGGCGGGTCATCGACGTCCTGCGCGACGGCGAGTTCACCTCCGCGCTCGACAATGGCGGCGTGATCCGGGTGAAGATCTCGATCGACCGCCGGGCGCGGAGCGCGACGGTCGACTTCACCGGGACCTCGCCGCAGCTCGCGAACAACTTCAATGCCCCGTCGGCGGTCTGCATGGCGGCGGTGCTGTACGTCTTCCGGACGCTGGTCGACGACGACATCCCGCTGAACGCGGGCTGCCTGAAGCCGTTGAACGTCGTCATCCCCGAAGGCTCGATGCTGCGCCCCTGCTACCCGGCGGCGGTGGTCGCCGGCAACGTCGAGACCTCCCAGTGCGTCACGGACGCGCTCTACGGTGCGCTCGGCGTAATGGCGGCGTCGCAGGGCACGATGAACAACTTCACGTTCGGGAACGACCGCCATCAGTACTACGAGACGGTCGCCGGCGGCTCGGGCGCGGGCGCGCTCCGGTTCGCGCCCGACGGCGCACCGCTCGAGGGGTTCGACGGCACCGACGTGGTGCAGACTCACATGACGAACTCGCGGCTCACCGATCCGGAAGTGCTCGAGTGGCGCTTTCCCGTCCGCCTGGAGAGCTATGAGATCCGTCACGGCTCGGGCGGTGGAGGGCGCTGGCGCGGTGGCAACGGCGGCACGCGCCGCATCCGCTTCCTGGAGCCGATGATCGCATCGATCCTCTCCGGCCACCGTCGCAATCCACCCCATGGGCTCGCGGGCGGCCGCGCCGGCGCGTGCGGACGGAACTGGGTCGAGCGCGCGGACGGCACCCGCTTGAGCCTGGGCGGCGCCGACAAGACGGAGGTCGATCTCGGCGACGTGTTCGTCATCGAGACCCCCGGCGGCGGTGGGTTCGGCCCGCCGCGCTGACCCCCGAATCAGCCGCACACCGGGGCCGCGCCGGCGTCATCCAAACGCCTGACGCAAAGGCGGAATAAACTCCCGACGCGGGGCACTTTCGCACGAGGGGGGCCCCATCGCGGTGCTAGCATTGCGAGCTATCGTTGGAACGCTCGTCGACGCCTCGGGAACCCAAGGGAATGGATAGAAGAACGGTTCTGACCAAGACCGCCAAGGGCTTGATGGAGGTCACCGGCAAGACGAGCCTGCTGCCGCGCGATCTTCGCAACGTCCTGTCCCAGGTCGACGGCAAGGCCACGGTCGGCGACCTTCACCAGAAGCTCGACAAGTTCACCGAGCCGAAGCTGCTCGAGGCGCTCGGCCGGCTCGCCAAAGACGGTTTCGTGCGCGAGTTCGTGTCGGCCCCGGCGAGCATCTCGCCGCCTTCCCAGGTGCCGATCGTCCAGGAGGACATCGACCTCGACTTCACCGCGCTCATCAGCAAGCCCCCGACCAAGGCGGAGGTCACGGCGCAGACCAAGGCCGAGGCGGACGAGGTGGCGCGTCAGGTCGCGCAGGCGCGTGCCAAGCAGGACGTGGACGCCCGCGGGAAGCGCGAGGCGGAGGACAAGGCGAAGCGCGCGGCCGAGGAGAAGGCGAAGCGCGACGCGGAGGGGCGTGCGCGGAAAGAGGCCGAGGAGCGCGCGCGCCGCGAGGCCGAGGAGACGGCGAAGCGCGAAGGCGCCGAGCGCGCACGCAAGGAAGCGGAGGAGCGCGCGCGCCGCGAGCACGAAGAGCAGTCCCGTCAGACCGGGGTGCGGGCCCAGCGACAGGCCGAAGAGAAGGCGCACCGCGAGGCCGATGCGCAGTCGCGCAAGGATGCGGAAGCGCGGGCGCGGCGCGAAGCGGAGGAACGAGGACGGCACGAGGCCGAAGAGCGCTCCATGCGCGAGCAGGAGGAGCGCATCCGCCGCGAGCTCGAGGAGCGGGTGCGGCAGGCCGAGACGCAGGCGCGGCGCGAGGCGGACGACCGGGCCAAGCGCGAGGCCGACGAGCGGGCCAGCCGGGACGCTACCCGCCGCGAGGCGGACCAGCGGGTACGGCGCGAGGCCGAGGAGCGCGCGCGGCAGGAACGGGAGGAGGAGCGGCGGCAGGAGGCGGCAGCGGCCGCGCGGCGCCGGGAGGCCGAGGAGCGGGCGCGACGCGAGGCCGATGAGCGCGCGCGGAGGGAAGCGGAGGAGGGGCGACGGCGCCAGGCGGCGGAGGCCATGCTGCGCCGGGACGCACAGGCGCGGGCGCAGCGGGACACCGATGAACGCGCGCGGCGGGAAGAGGAGGAGGAACGGGGACGCGAGGCCGAAGAGACCGCGCGACGCCGGGACGAGGAAGAGCGCACGCGTCGGGACGCGGAGCGCAAGACGCGCGACGAGGACAAGGCGCGCGCCAAGGCCGACGCCGAGGCCGCGGCGCGGACGCGGCGCGGCGAGCGCGCGCGCGAGAAGGCCGAATCCGACGCGCGCGCGAAGGCGCGGCGGAAGGAGCAGGAGAAGGACGCCGCCCAGGTCGTGGCGCGCCTCGAGAAGATCAAGACCGGCAAGAAGGGCGGCGTCGGGAAGCTCCTCGGGATCATGCTCGTGGTGGCCGTGGTCGCAGGCCTCGTCTACCTCCAGTTCTTCATGCCGCTCGACATCGCCCAGTACGAACGGCTCGCCGCGAGCGGGCTCGGGCAACCGGTGAAGATCCGGTCGGGCAGCATCTCGCTCTTTCCTTCGCCCGCGGTGCGGTTCGAAGGGATCAGCGTCGGCAAGGACGGCAACGTCAAGATCGCCGTCGCGGCCGCCCATCCGGACTTCGCCTCGGTGATGAGCGATCGGCCGCAGCTGAAGTCGCTCGAGCTCCAGGGCGTCACGCTCGACGCTCCGGGACTCGGCGCGGTGCTCTTCGGGCGCCCGCAGAGCGCGGTGCTGGGGCTGGAGCGCGTGCACGCGACCGGGATCAAGCTGGCGGTGCCGGGGGTGAATCTTCCGGAGCTCGACGCAACCGCGACCCTGGAGCCCGACGGCAGGGTGCACAAGATCGTGGTCGCCAATCCGAACAAGACGATCTCCGCGGAGATCACGCCGTCGGGCAGCAAGGCGATCGTCGAGCTGACGGTGGGCGGTGCGACCGCGCTCCTCGGATTGCCGTTCGAGGTCGACACCCTGAGCGCGCGAGGCGTCGCGACGGCGACCGAGTTCAGCGCGTCGGAGTTCGACGCGCGGCTGCTCGACGGACTCCTGCGGGGCAAGGGGACCTTGCGCTGGCCGGGCCCGCTCGCGTTCGACGCGAGCTTCGAGCTGAAGCAGCTGGACGCGAAGCGGATCACGCCGATCCTTGCGGGGCGGGTGCAAGGGACCGGCGTCCTGGCAGCACGGGGCGAGTCGCTGGAGAAGCTGGCCTCGACCGCGAGGTTCGACGGCAGCTTCTCGGTGTCGAAGGGACAGATCGCCGGGGTCGATCTGGCGCGGACCCTCCAGTCAGGCAAGAGCGTCGCGGGCTCGACCAACTTCAACGAGATCTCGGCGCAGGCCCAGCTCGACAGCGGCCGGCTCGCGCTGCGGGGCGTGAAGATCAGCGCCGGCGCCCTGTCGGCGAGCGGCGCGGTCGAGGTGGACGGCGACAAGTCGCTCGCCGGCCGGTTCGCCGCCGA
>Ga0184639_10000282_pt1 | contig 18801 bp, 17 predicted proteins | sample PLM31_170_b2_FD_133155 | JGI IMG/M metagenome (GOLD analysis project Ga0184639, IMG submission 133155) | Groundwater sediment microbial communities from an aquifer in East River, Colorado, USA - PLM3-1_170_b2 | ecosystem: Environmental > Terrestrial > Soil > Riparian zone | place: USA: East...
CATGGTCGGCGAGATCCGCGACCCGGAGACGGCGCAGATCGCGATCCAGGCGGCGCTCACCGGGCACCTCGTGTTCACGACGGTGCACGCGAACAACGTGTTCGACGTGCTCGGGCGCTTCACCCACATGGAGGTCGACCCGTACAGTTTCGCCTCGGCGCTGAACGGGGTGGTTGCGCAGCGGCTGGTGCGGTTGAACTGCTCGCACTGCGCAGCCGCGCACAAGCCCCCGGCCGAGGCGCTCGAGGCCTCGGGGCTCGCGCGCGACGCGGTCGCGGGCTGGAAGTTTCGCACCGGGCGCGGCTGCGGGCAGTGCCGAGGCACCGGCTACAAGGGCCGCCGTGCGATCGCCGAGACCATGCTGCTGGACGACGGGCTGCGCGAGATGATCGTGGCGCGCTCACCGATCCGGCAGCTGAAGGACGCCGCGCGTGCGAACGGTACGCGCTTCCTGCGCGAGGCGGCGGTTGACCTGGTGCGAGCGGGTGTCACCGACCTGAAGGAGATCAATCGTGTCACCTTCGTGGCGTGACCGAGTAAACGTTTTCGTCGGGCCGGGGCACGTCCACCTGGCGCGGTACGGCAAGGGCTGGAGGCCGCAGCCCGGGATGGGCCTGTCGCTCGCCTGCGGCGAGGCTGACGGCACGGCGTGGCAGCCCGCGCTCGAGACGCTTGCGCGCGGGCTCGGCAACCTCCGCTGGCAGGGCGCCGACACCCGGGTCACCGTGTCGAATCACTTCGTGCGCTATGCGCTCGTCCCCTCGGCCGGGAAGCTGCGGGGCGAAGCCGAACGCACCGCGGCCGCCCGCCACGTCCTGCGCGCGACTTACGGCGAGCGTGCCGACCGCTGGCGGGTCGTGCTCGGCGACGGCGGGGAGCGCGGCGCGGCGATCGCGGTGGGGATCGCGCCGGAGCTCGTCGATGGCATCGCGGCGGCGCTCGCGGCGGCGAACCTCCGGCCGGTCGCGATCGAGCCGTTCCTCGCCACGGCCTTCAACCTCTGCCGGCGCTCGATCGACGGCCGGCCGGCGTGGCTCGCGGTCGCGGAGCCCGGCCGTGTGTGCGTCGCCTACCTCGACCGCGGCGGGTGGCGCAGGCTCCGAGTGGAGCGTGTGCGCGGCCGGCTTGAGGACGAGCTGGCGTCGGCGCTCGAACGGAGCCGGCTCGCTGATGGCGTCGACGCAGGCGCGGGTCGCGTGCTGCTCGTGTCGCGCGACGAAGCGCAGGTGGAGTTCGCGCCGGGCAGCGGCTGGTCGATCGAGCGAATTCGGCTCGCGGACGCACCTCTCACGGCGACGCAATGATGCGCGCGCTGCAACTCGACTTCCTCCATCCCGCCGGACCGCGCCTCCAGCTCGGCGTCGCGGTGCTCGCGCTCGGCGTCGCGGCCGCAGGCTTCGTCGCGTGGCGCTACTCCGCGCTCTCCGGCGATGTGGAGCGGCTCGAGGCGCGGCTCGAGGGCGTGAAGCGTCTCGCGCGCCGCGATCTGCCGCGGATGCGTGCGCCCGTGGGCGACGCGAAGGTCCTTGCGCAGGAAGTGGGCCGCGCGAACGCGGTGCTCGCGAGCCTCACCCTGCCGTGGGATGCGATGTTCGGCGAGCTCGAGTCCGCGGCGAGCGCGAACGTCGCGCTGCTCGGGATCCAGCCCGACGGCGCCGGCCGGCAGGTGCGGCTCGCCGGCGAGGCGCGCCGGTTCGAGGATCTGCTCGCCTACATCGGGCGGCTCGAGGCGACGCGAGGCTTCGCGAACGTCTTCCTCTCCGGCCACGAGCTGAAAGCAGGCAGCGGCGGGGGGCAAGCCGTGGCGTTCACGCTCACGGCCGAATGGGTGGGGGGCCCATGAACGCAGCGATCGCGCGCCTGCGCGCGGCCGTCGAGCAGCTCGGCCGGGCCGGAGTCGTGGGCATCGCGCTCGTCGCGTTCGCCGTGGCGTTCTACTTCTCGGCAGTCGCCCCGCTCGCGACGGAGCTCGCCGGCCTGCGCGTGGAGGCCGACGATCTGGAGCGGCGGCTGCAGCCAGGCGGCTTGAGCGGCGGCGCGAAAGGAACCCCGGCGGAGCAGCTCGCGACGTTCTACGCGTTCTTCCCTTCGCCGCAGAGCTCGCCCGACTGGCTCGGCAAGATCAACGCGGCAGCGCGGGCGAAAGGCCTCGTGCTGCGCTCGGGCGAATACAAGCTCGAGCGGAGCGCCGACCAGAAGCTCGCGCGCTATCAGATCACGCTGCCGGTTGCCGGCTCGTACGCGCAGATCCGCGGCTTCGTCGGCCAGGTGCTCGCCGACGTGCCGGCGGCCGCGCTCGAGGAGATCACGCTGCGCCGCGAGAGCGTGTCGAGCTCGACGCTCGAAGCGCGCATCCGGCTGACGCTGTACCTCAGGAGTGCATGACCATGGCCATTCCCGCAAAGCAGCGCTGGGTCTTCTATGCAATCGTGCTCGTGCTCACCCTGACCGCGGTCAGATGGGCCGGCGGGCAAGACCGGGCCGAGCCGCGGACCACCGTCGCCTATCAGGCCGAGCGCCCCGACCGACCCGCACGTGATGCGGCGACGAAAGCGGAAGCCGTGCCCGAGGTGAGGCTCGACCGGCTCGAGCGGCGCGCCGCGGCCTCCCCCGCGGGCGACCCGTTCCGGGCGCGCTCCTGGGAACCGGAACTGGTGGCGGTGCGGCGCAACCTTCCGCCCCCGCCGCCGCAGGCGCCGCCGCTGCCGTTCACCTACCTCGGCAGGATGATCGACGACGAGAAGACGACCGTGTTCCTCACCAGGCAGGATCGCAACTACGTCGTGCGGCTCGGCGACACGCTCGACGGGACGTATCGCGTCGAGAACATCGCTGAGGAAGGTCTAGTGCTCACCTACCTGCCGCTCGGTGCTGAGCAGACGCTGCCGTTCGGCGCAGCGCCGGTACCGGCGAGCGCGAAACCCAGGCCGCGCAGGGCCGTGCAGGACGACGAGGACGACGACGAGTGATGCGACCCATTTTCACGCTGTTCGCGGTTGCCGCGCTCGCTGCCTGCGCGACCAACCCGCTGGTCGACGAAGGCAAGCGGCTAATCGCCCAGGGCAACCTCGACGAGGGCGTGGCGAAGCTCGAGCAGGCGGCGCGCGAGCGGCCCAACGACGCCGGAGCGCGCAACGCCTATATCACCCAGCGCGAGGCGATCGTCGGCGTCTACGTGCGGGAGGGCGACGCGCTGCGCACCTTCGGCGACCTCGATGGCGCCGAGGCGAGCTTCCGCCGTGCGCTGCAGCTCAACCCGGGCTCGCCGGCCGCGCAGGGGGGCGTCGACGCCGTCGCCCGCGACCGCCGCCACCTCGCGCTCGTGCGCGATGCGGAGGAGGCGCTCAAGCGCGGCGATCTCGCGACGGCCGAGTCGAAGGCACGCGCGGTGCTCGCCGAGAACTCGTCGCAGCGCGGCGCGCGCGCGGTGATGAAAGCGGTCGCGGAGCGCCGCGCGCAGGCCCAGACGGCCGCGCCGACGCTCGCAGCCGCGCTGGCGCGCCCGGTCACGCTCGAATTCCGCGACGCGCCGATCCGCAGCGTGTTCGAGGTGATCTCGCGCACCGCCGGCATCAACTTCGTGTTCGACCGCGACGTGCGGCCGGACGTGCGCGTCACGATCTTCGTTCGCGGCACGCCGCTCGACGACGTGATCAGGATGCTGCTCGTCACCAACCAGCTCGCCCGCAAGGTGATGAACGAGAACTCGATGCTCGTCTATCCGAACACGCCGGCCAAGCAGAAGGAGTACCTGGAGCTCGTCACGCGCAGCTTCTACCTCGCCAACGCGGACGTGAAGCAGACCGCCGCGATGATCCGCTCGCTCGTCAAGACGCGCGATCTGTTCATCGACGAGAAGCTGAACCTGCTGGTCATGAAGGACACGGCCGACGCGGTGCGGTATGCCGAGCAGCTCGTCGCGACGCAGGACCTGGGCGAGCCGGAGGTGATGCTGGAAGTCGAGGTGCTGGAAGTCGCCTCGAGCCTGGTGCGCGAATTCGGCATCCGCTACCCCGAGCGGATCAACGTCGGCACTCTCGGTGGCAGCATCTCGAGTGCGACCACCACCAACACTGCGACCACGGTCACCACGGCGGCCGCGACGCCCCCGCCGTTCGTCGAGCTCCCGCCTCGCCCGTGGCAGTGGTTCGTCGCGAACCCGGTCTTCATCCTCAACCTGCGCCAGACCGACGGCACGGTCAACCTGCTCGCCAACCCCCGCATCCGGGTGAAGAACCGGGAAAAGGCCAAGATCCACATCGGCGAGCGGGTGCCGGTGATCACCACCACGTCGACGGCGAACGTGGGCGTGTCCTCGTCGGTGCAGTATCTCGACACCGGGCTGAAGCTCGATGTCGAGCCGAACGTCTATCTCGAGGACGAGGTCGCGATGAAGGTGCAGCTCGAGGTGTCGAACATCCTCGAGCAGCTCAACATCTCGGGCACGGTCGCCTACCGTCTGGGGACGCGCAACACGGCGACCACGCTGCGGCTGCGCGATGGGGAGACACAGGTGCTCGCGGGCTTGATCAGCGACGAGGACCGCACCGCCGCCAACAAGATTCCCTACCTCGGCGACCTCCCCCACACCAAGCACCTGTTCTCGAGCGACACCGACCAGCGCACCAAGACGGAGATCATCCTGCTCATCACGCCGCGCATCGTGCGCAACATCGCGCGGCCCGACACCGTCGCCGCGCAGTTCCACTCCGGAACCGACGCCGCGCCGGGCGCGCCGCCGCTCAGGCTTGCTGCCACCGGGCCGGGGGCGCTCGCCATCGCGCCCGGCGCGGGCGTGCCGGCACCCGCCGTGAAGCCGCCGATACCCGGCGCGCCGCCACCTGCTGCGCCCGTGGGCTCAGTGGAGCTCGCGCTGAGCGGGCCGGCGCAGGCCGCCATCGGGCAGGAGTTCGTCGTGAACTTCAACCTCCCGGCGCGGAACGAGGGCGCAAACGCCACGGTCGAGCTCGCCTACGACCCGACGGTGCTGAGTGCCGTGGGCGGCCAGCCCGCCGGGCCGCAGACCCCAGGCGCGCCACCGCCGCCGGATGCGGGACGCGCGGTCGTGACGGTCGCGGCACCTGCGGTTGCCGGCGCGCCGACGGTGCCGACGCCGGTGCGCTTTCGCGTCGTCGCGAACGCGCCGACGACGACGACGATCCGCATCGAGAGCCTGACCGCGACCGATGCCGCCGGTCGCCCGCTGGTGGTGACTGCGCCCGGCGCGCTGAGCGTTTCGATCGTGGGCGCCCAGGGAGCCCGATGATCGACGCGTTGCGTCGACGGGCCGACGCGAGGCCGCGCCAGCGCGGCTTCACGTTCATCGAGCTCGTCATCACGGTCGCGATCATCGGCATCCTCGCCGCGGCGGCCGTCCCGCTCGTGGAGCTCACGGCGAAGCGCGCGAAGGAGCAGGAGCTGCGCACCGCGCTGCGGCAGCTCCGCGCCGCGGTTGACGAGTACAAGAAAGCGGTTGACGAGGGCAAGATCGCCAAGAAGGCCGATGAGTCCGGCTACCCCCCGTCGCTCGACATCCTGGTCGAAGGCGTGCTCGACGGCGACGACCCGAACCGGCGCCGGCGCATCTATTTCCTCCGGCGCATCCCGCGCGATCCGTTCCACGGCGACCCGGCCGCGCGGGCGGCTGACACTTGGGGCAAGCGGAGCTACGAGTCCCCCCACGACAACCCGCAGCCCGGCAAGGACGTGTTCGACGTGCACTCGCTCGCCGAGGGCGTCGGGCTCAGCGGCGTTCCGTATCGGCAGTGGTGACGGACCGTGAGGCGCAGCGGGTTCACGCTCATCGAGCTGATCGTGGTGATGGCGATCATCGCCACGCTGCTCACGATCGCCCTGCCGCGGTACTTCGGCAGCGTGGAGAGATCGAAGGAGGTGACGCTCCGCCAGTCGCTCAACGTGATGCGCGATGCGATCGACAAGTTCAACGCCGACAACGGGCGCTATCCCGACAAGCTCGAGGACCTGGTGGAGAAGCGCTACATCCGCGCGATTCCGCTGGACCCGATCACCGAGAGCGCCGAGACCTGGGTCATCGTGCCGGTCCCCAGCGCGCTCGCGCAGGGCGCGGTGTACGACATCCGGAGCGGTGCGAAGGGCAACGCTAGCGACGGAAAGCCGTTCGAGAACCTGTAAGAGGTCGGGCGGATCATGCGATCCGCGGGAACGTGCGGTCGACAAACCAGACCAAAAGGGGCGTTTAAAATCCCTATTCGCGCCGCCGAGCTCGGTTCTATGTCCGCTAGTTGATAGTTCACGAAATCTTGTGCCTGGAACAGATTTTGCCGACTCATGATGGACGAATCCCGCAAGCAGCGCATGTCAAATTGCTGCGGCGAAGCAAGCGGAAGTTTGCGGATTTAGGGCGCAACGGGCCAGCGCTCGGCGAGAAGCTGAATCCGGCGTGATCCCTGTTTACGTATATATGTAATCAGCCTGCAATTGCACTACGACCCCAAACTTTCTATCTGGGAGGTAACAATGGAACCTGCAAACCCCCGTGGCAAACGTTTTCCTGGCCGAATTCTCTCCGCTGTGGCGCTCGGGTTTGCCGTTGCGGGTATTTCCGCCGCCCTGGTCCAGGCGTCCAGCCATCGAGAGGCGCTGGCCATCCTCAACGAGCCCTGCGCCGACAACACCGACACATACGCGTGGGTGTCGGACGGCGCGCACGACAAGCTCTATCTGATCATGAACTTCAACCCGCTCCACGAGCCGGGTCAGGGCAACCAGGGCCTTCGTGCATGCAACGGCTACCGCTACGAGTTCCACATTGGAAAGGGCGCGAGCCTCAAGGACGAGGTCGTGTACCGCATCGAGTTCACGAACAAGCTCGAGCGCGAAGCGGCTCCGAGTCCGACGGATCCTCTGGGCGGCGGCAACGAGCTGCTGTGGCAGCTCACCGGCGGCACTGAGACCATGAAGGTCACGCGCATCGCCGGTTCGAAAGACGGCCACCGCGGCGAGGATGACGAGGACGAACGCCGAAGCGGCGAGGATGACGAGAACGAACGCCGAAGCGACGATCGCGAGCGTGCCGTCGTCCTTGGCAGGAATCTCCCTGTCCTCCCGAACAACCATGGCCCGCAGACCGATCGGCTCATCTACGGTCTCGGTAGCTTCCAGGGTTACAACTCTGGGGATCCCACGAGCCGTGAAGTGGGTCTCTACGATCAGGCTTTCGTCGACACCTTCATCCACACTCTGGCGAATGGCGGGCGGATCATCGCCGGCCAGTTCGACGATCCCTATCAGCTCGATGAGAAGGGCATCTTCGACCTGGTCAACTTGGCCTCGAGCGATCTCGGCGGCATCCCGGGCGCGCGCCGTCCGCCCGCGAAAGACGTGTTCACGGGCTTCAACATCTTTTCGATCGCCCTCGAGATCCCGATCGCCGAGCTCTTCCCGCACGGCATCCCGCACAACCGCGTGCTGAGGCCCAAGTCGACCAACAGTCTGCTCCGGGTGTGGGCGAGGATTACCCGTCAAAAAACGCAGACCGTTGATGCCGGCAACATCATCACCGGTCTCAAGGGGTCCGGCCCCTTCGTGCAGGTCGGTCGAAATGCCCTGCCGCTCTTCAACGCCGGTCTCGTTGGGACCCAGCGTCAGACACGCTACCTGCGCAACAGCCCCCTCAAGGACGTGACCAACTTTGGCGCCGACATCTTGTTCCCGGTGCTCGTGCGCGACGCCGATGCGCTCGGTATCTACGCGGCCCTGGGCGTTCCTGCCGACGTCGTGACCACGCTCAAGGGCCCCCGCGTGGACATCATCAACGCCATCAACTTGGGCCGGCCGATCCCGATCGCCGACGGCTTCACGGGTGACGTCATCACCCTCGACGCGGCCATCGATTCGAGCTTCCCCAACGGCCGACGCCTTGGCGGTGGGTCTGCGCCGAACCGCAATCAGGTGAATGTGAACAGTGTGCTCATCAGCCTGATCGTTGCGGGTAACCCGGCTGCCGGCCTCGCCAAAGGCGTCGAAGTCAACGACAAGGACTATCTCGACAGGTTCCCGTTCTTGGCTCCTGCCCACCAGGGTCTGCTCCAGGGGCACGGTGGTGTGAACGTTCCTACCGTACCGAACATCCCTGTTCTTTAGCGTTCCAACGATCCAATCGGAACGGTCCCCGCTCGCGGGGGCCGTTCTACGTGCCCGTATCTGCAGACACCGATTTCCGGATCGCCCAGTCCGGCGCATGCGTAGGACCAGGAACCAGGGACCAGGGATCGCGGACCAAGGCATCCCCGATTCCTAACCCCTGATCCCTGATCGAAACGGGGACAATCGTGATGTCGCCGCCGTCGAGTTCATCGATGTTTCGTCGCCTGGGGGTGCTGGTGGTGGCGGCCATCGCCCTGAGTCGTGCGCCGGTCTTCGCCCACGACGTGTGGATCGAGCCCACGACCTTCTCTCCGGAACCTGGCCAGATCGTCGGCGTGCGGTTACGTGTCGGGCAGGACCTCCTCGGCGATTCACTGCTACTCGATCCCGCGCTCGTCAATCAGTTTGTCGTCGTGGATGCGGCCGGCCGCAGGCCAGTCGTCCGCCGGGTCGGTGACGATCCGGCGGGCTTGTTGCGTGTGGCCATGCCCGGCTTGCTCGTCATCGGCTATCGCAGCAACCCGAGCGCAACCGAGCTGACGGCAGAAAAGTTCAATCAGTATCTGAAGGAAGAAGGGCTCGATACGGTCGCGGCACTGAGAGCCCGTCGCAACGAAACTGGCGCCAGTGGCCGCGAACTTTTTTCACGCTGCGCGAAAAGCCTGGTGCTTTCGGGATCGCCGAGCGAAGCGCAGGGCGATCGGCTACTCGGTTTTACGCTCGAACTCGTGGCCGAACGGAATCCGTACGCAATCCGCGCCGGCCAGGATCTTCCGGTTCGCCTGACGTACCAGAACCGTCCGCTCGCGGGCGCGCTCGTCGTTGCCATGAACAGTCTGAACCCTTCCGAGAAGCTGGCGGCTCGTACTGACAACGACGGCCGTGTGCGGTTCCGGTTGCGGCCGGGCGGGATGTGGTTGGTCAAAGCCGTACACATGGTTCAGGCGCCTGCCGGCACCAACGCCGAGTGGGAGAGTTTATGGGCGTCGCTCACGTTCGAACTGCGAACCACGAACGCCGAGGGGAATTAGGGACCAAAGAATACAAAGATCACAAGGCAGAGTTCGCGAGCATGAGATCGGCACGACGCGAGTATTTCAGTGGACGGACAGCCATCCTCGAGCAGCGTGTTGGGGCATCAGGTGGATCGGCTATCGCCTTCCGCGCGCAGCTCGGCTGATGTCTGCCCATCTGCTCAGATCGTCTTCTCGACCATCGCTCTCAGCTCTGAGGTGACCTCGGGCTCGACGCTGAACCACGCCTTCCAGGCCGGCCCTGATGCAGCAGCATGCCGAGGCCGTTGACGGTCCGGTTCCCGCGGCTCCGCGCCGTTGATGGACATCGAGATCCCCTAGGATTTTGTCGTGCTCTAGCCCGACAAAATCCTTAGCCCGAGGCGTTTGTCGGCCCAAAGTCCGACAAACTGCTAGCCTCCCAGTACCCGCTGCACCGTCCAGAACAGGCCCACCGCCGCGACCGCAGCCGATGCCGGGATGACGACGCGGGGCCGGTACCATGCCCGGTTGCGCCCCCAGATTCCCACGGCAAAGTACGCAATCAAGATTACCGCAAGCTGCCCGAGCTCGACGCCGACGTTGAAGCTGACCAGCGCCGGCACGAATTGCGACCGCGGAAGCCCCACCTCCTGCAGCACGCCGGCGAAACCGAGCCCGTGCAAGAGCCCGAAACCGAACACCACGACCGCGCGCCATGGCTTGAGTTGCGGCGTCAGGATATTTTCGACGGCAACGTACGCAATCGAGGCGGCAATAAGCGGCTCGACTATTGATGGCGGCAGTGAAACAACGCCGTAGACCGATAACGCGAGCGTCAACGTGTGCGCGACGGTGAACGCCGTGACCTGGATCAGGAGCGGCGCCATGCGCGTACTCAACAGGAACAATCCCAGCACGAACAGGATATGGTCGAGCCCCTTCGGTACGATATGGGTAAACCCGAGCACCGTGTAGTCGATCAGGACATCGACCATCGTGCGCTGGTCGAACCCTTTGCCGAGAACGTAAGGCGCGCTGCGCTCCCCGTTCTTGAGCCATACTGCGTCCAGGCGCTCTCCCTCGCGCACGCGCAACACGCAGGAGCCGAAACGCTCGGCGTAACTGAACGTGAGCGTCTTCGCCGCGGCCGGCAGCGCGCCGCCGAGCCGCATCGTGGTCTGGCGCGAAAGCGCCACATCGCCGACTGGCGGAACCTCGACCCCGGCCAGCGCTGGATGGACGGGCTCGCCGTCGAACTGGAGCTCTATGCCGTCCATATAGCGGGCGGCGTGCGCCTCGATCACCGTGCGCAGCGCCTCCGGCGGAAGCGCGCGCAAGCGGTTGTATTCTCGGGCGTTGGGTGATTCGTCGGTATCGCGGTGCTGGGGACTTACGCTCGCGATGACCGCTTCCATGTTGACGACAATCACTATCTCGTAGCGTCCGTCCGGTACGAGAGTAAGTGTGGCGACGGCGGGGCGAATTTCGTGGGCGGCGGCAGCCCCGCAGACGAGCAGCAGCATGAGCAATCGCGACAGCGAATTCAGCAGCGACATCGGATCTTCCTAGGAGTTTGTCGGCCTCTTCAGGCGGTTTTGCTTAAGCAGCCTGTCGGGGCGATTACTCCGACAGGCTGCTAGTGTCCTGAGTCCGGGATTCGCTTACAAAAGCGCGCGAGGCTGGCCAGGATGTCGTCGGCGCTTTTGGTCCAGACGAACGCTTTCGGGTTCTTGTTGTGGATAGCAAGGTAGTCGCTAATAGCCTGCTCCAGGGCAACGGTGCTGCGGTGGGAGCCGCGCTTGATCTGCCGCGCACCGGCCGGGACTGCCCTAGGGGGTCCGCGCGCTGTGTATGTACGGGGCAATTCAGATTTTGGATACAGATGCGTGGCTCGCGCAACAGGGAGGCTGCGGCGCGCGTGGAAGTGGGGGCTTGACAAGGGGCAAAGCGCCGGTCGAGTGGCCGACCCAAGGGGAGGCCACGCGGGTTGACTCGCCGAGCGCCGCAAGAGCCGGGGAGGCTGTCAATCGCTTGAGTCCTCGAAGTGAGCAGCGTTGTGCACCGCCGCGGCCCAGCTTTTGCGCATGCGCCCGGGGTGAAGCGCTCGGAAGGGGGCGTCGCGGGCTACGGTTTCGCTCGCCCGAGACAAGTCGAGCATGGCGACTGCCCTGCGATACACTTCCGCCGGTTCAACGCGCAAGTTGCGACCGCAGCAATGCCCATGCGAACCACGGGGGAGACGTGCCGGGCCGCCCGCAACGGCGGTTTCACCTACGTGTGGGTGCTGCTCGCCGTGGCGCTCATGGCCGCCGGGCTCGCGGCGGTCGGCGAGGTCGCGAGCACCGCGGCGAAGCGCGAAAAAGAGGCCGAGCTGCTCTTCGTCGGCGACCAGTTCGCGCGTGCGATCGCCGAGTATCGGGCGAGCTCCCCGGGGGCGCCGCAATACCCGCAGAAGCTCGAGGAGCTGCTCGCCGACAACCGCCATCCAAACCTCCGCCGCTACTTGCGGCGGGTCTATTCCGACCCGATGACCGGCCGCGACTGGGGCCTCGTGCGCGGCCCGGGCGGAGGGATCATGGGCGTGCACAGCCAATCGATGGAGCGTCCGCTCAAGACCGCGAACTTCCCGCAAGGGTACGAATCGTTCACCGGAGCTGACATGTACTCCGCCTGGCGGTTCGTTCCTCAGCCGGGCGGTGGGCCGGCTGCCGGCGAGAAACCAACGGTGCCGGCCGCGCCGGCCGTCAAGTCCGGCCAGAGCACGACCGCCACGGCGGGTGACTCCCCCGCGCTCCCCGCGGTACGGGCCGGGCCGGCGAAACCTTCTTCGCCTTAGTTCGTGAGGTTGTAGGCGCAGCGCCCGCCGTCCGCGGAGCGCAGCCGCGGACGGTGGATCGAGCAGCCTCCAACGTTCAGTCGGGAACGTGCACCGTGTTGTTGCGGAACCGGATGCGATCACCCCGCGCGGGATGCTGCGCGATCGGCGGCACGTTGGCCGGCGTAATCGGGTCCGCCGCGCCCGGCGTACCGCTGCGCGGGGTCGTGTGCACGACCTGGCTCCGGGGCAGCGCCGTGCCGTTTTTCAGGTGGTCGTACATCAGGTTGAGCGCCTGGACCCCGTACACGTGCAGCGGGATGAAGCGCGTGTCGTAGCCTGCGAGCAGGCCGATGAACGCCTCGAAATGCTGCGCGTTCGTGACCTCGTAGTAGCGCAGATTGCTGTCGCGGCCTTCGACCATCCTGTTCAGCCCGAAGTACGGGCGGGACGAGTGGTTGACCGGCACGAGGTTGTCGGCCCGGCCATGGACGATGATCGCCGGTTTCCCCCGCAGGTTCCCGCTCCGCTTCACTTGTGCGATCCCGGACCGCACGCGCAACGCGTCAACACCCGGGCCAGTGAAGAGCCTGCGCAGGCACCGCGCACCGTCGAAGTTGAAGTCCTGCTTCCCGGTCGAGGGCGACACCGAGATCGGGTCGCGCAGCGGCCCGCCGACCGAGGCGTTGTTGATCAGGTTGATGCCGCTGGTTGGCGGAACGCCGTTGCCGGTGCCGAAGATCTGCGCGAGCGCTGCCGCAGCGAGCGGAGCCGGCGTGCCGGTCGGCGAGGTCCCGCCCATGCTGAAGCCGCAGACGTTGTTGAGCACCCGGAAGCGCCCGTGCGCGTTGGCGTACGTGACCGCCACCGCGGGCGCGACCTGGAAGCCGTAGTGCGAGGGCCCAAGGATGTTGCTCTCTGGCTCCCAGCCGTTGTCGTTGAGGAACGCCTGCGCCTCGCTCGCCTGATCGGTCGGCGCAGCGGCGCCGAGCAGGCCGCTCGCGTGGAGCGCGGCGCAGCGGTTCGCGGCGATGGTCGGGTTGACGAGGAAACCGAACGGTGCGCCCGCGTTCGACGGGGCGAGCGCCGCGCACGGCTGAAAGAGGTTCGCGAGGGTGATGTAGTCGTACAGGCTCTTGCCGTGGTTGGCGATCACCCTGTCGCCGCGGTTGATGGTCAGGTGCGGGGTGAACCGCGGCTGCACCTGCGGCTCCGAGACGACGATGCCATCGATGAGGCGCCGCTTGTCCTGTTCCGCTGCGGCGAGCGAGGCGCCGCCGCCGTTCGACACGCTCGCGGCGATGACGATGGTCTTGCGCTTGGTGATCCGGTGGCCGTCGTGGTCCCCGTCGTCGAAGCGCTCGTTCAGGACGTGGAACGCGAACTCGATCGACACCAGCACGTGCTCGCCCCAGTCCTTCTCGGGGTTCTGCTCCGAGTGGGCGTGCTTGTAGGCGAAGCGGTTCGGGCTCGCGGCGTTGAAGGCCGCGCGCCGCGCAGCCGAAAGCCGTGCAGTGAAGTTCGAGGCCTTGCCGGCGGCGCTCGCGTCGGCGCGCGGGCCGTCGATCAGGTTCACGGTGTTGTTCTGCAGGTCGTGCGCACCGTTGCCGGTACCCTTGTCGGTGTATGCGACTGCGCAGCCGCGCTTCAGGCCCCATTCGCCGGTGGTGCCGATGGCGCCGTAGACGCCGCGCGAGCCCGACGACGGCGCGGCGACGATGCACGCATTCCGCGGATTGAAGCTGTCCGGGATCTGCACCATCATGGTGACGTTCTTGCGGCCGGTGCCGTCGTCGGCATAGGCGAGGCACTCCTCGCCCGCGATCTTGCCTTCGCCCAGCGTGTTGTTGCCGTCGAGATCGATGTTCGGCCCGTAGAGCCGGCCGTAGCCGCCGTTGGGGGTCATGTCGGCGAGCGCCCGGTAGTTGATGTAGATCGCGAGCTTGCGTAGCTCCGCCGCGGTGGGAGTCGTCAGCGCTGGGCTCACCGGGGGCACCGCGCTCTGCAGCCCGGTTTTGCCGAGACCCGCAGTCAGCAGGTCGTCGCTCGTGCCGTCGTAACCCTTGCACGAGATGCTGGAGCGGACGATGCGCAAACCGTCGTCGTCATCATCATCGTCGTCGTCGTCCGGAAGGGCCGGACTCGCGAGGGCGAGGAGCGCAACGAGCGCCAGGGCGCGGGCAACGTCAGCGTGCATAAGGCCTCCCTTTGTGACAGTTTGGTGATCAGGCGAGGAACCGCTGCCGCGCTTCCGTTCCCCGCACGGATGCCCTCCGCTTGTCCTGGTCAGCGGGCGATCGAGCATGGCCAGGTTGCGAACCGAATCGTACAGAATGTATCGCGTCCCAGGCAAGCCACGGTACTCGAGCGCAGCGCGATGAATTTTTTCTCTTGGCTTCACCGATGCTGCCCTTCGCTTCATGGAGCACACGGTGGACGACGGGAGAGTCGGTTTTTTTGACACTCTGGGCACAGCGACCGGCAAGTTCCATATTCGGTCGCGCGCCGACCGCGGAAGTCTGCGGTTGCGGGCGGGCAGCGGCATCATTCTCAGCGTCCTTGACAGCGTGGAGGCCCGTGCCGAGAATCTTGCGAGCGTGCAGTCGTGGCCGAGCCTCGCTTCCTCGCCCGCGCCTGACGGGTCTCGATAACAAAGTGGCATTCCCGGGGTCGGCGTCCGCCGCCATCCTTTCCGGGCGGGTCTTTTTTCGCCGCCACCACCAAGACAGAGGAGGATCCCATGTTCAGATTGAAATCCGTCTCGCACGGCGAGACCCGCCGACGCGCCTACCCGCTTGTCGCTGCGCTCGCCGCAGCCATCGTCGCTGCCGCGGCGCCGATGGCATCCGCCGACGACGACTCCGACCGGGTCGACGATCTCCTGCGAACCGTGAAGCGAGCGCGGATCATCGATCTCTCGCACACCTGGGATGAGAACTCACCGATCGCCGGGGTCAACCCGTCGTATGAGTTCACGCTGGAGGCCACGCATGCGAATACGCGCGGCACGTTCCCAGACGGCGGCCAGCTCTCGTTCACCTCCGAGGTCATGAAGTGGAGCGGCCAGCATGGCGCGCCCAGCATCGACGCGCTCGGGCACATCGGGCGCGACGGGAAGCTGTTCGGCGGCGTGGACGCCGCAGCGGCGACGAGCGATCTCGACGGGATCGGGGCGAGCGGCGTCGGCAGGCACCTCGCGATCGACCGGTTCCCGAAGGATCTCCTGATCAACCGCGGCGTGCTGCTCGACGTGGCGTCGATGGTTAACGGCGATCTTCGCCCCCTGCCGCCCAACTTCGAGATCACCGGGAAACACCTGGCGCGGGCGGCGCACAGGCAGCGAGTGAAGCTTCGCAGGGGCGACACCGTCTTCATTCGCACCGGCTGGGGGCAATACTTCAAATCCAATCCCACTCTCTACGCCGGTGACGACTCGCCCGGCCCGGGGCTCGACGGCGCGGAGTTCCTGATCAGGCATGGCGCGCGCGTCGTCGGCAACGACACGCTGACCTTCGAGCAGCGGCCGCCGGTCGCGCTGCCGCCCAGAGTCCCCGCGTTCCAGCTGTTCCCGGTGCACATGCGGCTCATCGCCGACTCTGGCATCTTCATCATCGAGAACCTCGACCTCGAAGGACTCGCCAAGGCCAAGGCGTACGAGTTCGCCGTGGTCGTGCCGCCGCTGAAGATTCGCGGGGGCACGGGCTCCGCCCTGCGCGCATTCGCGCTGGTGCCGCGGGATGAGCGGCGGGATGATTGACGGCTGAAGGGGGACGTGCGCCGCGTCGCTCGGCCGACGCGGCGCGCGACCCTAGCCGCGGGTCTTCAAGTAGTTCAACGGCCCGCCGGTGAACGGCGCGAAGCCGGTGCCGAAGATGAGCCCGGCGTCGGCCAGATCGGCGTCGGCGACGATGCCTTCGTCGACCGCCTTCTTCGCTTCAGCGAGATACGGGTCCATCACGCGCTTGATGAGATCCTCGTCGACCGGGCCGGCTTTGTCTTTGATCGGCTTGCCTTTCTCCCAGCGGTAGAAGCCTTCCCCGGTCTTCTTGCCCAGCTTGCCAGCTTTCAAGAGCTCGTCGAGCCGCTTGGGCGGCGTCGCGTCCGCCCCGGCGAGCGACTTGCCCGCCGCGGCGCAGATGTCGAGCCCCACCGTGTCGGCGAGCGTGATCGGGCCCATCGGCATGCCGAACTGCTCGGCCGCCTTGTCGATCGTCTCCGCCTTGACCCCTTCGTCGAGCATCCGGAACGCGTTCGCCATGTAGGGCCCGAGCACGCGGTTGACGAGAAACCCGGGCGAGTCCTTCACCGGCAGCGGCAGCTTGTCGATCTCCCGGACGAACGCCGCGCCCTTCTTCGCCCACTCGGGGTTCGTCGCGCTGCCCGCGACGACCTCGACGAGCTGCAGCTGCGGCACCGGGTTGAAGAAGTGGAGGCCGACGAGGCGCGACCGATCCGTCATCTTCTGCGCGATGTCGGCGAGCTTGAGGCTCGAGGTGTTGGTCGCGAGGATCGCCTCCGGCTTGGCCCGCGCTTCGACGCTTGCGAACAGATCCTGCTTGACCTGGAGGTTCTCGAAGATCGCCTCGATGATCACGTCGGCGTGCCGCACCCCGTCGCCGTTCACGTCGGGGATCAGCCGATCCAGGGCGTCGCGCACGCGCAGCTTGTCGCGCAGGCGCTTGCCGAAGAGCTCCGTCGCCCGCTTCATGGCGGGCGCGAGGCGTTCCGGCGTGGTGTCCTGCAGCGTGACGGTCAGGCCGCGCAGCGCGCATATCGCCGCGATATCGCCGCCCATCGTGCCCGCGCCGATCACGTGCACGCGCTGCGCCTGGAAGTCGGAGTCCTTGCCGAGCGACTTCATGCGCTCCTGCAGCCCGAAGATGCGGATGAGGTTCTTCGCGGTCGGGTGCTGCACTAGGTAGGCGATCGACGCCGGCTCCTGGGGCGGAGGCAGGAACGGATCACCGTCGTACTTCTCCCAGAGTTCCAGGATCGCGTAGGGCGCCGGGTAGTGCTCGCGGCGGGCGCGCTTCGCGAGCTGGGCGCGGGCCATCGCGGCCACGATGCTCTTGAGCGGGCCGTTCATCAGCCGCTGCACGAAGGGCAGCGAGCGCGGCTTCGGCGCCTCGAGGACCATGATCCGCGCCGCGTTCTCCATGACGCGCGGCGGGACGGCGGCGTCGACGAGCCCCATCCGCTTCGCGCGGCGCGCATCCACCGACCGGCCGGTCATCATCAGGTCGAGCGCCGCGCTCGGGCCGACCACCTTCGGCAGGCGCTTCACGCCGCCCCAGCCCGGCAGGATGCCGAGCATCACCTCGGGCAGCGCGAACCGCGTCGCGGGCTCGTCGACGGCGATGCGGTAGCGGCACGCGAGCGCGAGCTCGAACCCGCCGCCCATGCAGAAGCCGCGCACCAGCGCGACCGTCGGAAAGGGCAGGGCGGCGAGGCGATTGAACGTGTCCCAGCCGCGCCGCACGATCGCCAGCGCCTCCTCGACCTCGTCGATCCGCGTGAACTCGTCGACGTCGGCGCCGGCGATGAACCCGGATTCCTTGCCCGAGCGGATCACGACCCCCTTCGGCCGCTCGGCGGCGAGCCGATCGATGATGGCGCCGAGCTCGTCCATCACTTCCTTCGAGAAGGTGTTGGTCGAGGCGCCTTCGCGATCGAACGTGAGCCAGACGATGCCGTCGGCGTCCTTGTCGAGCCGCCAGTGGCGGTACGCGCCCGCCGCCTGCTTGTCGAGCACTGCGTCCGCAGGATTCATCGCGCTGCTCCTTTGTCGGCGTTCAGCCGCGGTTACAGGGCCTCGACCAGCATCGCCCCGCCCGTGAGCCACGTCATTCCCGCGACGCGGGAATCCAGTTGCTAGGCCAGTTCAGCATAGAGGTCGCGCCATTCGGGGTTTCACCGCTCGATGAGCTCGATCTTCCAAGCCCTGTTCCATTTTTTCAGTTGTTTCTCGCGCGTGATCGCCGAGACCATGTCCTCGTGCATTTCGAAGTAGACGAGTTGGTGCACACCATACTGCTTGGTGAACCCCTCGATCAAATCCTGCTTGTGCTCGTACGCGCGTTTCACGAGATCGCTCGTCACGCCGATGTACAGCGTACCGTTGCGGCGGCTGGCCAGGATATAGACCGCCGGTTGCCTGTTCATACGCCCTCCTGGATCCCCGCTTTCGCGGGGATGACGGCTTTCGCGGGGACGACGGCCTAGAGGGCCTCGACCAGCATTGCCCCGCCCTGGCCGCCGCCGATGCAGATCGTCGCCATGCCCCGCTTGCCCTTGCTCCGCTTGAGGACGTGGAGCAGGTGGAGCACGATGCGCGCGCCGGACGCCCCGACCGGGTGCCCGAGTGCGATCGCGCCGCCGTCGACGTTCAGCTTCTCGAGATCGAGCTCGCCCATCGCCCGGTCGAGCCCGAGATCGTTCCGGCAGTACTCGTCGCTCTTCCACGCCTCGAGGCACGCGAGCACCTGCGCCGCGAACGCTTCGTTGATCTCCCAGGCGTCGAGGTCGTTCAGGCTCAAGGCCTGGCGCCGCAGGATCGGCGTCGCCGCGTGCACCGGGCCGAGCCCCATCTGCGACGGATCAAGGCCCGCCCACTGCGAATCGACGATGCGGCCGACCGGCTTCAGGCCGTGGCGTTTCACCGCCGCTTCGGTCGCGAGCAGCGCCCATGCCCCGCCGTCGGTGACCTGCGAGGAGTTCCCGGCGGTGACGTTGCCGTACTTGCGGTCGAAGAAGGGGCGCAGCTTCGCGAGGTTCTCGGCCGTCGAGTCCTTGCGCACGCCGTCGTCGGCCGTGTACACGTTCCCGGCGCCGTCGTACACCGGCACGATTTCCGGCGCGAGACCG
>Ga0184639_10000283_pt1 | contig 18795 bp, 14 predicted proteins | sample PLM31_170_b2_FD_133155 | JGI IMG/M metagenome (GOLD analysis project Ga0184639, IMG submission 133155) | Groundwater sediment microbial communities from an aquifer in East River, Colorado, USA - PLM3-1_170_b2 | ecosystem: Environmental > Terrestrial > Soil > Riparian zone | place: USA: East...
GCATCTGCTCTTCAAGGGCACCGAGCGGCGCAGCGCCGCCCAGATCGCCGAAGAGATGGACGCCGTGGGCGGCGTTTTGAACGCGTTTACGTCGAAGGAGCAGACCTGCTATTACGCCAAGGTCCTCGATGAGAACCTGCCGATGGCCATCGACCTTTTATCCGACATTTTTCTTCACTCCACTTTCGACGCCACGGAGATCGAGCGCGAGCGCTCGGTGATTCTGCAGGAGATCTCCCAGGCCGAAGACACGCCGGACGATTACGTCCACGATCTGTTCAGTCTCGACTTTTTCAAAGACCACCCGATCGGCCGCCCGATCTGCGGCCGGGCGGATACGGTGTCGGCGTTTCAGCGCGATGATTTTCTCGGTTTCTTCAAATCGCGCTACCTGCCAGGCCGGGTCGTAGTGGCGGGCGCCGGCAATCTGCGTCACGAAGGACTGGTCCAAGAGATGGCCGCGCGCTTGGGTTCGGTAAGCCACGACTCCAGCGATGGTTCGGCGGCGGCTCTGGAAGGCGAAGGTGCGCCGCAAATGAGCGCGGGGGTTTTCCCCCATGTAAAATCATTGGAACAGGTCCATCTTTGTCTGGGCATGGCCGGCATTCACCAATCCCATCCGAAGCGTTACGCGTCCTATGTGCTTAACACGATGCTCGGCGGCGGCATGAGCTCGCGCCTGTTCCAAGAAATTCGCGAGAAGCGCGGTAAGGCCTACTCGGTCTATTCGTTTTCGTCGATGTACAAGGACGCGGGCTATTTCGGCGTCTATGCGGGAACCGGCGACGATTCGGTGAAGGAGGTCTTGGAGCTGATTCTCAAGGAGCTTAAGAAGCTCGCGGCGGGAGAATTAAAGGGCGACGAATTGAGCCGCACCCAAGGGCAGTTGGTCGGGAGCATGATACTCGGCTTGGAATCGACGGATTCGTGGATGAGCCATATCGCGCGCAACGAGATTTATTTCGGCAAGACGATCACGACGGAAGAAATCTGCCAGAACATTCGCTCGGTCACGCGGGACGACGTCGTCGACCTGGCGCGCGCGCTGTTTCGCTCCGAAGCGATGGCGTTCACGTTGCTGGGCGATCTGAAGAACGGCGCTGCGATCAAGAATTTCGACCTGAGCCTCTAAGGTTTCGAGATTTCGCGTCGCGCGGTTTTTTGCCTGGTGAGTGACCGGGGTAGTCACCATGAAGAACCTAGCGCGGCATAGCCGCAACCAAATAAGCGAAGACAGTTTGCACCACGAAGGACACGAAGAGCACGAAGTTTAAGAACGAAGTTTCCGAAACCTTCGTGTCCTTCGTGATCTTCGTGGTGAGCAAAGGAGTTCGAGTCATGGCCCACGCAGTGGGAATAGCCACCGGAAATTTGCGGGGGCCCCGAAAACTTTAGCGAAGTCGTCAGGCCGTCGTGGAAGAAATTAGAATTCAAATAAAGCGGGTGCGGCCTCAGGCAGCGCCGCTGGCCCTACCGGCTTATATGACGGAAGGCTCGGCGGGGATGGATCTATACGCGGACATCGACGGCGATCTGCGCCTGGCGCCATTGGAGCGGACGCTCATTCCCACGGGTATTGCGGTGGCGCTGCCGATGGGTTTCGAGGCGCAAATCCGACCGCGCAGCGGCCTGGCGTTGAGACAGGGACTGACGATGGTCAATAGCCCCGGCACCATCGATGCCGATTACCGCGGTGAGATTCAGCTCATCGCCATCAATCTCGGCCAGGAGCCCGTGATCATAGCGCGCGGCCAGCGCATCGCGCAGATGGTGGTGCAACGCGTCGTCAGGGCGCGCTGGCACGAAGTGAGTGAACTGTCGGCGTCCGAGCGCCAGGAGGGCGGGTTCGGGCATACGGACGCGAGGCCCGGAGTAAGGGGTGAGGGGTTAGGAGTAAGGAGTAAGGAGTAAGGAGTAAGGAGTAAGGAGTAAGGAGTAAGGAGTAAGGAGTAAGGAGTGGGGGACCCCTTACCCCTGACTCCTTACGATTCACGCCATAGAAATTATGATTTCCCGTTACACGCGCGCGGAGATGGGCCGTATCTGGTCCGAGGAGAACGGGTTTCAGAAGTGGCTCGAGGTGGAGATCCTCGCCGCGGAAGGCATGGCGCGTTTGGGCAAGGTTCCCAAGGTCGCCATCGCCCGCATCAAAAGAAAGGCGCGCTTCAACGTCAAGCGCATCCGCGCCATCGAGCGCGAAGTGAAGCACGAGATCATCGCCTTTCTAAGTTCCGTGGCGGAATCGATCGGCGACGATGCCCGTTACCTGCACGTCGGTATGACTTCCTCCGATGTGATGGACACCGCCCTGGCGCTCCAGTTCAAAGAGGCGTCGGCGCTGCTCGTGCAAGACATCAAAGATTTGATGAAGGTTCTTAGGCGCCAGGCCGCCAAGTACAAGTGGACGGTTATGATCGGGCGCACGCATGGCGTGCATGCGGAGCCGATCACCTTCGGCTTGAAGCTCGCGCTCTGGTACCAGGAGATGGCGCGCAACCTGGCGCGGCTGGAAAAGGCGGTGGACGATATTTGCGTCGGCCAGATCTCCGGCGCCGTCGGTACTTTCGCGCAGATCTCGCCGAAAGTGGAAGCCTACGTGTGCCGCAAGGCCGGGCTTAAGCCCGCGCCGGTCTCAAACCAGATCATCCAGCGCGACCGCCATGCCTATTACTTTGCGACCCTGGCGGTTATCGCCTGCTCGCTGGAAAAGTTCGCCGTGGAGATTCGCCACCTCCAGCGCACCGAGGTGCAGGAAGCCGAGGAACCGTTTACCGCGGGCCAGAAGGGATCGTCGGCGATGCCGCACAAGCGCAACCCGATCCTGTCGGAAAACGTCTCCGGTTTGGCGCGGCTGATGCGCTCCTACGCGCTGGCCGCCATGGAGAACGTGCCGCTCTGGCATGAGCGCGACATCAGCCACTCTTCGGTGGAGCGGGTGATCGCGCCGGACGCCACCATCGCGCTCGATTTCATGCTGCGCCGGATGATCTATGTGCTGGGCAATCTTTGCGTCTATCCGGAAAACATGAAGCGGAATCTGGAAAAAAGCGGCGGCGCGGTTTTTTCCGAGAAGGTGCTGCTCGCCTTGGTGGAAAAAGGAGTGGCCCGCGATAGCGCTTATCGCATGGTGCAGCGCCACGCGCTCAAGGTCGGCAAAGAGGGCGGCGATCTCAAGCGCGAGCTTTTGCAGGACGCGGAAATTCGCCGTCACCTTAAGGCGCAAGAGATCGAGGCTGTCTGGGGCGTCAAGCACCATCTAACCAACGTCGACGTCATTTTTCGCCGGGCTTTTCATTAGATGGTTCTTCCGGTTTTACTGTGAAGGAGTATTCACCACTGAGACGCAGAGTTCGCAGACGGATGGTTCCGAGTCCCGAGTCTCAAGTCTCGAGTTCATACCCGAGACTCGAAACCCGAGACGCGAGACCCAAAATCTCCGCGCCTCCGCGGTTAGCCACATGGATGCCCGAAGACTGCATTGGATTTTGTCACCGAAAGCGAATCTATGCGCGTTAAGATTTTTGTCTCTTTGAAAAAGGGCGTGCTCGACCCGCAGGGAAAAGCCATCGAGCGCTCGCTGCGCACGCTCGGTTACGGCGAAGTGCGCGATGTGCGAATGGGAAAATATCTGGAGCTCGATGTCGACGCCGCCTCGCGGGAAGCCGTGGCGGCGCGCATCCGCGAGATGTGCGACAAGCTGCTCGCCAATCCGGTGATTGAAGATTATCGGTTCGAGATCGAGCCATGAAGGCCAATGCAAAGTGCAAAGTGCAAAATTTCCAATTCAAAATGAAAAAAGCAATGCCTTCCGAGTGGTCGGCGGGGTTCTGAAAAATTTGCAATTTGCCCTTTGCAATTTTCATTCTGCATTGGATTGAGGAAATAGATGCGTTGGGGTGTGATTGTTTTTCCCGGTTCTTGCGACGATCAGGACGTCTTCGACGCACTCAAGCGCGAGCTGGGACAGAAGGTCAAGTTTCTCTGGCACAAGGACGAGCTGGAGGGGCGTTTCGATTGCATCGTCTTGCCGGGAGGATTCTCCTACGGCGACTATCTACGCTGCGGCGCCATGGCGCGCTTCTCGCCGGTCATGGGCGGCGTGGTGAAGTTCGCCCGCGGCGGCGGACTGGTGCTGGGTATCTGCAACGGATTTCAAATTCTCTGCGAATCGGGACTCCTGCCGGGCGCCCTGGTGCGCAACGCCGGCCTTCAATTTGTTTGCCAGGAGGTTTGCCTGCGCGTCGAGGAAACCGATACGCCCTTTACCCGCGAGACCAAGAAAGGTCAACTGCTCAAGCTTCCGATCAAGCATGGCGAAGGTTGCTACTTCGCCGATCCCGACACGCTGGAAAGGCTGCGCAACAATCGCCAGATTCTCCTGCGCTATGTCGACGCCAAAGGGAAACCCGCGGTTTCGGCCAATCCCAACGGTTCTTTGGACAACATCGCCGGGATCTGCAACGACGCGCGCAACGTCTTCGGCCTCATGCCCCATCCGGAAGATGCCTCGAGCACGCTTCTCGGCAGCGCAGACGGTCTCAAAATATTTTCTTCCATCGCGGCCGCCTGTGCCGGCAAGGTGGCGCGGCATGGGTGAAGCCAAGGTCAAACCGTTTACCCAGCCGGAGGTAACGCCTGAGTTAGTGGCCAGCCATGGTCTGACGGCGGACGAGTATCGGAAGATCGTCGCGCTGCTCGGCCGGGAACCGAACTATACCGAGCTTGGGGTTTTCTCGGTCATGTGGTCGGAGCACTGTAGCTACAAGAGCTCGCGCCATTACTTGAAGCAATTACCCACCGAGGGACCGCATGTTCTCCAGGGCCCGGGAGAGAACGCCGGCGTCGTCGATATCGGCGACGGCCTCGCGGTGGCGTTCAAAATGGAAAGCCACAACCATCCTTCGTTCATCGAGCCTTACCAGGGCGCGGCCACCGGCGTGGGCGGCATCCTGCGCGATATCTTCACCATGGGGGCGCGTCCCATCGCCTCGCTCAATTCGCTGCGCTTCGGCGCCGTCGACCACCCGCGCACGCGCTACCTCGTCTCCGGCGTGGTCGCCGGCATCGGCGGCTACGGCAACTGCATCGGCGTGCCGACAGTGGGCGGCGAGGTTTTTTTTGACGATTGCTACAATGCCAACATTCTCGTCAACGCCTTCACCCTCGGCATCGTCAAAAAGAAAAAGATATTCAAGGGCATCGCCAAGGGCGCCGGCAATCCGGTCATCTACGTCGGCTCGAAGACCGGCCGCGACGGCATTCACGGCGCGACCATGGCTTCGGAGTCCTTCTCCGAGGAAAAGGAACAACGGCGGCCGACGGTGCAGGTGGGCGATCCGTTTACGGAGAAGCTCCTATTGGAGGCCTGCCTGGAGTTGATGGAGAAAGATTACATCGTCGGCATTCAGGACATGGGCGCCGCCGGCCTCACCAGTTCGTCCTCGGAGATGGCCGGGCGCGGCGGCAGCGGCATCGAGATCGATCTAGCGCGGGTGCCGCTGCGCGAAGCGGGGATGACGCCCTACGAGATTCTTCTCTCGGAATCGCAAGAACGGATGCTGCTGGTGGCCAAGAAGGGGGCGGAGAAAGAGATCCGGCGCATCTTCGATAAATGGGATCTCGACGCCGTGGTGATCGGGCGGGTCACCAAAGACAAACAGTTTCGCGCGCGCTTCGGCGGCGTCGAGGTCGCGCGCATCCCGATCGGCGCGCTGACCAAAGAAGCGCCGGTTTACCAGCGGCCCGCCGCCCGTCCCCCGCACCAGGACCAGCTCCAGCATCTCGATCTATCGGCCATCGCAGCGCCCGCCGATCTCGGCGCCGCGCTCAAAGAGCTGCTCGGTTCGCCGAACATCGCTTCCAAGGAGTGGGTTTACCGCCAGTATGATCATTACGTGCGCAGCAATACCGTGGTGGCGCCGGGCGCCGACGCCGCGGTGATCCGCATCAAGGGCACGAAAAAAGCGCTGGCGCTGACGGTGGACGGCAACAGCCGCTACTGCTTTCTCGATCCCTACGTCGGCGGCGCGCTGGCGGTGGTCGAGGCGGCGCGCAACCTGGCCTGCGTTGGCGCGCGGCCGGTGGGGCTCACCGATTGCCTCAACTTCGGCAGTCCGGAAAATCCCGACGTGATGTGGCAGTTCGCCCAGGTCATTCGCGGCATGCGCGACGCTTGCAGCGCGCTCAAAGTGCCGGTTGTGAGCGGCAACGTGAGTTTCTATAATGAGACCGACGGCACGCCCATCCATCCGACGCCGACGGTGGGGATGGTCGGGCTGTTGCGGAACGTGGAGCGGGTGGTGACGCCCTGGTTCAAGTCCGCCGGGGACATCGTCGTCCTGCTCGGGCGCACGCGCGAAGAGCTGGGGGGCAGCGAGTATCTCAAGCAGATTCACGGGATCGTCAGCGGTACGCCGCCCTGGATCGATCTCAAGCTGGAGCAGGCCGTGCAGAACTGTTGTCTCGAAGCCATCGACGAGGGAATCCTGCGCTCCGCCCATGATGTTTCAGACGGCGGCTTGGCCGTTACGCTCGTGGAGTGCTGTGTGGCCGGGCCGGAAAAACCGCTGGGCGTGCGGATCGAGTCTCACGAGATGATTCGCGGCGACGCACTGCTGTTCAGCGAGTCCCAGTCGCGGATCGTCGTGTCGGTGAAGGAAAGCGACGTGACCGAGCTCGAAGAGATCGCCGCCCGGCATAACGCGCCGGCGCAGGTCATCGGCGCGACCGGAGGGGCGCGATTCGTCGTCCAACCGCTGCTCCAATTACCGGTAGAGGAGCTTAAAACCATCTGGGCGACGGGCTTGACCGCGCGGCTAAAATAGGCGTTCAATAGCTCAATGGCTCGCGAGTTGAAGGATGACTAGACGATATCCTGATATGGGCGGGACGACTTTGCCGGACAAGTTCCGCGAAGAATGCGCCGTCATGGGCGTGTACGGCCACCCCGAGGCGGCCAACATGGTGTATCTCGGGCTCTACGCGCTGCAGCACCGCGGGCAGGAATCCTCCGGGATCGTCTCCTCGGACGGCAAGGGGCTCATCTCCCACCGGCAGATGGGACTCGTCGCCGACGTCTTCAAAGAAGATGTCATCAAGCGGCTCGAAGGTTCGAGCGCCATCGGCCACAACCGCTACTCCACCACCGGGCAAAGTCATTTGAAAAATGCCCAGCCCTTCGTGGTCGAATACTCGCAGGGGCCCATCGCGATCTCGCACAACGGCAACCTGGTGAACGGCACGCTGTTGCGCGAAGAGTTAGAGCAGGCCGGCTCGATCTTCCAGTCCACTTCCGACACCGAGGTCATCATCCATCTGATTGCTACCTCCAAAGAGTCGTCGCTCATGGGCCGGCTCATCGAGGCTTTGGCCCGGGCGCGCGGCGCCTATTCTCTGTTGTTCTTGACTCTGGACCGGATGATCGCGGCGCGCGACCCGATGGGGTTTCGCCCGCTCGTGCTGGGACGATTTCAATCCGGACCCAGCGCCGGCGCCTACGTCGTCGCCTCGGAAACCTGCGCCCTCGATCTGATCGAAGCGGCCTATTGGCGCGACGTGGAGCCGGGTGAGATCGTCGTCATCGGCCGCGACGGCGTCGAATCGCTCAAACCGTTTCCGCCCGTGCCCCACGCCAAATGCATTTTCGAATATATTTACTTCGCGCGCCCTGACAGCAACCTCTTCGGCCACAACGTTTACCAGGTGCGTAAGGCCCTGGGCCGCCAGCTCGCGCGGGAAAACGGCATCGCGGCGGACCTGGTCACCCCGGTGCCCGACTCCGGCGTGCCGGCCGCCATCGGCTACGCCGAGGAATCGGGAATTCCCCTCGACTTCGGACTCATTCGCAACCACTACGTCGGCCGGACCTTCATCGAGCCCACCCAATCGATCCGCCACTTCGGCGTCAAGATCAAGCTCAACGCGCAGAAAGACGTCTTGAACGGGAAACGGGTGGTGGTGGTCGACGACTCGATCGTGCGCGGCACCACGAGCCGCAAGATCATCCGCATGCTGCGCGACGCCGGCGCCAAGGAAGTGCACATGCGCATCAGCTCGCCGCCGACCATTGGCCCCTGCTACTACGGTATCGACACGCCGACCCGCACCGAGCTCATCGCCGCAAACAGCTCCGTGGAAGAAATCCGCCGCTTCATCGAGGCCGACACGCTCGCCTACTTGAGCCGCGACGGCATGTACACTTACTTCAACGGCAGAAGCAAGGGCTTCTGCGACGCCTGCTTCACCGGCAACTACCCGGTTCACTTCGACGACGAAGGCCACACCAAGCAATTGCACCTCTTCGACGCGCTCCCGCAGCGGTGAGAGCGCGTTTCCGTATTTTCTGCTTCCATTCCAGCTCCGCCGCGTAGCGACAGCCGGTTCAGCCCGTCGGTTGCGGGGATGGGACCGCTATGATATGAGAGCGGCACTTTGTAAACGGTCTCGCTGCCAAAATTTTGGCGGCTGACGCGTAGGAAGACCCGGTGAACTACTTCGATCCTTATCCACTGTGCGTCGACGAGACTGTCACGGCGGCCTGGAGATCGCAGATTGCGCAGGCGGAAAACACGCCGTTGCTGGCGCGCACGTTGGCGGGGCGAAGCAGCGAACTCTTCCCCCGATTCGTTTCGATCTATGCCGAGCTGCGCGCGTTGCCGCGCGGCGCGCGGCGATCTATTCAGCGCGGTTCGGCGCGCTCACGCGATGTGCTTGAGAGTTGCCCGGAATGGCTGCAGCGAGGGGAGGGGCAACGACTTGGGTACAAATTGGCCAAAACTTTGGCTGGTGCGGCGTTGCTGCTTGCGCTCGCTCAAAGCGCCCAGGCGGCGACGATTACCGTTACCACCGACAAACCGCAAATCAACGACGGCGACGGCCAGTGCTCGTTGATCGAAGCGATCGCCAACGCCAACAACGACGCCGCGACGCATCCCGACTGCCCCGCCGGGAGCGGGTCGGATACGATCGTTCTGCCACTTGGGAGTACTCACACACTCATTGCTCCCTACACGAATTATCATGGCTACACCGGATTGCCGGTGATTACGAGCCAGATCACCATCACGGGCAACGGGAGCAAGATCACGCGGAAAAAGAGCAGAGCGCTCAATCGCCTCATCGCGGTCGCGAGCACCGGTGATCTTTCCTTGGACAATATGACTCTCAGCAACGGAGTGGAGTATTACGGTGGAGCTGTTTACAACCGTGGGGCGATGACGATTACCAACAACACGATTTCGGGCAACACCGGGTTCTTCGGTGGTGGACTATTCAACGGCATGACCGGGAACACCACAATCGAGTCCTGTGCTTTAACAAAAAATACCGGCGTTAGCGGGGGCGCTATTAAAAATAGTGGCGGTACGATTACTATTTCCAATAGCACGATCACCAGCAACAAGGCTCGATCCGGTGGTCAAGGTGGAGGGATAAGTCACCATAAGGGCAGCACCACCATTGTAAACAGTGAAATCTCTGGCAATCGAGCGAGTGCCGCAGGCGGGGGGGTGCAGTTAACGAGTGGCTCCGTAACGATCGAGAACAGCACAATTATGCGTAATAAGGGCCAAGACGTAGCTGGGGGAATTTGGGTCCTGAACAGTGGCGATCTTACCGTTGTGAACAGCACTATTTCGGGAAATCGGACTGTTTTGATTGGAGGCGGCGGAGTAACGAACCAGGGGGGCAACGTTGTGATTCGCGGCAGCACGATATCAGGAAACAAAACGGGTGACGACGGGGGCGGTCTGGACAATGAGTTTGGGACATTTACCGTAGAGAACACCACGGTGTCAGGCAACAAGAGCGCCAAGAAGGGCGGTGGTGTGCTGAACTCGGGCACATTTACACTGCTCAATAGCACGATCTCAAACAACAACGCCATGCGCGGAGGCGGTGTTTACAACTTCGGCCGAATTACGCTCAAGGGGAGCGTCATTTCCGGGAACAAAGCCAGTATGGGCGCGGAGGTTTCCAAATATGCGTCCAGCAGTAGCACGGTCACCGCGAATGATTTCAATTTGTTCGGCGCCAATGGAAATTCGGGAGTTGTCGGTTTTACGCCCGGCGTCTCCGATATCGTGCCGGGAGTCGCCCTAGGCAGTATCCTCGGCCCGCTCGCTGACAACGGCGGGCCGACGATGACTCATGCGCTCGTGCCGGGCAGCCCGGCCATCGACGCCATTCCCGGTGCAGATCCCGAATGCAACGGCACCGATCAACGCGGTGTGGCTCGGCCGCAGGGCGCGGGCTGCGACATCGGCGCGTTTGAGAAGTAGCGCGCCGCTCACCTCACCAACGATTTATATCAAAACGAAGGCGAATTGACGCGCTCGGTGCGCGCGACATCGCACCCGGTGACCCTTCGACTCAAGCCCCGGCCTTGGCCGGGGCTTCTTGCTCAGGATTCCGCCCCACGGGCGGAGTGGAAGGTGCCACGGGATTGCCCGTGGGGCTCCACGGCACACAAACTCATTCGGTGAGCGAGTCGCCGCTAATGGGATGAAATTTAGGAAGCCAAGGATTCACCTTGGCGGTTGGCCTTGGCTTCCTAAAAGATCGTGTGACGGAAAGGGTTTTCTACCGTACGTGACGGCTGACCAACTTGGTCATCTCGAACATCGTGACCGTCTTCTTGCCGCCGAAGACCGCTTTCAGGTTGTCGTCGGCGTTGATGTTGGTCCTTTTCTTCTTGTCCTGCAGCCCGTTTCTTTTGATATAGGCCCAGAGCTTCTTGGTCAGCTCGGTGCGCGGGATCGCCTTGCTGCCGACCACGGCGCTGAGTGTGGTGTCGGGCTGCACCGGTTTCATGAACGCCGCATTCGGTTTCCGTTTCTTCGTTGCCATTTTTCCTCCTTCAGGAATAAAAAGATTTAGTGTGCTTATAGCAGAGGCGCGAACACATTTCCACAGCTATTTTGTTTTTTTTCCTCTAAGAATTTTGGTCGCCGCCGGATCGACTTCCGGCTCCCCATGTTGGATGCGCACCGCCACGCCATAATCGCCCTTGGCGCGCTCAATGGAAACATAGCCCTGGCGCACGTCGTCGAGGACCGCTTCCACCGGGCGCTGCGACGGATCGCCGAGGCCGCCGCCGCCGGGGCGTTCGACGCGGACGAGATCGTTAGTTTGCAGGCGGTAATCACCGAAGCGCGAAGGCAGCCGCCGCTCGTCCTTGGCGCCGGGATTGACGATGCAGGCTCCTTTTCCTCCGGCGAGACCCTGGTCGCTGCCGAAAGGCTCGACGGCGTGCTTGTCGGTGCGCATGGAGAAGCGCACCTCGTCGGCGAGAATGCGATAGTCGCGCGCGAAGCCCAGGCCGCCGCGCCAGCGCCCGGCGCCGCCCGAGTCGGGGATCATCTCGAAGCGCTCGACGCGGGTGGGAAATTCCGACTCGATGATTTCGATGGGCGCGGTCTCACCGTAGCTTAAATGGAAGGCCGTCGCCGACACGCCGTTGGTTCCCACGCGCGCGCCGGTGACGCCGCTGAAAATTGCATAATGCACGTACGCGCGGCTGCTCTTCGAGGCGCTGCCGCCCCTCGATGGACTCAGGGTGGTGAGTCCAGTCGTACCACCGAGCACCAGCGCAGCGCTGCCGGAGCCGCCGGCGATGCGCTTCTCGGGCACGAACGGCGCCAGCGCCCGCAGCACGGCTTCGGTCACGGTCAACGCCGTCGGCATGTAGGTGTTCACCGCCGCCGGGAAGTTGGGATCGACGACGCTGCCGGCGCGGAAGCTTGCTTCGACGACGCGAGCCAGGCCCTGGTTGACCGGCAGGAAGCGGTCGATGAGGGCCACGAGGCAATAGGCGCAGGCGGCGCGCACCAGCGGCGGGCGGATGTTCGCCGGCCCCTGGGTCTGATCGCTCGAGCCGGTGAAATCGAAGTGCAGCCGGTCGCCGTTCTTTTTAACCTTGACGTGAATACGAATAGGCCTCGTGAGATCGATGCCGTCGTGATCGACGAAGCTCTCGCCCTCGGACTCGCCGTCGGGCCAGGACCCGATCGCCCGGCGCAGGCGATTCTCAGTGTAGGACGCCAGCAGCTCCGTGGAATCGACGACGGTTTCCTTGCCGTAACGCGCCATCAGCTCGGCGACGCGCCGCTCGCCCAGGCGCGCTGCGCCCACCTGGCCGCGCAGATCTCCGATCACCAGCGCCGGCGTGCGGCTGTTCGCGGCGATCAACGCTTCGAGCTCTTTGACCGGTTGGAGGCGCGACATGAACTTCACCGGCGGGAGATGCAACCCTTCCTCAAAAATTTCCCGGGCGTTGCCCGAGCCGCTGCCGGGGACCGTGCCGCCGATGTCGCTCTTGTGCGCCATGTCGGCGGCGAAGCCGACCCACTCGCCGTTGTAAAAAATCGGCGTGAGCACCGCCATGTCCGGCGCGTGGGGGCTGCCGCCGAGATAAGGATGGTTGGTGATGAAGGCATCGCCCGCTTCGATCTCCGACGGCGCGAAGTACTTCAAGATCGCCGCCGCGCAGGCGGGAAACGCGCCCATGTGTAGCGGCAGCACGACATGCTGCGCGACCACTTCGCCCTGGCGGTTCAAGATCGCGCAGCTGGCGTCCTGGGACTCGCGGATGATCGTCGAATAGCCGGTGCGGAAAAGCGAGTTCTGCATCTCCTGGACGATGCCGGCGAGACGGGCTTGGATCACCTGTAACGTTACTGGGTCAATGTACGCCATGGGCCGTCGACTTTCGGTACATCGGCGCCAACGGTCGAGGATTGAGGATTGAAGATAGAGGTTCGAAATTCGCCATCTTCCATCCTCGATCCTCCATCATCAATTTCACGTCTGCGCGCGCAGCGCACGCGTCTGCCCTTCGTTCAAAACGTAATCGCCGTCCGCCGCTTCGACGGCGACGCGGTAAACTTCCCGCGCCTTGTCTCGCGACACGTAGCCGTTGCGCACGTCGTTCAAAACACGCGCGGGATCGCGTACGAGGGGATTGCCGAGACCGCCGCCGCCGGGAGTTTCCAGGCTGAACACATCGCCGGGATGGAGCACATGGTCGGAAAAACGCGACGGGATCACCCGCTCGCCGGCCATGCCGGGATTGAGCGTGCAGCGGCCGGTCTTGCCGTCAGAGCCGCCATCGATGCCCTTGGGCGCGACGGTGTGTTTGGTCGAGCGCAGCGAGAAACGCGCGTCGTTGTCGAGCACTTCGTACTCGCGCACGAAGCCGAGGCCGCCGCGAAATGTGCCGGGCCCGCCGGAGTCCGCGATCAATTCGAAGCGGCATACACGGGTGGCGAATTCCGATTCGATGATCTCGATGGGCGCGATCCTGGCGTTCGATTGATTCACGTTGGTGCCGGAGACGCCGTCCTTACCGCTGCGCCCGCCCGAGCCGCCGCCGAAGATCTCGTACTGCACGTAGCCCTTGCCGGTCTTGTTGCTGCGCCCGCCGATGATGATCGAGCGGCTGCTGCAGCCGTCGCCGACTTTTTTGTGCGGCGTGATCCGGCTCGAAGCTTCGAGCAGCGACTCGACCAGCGCGTGGACGGTGGGGTTGTAAGTATTCACCGGCGCCGGAAAGCGCGGATTGACCACGCTGCCCTCGCGCACTTTGATCTCGATCGTCTTCGCCAGCCCGTAATTGATCGCCAGCGCCGGATCGACGAGGCAGGTGAGGAGATAACAGCAGGCGGCGCGCACGATGGTCGGGCGGATGTTCGCCGGTCCTTTGGTTTGATCGGCGCAGCCGGTGAAGTCGAAGAGCAGGCGATCGCCTTTCTTCTCGATCCTCACGTGCAGACGCACCGGCTTGTCGAGCTCGATGCCGTCGCTGTCGACGAAACGTTCGCCCTCGCCCACGCCGTCGGGCCAGGAGGCGATCTCGGCCCGCACCTTCGCTTCGGTGAGCGCGAAGAGTTGTTCGAAGGAGTTCAGAATCGTTTCCTTGCCGTAGCGCTCCATCATTTCTTGAAAGCGCCGCTCGCCGAGGCGCGCCGCGCCCACCTGGCCGCGCAGGTCGCCGACCACCAGCTCCGGCGTGCGGCTGTTGCAGCCGAGCACCGCTTCGAGGTCTTTGCTGGTCTGATATTTTTGCACGTACTTGACCGGCGGCACGTGCAGCCCTTCTTGATAAATTTCGCGCGCCTGGCTCCAGCAGCTTCCCGGCACGGGGCCGCCGATGTCGCTTTTGTGCGCCAGGTTCGCCGCGAAGCCGACCCAGTCGCCCTGGAAAAAAATCGGCGACAGCACCGCCATGTCCGGCGCATGGGGGCTGCCGCCGAGATAGGGATGGTTGGTGATGAAGGCGTCGCCCTCGTGCACTTCGTCTACGGTATAATTCTTCAAAATTCCCGCGGCGCAGGCGGGAAAGGCGCCCATGTGGAGCGGCAGCACGACATGCTGCGCGACCACTTCGCCCTGGCGGTTCAAGATCGCGCAACTGGCGTCCTGGGACTCGCGGATGATCGTCGAGTAGCCGGTGCGGAAGAGCGAATTCTGCATCTCCTGGACGATGCCGGCGAGACGGGCCTGGATGACTTGAAGGGTTACGGGATCAACAGTCGCCATAGGTCGTCAACTTTAGACACAGCGGCACTAAGGGTCGAGGATGGAGGATTGAAGATAGAGAATCGAAATTCGCCATCTTCCATCCTCGATCCTCCATCTTCGATTTCACGCCTTCTCCCTGATGATGATATTCCGATATTCATCCACGTTCGCTTCCTGCTCCGGCTGGATCACCGTCGTCGTGTCCAACTGCTCGACGATCGCCGGGCCGCTGAGCTTGTGCCCCGGCTCCAGGTGCTCGCGGGTGTAAATCTGCGTGGTCAGCGTGCCATGCTCTTTGCCGAAGAAAACCTTGCGCTCGCCGGTCTTTGCCTGCTCGACTCTACGTCCGGTGACTTTGCCGGGCGAGAGCTTTGCTTGCGGCACGAGGCCGAGCGAGATCAAGCGCAGGCTGACCAGCTCGACCGGTTCGGTCTCCGCCTTGTGACCGGAATTCTGCTCGTGCATCGTGTCGAAGCGCTGGCGCATCAGTTTCAAATCTTCCGGTTTGAACGGCGGCATGATGCACGGGACAGTCAGCTCATATCCCTGGCCCGCGTAGCGCAGATCGAGGTAGGGATCGATCTTGATCTCGTCGTCGTGAAAACCTTCGGCGTGAAGGTCCGCCTTGGCGCGCTCGATCAGTTGGGCGTACAGGTTATTGATCTCTTTCAGATCGAGGTCGTCCAGGCCGACGAGCTTCGAGCGCACGTAGTCATGCTTGACGTCGGACATGAGCAGGCCCAGCGCCGAGTGCACGCCCGGCGTGAGCGGCACGAGCACCGAGGGAATGCCGAGATCGAGCGCCATCCGTCCGGCGTGCATCGGGCCGCCGCCGCCGAAGGCGACCAGAGTGAAATCGCGGATGTCGTAGCCGCGCGCCGATGAGACCGCTTTGATCGCTTCTTCCATCTTGACGTTGATGATCTTGAGCACGCCGTCGGCGGCTTCGAGCAGGTTCAACTTCAGTGGCTTGGCGATTTTTTTCTCCAGCAGGCGCTCGGCCTTCGCTTTGTTCAATTTCATTCGGCCGCCGAGGAATTGATCGGGGTCCAAGACACCGGTGACGATATTCGCATCGGTGACGGTGATCTCCTGGCCGCCGCGGTCGTAACTGACCGGCCCCGGATCGGCTCCCGCGCTGTCGGGGCCGACTTGCAGGCCGCCCACGGCGTCGATGCGCGCGATCGTGCCGCCGCCGGCGCTGACGGTATGAATGTCGAGCATCGGCAGGCTGATCGGCCGCATGTTGATTTTCCCCTGCGTCGTGATCACCGGATTGCCCTGATGGATCAGGGCGACGTCGCAGCTGGTGCCGCCCATGTCGAAGGTGATGATGTTGTTGATGCCGACGCGCTCGCAGGTGCCCATCGACGCGATCACGCCGCCGGCGGGGCCGGAGAGCACCGTCGCCACCGGTTTTACCGCCGAGCCTTTGAAGGTCGAGACGCCGCCGTTGGACTGCATGATGTAAAGCTTCGGCGTAGTGACGCCCAGCTCGCGCATGCGGCTTTCCAGTTGACCCAGGTAGCTCGACATCACCGGCTGGATATAAGCGTTGATCACCGTCGTGCTGAGCCGGTAGAATTCGCGGATCTGGGGCAGGACTTCGTAGGAGAGCGACAGGCGCGCTTCGGGAAACTCGCGAGCGAACAGTTCTTTAATTCTCAATTCGTGGTCGGGGTTGAGAAACGAAAAGAGAAAGCAGACGGCGACGGACTGCACGCCTTTTTTCTTGAGCCGCTTGATCGCGTCCCGCGCGGCCTCGACGTCAATCGGCTTCAACGCGGCGCCGCGAAAATCGACGCGCTCGGGAATCTCTTCGGTGTAATAGGGCGGCGCCAAGAGCCGCGGCTTCTCGAAAAAGAGATCGTAGGTCGCCGGACCGTAGCCGCGGGTTTGCTCCATCACTTCGTAGATGCCGCGAAAGCCCTGGGTGACGAGCAGGCCGGTCTTGGCGCCCTTTTCTTCGAGCAGCGCGTTGGTTCCCACCGTCGTGCCGTGGGAGAAAAATGAAATGTCTTTCGCCGCCACGCCCTGATCGATGAGTTCCTTGACGCCATTCATTACCGCCTGAAAGGGCTCCTTCGGAGTGGACGGGACTTTGGTAATGGCGATCTCGCCGGAATCTTCGTTGAAGAAAACGAAATCGGAAAAAGTTCCTCCGGTATCGACGGTGACGCGGTGCTTCGCCATAGTGATTGCCTGTAACATTAATTTATTGGCCCTTCAACAATACGAGGACTATGACCGTATACGTGGCGTTCCGGCTAGGCTTCAGTTCGCTTTTGCCGTGCAATTGACTAATAAAGCGGCGGGATATACTTTTAGTGATACTCGACGCCTGCGGAGGTGTTCCATGGCCAAAGCCCTTTCGCTAAAACTGGATGAGCCCACCTATCTCGCGGCAGAAAAGATTCGCAAACGGCTTAAGGTGCCGCGCAACACCTACTTTCGCAAAGCGGTAAGCCACTACAATGCGCTGTACTCCAGGAAATTGTTAGAGAGGGAGTACCGCAAGGCCTCGCGTCGCCTGGGCGCGTCTCATCTGGAATATCTCAAGCAGACCGAGCTTCTTGACGACCTCCCCGACGAGCCATGACTCCCCAGTACGGTCATATCTATGTGGCCGATTTAAATCCACGCTTCGGCACAGAACCGGGGAAGGTACGCCCGGTCGTGGTGGTGCAAACCGATGCCCTAAACCGCTCGCATCCGTCAACTATCATTTGTCCGCTGACGACAAAGGTCGCGGGATTTGAGAATCCGTTACGCGTGGCGCTGCCCACAGGAGTGTCCGGGCTTAAACGGCCTTCGGACGTGTTGGTGGATCAAATCAAATCTATCGATAATCGTCGGCTGCGCAGGAAGCTCGGCGCTATTCCCGATCCTTATCTGAGTGAGTTGCGCGCCAAGGTTCTGCTGATTTTGGACTTCGTCGAAGAAAGCCTCTCGGTTAAACCTGCATGAGGGGCGCCGGGGTTTAATAAATATTACTTGATCGCTGTGGTGACATTGAGATATAGGGAAACACGATGGAGTTGCTGCCTAAGAAAAAGGTTTCCATCAAGATCAACGGCGTCGCGCAAACCCACGAGGTTGAGCCCCGGCTGCTCCTGGTTGATTTTCTGCGCGACGTGGCCGGGCTGACGGGCACGCATGTCGGCTGCGACACCAGTATCTGCGGCGCGTGCACGATCATTCTCAACGACATAGCGGTCAAGTCCTGCACGGTGCTGGCCGTCCAGGCCGACGGCGCGGAGCTTCTCACCATCGAAGGGCTGGCTCAGGGGGAGAAACTTCATCCGCTCCAGGAGGCCTTTTGGGAGTGCCACGGTCTCCAGTGCGGTTTCTGCACGCCGGGGATGATTCTCTCCGCGTATCAACTGCTCACGCGAAATCCGCGGCCGACGGAGACGGAGATTCGCCATGGTCTCGATGGAAATCTCTGCCGCTGCACGGGCTATCAGCACATCGTGGACGCGGTGCAGCATGCGGCGAAGAGGATGAAATCGAAGGCGAGGAAGTAGTTTCGAGACTAGAGTCTCGTGTTTCGAGTTGAGGAACGCGAGACGCGGGACACGGAACTCGAAACTGGAGCGAAGCGATGCCGGTCAGTAAGCTTGTTGGCGCGAAGGTTAAGCGGCGCGAAGATCCGAGTCTGATTCGCGGGCTCGGCCGGTTCGTGGACGATGTCAGGCTTCCCGGCATGCTCCACGTCGCGATTCTTCGCAGCCCGCACGCCCATGCCAAGATTAAAAGTCTGGACACGGCCGCGGCGCGGCGCCATCCCGGCGTCGTCGCGGTTTTCACCGGCGCGGAGTTGCGTGACCAGATCGGCACGCTCCCGACCACCGCTGACAACCCGACTCTCAGGATACCCAAACACCACGTTCTGGCGGTCGACAAAGTCTGTTACGTGGGCGAGGGCGTCGCGGCGGTCATCGCCGAAGACCGCTACGCGGCGCGCGACGCGCTCGATCTGATCGCGGTGCAATATGAGCCGCTGCCGGTGGTCACGGACCCGGAGAAAGCGCTCGCGCCCGGCTCCCCAATGATCCACGCCGAGTGGCCCGACAATACGGCCTTTCGTTGGGAGCACAAGCAAGGCGACGTCGATAAGGCCTTCAAGCAGGCGCACAAGGTCGTCAGGCAGAAACTGGTGCACCAGCGCCTGGCGCCCAACGCCATCGAGACGCGCGGCGTCGTGGCCCGCTATCTTGCCGCCGAAAAAGAGCTCACGGTCTGGTCGTCGACCCAGATACCGCATATTCTCAAAAC
>Ga0184639_10000284_pt1 | contig 18765 bp, 14 predicted proteins | sample PLM31_170_b2_FD_133155 | JGI IMG/M metagenome (GOLD analysis project Ga0184639, IMG submission 133155) | Groundwater sediment microbial communities from an aquifer in East River, Colorado, USA - PLM3-1_170_b2 | ecosystem: Environmental > Terrestrial > Soil > Riparian zone | place: USA: East...
AATCGGGCAACGTTGGGGTGAACGATGGCCCGGATGGGCCGGCTTCGGTCGAACTGATCATCGGCCAAGACGTGTCGTTGAGCGACGCCACAACTCTCTCCGCCGATTCGATCCTTCTCAGCAGCCCTGCCGAGATACCCCGCGTCGTTTTCTACAACGACATTCATGCACTCCCTCCGGCGCAGATCACTGGCCAGCGGGTGACCCCGTTGAACCCCCCCTTGTGTCGCTTCCCTCCATTCCCACCTTCTCCAGCCCACCGGATGCCCCTGATCAGGTTATCCCCCCCGGCGAGGGAATGTTCCCGTGGGAAGGCATAGGGCGGATCAAGTCACCGTGCAACCAGGCGCCGTGCTCCTTCTCGACAGCAGTATCCACGAAATCCGGCGGCTCGTCATACAGGAAGGCGGGCGGGTGGAGTGCGCCGGGCCTTGCGAGCTGCGGATCGCGGAGCACGTATGGCTCGGGCCGCGGGCCTACCTGCGGCCGAACGAAGTCCTCCCCGCCAGCGACATGGTCGTCTTCGTAGCGTACAACGGCAACGTCGCGTTTCAAGCCGCACGGGCAAGCAGGGTCCGCGGAAGCGTCTACGCGATAAACAGCAGGATGCGACTGGGTGCGCGCGGGGAATACGAGGGTTCGTTCGTCGCCATCAGCATCTGGGTCCTGCCTGGCGCCGCGTTTCGCCAGCCAGCCGGGTTAGGGGGCTAGCAGGCCTCGCCGGAAGCGCATCACCGCTCACGCCATTGCTGAGAACGCAGGGGCGAGTCTAAGACCCGCCCCTACACGTTCTGCCACCCGAGCACTGAGGCTGCCGGAGGGTCGCGCGGTTTCCGCATCCTCAAGTCGATGTTTGCCCCGAAGATCGCGGCCACTGATCGAACCGGCCCTATCTGACCACTGACCACTCAGCACTGACCACTGCTTGTTGCATTTCGGTTACGATTCGCGACAAGTCTCAGCTCTAACGCCGAGAAGGAGGGCCACGATGCCCATCACCCGCGAGGACGCGCTCGACTATCACCGCCGGGGTCGGCCCGGCAAGATCGCCGTCGTCCCGACCAAGCCGTTGGCGACCCAGCGCGACTTGTCCCTGGCCTACACCCCAGGCGTCGCCGAGCCGGTTCTTGAGATCGAGCGCCTGCCGGACGCCGCTTACGAGTACACCGCCAAAGGCAACCTGGTGGCGGTGGTCACCAACGGCACCGCCATCCTCGGCCTGGGGAATCGCGGCGCGCTGGCCTCGAAACCGGTTATGGAGGGCAAGGGTGTCCTGTTCAAAGCCTTCGCCGACATCGACGTCTTCGACATCGAAGTCGACGCCGCCGATCCAGAGCGCCTGATCGAGGTCGTGGCCGCCCTGGCCCCGACCTTCGGAGGCATCAATCTGGAAGACATCAAAGCGCCGGAGTGTTTCGTCGTCGAAGACCGGCTGAAGGCCAGGCTCGACATCCCCGTCTTCCATGACGATCAGCACGGGACCGCCATCATCTCCGGCGCGGCGTTGCTCAACGGTCTCGAACTGGTTGGCAAGGCGATCGATTCCATTCGAGTCGTCGTCTCCGGGGCCGGCGCTTCGGCCATCTCGTGCAGCGAGTTGGCGGTCCGCCTCGGCGTCCGGCGCGAGCACATCCTGCTGGTCGATACGCGCGGAGTCGTCTACGAAGGCCGGGGCGAGGGGATGAATGAATACAAGGCCCGCTTCGCCGCCCGCACCAGAGCTCGCACGCTGGCGGATGCGGTGCGCGACGCCGACGTCTTCTACGGGTTGTCGGCCGCCGACCTGCTCACAGCTGAAATGGTGAAGACGATGGCCAAGCGCCCCCTGATCTTCGCCATGGCGAACCCCGATCCGGAGATTCGCTACGAGGTGGCCAAGGGCGTTCGCCCCGACGCCATCGTGGCCACGGGCCGGAGCGACTACCCCAACCAGATCAACAACGTGCTCGGCTTCCCGTTCATCTTTCGGGGCGCCCTCGACGTGCGGGCCCGCGCTATCAACGAGGAGATGAAGGTGGCGGCGGCGCAGGCACTGGCGCGGCTCGCCAAGCAAGACGTCCCCGACAGCGTCCTTCACCCCTACGACCTAGAGAGCCTGCGTTTCGGCCCGGAGTACATCCTGCCCAAACCGTTCGACCCGCGCGTCCTGTTATGGGAATCGCCGGCAGTGGCTCAGGCGGCGATGGAAACCGGCGTCGCCCGGATCAGCATCGACTTGGACGAATATCGGCATCAGCTTTCTCTGCGACAGGGGAAGGGCATGCGGGTGCGGCAGTTCATTGTTAACAAGGCGCGTCAGGCGCCGAAACGAGTGGTCTTCGGCGAGGGAGAGGAAACCAAGATCCTCCGGGCGGCGGCGCGAGTGGCGGAAGAAGGTATCGCCACGCGGATCCTGTTGGGGCGCCCGGCCATTGTCGCCGAACGTATCGCTGAGCTCGGCCTGGAGGCCGACCTGACCGTCATTGATCCGGCGGACTACGAGCGGCGCCAGGAGTACGCTGACGCGTACTTCCGCATGCGCTCTCGCCGTGGGATGACCCCCTCCCTGGCACTCTCGCGCGTCCGACAGCGGAACGTCGTCGGCCCGATGATGGTGGCGATGGGCGAGGCCGACGCTTTCGTGTCCGGCCTGACCTTCGAGTATCCGGAGGTCATCCGGCCGGCGCTCGAGATCTTCCACACGCGCCCGGGCGCCCGACGCGCGGCCGGCGCCTACCTGATGATCGTTGACGACCGGGTCTACATTTTCGCCGACGCCACCGTCAACATCGAGCCGACGGCGGAGGACCTGGCGGAGATCGCCTCCCTGGCGGCGGACTTCGCACGGCAGCTCGAGATCGAGCCGCGCGTGGCGCTGCTCTCCTTTTCCAACTTCGGGAGCACCGAACACCCTCTTTCGCAGAAGGTGCGCCAGGCGGTCGAGATCCTGCGGGCTCGGCGACCGGATCTGATCGTCGATGGGGAGATGCAGGCGGACACCGCCGTCGTCCCTGAGATCGTAGATGAGCGCTACCCGTTCAGCCGGGTGCGCGATGCCAACGTGCTGGTCTTCCCTTCGCTGGAGGCGGCCAACATTGCTTACAAGCTCCTGGCTCGATTGGGGCAGGCCCAGGCGATCGGTCCGATCCTGCTCGGCCTGGGCGCGCCGGTCCAGGTGCTCCAGACCGGCGACGATGTGGAAGCCATCGTCCACATGACGGCGGTGGCGGTGATGGATGCTCAAGGCCGCGAAAAATCGTAGGGGCATTGCGCAGAATCCCCCCTCGGACGGGCCGTTCGTCGGAAGGCCGCGTACTCCAAGGCAATTGGACTTGTCGTTCGGCTTGTCAGAGGCACCCTCGGGCAGAGACCGTCGTCGAATTCCATCGAAACAACTCAGATTCGCTCAAGGTCACAACGAAAGCGGATCAACTCGGGGGAAACCCCGCGCTGATTACTCCTTTGGGATTACGGAGAACGTCTACGGCTAGTCGAGGCTATACTGCGGCACGAGAGCTCCCTTGAAACGGTCCTGCACCGATCTAGAGGCCGAGGCGCGACGGGTGATTTGCTACCCTTACTCAGGAGAGGACGTATCCAGTACCCGTGTCAGACACCGCCGCTAGCAGCTCACCTCCCTCCCCGCCGATCGAAGGGAGGACGCCCTCTCACGCAGCCACCGCGGGTGACTCCTAAGCTCCACGCCCGTCGCGGGGCTGCGAAACTTCGATCTCACGATCAAGGCTAGGAACCGTCCCTTGAACAATCCGCCGCGACTCTCACCGGTAATGTGGTTCGCCGTCCTTGCGCTTGTAGGGTCGTGCACGCCGGAGGGGAGGAATCCGCTAAGCCAGGCCTTTCCAACCTCACCCTCCCTCCTCCCCTACACGACCCCCACGGCTCTGCCTGCCACGACACCGACCCCGTCCCTCGGTGTATCCTTTTCCGAGGAACCCCCGGCCTGGGTGAGTGACCCTGGGACCAACGTGTTGGCGTTGGCGATCGGCGATGTCCCGTTGTGCCTGGAGCCGTCGACCGTTCAGCTTCGGTTCATCAATGCCGAAACCGGCGAGGATTTCAACCTCGCGATCACACCAGCTCGGGCGATGTTTTGGCTCGATTCCATCCGGTTTGGACTGCTATCCCCGGATGCGGAAACGATCCTGGCTCTCAACTTCTCTAATGGGTCTGTAGGGACAACGACCTCCCAAGCGGAGGGCATCCGCTACATGCGCTGGACACAGGGGCACTACTCATACTCCGCCGATGAGCTCCCTTGCATGATGAACCCATTGAGCGTCGTCGCCACGGCTTTGCCCGCGAAGGAAAGCGCGCAGGTTATTGTCCGACAGGATTTCTCAAGCGATCTTTCCCTTCTTGCGGAAACCGACGGGGTCCTGCAAGTGTGGCGAGTGGAATCTCACGAGCCCGTTTGGACCTCGGACACCGATCTCCAGGCCGACGACCTGAACGAGTACGAGTTCGCCTGGTCCCCGACGGATCCGGCACGCATGGCGGTTGTGGAGTGTGACTACAAGGGCACAGACCGCTGCTTTTCTCAACGGCTGTTTATCGTGGACGTCACCCGGGGCGAAGAGATGGCTTCCTTCCCCGGGGAATTCATGAACATCTCTTGGTCGCCCGGTGGCAGCCGGATCTTGTACCAACCTCCAGAGTGGCAAGTCGCAGACTTCTTCTCCGGGCCTCCTTGCGTCTTGGATGTCGGAACCGGGACGAACGAATGCTTCCCTGACATTCCCTTGACCCACTTCCCGAAGGGCCAGGCGATCGTTGGCAGGGTGATCTCGGATGTCCAGTGGGATCGAGGCGGGGACGGTTTCTACTACACCTTCAATGGCAGCTACTACCCCTCGCCTTCGAGTGACCCGGTGATGCTCAGCGGCTTGTGCCACTACGGTCTCATAGATCGAAAGATCGATTGCCCCTCCGAGGGACTGCCCGAACTGGAGGGTGTCTACATCACGGGTGCCGAGGTTTCCCCCAACGAGCGGGCCGTCTACCTGGAATCAGACATGCGGACTCCTGCGCATGGCATTGTAGACCTAGAAACCCATCGCTTCATCGGGCTGCCCGATCCACCACCGCGGGGAGACTACTATAGCTCGTTCGATTTTGTCAGCACTCTCTGGCGCCCGCCGTCGACGGCTGCTGCCGTCCGGACCAGCCTTCCAAGGGAGGAGGACGTGCAGGAAGTCCCTAGCGTTTGGGATTTTTACGAGCTGTCGGAGGGCTTGGACCTGGCCGAACCCGGCACGCGGCAGTTCTCCGTAGATGTGGACCCTGGCCAGCCGTTCATCTGGCCGTTCTACTGGTGCGCGGCCGACGAGGACACGCTGGCCGAGAATCTCCGATCGATCACCGTCGACTTCACAGTCGACGGTGATCGAGGTCTCCAATAGCGACATCTTGGAGTACGAACGGAGCACGGAAGCTTGGAATTGCCATTTCTGGGCGACAATGCTCAACCGCTGGGAGAGCGGGACCGAGTCCTCACTGATCATCCGATACAGTTTTCGGCGAGTGGTCGACGATGGATTTAAGGAGTATCCTGCCGGTGACTACTCCTTTGAAGTGGAGGCGAGGGTCGGCAACTAGCGGCCGCTGTCGCAAGAGGCCCGAGGGGCTGAGGCATCGGTCATCGCCCGATCCTGCGTGGGACGGCCGCTTTCAGTGCGAATCCTCCGGGTGGCGGTTGTGGACGCGCTAGGGCGAGAGGAATGACGGTGGCGGTGCAGATGGCCTCGGGCAAACATCGCGGCCGGTTTCTCCACCCGCGCGCCAGGAGCGAAAATCATGAAACCACCAATCCTTGCCATAACGACTACGCTCTGCCTGCTGCTGGAAGGTTGTCAGACCGCTGGACCATCGAAAGGCTTCACCGATATCACCCCGGCCCAGCTCGGCACGTTGCTGGAGGCGAAAGACTTCTTCTTCGTCAATACGCACATCCCCTACGAGGGCGAGATCGCTGAAACCGACGCCTTCATTCCCTATGACCAGATCGAGAGCTACGCCAGTGAGTTGCCGTCGGACAAAGACGCCAAGATCGTGCTGTATTGCCGCAGCGGGCGGATGAGCGAGATCGCGGCTGCCGAGCTGGTGCAGCGGGGCTACACCCAGGTGTTCGAACTCGACGGAGGCATGATCGCCTGGGAGGAAGCCGGTCTGCCGCTCGTGCACAAGTGAACCGCCGTGCCCGGCTTGAACGGCACGCGCCCTTGAGATAGAATTACACGCACGCCCCTGTAGCTCAGTGGATAGAGCGTTGCCCTCCGGAGGCAAATGCCGGCGTTCGAGTCGCCGCAGGGGCGCCTCGTGGAACGGCCTCCGCTAGAGCGCTCTGGGTGGAGGTCGCTTGACTCAAGGGAGCTCTACCCAGGAAACTTGCCGAGTGGCTGTCTCGACGATAGCCAGGCTGCTGACGGCCTTCATCCCCATCAGCTCGCCGGGGTTGAGCAAGAGACAATCCCCTTCCCTGCTTTCGAAGCGCTGATGATCGTGGCCATAACAGACCAGGTCGTAGAGTCCGGAACGCGCCAGCCCTCGGGCGATTTCCGGGTAGTGATTGGCCGCCACCCGCATCCCGCTCAGCTCCACCTCGGCTAATTGCCCGTGAAGCGTGACATTCGCGAATCCGCCGGCGACCCGGCCGATGAGGAAGGTGTCGCCATCGTTGTTCCCCCAAACGATGTGCACCGGTCTCCCGTCGGCGAGCTCGGCCAGACGCCGAACCATGAACGGCGAGCACAGGTCACCGCAATGGATCACCGCCTCAGCCGAGGCGATCGTCGGCCCCGCCGCCTCCATCTTCCACAGGTTGTCGTGCGAGTCACTGAGAACCGCGATTCTCATCTTCGACCTCCGCTCCTCCCGGCCGGCGTCGCCGTGCCTTTGATCCCCGCCTCACCTCCGAACCATGAGATCCGGCTGCCGAACAGAGGGCTGGTTCTGGGGCAAAGATACACTAGGCAGCGTGCGTCAGCTCGGAGAATGGTCTCCATGGGAACGGTACTCGCCACTGCGCTGTTAGCCCTGCCACCTCTCCTGGCGGGTTGTGGGCCGCGGGCCGTCGATTGGACTGTGGTCATGCGTGACTACGAGTTCGATCCTTTAGTCTTCGAGGTTCAAGCCGGGGCTCAGGTGACCCTGACGGGCGTGAACCGCGGGCATCACGATCATTACTGGGCTCTTCTGGAGAAGGATTACGAGTTCACCCTGCCCTTCGACGACGACGATGTAACTCATATCCTGGCGCTGGTGACGGCCGATGTCGGCGGCCAGGACACCCTCACCTTCACCGCGCCTTCCGTGCCAGGGGAATACGTCGTGATCTGCAGCATCCCCGGGCACGCCGAGAAGGGCATGATTGGCTCCCTCATTGTAAAGTGATCAGTGATCAGTGGTCAGTGGTCAGTGGTCAGTGGTCGGTGGTCAGTGGCCAGTGTTTTGCGGCATTTGAGCCGAAGGATCTCATTACTGATTACTGATGACTGATGACTGATCACTGGTTACTGATGACTGATCACTAGTTACTGATGACTGATCACTGGCTACTGATGACTGCCCACTGACACCGACTACCCGCCGCCGACCACTCCCCGCCGCAGATACGTCCGATTGAGTTCGAGGATCCGTTCGGCGAGGCCTTCGGTTGTGGCGCCGGGAGCGAGTCGCCACCTCCAGTTTCCGTCAGGCCGTCCGGGGTAGTTCATGCGAGCCTCACTCCCCAGCGACAGAAAGTCCTGGATCGGGGCCAGGCTCCAACCAGCGTTCGAAGACCAGATCGAATGCACCATGCTCCAGGCGATGTCGCGGCCATCCGTCTCCAGGGTACGGCGGGTGTAATCGCGCGTCGTCTCCGCGGCGGCCTCATACCAACCGCGCGACGTATCGTTGTCGTGGGTCCCCGTATAAGCCACGCACCGCTCCGGGTAGGCCTCGGGAAGGTCACCCCTCGCCTCGCCGGCCTCCAGACCGAACTGAAGGATCTTCATCCCTGGAACTTCGAAGGAGTCGCGCAAGTGTCGGACCTCCGGGGTCATGACGCCCAGATCCTCAGCAATCAGAGGCAAGCCCCCCAGATCGGCGCGCAAGGCCTCGAGCAAAGCCACCCCCGGCCCTTTGACCCAGCGGCCGGTGGCGGCCGTCGGTGAACCCGCCGTCACTTCCCAATAGGCCGCCAGCCCTCGAAAGTGGTCGATTCGGACACAGTCCACTTGCTGAGCCAGGTGCCGAACTCGTCGACACCACCATTGGAAACCCTCTTGCTCATGGCGATCCCAGTGATAAATCGGGTTGGCCCACAATTGTCCCGTCTCCGAGAAGTAATCCGGAGGCACTCCTGCGACGACGAGCGGCCGTCCATTGGCATCGAGTTGAAACAAGTCCGGTCTCGACCAGACATCGGCGCTGTCTTCCGACACATAGATCGGCAGATCTCCGATCAGGCGGATGCCGAGGTCGGCGGCCTGGCGGCGAAGCTGCTGCCACTGAGTCCAGAACCAGTATTGTTTAAGCGCATGTTCCTCGATCGATTCTCGCAGCCGCCCGCGGGCCGCCTCCAGCTCCTGCGGATGCCGATGCGCCAAAGACGGGTCCCATGCCGTCCAAGGTGCGCCGGCATGCGCTTCTTTGAGAGCCATGAAGAGGGCGTAGTCGTCGAGCCAATCAGAATGGGCCTCCCGCCAGGCGCCGAAATCCTCTTCCCCCGGCCGGCCACGTCCTCGCCAGCGATCGGCGGCTGCCTTAAGGCGATCGGGTTTTCGACGCTGGACGGCCGGGTAGTCCACCTTGTTGGTTGAGATCGGCCGGTCTTCGAGATCCTCGCGCCCGAGCCATCCGCCCTCATGCAAACGATCGAGGCTGATCAGGAGCGGATTCCCGGCGAAGGTCGAAGGCGACTGATAGGGAGACCAGCCCCCGCCGGACGGCCCGAGCGGGAGGAACTGCCAGAGCGAGCAGCCGGACCGGTGGAGCCATGTCAGCCAGTCGCGCACGGGTGGGCCGAGATCCCCGATGCCGTCACCGCCGGGGAGGCTCGTCAGGTGGAGGAGAATTCCCCCAGCGCGCGGAAGAATCACCGGCGGGCGCCGCGCGCTCGCATGGCGCGGCGATAGACCGCGGCATACTTGCGGGCCGGTTTGTCCCAGGCGAAGTCACGTCGAGCCGCTCGACGCTGCAGCTGCACCCAACTCCGGGGCTCGCCGAAGAGCCTCATCGCACGGCGCAGCGCCTCCGCCAACGCCTTCGGAGAAGGTTCGGCGAAGACGAACCCGGTGCCGGAGCCCAAGGAGTGATCGCGAACCGTGTCGCGTAACCCGCCGGTGGCCCGTACGACCGGGACACACCCATAGCGCATCCCGATCATCTGCACCAGCCCACATGGCTCGTAGCGGGACGGCACAACGACCATGTCCGCGGACCCGTAGATCCTCCGCGCCAGGTCCGGATCATAGGAGTGTCGGAATCGGAAACGCCCGGAGTGGCCCTGCTCGAAGGAAGAGGCCATCTCCTCCAGCTCTGCCTGCCCCGTGCCGAGGACGACGACTTGCCAGGGAAGGTCCAGCAGCATGGCCAGGGCTTGCAGCAAGAGGTCAATGCCCTTTTGATGCTCCAGACGACCGATGACCGCAAGAAGGGGAACGGCTAGATCGGGGGCAAAACCCAGCTCGGTCTGCAGTCCATGCTTGTTGCGCTCCCGGTGTTCGAGCGTCTCCGTGGTGAATCTCGCCTTGAGCGCCCGGTCCGTTGCCGGATTCCAAAGAGACAGATCGATGCCGTTGAGGATCCCGGTGAGGGACGCTCGTCGCTCGACAAGCATCGGATCGAGCCCAAAGCCGAGGTCGGGGGTGGTGATCTCCGAAGCGTAACTGGGGCTGACCGTCGTCAGCCAATCGGCGGCGGTCAGGGCGCCGACGAGAGGCAGGGACCGGGCCCAGTCCGGGAGCGCGCGGCGGGAGGCATCAGGGAGGCCATAGGCGTGCCATGCCTCCTCGTGGCCGGCGCCGGCGTAGGCCAGGTTGTGAATCGTGAAGACCGCGGCGGTGGTCCGCCAGAAGGGATCTTCCACCCGATGAGCAGCTAGCCAAGACACGGCGGCGGCGGCGTGCCAGTCATGAGCGTGTACCACATCGGGCTTCCAGCCCGTTTGCTGGCAGGCGGCGAGAGCCGCCAGGGACCAGAAGACGAACTTCTCGCCCTCCTCCTTTCCCCCTCCGTAAACCTGCCGGTCGCGTGCTACAGGTTCGCCGTCGACGAGCAGGATGTCTGATCCGCGGACTCGCTGCCGGTAGACGACCCCGCCTATGTTCTCGCCGCGACGAAGGATTTCGATCTTGGTTCGCGCCCGCGTCGTTCTTGCTGCCAGATCGATCGACGGGTAACGCGGCAACGAGGAACGCACGTCGAGCCCGAGGTGGCGCAGCGCCCGCGGCAACTCGCCGCCGACATCGCCCAGGCCCCCGACTTTGGCCAGGGGCGTAGCCTCCGCGCTCAGGAAGAGGACTTTCAGGGGGCGAACCATTTGTAATCGATGTCAGGGAAGACCTTGTCCTTCTCCCACAACGCCGCGGCGAGGCCCGGGTCGGGCCGACCGTCCTCCAACCCGGCGAGTAGGGAATGGAAGCGATCCACATGATCGCGGAATCGCTGCACCGCGTACTCGCGCGCCTGGCCGGTCGTCACCAGGAAGGGCCAGTCGGAGGATTGGAGGAGAAGCAGCTCGCGCGCAGCTTGCTTGAGAACGGCGGCGCCGTCCGCCGACAGCGGCTTGCTGGTGTTGACCGCGGCCAACATCCGCCGCTCGGCCTCGTGAATGATCGGCCACATCCAGTGCGTGTCGGCGTTGTCCCAGACGAAATGCCCTCCCCCCGCCCCCCACGAACCCTCCGGGAGGCTGAGTACGGTCTCCGGAGGGTGGGCCTCTAGGTAGGCCGAAGCCGTCGTCAGCTCGACCTCGGGGATGGCCGCCAGGCGGCGCAGCACAGCCTCCAGCCAATCGATGCCCTCAAACCACCAATGGCCGAAGAGCTCCGTGTCGTAGTTTGCCGAGACGATCCCGAATTCGCCCGTCCGATCCCGATACTCTTTGAGCAACCCAGCCACCAGCGAGGCGAAGTGGTCGGCCTGCATCCTCACGCGGCCGGCGGCCCAATCCGGGTGGTACATGTCCTTTTCCCCGAAGGAGACTCGGGCGCCGCTGATGCGCCAGTACTGCATCCCGGAGACTCCGTCCTTCTTGTGGAATTCACGATAATCGAAGTCGCCGGGATAGCCCCATTCCGAACTCCACACCTGCAGCCCGGCCCGGTTGTCGCGTGCCAACACGGCCACCTCGGCCTGAGTCACGTAATAGGGACGGAAGGTGGTCGCCGGCTGGGATGGCTTGAGCTCGGTCATTGGGACCACGTATCGGCGCACCACGCCTCCATAGGGCCCGATGACCTCCCCAGCGGCCATACCTACAGGCCTCCCACCTTCGACCATGTGGGTCTCGGCGAAAAAGAGGCGCAGCCCGTTAGCGGCGAGGTGCGTCTCCAGCCCGGGGCGAAGTCGCCCGTCTTCGGCGATGTAGGCTGGCCGGTAAGCGCACTCCGGAAGCCAGATCGCCTTGGGGCGCCGTCCCAGATGGCGTTGATGCGCGGCCATGGCCGTCCGCAGTTGCAGGCCGATGGACTCGTCTCGGTCGAGCAAGGGCAGGTAGCCGTGGGTCGCGCCGCAAGTGATCGTCTCGATCGTCCCGGACTCTTCGAGAGCGCGAAAAGCCGGGACAAGATTGCCTGCGTATCGGCCCTCGAAGCTGGCGCGCACGGCTTCATAGCCATCGCGATAGAAGCTCGCCAGCCACGCCAGGTGTTTCTCCCCCTCGGCTTCGAAACGAGGGATGTCGGCGGCCGCTGCGGAAATCTTCTCCGCCAGGTAGGCGCGGAAATTGGCGCGGACATCCTCATCTGCGAGCTGCTCAAGAAGGACCGGAGTCAGCCCGAGCGTGACTCCACCTCGGACCCCGTCGGCTTTCAGCCGATTTAGCATGTCGAGCAGCGGGACGTAGGTCTCGGCCGCCGCCTCGTGCAGCCATTCCTCACCGTGCGGCCAGCGCCCGGCGGCGCGGGTATAGGGGAGGTGCGAATGCAGGACGAAATTGAAAGCCCCGGATGGTTCCATCCGTCCACCTGCAGCGGGTGGTGAGATTCTAGCAGAGGCTCCGCCGAGCCGCGCGCCGGCGGGATAGAATCGGCGTGCATCCGGACGTGGGAGGCGAGTTCGGTGAACCCCGAACACTCTGACGTATCAGCTTCCCGAAAGCCTGGAGCTTCCGGGAAGCTGGATCTCCAAGCATCGCCCGACCCTGAGGCCTTCTGGGCTGACGTGCTCTCGACCGACCCCGACCGGATACGGGAGGCCCTACGCGGGCTGACGCCCGACGAAAGGCGTCAGGTCCTGGATCATTTGCGCCGGATGGAGGGGGACGAAGGGTGGCAGGCGGACCAACGCCGGCGGGCGCGGGCCGCCCTGGCGGCGGTCGACGGCTCGCCGCCAACTTGGTGAAGAACGCCGACAGCTGTCACCCCTCTCCCAAGCCGCGCCGAGGGCGTGCTTGGGTTCTCTTTCGCCGGCCGCACTTCGATTGGATGACAATCCTCGAGGGGGAGGACATTCGTGAGCAGTCCATGGCAACTAGGACTGGCGGGGACCCCTCGGCGGCTAGCCAAATGGAGGCAGCATGACAGACGACAGCCGACTCCCGCGCTGGAACCTGGCGCCGATCTTGCCGCGCGTGGAAGAGCCTGCCTTCGACGAGGTCTTCCACCGAGTCGAGCAGGAAGTTACAGCGCTGGTTGCGCTGTTCGACAGGCACGGAATCGGAAGTCAGACCCAGGAGGATTCGTCGAAAACGGACGCGTTCGAGGAGGTCGTGCGTGCTTACCTCGACGTCCGTACCCGCACCTATCTGGTCGAGGCTTATTTGGAGTGCCTGACCGCCGCCGACAGTCGCGACAACGCGGCGCAAGCGAGTCTATCGGAGCTCCTACCCACCCTGGCCACGCTCAATTTGCTTCTGACGCGCCTGACCTCATGGGCCGGCCGACTGGAGGTGGACGCTCTCATCGCTTCTTCGCCTCTGGCCAGAGACCATGCCTTCTTTCTCCGTAAGAGTCAGGTGCGGGCGCTGCACCTGATGGGCCCCGCCGAGGAGGCGCTGGCGGCAGACCTTCTCTTGACGGGGAGCACGGCCTGGGAACGGATGCACTCCACCCTGACATCTCAGCTGATGGTTCCGATCGAGGTCGATGGCCAAGCACGCCAACTCCCCATGAGCGCTATCCGTAACATGGCGCAGAACCCCGATCGTGCCCTCCGCCACCAGGCTTACGACGCCGAGGTCGCCGCCTGGCACCAGGTGCGCGTGCCCTTGGCGGCGGCGATGAACAGCATCAAAGGCGAGGTCAACCTGCTCTCTCGTAGGCGCGGCTGGTCATCGCCATTGGAAGCGACGCTGTTCGAGCATGCCATCGACCGCCCAATCCTCGAAGCCATGATGGATGCGGCCGAGGAGTCCTTTGACGACTTCCGGCGCTATTTGGGGGCAAAGGCGCGCCGCCTGGGGCTGACCACACTCGCGTGGCATGACATGTATGCCCCGGTCAGCGAGGCGAGCGAAGGTTGGACCTATCCGCAGGCCTGCCACTTTATCCTTGATCACTTTCGCCGCTTTTCGCCGGCCTTGGACGATACGGCACGGCGCGCCTTCGACGAGGGTTGGGTCGATGCTGAACCGCGAGAGGGCAAGGCCGGCGGGGCTTTCTGTGAGTGGATGCGCGGCGCCGAGTCACGCATCCTCACCAACTTCCTACCTACGTATGACGGCATGTCGATCCTGGCACATGAGCTCGGCCATGCCTACCACAACCGCACCCGAGCGACGCGAACGATCATCCAGCGGCGGACCCCATCGACCCTGGCCGAGACGGCCAGCATCTTCTGCGAAACGCTGATCGCCCAGGCCGCCTACGAGGAGAGTGACGACTCCCAACGGCTGGCGATCCTGGAGTCCTTCCTGCAGACCGCCTGCGCCGTGGTTGTCGACATCGCCAGCCGATTCTATTTCGAGCAGAGGGTGTTCGAGCGCCGCGGTTTGCGCGATCTCTCCCCCGATGAGTTGTGCGAAGAGATGCGCCAGGCCCAGGCGCGCTCGTATGCGGATGGGCTCGATCCGAACTCGTACCATCCGTACATGTGGGCGGTCAAGCCGCACTACTACTCCGGCACAGCGTCGTTCTACAACTACCCGTACACCTTTGGCTTGCTCTTCGGCCTGGGCTTGTATGCCAACTACCGCGAACGCCCCGATCGATTCGTTAGAGAATACGAGGATCTGCTCTCCCGGACGGGGATGGCGACCGCCGCCGAGTTGGCCGAGGGCTTCGGGATCGACCTGCGCGCGCCATCGTTCTGGCGCTCCAGCCTGGATATCGTGCGTGAGCGGATTACCCGCTTCGAGGCGCTGGTTACGCTGGGCGAGGGATCCCGGGGACACACGTAGGCTCGCGCCCGGCAGGGAGGCCTGCGAAGTGAACGTCATTCCGAGCCCAGCGCAGCTAGGGGAGGAATCCCCGCAGCGCGGCAATGCCACCCACCCGCGGGCGCGTAGGGTGACGCGCCTCGGGGATTCCTCGTTCGCCCTTCGCCGCGCTCAGCGCTCACTCGGAATGACATTGCGGGGCGGGTCCTCCCAGAATGTCAGTCCGAGCCCCGTGCAGCGAGGCGGGGAATCAGCGTAGCGCGAAAATGTCACCCACCCGCGGGCGCGTAGCGTGACGCGCCTCGGGGATTCCTCGTTTCGCCCTTCGCTGCGCTCAGCGCTCACTCGGAATGACATTGCGGGCGAGTTCTCCCAGAATGTCACTCCGAGCCCCGGGCGACGCCTGCGCCTCTTGGCACCGCCCCGGTGTCCTGGCGAGGAGGGCAGGTGTGCAGCCGCGCCCTGCGCAGATGCCAGTGGGAATCCCCGAGGCGCATCGGGCTTGCGCCTGCGGGTTCGAGAACTGTCACACGCCCCGGGGTGTTCTCGACTACTTCCCCAGCCGCTCGCGGAAGGCCTCTGTCAGGGCCGGGACGAGTTCATACAGATCGCCGACGATGCCGAACCGAGCGAGCTTGAAGATCGGCGCCTCGGGATCCTTGTTGATGGCGACAATCGTCTTCGACGTGCGCATGCCGGCCAGGTGTTGAATCGCCCCCGAGATGCCGCAGGCGATGTACAGATCGGGTGCGACGACCTTGCCCGTCTGGCCGACCTGGTTGGCATACGGGATGTAGCCGGCGTCGACGGCAGCCCGGCTGGCGCCGACCGCGGCGCCCAGGACCGACGCTAACTGGCGGATCAATTCGAAGCCTTGATGCGCTCGCCAGATTTCCTGCTGCTTCTCGTCTGTGATCTCGGGCGGCGGGGTTAGCCGTCCATTGTTAGAAACGCCCCGGCCGCCGGAGACGATCACGCTGGCGTCCGTCAGGCTGACCCCGCCATCGGATGCTTTGTATCCGAGCACCTCGGTCGCCGAGGCCCCTGGAGTTGCCGCCGCGGAGTCCACCGGGCCTTTCCGCGCCGTGTCGGGCGTAGGCCGCGGGAATGCCCGGCTGCGAACCATCACAATCTGCGGGCGCCGTGTGCGCGTTACCTCTTTGGTCAGCAGCTTTCCTGCGTAGATCGGCCTGGTGGCGACGACCGCACTCTCTTCGACTTCCAGGGCGATCGCGTCCGGCGTCACGCCCGTGTCCATGTCAACGGCGACCATCGCACCCAGCTCGCGAGTACGTCCGGTCGTCGGCAGAACGAGCACCTCGGGGCGGCTCTCCTTCAAGACCCCGGAGACTACATCCGCATACAGCTCTGGGCGAAAATCCTTCAGCGACGGGCTCTCGCGCACGATGGCCGCGCTCGCACCGTGCGCGATCGCTTCCTCGGCCAAGTACCGCACGCCATCGCCAACAACGAGCGCCGTGACGCCGCTCGACATCGAAGCCCCAATCGTCAAAGCGGCGTAGAGGGCCTCCCATGAGGCACCGACGGCCTCCCCAAGATGGTGGTCGACGTAGACGAAGATGCGATCGGCCATCACAGCACCTTCTCTTCCATCAACCGTTGAACCAATCGGGCGGCGGCCTCCCCCGGGGAGTCGGCACTGATCATTTCACAGTGGGTGTCGGCGCGCGGCGGGGCAATCAGCGCTGGCCAGCTGACGGCCGGGGATGGAGCCTGCAGGCCCATGTCGGCGGCGGACCACGTCGGGATTTCCGCCTTGGAGGCTTTTCGGATTCCCATGAAGGACGGGTAACGAGGCTCGCCGATTTCCTTGACGACGCTGACCACCGCCGGCAGCTGCGCCCGGACTTGCTGTCTTCCCTCTTCGAGCATGCGTTCGACCTCAATCGTCCGACCTTGCGGATCGACGGCAACCACCGCCGCCACCAACGTCAACGAGGGCCAACCGAGCCGGCGGGCGACCTGCGCCGCGGTCACGCCGGTGTCGCTGTCGACCGACGTCCGGCCGAAGAGCGCCAGGTCCAGCGGGTCGAGCTTGCGCAAGGCCGCGGCCAGCGCCGCCGACGCCACGAGCGTGTCGGCGGCGGCATAGGACGGGTCCTGGAGCAAGATCGCTTCATCGCACCCCATCGCCAGGGCCTGCTTCAGGGCCTCGCGCGCCCCCTCGGGGCCGAGGCTGATCACCGTCACCTTTCCTCCGTGGGCCTCCTTGACGCGGAGCGATTGTTCGACGGCGAACTCGTCCCACGGATTCAGGACGAGCGGAGCATCTCCCCAGGTCACCTTCCCATTCTCGACGGTGACGGTCGCCGCCGTATCGGGGGTCTGTTTGACGCACACGACAATGTTCAAGTCATCCTCCTGCCCGCCGGCGCCGAGCCGGGGGTGCGCCAATACGCTGGATCGTAGGCCGGGAGCTCGCAGCGCAGCTCAGCGTCCTTCCGCGTCCCCAGCGCGTAGCCGGCCTGCATCAGTTGGTGAATCTCGCTGGTCCCTTCGTAAATCATCGCCCCGCGCGAATTTCGCAGATAGCGTTCGACGTCGTACTCGTCGCTGTAGCCATAGGCGCCGTGGATTTGGATCGCCTCCGAGGCGGCGGCGAAAGAGGCGTCGGTGGCGTACCATTTCGCCAGCGACGTCTCACGCGTGTTCCGCATCCCGGCGTTCTTCATCCAGCCTGCGCGCAGGTAGAGCAGCCGCGCAGCCTCGTAGGACTGCACCATCACCGCCAACTTCTGCTGAATGAGCTGAAAACCGGAGATCGAGCGACCGAAGGCCCGTCGTTCGTTGGCATATCGCAAGCTGGCCTCCAAGCTCGCCCGAATCAAGCCCGTCGCCCCGGCCGCCACGGTGTACCGGCCATTGTCGAGGCACGACATGGCGATCCGGAACCCCTCCCCTTCTTCGCCCAGCCGGTTGGCCGCCGGAAGGCGGACATCTTGACAGTGGACCCAACCCGTCGAGCCGGCTCGCACGCCGAGTTTGCCGTGAATGTCACCGCGGGTCACGCCTGGCCGATCGGTTTCCAGCAAGAAGGCGCTGATCCCATCGTGCGGATCGCCGGCGGACCCAAGGTCGGTCCGGGCGAACCACAAGAGGTGATGGGCCTTGGTCGCCAGGGAAATCCACATCTTCTCGCCGTTGAGGACGTAATCCTCACCGTGCCGCCGTGCGGTCGAGGCCATCGCCGCTACGTCGGAACCGACGCCCGGTTCGGTGAGGCCGAAGCCGGCGATCTTCTCTCCGCGTGCCTGGGGGATGAGAAAGGCCTCGCGCTGCGCCTCCGTCCCCCATTGAAGAAGGGCCAGACTGTTAAGCCCCATATGGACCGACATGACTACCCGCAGCGTCGAGTCGACGGCCTCGAGTTCTTCGCACACCAGCCCGAGGGTCAGGTAGTCGAACCCCTGCCCGCCATAGCGTTCGGGAACGCAGATTCCAAGGATGCCCAACTCGGCCATACGCGGCAGGACCTGCGGCGCCATCTCCTGCCGGCGATCCCATTCGCGGATGATGGGCACGACCTCTTTCTGGCCGAAGTCCCGCACCATCCTCACCGCCATCTGTTGTTCGTCGGAAAGAAGGAAATCCATGGAGACGATCCTGGAGGAACGACGGCTCAATTATAGCTGGGGCTCCTCTCGGACCGCATCGGACTCGGCCCGAGGCCAACCAAGAGTGACATTCGTCCAAGGCTGTGCACGAGACTGGTACCCCCGGCCTTCGTCGCTCCCGGCCGATATAATCTTCGCTCGCCATGACCAGCCGGATGACGGCCACAGACACGTATCGGAATCTGGGGATCGCGCTGGGGGCCAGTCTTCTGATCCTGGCCTTGGCACCCAAGCCCAGGGCCACTCGGTCCGGGATCCTCCTAACGACGGCCGTCCAAGCGGCGGCTTCTGGAGATCCCGCCGCCGCGTTAGAGGCCGTAGACCAAGCTCGCGGGTTCGAGCCCGCCCTTGCCGCACTGGATACCTCGGCTGCCTGGCTGGCGCTTCAGGCAGGGGACCAGGCGCGAGCCCGAACCCGCTTGGCGGAGGCCCGCACTCGCGGCGCCAATCCCGACACCCTGTCCTGCCTCGAATTCGGCCTCGGGCTTGGTTCGACGCGGGCGCTGCAGCCGGCCGGCCTTCCCCCGAGCTGTCCGGCCGATCTGATCGATCTCGACGCATGGCTGGCCGCCGGCCTCGCCCGAGGAGATTTGGCGGCGTCGAAAGCTG